>MDTE01199752.1_pt1 | contig 32105 bp, 31 predicted proteins | sample 811231 | NCBI WGS metagenome assembly MDTE01 (sample SAMN05326651, study PRJNA326480) | marine metagenome | isolation source: seawater | place: Indian Ocean: Red Sea | collected 2010 | reverse complement strand
AATGAGGCAGCATATGGGAGGTATTTTTCCAATTTCGCACCACGCATCTTCCTCATTCGCGAAGCACCTCCTTTGAAGTATTGAAATGACCCGTATGGAATGAGTACTCCCAAAACCGCAATAAGAACTACTTTCAGTAATGGTGGGAACTCTAGATATGAGAAGTAGGGGCAAGAATACGACATGCCATACTCAGGTGAACGACCTAGAGATTCATCAACAAGATCTGGATTCCAATATTCCCAGATTTGGCATTCTTCTGCGACTGATGCATCTTCTAAAGACTCATAATAATCAATGAAACCTACGCCGGGTGCGAAAAATGCAGCGAGAATTGCTACACAAATCAAAAACACCGAAATAGCGGTAACTATCACTTGCGCAACAAAAACTTCAGGCATTACGCCCATTGCGCCTTTGACAAGATCATCGGACAAATCCTTGTCTTTCCTCGCTCGCTTTTTGAGAAAACGACCGAGAATTCGGTGACAAATTTTCTGCCAAGCGGTTAATTCCATCTTAGACCACCATCAACGCAGGCCATCTACTCTTGCCATAATCTCATTTGGTCTCACATAATATTCAGTGACTATCTGACTTACTTGATCAGACTTTCTGATATCATTAAGTACCATCCACTCTAAAATACGCTTTCTTGTCCTTAACTCGTTTCTCATATCTTCTTGTGAATAATTTATTTTGACCATTATTTTTTCAAGCACATACGACTTTCCGCTAAAGATAAAATCATCACTGTTCACGTCCCACCTAAACACTTCATTCGTAATCACTTCCAAGGAATTTGGGTCAATCCCCACAATTTCTACCAACTGCTTTGTTCTTCTAACACGTCGCCCATTAATTCTGGTTTGAATTTGAATACTGCATGCCTCTAAAGCAGGTAAAAGAACTCGCGGGATATCAATCGGCTTGTTTTCCAAACGGTGAACAAGGGAGGGTACTGAATCAGCGTGAACGGTTGAGTATGCACAGTGTCCTGTTGCCATCGCCTGGAAAAGTACGTAAGCCTCTGCACCTCGAATCTCTCCCACGATAATGTATTCAGGCCGCTCTCTAAGAGCTGCTTTCAATAATTCGAATTCACCTATTTCTCCCTCAGAAGATTCACCACCAAAGCCTTGCCGAGTCAAACCCGGAAGCCAGTTTGGCTGAGGGATATTTACTTCTCTTGTTGATTCGATAGATACGATTTTCATTTGCCATGGAATAAAAATACACATTGCATTAAGAGTCGTTGTTTTTCCTGATGCTGTACCTCCCACGAAAAGCATCGGTACTTCATTTTGAAATGCAACCCAAAGATAGGCCACCATCAAGGATGACATGGTTCTAAATGCTACTATATCTACTGGAGAAAATGGATCTTCTCTGAATCTTCTGATACAAAATGAAGAACCACGAGTGGAGACCTCTCGGCCCAACTTCATCACAATTCTTGAACCATCCATGAGCGTAGCATCGATGAGTGGATCAGCAACCGAAATGTGCTTACCACACCTTTGAGCGAGTTTAATCACGTATGATTCTAACAAGTCATCTGTTTCCCATTTACAGGTTGTCTCAACAGATTCAAATTTCCTGTGATAAGCAAATATAGGGATGTCAGTCCCGTCTAATGATACGTCTTCCACGTTCGGATCGTTCATCAGCACATCCATTCTTCCGTAGCCAATGAGATCTCTTCGCAAGTAATAGAATAACTTGGATTTAGATTTTTTATTGATTTTCATACCATAGGATTTGATGACTTTATCCATTGCAGTTCTCAGATATGCAGAAGGGTCTGCGTCCATTTCATCGATATTAACCGTGAGTGACTTGATAAAAATAGTCATTAATTCGTCTCGCCATTCTTGCTCCTTTTTATTGAGAGGTGGCTCAATAATTTGGTAGATGATGTTCAATGTTCTCTTATCACGCACAATTCGAGCAAATGCATGTGGTGGCATGACTGGATATTTGTCTAGTTCCTCATATTGAGCGCGGGCTTGAGCACGAGAACGTTCACGGCCTCTTCCTTTACCACCTTTTCTTGCCAATCCCTAACCCCCTTACTCGTCCGTGTATCCCTTAGGAGGGGACCTCACTATAACCTTTGGTCGAAAAAAACACAAATTTGATACAGTCAAAGAGCATTTAGCCAAGCCAGAACCTCATATGAAAACTCTTGAATTGTAGATTCGTTTTCTATAATTTTGTCGGCATTTTGAATCAAAGTCTCAAGCCCCCATCCTTTTTCCCGATTTTCTCTTATCTCAAATTGACTTCTATTCCCATCTTCTGACCGTTTTCTTTTCAGCACTCTCGAAAATCGTGTTTCTTTATCTGCATGAATGCCAACGACAATCAAATCAGATTTCAAATGGGTTCTGAATTCCTCTAATTCTGCTGTCCCCCTCATCCCTTCGATAAGTATCAATGCATGATGAGGTTGCAAGTTGAAAATAGATTTCATAAGCCTTGAGGCTAAAACTTCCTCTCCAAATTCATGCCTCAATTGGCTGGCAATTTCTCCAAAAATTTCAGGTGATTCCTGAAGTTGACGATGCCTAACTTCTTCTCGAATCATATCTCCCATTGAAAGTATAGGAATTCCCCGATCTTTGAGAATAGCCGCAAACACTCCTTTTCCAGAAGCGGGCATACCACAAACGGCTAAGACACGACCCATGTAACCCCCACTTCGACTTAGTTGTTGAAGGCTGCGCGTCCCCACTTCTTATCAAGTAACTTCAGTAGCAATATCGAACCTAATGTAATGAATCCACTCACGACCATTATTCCACGAAATCCCATTTCAGTTCGCTCAGAAGCAAAATCAGAAGCCGTGGCTTGAAGTCCTTGTTGACTTACCTGGGCATACCAATTCTGGTAAAACGACACATCTCCCTGTGTAAATGAAAGCAGGAATAAAGCCAGCAGAGGAATCACTGTACCTATCCAAAACCAAACCATAATTTTCCCATCAAATATGGCTTTATTCGGCCTTAAACCCATCAAAAATGCAGTGAGTGATACGATATAGACACTATTTGCAAGCATCACGATTAATGCTGCTGGGAGAACTGGCCATTCATCCAATCTCCAAGCCATCAATATCACAAATAATATTGAGATCCAAGAGGTTACGAGAAAGTAAACCACGACCTTTGCACGAATAAGTTGGGGGACGCCTAGAGGCAAACCATTCATGTGATCTGGAGCGTCTAATGCTGTAAGCCAAGAATAAAAATTGAAGCCAAAAAATCCTAAAAATGGAGCATATGAAAGTAAGTTAATCGGTATTGGTACCTCTGCAAAATCAACCAACCAAGCCATCATCAATAACACGATAAGAGGAATAGAATAGCTCACTGTCATTTTTTTGAGAGACCCTGAGCGAATCAAGTCAACCAATTCTTTTGACACAAGTAAACGAGTCGTTCCATTTCCAAGAAAACCAAGTTTTGAGTAAATCGGTAAAAATAATTCTTGACGATTGACTACTTTTACTTCAAAGTCATCCAGAACTAATTGAGAGGCAATCCAAGCAATGAAAAGAGCAATCGCAATCAATGGCGGACCAAGGAAAATAGATTTTTGAACACTTAATCCCCAAAGCGCTACATTTGGAGGGATATATCCCATTCCTGCAATCACTCCCAAACCTATCACAATCAGTGGAGTTGTTTTCGACCACATACCCCCGCGTAACCACAAGGCAGATGCGAGAAATGACATGGCCAAACCTTGTGCTAATGTGGTAGACATTGCAAGCCAAGTAGAAGGGATACTCTCCCATTCTAGTGGTGTATTCACATCGCCGATATACTCCAAACCGATACCCACGCACATGCCAAAAATAACAGGAGATAAAATCAGTGTGATGTAGTAGACGAGGTCTTTTGTGTAATAGGCCAGATGTGCCGTAGAATTGTTCAAAGGCTGAAGCGCTGGTGACGCGAGAAGATAATTCTTAGCACCTGTTCTTGACAAAACTCTTTCTCTTCCAAGAAAAGCAAATGAACCCATGCCTAAACTGAACATCAGCAATGGCAGGTGTAGAAATAATCTCAGTTGATCCCAAGTGAAATTCTGTTCAGCATTTTGCCCTTGAGCCGCACCCTCTCCTACTAGAAATTGCAACCCTATGGTCGCAATCATGGTTACAAGTGATAACAAAAGTGGGAATAAGACAATTCGCCTCTTCTGAGCAAAGTCAAGGTTCTCTCGATATTCTTCGACAAACATGACTCGAAAAGTTGTCCAGAATGCTGCCCATCCTACCAGTGGAGTAAGTAACGAATCTGACTGAATGTTTGCTGATGAGGAAGTATGGGCTTGAGAAGTGTCAACCTCTTGCCAGTCTCTGCTGGTAATGGTAGCCGCCAAACCTATTCCTCCTCTTGAGAGAGGTCATCATGAATGCGTTCTGCTTCTTCAATTGAATGACCGACCAGACGAATGAATACATCTTCTAATGTTTCACTCACACTTTGTTTTAGATCGGATACTTTGCCTGCAGCGAGAACCTTTCCTTTGTTGATAATCGCCATCCGATTACACATTCTTTCAGCCATTTCTAAAACATGTGAACACAGGAATATCGTGCCTCCGTTAGCGACATGTTCTTCCAACCACTCACGACACTTCCTCTGATAGATTGGATCGAGATTTGCAAATGGTTCATCGAGAAACAACAGTTTTGGTTTATGGATGAAGGCTGTTGCTAACATCACCTTTTGTCTCTGGCCTTTTGAGAGATCTTTACACATTGTATCTCTTTTTTCTTGCATACCAAACCAATCAAGCCAGTACTCGACCTTTTCCTCGATTTCATTGAGACCTCGCAGTTTTGCGACAAATTGGAGAAATTCTGAAGGCGTTAAGAAAGATGGAGGCGATTCTGATTCCGGAACGATTCCGATATTCGCCTTGAGTTTTTGCGGATCCCTAGCAGCATTAATTCCCAATACTTCTACTTGACCAATGGAAGGCCGCAGCTGCCCCGTTAACAATTTGATGAAGGTCGATTTACCCGCCCCATTTGGGCCAAAGACTCCAAAAAATTCTCCCGATGACACTTTAACATTTAGTGGATGAAGAGCAATGAAGTCACCATATCTTTTCCCAAGGTCATGAGCAACAACCAAATTTTGTTCATCTGACCCCATAAACGAATGCAACGTGTTTAGGGTTTTCAATGTGTGCTTAGCCATATTCTTATGTGAAAGATGAGTGGATAAATTGTGTCCGAAGTTGTTATTCTCGAAGAGATATCCTGTGAGTCAGGTGATGGCATCATACAGAAATGGATCATCAACCGACCTTCCAAACTCAATGCACTCAACCAAGAGGTGACTAACGCCATAAAATCTCTATGCAAAGAGGTTGAAAATCGACCTGATGTGCGCTTAATTATCATCACCGGCTCTCCGCCCTTGCCAGCAGAAGAAGGAAAAAGACAGAAACCTGTATCCTTCATTGCAGGTGCTGATATTACCGAGTTCGCTGGGAAAAATTCAACCGAAATTGAACAACTTTTTCGTGATAATGCTATTGAAGCCATTTGGAACCTATCAGTACCTACTATCGCCATGGTTGATGGGTTTGCTCTTGGCGGTGGTTGTGAGGTCGCCTGTTCTTGTGACATTAGATTAGCAAGCACCAGGAGTAAATTTGGAACACCTGAGGTAACATTGGGATTGATTCCTGGATACGGAGGGACGCAACGATTGAGCCACCTTCTAGGATATGGAAAAGCGATGGAACTGATCTTATCGGGAGAACACATCAATGCCGAGGAAGCTTTGAAAATTGGTCTAGTAAACCACATCTATGACTCTGAACATCTTGAAGAAGAAACCCTCAAACTGGCCCATATTATTGCAAATAAATCATCGAATACAATTAAAATCGCAAAGGCTACTGTCAGAGCAGCTTTCGAAAATACACTCAAAAAAGGAATAGAGATTGAAGCCGAAGCATTTGCTAATATTTTTGACACAAAGGATGCGCAAATCGGCGTAAATGCCTTTATCGAACGGAAACAACCAGAATGGCAACACGAATAATTTGATGTTCGAACAATGATTGTCTAATCATTTTCAATCTCTTCTCTGAGTGTCGATAGTGCTGATGATGATGGCAAGGGAGGAGGTGGCAAGGGAGGCATCCCTGATTGAGGCAGAGGAGGGAGATCTCCAAGAGGAGGCAATGAGCCAGGTGGCAATGGTAAGTCGGGCAGTCCCAATCCCTCGTCTTGTTTTTCCTCTTCAATAACTCTAAATCCTTCATTAAGCGGAGTTCTTAATTTCAAAATGGTCTCTCCATCAAGACGGATGAATGTAGCACCATAAAGGCCACCCGCTTCCACAGATGAGGGTTCAACAATGACCGTTTGACCATGACCTTCTTTCGACAAAAGGGCGAGAATATCTTCTCCAGCAGCATGACCCTCCCACATTTTTGCAGTTGAGGCCCTTACTTCGGCTAATCTTCTTCGACGTCTGGATTCAATCCTTTCTTTTATTCGTTGATGATGGTCATTTTTTTCCTTGAGAAGTATATCAATTTCTGCATCTTCAATAGATTGTGCTGAAATTTCAACTGAGAACGAGTCTGCAACATGAACATCTTCAACTTCAATTTCATCTATCGAAATCTCCGTTAAATCTCCCTGCTCATCTTCTGGGTTATCCTGTTGCTCCTGTTGATGTAATTTGGCCAATTTTCTTTCTCGTAATGTTACAATATCTGGTTCTGTCTCTTGACTGTCGGATTCTTCTGTATCTATCTCTTCATCTTTTTCAGGAGCATCTGAGGTTTCTGGAGTATGATCTCTCTTCGGCAGTGGTCTCTTAGTTGGCATTGGTTTTTCACCAGTAAGTACCCATAATACGGCGCAGATGACCATAGCGCCAACTAAAGCCCATTGGGTCTGCTCGTCCATTCGCTCTGGCTGACCAAGATAAATCAACAATATACCAATGAAGGCAACTGTCACTACCAGCCTAGAAAATTTCATGCTAACTAATCACCCCAGCGGTTGGTTACTTATGATGCTCTCGCTGATTTTTGAGCCAAGAAATGGCCTTATTGACGGCCTTTGCTCGATGACTGAACAATTCTTTCGTATCACTAGAAATCTGGCCGAAGGTTTCACCGTGTGTGGAAGTGACGCCAATTCCCCCTGTTTGTGTAGGATTACCATCAATGTCCAAATCAGAAGGAATAAAAATAGGATCAAAACCAAATCCATCCTCACCAGATGCTTCATGAGAGATTTTTCCTGGACAGATACCTGTAAAAAATTCCATTCTCCCTTTGAAATAAATTCCCGAAACCGCTTCAAAACGTGCTTTTCTTAGTCGACTATCAGCGCTAAGATCTTCACTATGCAAATGCTGTAGCAGGCGGATTATTCCTTGACATCCGATTGTTTTTAGAGCATATGAACTAAACACTCCAGGAAAATCATTCAGTGCTTCAATAAATAATCCTGCATCCTCGACAAATAATGCATCAGACTCTTCGGGCAAGAAGGCCATCGCCTGTTTCATCTTCTCTTTGGCTACCTCTTCAAGTGAATCCACTTGAGGTTCAAGAAAATCCAAATTCATTTGTTCAAGTTCAAAATTATAATGATTGAAAATCTTCTTTGCTTCTCGTACTTTCCCCTCGTTACCGGTTAGAAACCAGACCTTCATGCTCACTGCAAATAGCAGGAATCTTTCTTCTTTACGATGCGAATTTCTTTTTGCTTTACCCTTGTGGCATAAATGTGAATGGATTACTTGCGGTTGGTATTGGTGGCTTTATCGGAGCCATACTCCGATATGGAATTTCAGAATGGATGAATACTGATACCTTTCCATACGGAACACTCGCAATCAACATCTTTGGTTCAATTTTGATGGGCCTTCTCATGACCTTATTGTCCAAACAATACATTTCTCATGAGATGGGATTATTGTTCTGCACAGGAATGATTGGTTCATTTACAACCATGTCTGCCTTTTCTTTTGAAACAATGAACATGTGGAATCAATCACAACTTCAAGGAATATTTTACGCAATACTCAACATGACTATATGCCCGGCTGCGGCCTACTTAGGCTGGAAAATCGGAACTTTCATTATGTGATGGATAACATTCTTTCAAGCGCAATGAGAGCATTTTTTGCGGTTTGTTTAGGAACAATGATTTGGTTTGGAACTGAACCATCTCGAATCTTCTCTAAAACATCGAGAAGATAAGCGGGATGAATCATGTACATAGTCGAACAAGGACATACATTTGCATCCAAGCATTCAATCTCTTTATTCGGATATTCATTATTCAAACGAGCAACCATGTTTATTTCGGTTCCAATTGCAATTCTTGCATCATCTCGAGATTGTTTAACAAAATTACGAATGAATTCAGTTGAACCGACGGCATCTGCGGCTTCCACTACCTCTTTTGAGCACTCTGGGTGAACAACTACCAAGCCATTTGGTTCCCTTTTTCTGAAAGAGGCTATTTGTTCAACACTGAATCTTTGATGTACTGAACAGAATCCGTGCCAGAGAATTAGCTTGGATTGTTCGAGGGATTTTTTGTCCGAATCTGTGAGTTCATCCTCTGGATTCCAAACAAACATATCAGGTTCTTTCAATCCTAATTTAAGACCTGTATTTCGACCAAGGTGTTGGTCCGGGAAAAAAAGCAACTTTCCGTTCGGACCAGCTCTCTCAAGTGCCCAGTTTATGACCCCTTCTGCATTCGATGATGTGCAAACAATACCCCCATGCTTACCGACAAAAGATTTGAGTTCAGCAGAGGAATTCATGTAGGTAATTGGAACCAAAAACGACTGGTCATCATCAACGATTTTATTCGCATCTTCCCGGTCCACTGGATCTCTCAAATCGGTCAATTGTAAAATGGAATCCCATGCTGACTGCACATCTTCCAATACGGCCATGTCAGCCATTGAACAACCTGCTCTTAGATTCGGAAGAATGACTGATTGATGGTCACCAGTTAGTATATCTGCACTCTCTGCCATAAAGTGGACACCGCAAAAAATGACAAATTTAGCATCTGATTCTGAGGCTAACTTGGAAAGGAGGAATGAATCTCCAAGCAAATCTGCATGCATCACAATCTGGTCTCTTTGATAATGATGACCAAGAATCAGTAAGTCCTGGCCCAATTCAGATTTTATAGATTGAATTGCGTCTGCAAGGGCTTGTTCTTCTTCATCCATAGATGAAGAACCAAAATCGATGGCACACATCGGCAAACTAATGGTCATCTATAGGGCCCTAGAGCGCCTCCTTTTTGAACCATGTACCCAAGGGCAGCACCATGGAGCCGTGGATTTCTGACGAGGTCCTACACACCGGGGCTGAAGCCGTGGTCACTTCTGGTACTTGGTTTGGAGCTGATGCCATAAAAAAACAAAGGACTGAAAGAAAATGGAGACATCCTGACCTTGACGCTCAATTAACAAAGAAAAGACTCCAAAATGAAATTAAATTAATGGTGAAACTAAGAAATAAGGGTCTTCCCTTACCGAAAATCTTCGATGTTGATCTAACTCAAAGGTCGATGATTATGGAACGGATTGACGGCCAACCATTAATTGATATTTTGAAAATCGAGAAAAATCACGAGAGCATACTCCATTCCGTGGGAAAAAGTATCCGTTTACTCCACCGAGAAGCAGTCACACATGGTGATTTGTCGACAAATAACATCATGATTTCTAAGAATGAGACAGCGATTCTCATCGACCTCGGGTTGGCAAAGGTGGAGTATGAAGTTGAAGGATTTGGAATCGACCTACATGTCCTTCATGAGATATTTCGTGCATCACATCCAAATATTGATTCAGCAATGCATCATGTGATTGAAGGTTATTTGAACGTTGATGAGCAATTAGGTGAAGTCGAAGTTGGTTCCGGGGGAACAATCCCCTCTGCACAAGAGTGCGTAAATCGACTAGAAAAAATCAAACAGAGAGTACGTTATCATAGTGGGTAATTCACTCTTCTTCTGAAATATTTTCTCTTCGATATTCGAGTTGTCTTTGCACGATATTAAGGAAAATCAAACCCAACATCAGTATAACAGATGTCTGGAGAACAATGGATGAGTATGGTTGTAATTGTGCGTTCCTATTCAAAACCTCAACTGAAGTGGTTCCATCTTGATTGGCTTGACTAAAGATAATATGATTTTCCAGAGCCATTGGAGCCCATTGCTCTATTTCATCCGAGGTCAAAAGCTCTGTTCGATTTGTAGAAATGTCAAGCATTAATATTTCCTTATCAGAGTACTTCTCTATCGGATTACTGGGGTTGAAGTGATTCTGAGCAGCCCAAACCAACAATCCGTGATCCAGATGCGGAGTAAACACCGGGTATTTTGGGTCGCCAACAATGTGACTTTCACCAGTATACCTGTCGAGTAAAACCAGACGAGTGGTTGCATTGACATCCACAGAAACTGCCGCGTGTGTTCTCGTTATTGATATATCAGAGATGGTGGCGTTTGCCTCATCAACACTTAAGCCCCAAGACGTGAGAATCTCATTCTCGATTTCACTTGCAGTAAAATTAAGTTTTTGAGCGATTGAACCTTCATTTCCTATTTGTGCGAAACGTAGTTCTGTAGGATTGCCTTCTGTTACATAGACAATATCATCTCCAATACTGTCGAGCATGGTTACATTATCATCAGCCCACCAATTTGCATCAACATTTTGACCCGAAATTGAATACAATTCCACAGATCCACCAGAAACAACGGCAATAACCGGGCCATTTGAAGATTCAACGATGTGCAATTCGTCAACATTTGCAATGGACAGTTTCAGGAGTGAAATAGAGGGATTTGTAAGGTTAACCACAAATAATTCTGTTGTATTAGCAACCGCCAAAGTACCGCCGCTCAGGTCGTAATGACTCTTGTCGTCTAAATTTGGTTGGATAACCTCAATCTCATTCTCCAGATTTGAAATCTCGTGAACAATAAGTCGAACTCCATCGGTGTGATTATCAAGCGTCACCATCCACTCTCCTGATGCTTTAACTTCAACAGGTAATTCAACCCCTTTTGCAGGAAGTGCTTGATGGGTTAAGTCCCATGTAACTGTAGCGCCAACAACAAAGAGTAATCCAATTATGAGAGCAGTGGTTTCAGATGAACCCGGTTTTTTGAATTTCAAAGAAGACTGCTTAATCTTATTTTTTATGATTGCAAAACTCTTGTTAGGATTACTCAATAATGCCGAAATTCTCGAATTAATTGTTCTCTCGTCCAAATAATTCCATACGAATTGTGACTTTTCTGACAAGTGAACTGCCAGCACTGCAACAACCATTCCACCGATAATATCGCTAAACCAATGAATTCCAAGATAAATAATCGAAAACGCAGTAAGTAGAGTAAAAATGGCTACTATCTTGCGATATCTCTCCCAACGTTTGTCTTGGTCGTAGCGCATAAGACAAAGCCAAACTGAGAAAGGAAACGCAATATGCAAAGAAGGCATTCCATTCGTAAACGGATCAATTCTTGTAAACCAATCATTGATTTCAGGAGTGAGGTTATACGCCAATGGAACCATTTCAGGAATAAAATCCCCTGTGACTCTCACGTTGAAAAAGAGGTAAAAAGGGACTGCGAGAAGATATACCCAAAAAATAGTCAATGTAATTCGATCTGACATCCAACGGTCATCAAAATATGCAAAATAGAAAATCGATACATAGCAGATTACCATAAATCCAACCACATAAAAATGGGTGAGGAGAAAAGTAAGGGTTGAATTGAGAAACAATTTTTGAATAGACAATACCATCGAACCTTCAATTGCAAAAATCCATGGAGTCATATCTAAGCCTGTATTTGCCATAATGATTCTGTCAACTTGGTCAAGGAAGTCTTTGGCGTTATAGATTGAAAACAAAATTAACACATGCAACCAATAACGACGAATGAAATCAACAAAACCTGAAATTGAAATTCGTGCCCATGGGGGTTTTACAATTGGCATAATGGCTACGCCAATAGCCAGGGCGGAAATCAACCAAGTAAGGTATACGCCTTCCACTTCAATCACGTTTCCGTGCGTTCACTTATTCATGTCACCTTCGATTAAACTGGTGAAAAAACATCGATTACCATGCACCGTGGACATACGGACGTCCATGATCTGGATCTTCTTTATTTGCTAATGACCAAAGACGTTCAAATCGGTAAATTCCACTACTGCAACCATTGGGCCAATCAAATTGAAGAGCATACCCTCCCACTTTCTTCACCTCTGGTATTCCTGATTTATATTTTGAAATTTCATTTGTCAGTATTTCAGCGGTCGCTTCAGAATCTCTTTTCGGTGCACATTTGGCACAGGGGCACCAATATCTCAATTGTTTATACTCGACTTCTACCTCAAAACCATCTGACCATGACAAGGCCATTCCGGATTTCTTTCGTTCCAACTTTTTTAGAACTGGAATGTTTGACATAATCACACCAAATCAAATTATCTCTAGGCCATCGCTGTCTTGGTCTTGACTCACGAAGTCCTCAATTTTCTCTACCACTGCTGAAAAGGCCTTTGCGGATTCACCTTCAGGTTCTGCGATAATTCGATGCACGCCATCATCGCCACCTCTCACAACTCCCGGATCGAAAGGTAATGCTCCAAGAAATGGTACACCTGTCTTCTCAGCGGTTGAAGCGCCTCCGCCGGACTTGAAAATATCCAGCGTAACCGCCCACGAACCATCATCACTAACTGTGACATCGATGTCTTTGCCGCCTGGACCTAAAACTGAAAACACGGACCCCGATGCTCCTTTCCCACGAAGCGTATATCCGCTCATATTCTCTACAACCCCGATAATAGGTACCTTCAATGATTCTGCAAAACCAATTGATTTTCTGCTATCGAGTAAGGCTACCTCCTGAGGAGTTGTTACCACTACCATTCCGTCGATATTGGGCAAACTTTGAGCTACAGTGAGTGGTTCATCGCTTGTTCCTGGTGGGAAATCAATGACCAAGAAGTCCAAATTGCCCCAATCAACATCACCAATAAATTGCTGGATTGCACCTAATTTAATTGGACCTCGCCAAACCACCGGCGTACTTTCATCTTCCAACAAGAACGCCATAGAAATTACCTTGACTCCATTTGGACCAACTGCGGGTAGAATTCTTCCACTTTCGACATTCAACCTTTGCCCATCTAAATTCATCATCTTGGGGACATTCGGACCAGTAATATCGATGTCCAAAAGTCCAACTTTGAGTCCTTTAGCCGCCAAGGATAGTGCTAACCCTGTTGCCACTGTAGATTTACCAACACCACCTTTTCCTGAAAGGACCATTATTTTGTGTTTGATGCCTTTGCCAACACTTTCCATTTGCATCTTGCGTTTCATTTGTTTGTATGCTTGCTCCATTTGGCGTGTTTGTTCAGGATTTGGACCTGCAGTATCCTCACTTTTTGGATTGTTGACTTTAATTGGTGATTCAGGCATCGTTTCCTTCCATTCTCCACAAATACTTGAAACCTCTTTTGTACCCAAGATGAATCAAAGTATTCACGAAAGAGAAAATTATGACCGAGTATGCAAATTCCATACCCGAATATGCCCAACCTAAACCAAAACCTAGAATTGGTGAAAAGCATAAACAAATGAAGAGTTTTTCATCATAAAAATCATCAGATTCCTGCGAAATGAGGAGGATGATGGGTCCCATGAAAAATATGGAAATTGTAATGGTAAGAGCAACTAATTGAAATAAAAATTCAAAATCATACATCGCAAAGAAGATGTGAAGCAAAAAAAGTACTCCAAAGACGAGAAAATAAACAAGAAAAGGAACATAAAAACGCCTTTCCATATTGTAAACTCAATATGTAATTATTTTAAAATCCCGTTTTTTGTTTCCTTTAATGCGAGTTTTGTTTGTTTGTGTAGGGAATTCTTGTCGGTCCCAAATGGCTGAAGCCATCGCGCGGTCTCAAGGAATTACTGCTGAATCCGCAGGAACACACCCTGCAAAAGAGGTTTCAACCCAAGCACTTCAGGTTTTGGAAGATATGGAAATCGACGCATCAGGTTTGGTGCCAAAGAATATTTCATCTATCGATTGGAAATCTTTTGACAAAATTATCAGCATGGGTTGCGGAGTACAGTGTCCTAATATCCCAATCGATGAGGATTGGGGGCTTCAAGATCCGTATGGAGGAGATGTAGACCTATTTAGAAAAACAGCATTGGTAATTCAAAATCACATCAAAAATCTAGCGTAATGCGAATGAAACTAACTGGCTTCATGCCATCATCTCTTGGTACTTCTTCTGTACCAATCTCTGTGTTTGATAAGGAAATTGACTCGGGGAGGGTGGAGGCAATAATTCCATTTCTTCTGCGACAAACCTCCGCAACATCTACTGCTCGGCCAATGCTTGCACCTCTTGCCACGATAGTCACTGAATTCTCTCCTTCTTCATGTGCTGTTTGTACGGCTTTTACGTAGGCATGGAGTGGCTTTTTCCCGACATAGACAATCTTCTCATCTGACATGTAACACCATAAACATTGAACTATATTGAATCTATCGACTTTGTTCAAAAACGATAACGGTTTATACAGGCGTTCCTACGCTCGCTACAAGCGAAAGTAGTGTAGTGGTTATCACCGGGCGTTGCCAACGCCTGAACCCGGGTTCGAGTCCCGGCTTTCGCATTGAAAACCTGACTTTTCACACGCGAAGATAAATAACTTCAAGTTGAAGATTTTGAGCGGAATACATGGAACTGACAAGATTAAATTTGAGGATTTTCACATTTATTCTTGGTCCTATCATTTTGGCTACCTATGCATACGGTGTCTCAAAAATGTCAAACCCAGAAAAATTATGGGGAGGGATTCCAGAATCATGGAGAAAATTCAATGTCGCTTGCATGTTTATTTCTGCTGCGGGTTTTCTGATCATGTGGTGGATGTTCTTATTTCAATGGGAAAACCAAGCTGTTGATACCCTTTCTTGGCCATGGCAATCAGATAGTAAAGGAGGGTATAATCGATTATTCATTTGTTTTAGTTTGGTGATGATACCGTCGGCAATGTGGATTGAAATGACAAGGTTTCATATTTCTCAACCTAAAAAATGGACACCGTTCGCAACCATCGGCATTCTCATCTTGGTTTCAATTGGGAATATACTCTTTATGCTCATCTCTTGGGAGGCATGGCAAATGGAGATTGGAGAACTGGCTTGGCTGCCATTTATTGGCTCGCTTATGTTCTCTATTCAAGTTATTTTTAACGATGCGATTTGGTGGAGCATAGCCTTTCCTTGGTCTACAGATGAGTAACTGAGGTTATGAAATCCACTTCTGGACCAAGGGAGGAAGAATTTCTCCCGCTTTTCCTTGAAAAAATTCATCAAAATATCTTGCATTTAACGGAGACTCAAGGTTTACACCGATACAATGAGCCGAATTGCTTTTTGCGATCTCTATCAATCCAGCAGCTGGATAAACATGTCCACTTGTTCCTATTGAAATAAATACCTCACAATTTGAAACCACCTCCTGGATTTTACCCATTTCGAAAGGTACTTCTCCAAACCAAACGATATGGGGTCGCAGCGTTTCATAATCACACTCAGAGCAGGGAATGAATTCTTGCTCGTAGTGTTCCAGTTCTTGATAGATTCCGACATGATTACACATTTCACAGCGAAGTTTTGCCAATTCTCCATGCATATGGATAACGTTTTTTGAACCAGCCCTTTCATGTAAATCGTCCACATTTTGTGTGATGAGAGTAAAATCCTCACCTAAATATTGTTCAAATTGAGCAATCGCAAAATGACCGGGATTTGGGTCAACAGAAAGCAATTGCCGCCTTCTTTCTTGATAAAAGCGCCAAACAAGATACGGATCATTTACCCAAGCATGAGGAGTCGCAACATCTTCAACACGATGATCTTCCCAAAGCCCATCATTATCACGAAAAGTTCTGACACCTGATTCAGCACTGACCCCTGCTCCTGTCAGAATAACAACCTTTGAACTTGAATCGAAAGTTACCATACACTGTTTTTAACAGAGACTAGGATATAATTTCATTTGTTTGAATGAATAATATACCACAAGTCAGCACAACATATTGTGAGGGATGCATATCTCGTTTGAATTAAGAAAAAAGAATGCTATGAATAAATTATCCATGGCAAAATCTGAACACTTGGTTGATGTTGCAATGTATGACATTCTTGACGCATTGAACGCGCACCCTGATCTTTTTAGTACATCAAGTTGTTCGGGAAGAATTCAATTGATTGCTGTGCCCGATGTTGGTAGAAAAGACACAATTGTTATGCGACATCGCTGGCATCATGAATTAAACTTTGAAGAACTCGAAGAAATTATCAACACATCTGAAATCAAGGAAGATGCTGTGGTTATCCTTCAGGCACAATCACCCATCCTTCATCTTGGGTGTAGGACGATGGAAATGGCGATGGAAATAAGAAATCTAGCCCAAGGATTAGGTTGGAAATATTGTTCCTTGATGGGTGGAAATGATGACAGATGGATGGTTGAAATTTTATCTTCATACAGAATGGATTTTGCATTGTTTCGGCAAGGTGTTTCAGCAATTCCAGACCGAGATTGGTTAAGATTTGTGACCAAGGAAGCTAACAAAGTTTTCATGAAAGGACAAGAAAAGTTACCTTCCCTAAAACAAATCCCCCAACTTGTATCTTCTACCTAATTGAAATATCAACACAAGAAAAGGTAGGAATGCCTACACCAATTATCTAATTTGTAGTATGAATTTCCAATGCGGTTTTCACTCAAAGGTCTTTGAATTTCTGGGCAATCCCACTTCGACCAATCAGAACAAACACCACTCCTAACGCGATGAGGGGCAAAATAAACAACCCGATGTAAGTCAATTGATTATTTGATAAAACATCAGAATCCATGGCACCGTTGCCTCCAGTTTCTTCTACAACCTTTACGACTGTTGAATAAATTGTTGAAGTACTTCCAAAAACATCAGTAGCACGATATTGAATTTCATGCGAACCAATGTTGACGCCTTTTCTAACTGTCACACTGATCGACCAAGTATCGTTACCAACGTAGGTGAGTTGTTGCCATGTATCCTCGTTACCGGGTATTGAAAATACTCCTAATTTAGCTTCAACAGACTGCACCCCGTCTAAATCAGATGACTGAATGGAAAATGTGTATTCTTGATTTTGGTTATTCATTTCAATGACATATGGGTCTTGTTCAGCGATTGTTGGTGCTGTATTCAACACCATAACGGTGAGTTCTTCATCATCATTGTGCTCTAAATGGTGTTGACCGCTTTTCTGCGTGGTTGTAACAAAAATAGATGTCCCTGCTTCATCAATCAATTCAATCGTCAAAACCCTCTTTCCTGGATTCATGTCGTTGGGAATGGTGAATGATGAGGCCCAAATTCCATTTTCTTCTTGGAGCAATAACCTCTCACCTCCATATTCTCTCAAATCTAGCCAAACTGAAGATACACCATTATCATCAATCGCATGTACATTAATCACTGCCATGTCTCCTCTGGCTAATGATGTTGGAATAATTTCGAATTGAGTTAATCTTGGAGCCTGATTTCCTATTTCTAATGTAAAGTTTGAAGATGTAGTAGCGCCAAAGGCATCGATGGCAATGGCTGTGAATTCTTTTTCTCCAAAAATTATCGACTCAGTACCAATAATTGCTGTCCAAACATCGTCACCAATGACCTTATCGCCGGTTAAACCTTTATCGGATAGAGAGATAACGCCAAGACCTAAGGCTGTAAAATCTACAGTGACAGATTGCATGTTGAAGTCAACATCATCTACAGTAATTTGCAATGTGCCTTGGCCACCTCCTTCATTGATGATACTCCCTTCGAGATGGATTTGCATAATTTCAGGAGGAGAATTATCGGCGCTACTCACCACTGAAGGGCTCAATATCCGTTCAATACTTTGATTTTCGTTGAAAACTACGTCCTGTTCGATATCATCAAAAGGAAGTTCAATACTCCTTGAAATATAGCCATTGAGGCCTTCCAAAGGTCCTTCGGAGATGAGAACCCCAATAGCCTGTCCAGTAGCACCGCCTGAATAAGTTCCGTTCCATGCATAACATGAAATGTCGTGACCGTCCACTGCGTGCATCATACTTTGACCTATTTCAATACTCAACGGGAGATCATGTTGTTTATCTAAAACAAATTTATCTCCAGTTTGCAAAGGAAGAGGGACAAGGCCCTGTTCTCTGTTGATTATTACATCACCCAACAACTGTTGTACTTCTGGGGGCTCTGGGTCTTTGATTACGGGAGAGCGTTCTTTAATCTCCTCGCCTGTACTTGGGTCTGGACCAGTTTGACGCCATTTGATTTTTACCGTTCTATTTTCCCAGTCAGAATTGACGGCGTCATAAGACCATGACTCATTGTGCGTAGAACCAACAAGTCCATCTCCACCACTCCAACCTCCTGCTCCGGTCAGATTGAACCAATCCTCCTGGTGAATAACAACAACATCAATCAAAACATTAGAATCATTAAGTTGTTTTCCGGTTTGTTCGATAGAACGAACAACTCCGAAACTCCCACTTGCATCACCAGAGATTTGACCGTCTACATGCAGGTCATCGATTACCCAAAAGCCGTTTTCTATTTTATTATGAAAATCAACCACGGTTCCATTGATGTTCACCGAAGCATTATCTTCTTCATCAGTAAACCCAAAGGTTCCATCTCCATCTAATTCATAGAGTTGAACAACTCTTGAATCATTCTCCCAACGTTCAATGAGCGAGAATAAATCAAGTGATAAATCCATTCTTGTGCTTTCATCAGACACAATAAAATCCGCTTGCCCTTCCAATTGTGAGTGATCAAGTACTCTTTGGCCCCCTACATCTCTTGTTTCGATGTATAAGACCGCTAGCTCACCATCAATTTCTGTAAGCGAATCATCTTCTTGTATTGACATTGACATCGTGCCATTTGCTTCTAATTTTTGATATTCATCAATTATGTCACCTATTTGTGAACGATTGATGTTAGCCTGTGAGACCGATGCTTGTATGGATAAACCATCCGAATTATTGGATGCAGTAATGGTAAGGTTTCCGTTCCCTTTTGCATCAAAGAATTGTGATTTCAGTTGACCAAACTGTATCGATTGATTCATCCAGATTGACTCAAGTAGCAGAGAGAGAAAAGTCGTAGATTCGTTGGTTGTTTGGAGCATAGTCAAATCTCCTTCGCCTAATTCCCATGTTTGTATTTCAGACTCGAATCCCTTCTGCCACCCTTGTCCAGAAAAATTCAACCGATACTCTTGCGGTCCTGTCTCGTCCTCCCATGATTGATCAATTTGCCAATTCGTTTTTGTTGTAACCTCGTGATTAAATAATGGTTGATTCCATGCAGTTACCCGGATGTCCCTATGTATGTCATCGTACATGACGGTAATTTCGTCACCATACTCAGGACTTATTGATACGGTAATTTTTAATCCCTCTGAAAAATTTTGAATCTCAAACTCTGGGAAAAATATTGAACCATTTCTTGTGATTTCAACAAAAACGTCACCATCTGAGTTCGCACCAAGTACTTTGTAGGAGTGTCCATCATTCCAATCGATGATAATGGATACATTCGGTTGAGCATTTGTGACAGGAATTACTGCCATCACGAAAACACAAACGAGCAATAACGCTCGTGACCTCATGAAGATTAACTCCGCAGGACTCCCCTTCAAGGCTTCCGATGATTTGTTCACCAGAAATCTGATGTAAAAGCGTCGGGATTGACCACTTTTTCTCCTTCTTTTGCCCATATATTTGAACCACGTGCACCATAAATTTCTTCAAACGGATCGACTTCTTCTATAACCACTTCCCGATTCATGTAAGCCTCAACTTTTTCACGCAGCTCCGGTTTAAATTTCCAATAATGGATTCGCCATTCTCTTCCGTCCCACAAAGTGGTCTCCTCGCTTTCAGTGGTAAGTAAGTCATAGTCTTGGAACATATAGAAGAGATTTCTATCAGTGGGTTCGAGTGCATTATCGATGATTCTATCGTAAAATCCAAAGAAGCCAAGGGCATGTTCAGCCATACCCGAGGCAACCTCAGCATCCATTTCAGTATCAATGTGTTGCCTTATGGCTTCTGTCAATTCGTTTAACGTCATCCCCACTACACATACCCCCAACTAGCAAATAATATTCGTGACGGTTATTCTTTAACCTATCGGTTTTAACGATGAGGTTTTGAAGGCCTTGATATTGGGTGGAACATGGATGAAGATGGTTTGCAATCCGGTTTTCTTGGGCTGCAAAATGAGGATGATAATCCAGATATTGCCATCATCCCTGTGCCTTATGAGTTGACTACTTCTTACGGTCATGGAACAATAAACGGACCTAAATCATGCATCGAGGCAAGTTGGCAGGTCGAATTATTCGATGATAAATTGGAGGATGAAATACCCGCAGGATTCAAAATACACACAGCACCATTTTGGGAAACAGATAAGGGTACTCTCGTAGGCCAACTGGATGAAATTGCTCAACTTGCAAAGGACTGGCACCAAAATAATGCCTTCCCTATTTTTATCGGGGGAGAGCATGGTATTTTACCACCGATCATTCGAGGATTTGGGGACGATATCACCGTCATCCAAATCGATGCACATGCAGACCTTCGCTCGCAACTTGATGGTGAGAAATACTCACATGCATGTGCGGCGGCGAGGGCAATGGATGAGGGTGCTGTTGCACTTTTTCAGGCGGGCATAAGAGCATATTCTAAAGAAGAATTTGAACGAATTAAGAAAGATGAAAATATTCATACTTGGTTCGCTCGAGATATTTTTCACCATACCGATGGCTCAGACCATTGGAATAATTGGTTAGAATCTATCGCTTCAATCCGTGGCCCAGTCCACCTCAGTATCGATATTGATGGCCTTGATGGATCATTGGTTCCAGCCACAGGTACGCCTGTGCCTGGCGGTCTTACTTACTGGCATGCTGTTCAAACAATAGAAACAGCATTTGAAAATCTGAATGTTGTAAGCGCTGATGTGAATGAAATTGTCCCACAAAAAGACACACCCTTAACCCAATTTACTGCTGCTATGTTGGTTACAAAAATCATTGGCTGCAAGTTAAATGAAATTCAAAATTCCATAAGAAGGTAATAGTAATCACATCAAGTACGGTGGCAGAATATGAATCCAATATCTCATGGAAGTTTAGCCATTTTGGACTGTACCGAAGTTCATTCAATCGATGGAAATTGGATGCTTGAAATCATGACAAAAGCCGTGGAACTCGGCGGAGCAAGAAGAGTGCACAGCCACGTTGAAACGTTTGATGGAAACACCTCTCCAGAAGGTTTCGCAGCTGTCATTCTCCTCGATGAAAGCCATTTATCCGCACACCATTACGCGAAAGAAGGCCTGTTAGCAATCGATTCCTTCACTTGCGGAAAAACAGACCCCTCTGTAATTATCCAATATTTACATGACGAACTGAAAAAAGAATATCCTAACCTTATCGCAAATATGAGTCGCCAAATGCGAAGGTTCGGCAGCATCCCTGAAGTGGGAAATATTCGTCCATTTGTAGAAAAATACTTTTTGCACTTTAACGCAGCCGTGGTTAGAGATGCATCTCGCTCATTATCCTCATTTTTATCATCAGGAGGAAAACTACTGATCAGTCTTGCAGGAGCCATGTCTACCGCAGAAGTTGGTAGATTGCTCAACCCACTTATCAGGTTAGATATGGTGCATGCAATTTCATGTACGGGGGCCAATCTTGAGGAAGATTTGTTCCACCTTATCGCAGGTTCCCATTATGAGCGTGTTCCAAACTGGAGAAATATGACAGCAGAAGATGATAAAGAATTATTTTCAAAAGGGATGAATCGTGTCACAGATACTTGTATCCCAGAAGAACAAGCCATAAGAAAAATTCAGCCTCTCATCATCTCGCAATGGTCACAGGGACGAGCATTCCCTCACGAACACATTTGGGCAATATTAGAAGATATTGAATTTGACATGCCGTCAACATCCTCATGGCTTGTCGCTGCTAAAGAGAAAAACATTCCCATAATCGTACCAGGCTGGGAGGACTCAACCTTAGGCAATATATTTGCAGCAGCTTGCATGAAAGGAGAAGTAAATCCTGAGGCAGTTAAATCTGGAATTGAATACATGATTGAATTTTCTAAGTGGTATCGTAAACAATCATCCCCTGTAGGGATGTTACAAGTTGGCGGAGGTATTGCCGGAGATTTCCCAATCTGTGTAGTGCCTTTACTAAATCAAGACATGGGGCTTGATGTGCCTAAATGGCAATGGTTTGGCCAAATTTCGGAATCTAATGCTTCCTACGGAGGTTATTCAGGCGCATCTCCGGAAGAAAAAATATCTTGGGGAAAACTCGAAGTAAATACCCCCATGTTCCGCATAGAAAGTGATGCAAGTATTGTGTTGCCTTTGATGCTATCATATGTGATGGAAGGGTTTCATTCCCAATGAGCAAAGATGCCGTCGGCTTCAAGTGTTTGAACACATCCGAGTCAAATGGCGAGACTATGCGAATCAATGTCAATCAAAATGAAAACGTGAACGGCACCCTTATCCTACCCTTTTGGCAAGGTTCTGGAGCCCTATCGGATGAAGAATCTACCGGGATTCATCGAGCGCTAAAAAAGCAAATTGATACGGTCATTGAAGATCAAGATTTCAAAGGAAAATTAGGCTCGACCATGACACTCAGAGGCACAGAAGGCGGGAAAGCAATTCTCGTTGGTTTAGGAAAAAAGGATGAAGCCTCTACTGAAAAAATGAGAAATGCAGGTGCATCAGTTATCTCGATGAGAAAAGCATCTCATGGAACTGAACTTTCTCTCAGATCTAATGATTTGAGTGCAGATGAACTATCTATCTTTGTAGAAGGGATGATGTTGAGGAACTATGATTATGATGAATACATAACTGTCACTGATGAGGACAAAGATGATTCTGAAATCTCTCTTGAAGTTACTTGCTCTGAAGAAATGATTGAATCAGTAACTCATTCCATTCAGCGAATGCAGCAGATCACTAGCGGGGTACATCTTGCTAGAGACTTGGGGAATTGCCCTCCCAATGATTTGTATCCAATGGCATATGCACAGAAAGCTCTAGATTGGGCAAAAAACCATGACCATGTTAATGTGAACATCATCACTTACGAAGAGGCTCTCAGTCAGGGCATGGGAGGATTAGTCGGCGTAGGTATGGGAAGTGAGAGAAAACCATGTATGGTCATTTTTGAAATAAATCCAAACCAACCTGGTCCATCTCCATGTATCATTGGTAAGGGTATTACCTTCGATACTGGCGGTATTTCCATCAAGCCTTCTCCGAAAATGGATGAAATGAAATATGATATGCATGGGTCCGCAACAGTCTTTGGTTTGATGAAAGCACTTGTCGAAACAGGATGGAGTGAACGTGTAATCGGTATTGCCTGTATGGCGGAAAATATGCCTAGTGCAAACGCACAAAGACCAGGTGACGTCATCAAGACTTACTCTGGAAAAACAGTCGAAGTATTGAACACTGATGCAGAAGGAAGATTGGTACTTGCAGACGGCCTATGGAAATCAGGAGAATTAAATGTCGAGTACATTATCGATTTAGCAACTCTCACCGGTGCCGTTGTTGTTGCCTTAGGACATGAAGCATCAGGCATGTGGACCAATGACGAAACACTCGGAAATCGCTTACATCAGGCTGGCAAAGATTGTGATGAATTGATTTGGCCAATGCCACTTCTGACTCAATTTGAAAAAGAAATGACTGATTCAAAAATTGCAGATGTGAGAAATTTAGGTGCCGGAAGAGCTGGTGGTTCAAATACAGCCGCTGCTTTTTTGAAACAATTTGTCCCAAACGGACCTGATGGAGAAAAGCAAATCCCTTGGGCTCACCTCGATATTGCTGGCACTGCATGGGGGGCTTCATCCAACAAGTTGGTGAATCATGGGGCCACAGGTATTCACGTCCGAACACTACATCACCTCATCACCAATGGCAACTAAATGGGCAATATTTGTAGACGAGTTTTCTAGAGATAGAACCATTTGATTTCGAAGACACATCTTTGCACAATATCAAATCAAGGTGTTTTCATGGCAACCCGACTTATCATCATGCGGCATGCCAAGAGTATTTTTCTCGACGGACTACATGACGATTTTGAAAGACCTCTGGATAAGCAGGGACAAAAAGACGCTATCATGATTGGAAACCAACTCTTGAGCCTCGGTTGGAAACCTGATAGAATAATGGTGAGTCCATCAATAAGAACAATGGAAACACTAAATCTAATGGGTGAGGATTTCACCAAAGCAAAAATTTTTCCAAATGATGAACTTTACTTGGCAGATCTATACACTTTACAAGATTGTGTGAACAAGGCCCCTCTCGAGGCAACAACACTTTTACTCGGCCATAATCCTGGAATCGAGATAATGGTTTCGTCCTTGTCTGGACAGTACCATTCAATGGAGGAGGCTTATGCTGCATTATTCGAAAAATCAACTGATGGCTGGATTCTCGAGAATATTTTGACACCTTTGTGAGGTTCTGTAAATTATTTTCCAAGAAATTTTTTCTTCATCTGTTTTTTAGCATGGTCTTTCACTAATTCAGATGCCTTATCCTCAATGTTTTTCTTTACTCCCTCAGCAACCTCAGCTACCTTGTCTTTTGCTGCATCAGCCATGGGCTTGGTTGCTTTAGATACAGCATCCATCGCCTTGGCTTTAACCGCCGCCTTTCCAAACTTTCCTAATTTGGATTTAACACCCTTTGATTCATCAACCGGCCCTTCTGACATGATTAAGGATACTTAACCTTGTAAAAAATGGTTATCACCACTGACATGGCTCAAGAATTTCTTGACCATGCATGTAAGGACGAAGTACTTCTGGGATTTTCACTCTCCCATCCTCAAGTTGGTTTTGTTCAATTATGGCTACTAAGGCTCTGCTTGTAGCGACTGCGGTTGAATTTAGAGTATGCACCGGAGCATTCCCCTCAGGTGTTCGATACCTCATCTTCAACCGATTTGCTTGATAATCGGTACAGTTCGAACATGATACAATCTCTTTGTAGGCATTAGCGCCAGGAAGCCATGCTTCTAGATCATATTTTTTAGCGGCCACAGTACCCATATCCCCCGTGCAAATGTTAACAATTTGGTAATGAATTTCAAGCGCATCCCATAATGATCTGCAGTTTTCCAATAATACTTCGTGATGATTCCATGAATCATCAGGATGACAAATGATAATTTGCTCAACTTTGGTAAATTGGTGAACACGCCAGATACCTCTGTCCGACAAACCATGTGCTCCTACTTCTCTGCGGAAACATGGGGAAACACCAACCATCATGATCGGTAATTTGGACGGTTCGATGACTTCATCCTTGAACATGGCTGTTAGCGGATGTTCTGATGTAGCAATCATGTACAATTTATCAGGCTCTACACCATACATCACTGTTTCAAAATCACTTAAGTCAGTAACACCTTCATATGCTTCCCGATTCATCATAACGGGTGGCTGAACCAATGTAAAACCGCGAGAAGTGAGGTGGTCAATTGAAAATTGCTGTAGTGCAATTTCCATTCTTGCTAAATCTCCCTTGAGAAAAAAGAAACGACTACCAGTCACCTTAGCGCCTCTTTCAAGGTCGACCCATTTGTTTAGCTCAATCAGTTCATTATGCGTTTTTGGAATGAAGGAAAAGTCAGATTTTTCTCCGCTTAACATCTTCATTGTATTTCCTTGCTCATCATCACCTGATGGTACGTCATCATGCAATATGTTCGGTATACGCATTCTAAGGTGATCGCGTTGGAGAAGTAAATCCTTGGCTCTCGCATCTAGTTGATCAATTTCAAAACCTAAATCTTTGACCTGAGATAAGATCGTATTGACTTTATTTTGGTCTCCTTGTTTTTTTGCTTCAGCAATTTCCTTTGCAGCAATGTTGCGTTTTCTCCTTGAGGCTTCCATGGCATGGAGTGAGTTCTTCCATTCATTGTCTAAGCGTATGACTTCATCAATCGGCTCCTGAGAGATACCTCTACGTTCGTGATCTCTACGGATAACCTCTGGATTATCTCTGAATAACTTCATGTCAAGCATCAAAAACACCCTAAAACGTTATACCAAAATCAAGAATTCCCGTCCCTACAAAAATCAGTCCACCAATAATGTACCCCAGAATGGCGCCTCCATTCAGAAGGGGTAGACCTGCCTGAGGACGACCTTTGGCTACATATGTCATCAAAATCAGGTAACCGAGTAGACCTCCTAACATTGTGATTAATCCTACGAATAAACCGTCACTGGGAAGCCATTGGACGGCTGATACCACAAGCATACCTGGAAAAATTACATCTCCCAAGCCCATGAACATTGCATCTTTTCCTTTCGATTTTTTCCTTACTTCTGCAGTTTGTGCAGATGGAGTGTCTTTTGGTTTCTCTACATCGCTTGATTTATCCCTCATCGGAGTTTGTTCTTCGAGCATGGAATATCCCTTTTCCTGAGGGGCGACCAGAAGGATTGGTAATTTTAGTCCAATCATCGTATCCGCTAGGTCGAGCATGTGTTTCGAGCGATATACTGCCCATGCATCGTAACCCGCTGCAAGGACCATGAAAATCATGATCAGAGTAGGGACAAATGTGACGCCAAGCATTACGATGACTCCGGCGCCAACCAAAACGCCGACTGTATTTACCACATACCACTCAGGTCTAACATAGAGCATTATCATCAATCCAAGGGCAACCAGAAATCCAACCAACGTCGCAGTATCATCAAGATGTAAACCGCGTTGAATATACATGGTATCTCTGAATTCACCAAACAGAATCTGATGTTGATTATCTTCTGAAAATAATGCTAATTGAGTACCAGCATCTTGCTCAAAAACCATTAGTTCGAGAGGCTTTTCATCAGAAAGTTCTATTCGAACAAATTCGATCATTCCATCTCCAAACAAACCATGAACCCCGTATGCATCTACAATCCAGAGATCAGATCTGTTTGAACTATCTAAATCCAAAATTCTAACGGAGTGAATAGGACCCGCCAGCGCCTCATCCAGTGATATTCTTTCCTCGGGAGTGATAGTCAAATTTTCTGAATCCCAATTATATGCCAGAACTTTTCCGTCATTGAAACCCAAAGAAATGAAATGATCTCCTTCATCGTTCCAATCACTCAAATCCCTCACCTCATCATAAGGTGATAATCCGATGTCTACTGCAGTAATGGTCTCTCCTTCAGTTGTGTTGTAACTCCACAGTAAATCCACACTGATATCAACGCCTGGTTCACCAGCGATTCCAGGAGAATTGGTTCCAAGTTTGAACACGAACGCTGTGTTGTTACTTGCCATGAATACATGAGACTGATCGAGTAATTCCATGTGGGTGAGTGAATCTTTGGCTGAGAAATCTGTCGGGAGCGTCCAATATGCTTGCTTTCCCCATGAATCTGAATCCGTGCCAAAAATATTCATTTTGTAGAAATTTGAATCTTGGTTGACAACATAGATGGTATCTTCGAATTGAATGGCTGCGTCACAACCTCCGTCAAAATACGGTGTATTTTGAGGAACATTATCATCATCATAGACAAAACAATTGAAAGTATTACCAACCCGTTCACCAGTTGTTTGGTCAATCGTCCAAATGTGGGCAAAATTTGTGAAAGTTAGATGATTTCCATTCCTGACAACCTCAACCGATTCGAGTGCACCGGAAGGACCGAATGGTTGAACATCGCTCCATTGTAGTGTAGCCGTGTTATCATATTGGCGTACAAGGATAGATGAATTGTTCCCGTCATCCACAAATTCCTCAGTCATGAATAATTCTGGTTCAAATGATTGAAAGAATGTCCCGTTAACGGATAAGTTTTCATCGAATTGAAACTCTTCTGTGTGATCTTCCACCAAAATGAGATGGGCTGCTGGGACAGTAGTATACATTAAAGCAAGGAAAATAACAAACATAAGCCCATACTTAATGACCCATTCTTTCTTGTATTTCGCCAAAAACAATATCGCGGCTGTAAAGATGAAAATCATGATCAGTTCGAGTAAAATATACCTAACTTGAGTCGTACCTTCCTCTCCAAATGCATACAACTCTGCAGTATCAAAAAATGGTAATAACCACAAACCAAGCAGGATGGTGAAAACAAACATTCCAGCCATCCCTAACATGCCAGGAAGAATCTCTTTGAGAAGAGCCAACAGGTCATCCTCGTCTCCCATCTCTGAATTTGATTCAGCAGAGGCATTTGCTGTGGGCTGGCCCATGCTTGTGCGAGAAGGCATTAGGTTTAGAATTCATGGCTTCCAATTTGTTATCCGATGATGTCATGAATGATTTCCCACCAGCCTAATAATGTGAGAGATTGGTTACAAAATTCTAGGAATAAAGGAATGTCTCTTGGGCTTGATAATACAAGAAAGGCCTTGGATTTGTTAGGCAGGCCTGACCGTGAAATGAAATGTTTGCATATAGCAGGTAGCAACGGAAAAGGAAGCACCTGCGCACAAATTGCTGCATCCCTTTTAGCAAATGGGTACGCTGTTGGCCTGTTTACATCCCCCCACATCGCAAGAGTAGAGGAACGAATTCGAATTAACGGTAAGCCAATATCGCCAAATTGTTTTGATCAAGCCTTGAGAAAAATACGTGATTTAGAGTTGGACCTTACATTTTTTGAAATTACCTTTCTCGCATCCCTTGTTGCTTGCAAGGAAGAGAAAATGGAATTCATGATTCTTGAAACTGGCCTAGGTGGGAGACTTGATGCAACAAGAGCGGCTGAAGTCATTGGCTGTCTCATCACTTCAATTAGTTTGGAACACAGTGACATTTTAGGAGACACTATTGAAAAAGTGGCTTCTGAAAAGGCGGCCATTGCTCGAATCGGGATCCCGATTCTCATCAAAGATCCCGGTCAAGAATCCATCCGTAATGCCATGCTTAGAGAAGCCCCTCACGCTCAATTTGTTGAGATTCATGGAACGATTAGAAATCAAGCAAAGTCTCTAGCAAAAGAATTTCTTGAACTTCTTGGATTGCAATATACCCCCACTGAGTTTCGTTGGCCTGCCCGCATGCAACAACTGGATATGGAACCAAGCATATTGCTTGATGCCGCTCACAACCCAAGTGGAATGCGTCAGGCTGTCAGTGAAATTATCCCCCGTCTGCCTGAAAAATGGTGCCTTCTATTCGGTTCTTCTCCTCAAACAAATATGGAAGAATTTCTGCATCCAATAAAACTGATGATAACGCAAAAACCCCCTCAAAAAATATTGCTCACTATACCTCAACATGGTAGATATCCGGGAGTTGAAAATCTCCCGCTTGAAGGGACTTGGTTTCCAACACCAGAAAAGGCGATTGAGTTTGCTCAGAAAATGGATGTTGATTTGATTTTAGTAACTGGCTCGCTGTATCTGTGTGGAAATATCTTGCAAATTTTAGGATTTGACAGTGATGATGACCTGTCATTGCTTGCACAACCATCATGACCTCTCCACCTTTGCATGGAACCATGAAGGACAAACATCTGTCCATTCGAATTGAACAATGTTTGGCACTCGCCAAGGCCAGTAATTGCCCCAGAAGAAAATTCGGTGCTCTGTTGGTTGACCCTGAAAGAAATGTAGTTTTGATGGATGGTTACAACGGTGGACCTCGAGGTGGTGGAACCTTGTGCGGAGGAGATGTTTGCTTAAGAGATACAATGAATGTAAAAAGCGGAACAAGGGTCGAAATCGGCTGTCATCATGCTGAAATGAACCTCATATGCAATGCAGCAGCGAATGGCGTGAGAACAAAGGATGCCTGGTTACTTGTTACTGGAGAACCATGCATGATGTGTGCAAAACTTATGCACCATGCAGGTATATCCAAAGTAGTGATCGTTGATGGTGGCTTTTCTGGAGAAAATGGATTGAATTATCTTGAAACTCATGGTGTCAAAATACAAAGAGTTGAAGGGCCACAAGACCCTCGATAAATGGATGATGTTATTGCTGTCATCCTTTTCCATTAGATATGCCAAATGCAGTCGTAACCGGAGCAAATCGCGGGATTGGCCTCGAGTTTGTGAAACAACTTTCGAAAGCCGGATACAATGTTTATGCAGGATACCGAACTTTTTCTCAAGAAATGGAAAATGCATGTAATGAAATGATTCAACCTCTTGATGTAAGTCAGCAACAATCTGTGGATGACTTTACCTCGAATTTACCTTCATCCATAGATTTGTTGATCAACAATGCTGGTGTAGCAGATGGACGATGGCAATCTATCGAAGAAATTGATGACAACATTGCTTTAGAGGTACTCAACATCAATGCAGTTGGTCCAGTGAGAATGATGAAATCAATCAGCGAGAAACTCTCTGATGGCGCAAAGGTCGTTATGATTACAAGTCTGATGGCATCAATGGAAGATTGTAAAACAGGTCGATCATATGCTTACAGAGCATCGAAGGCTGCATTAAACATGTTTTCTTTGGCCATGAAAAACGAACTGAAAACACGTAATATTAGCCTTCTATTGATGCACCCTGGTTGGGTTCGAACCGATATGGGCGGTCCTCACGCAGAAGTGAGTGTGGTTGAAAGTGTAGAAGGAATGATGAAACAGATTGGAGAACATTCAATTGAAAATACAGGCACATACATGGATTTCCAAGGAAACATACTTCCATGGTAAAAGACTCAATCACCAAAAAAGCGTTCCAAAGCCACCGAAACTGATTCTTGTGTTCCATTGATATTTTGATTCCAAACGATTTGACCATTCGGAGAAATGATGAAATAAGTAGGCGTACCTCTTACATTCCAATCATACATCACTGATTGATTTCGATCATCGAAATAAGGGAAAGTATGTGCATCACCTGGCCGCTCGGAACAATCAAAACCTCCCCCGCGGCAGCCTGTGTAACTTGTTTTTTCCTGAAATGCTACTACTTCGTTCTGTGTGGCATTGAAGTTGTTATTTGACGAAAAGTTGACCGCCATCGCCAAAAAATCCGTCTTGTGTTGGTATTGACCATACCATGAAGTAACATCCTCTGCAGAGTTCCAACAATGGCCACAATCCGTGGAAATAAAATAGACGACCAACCATTTTCCTTCATCACCTTGGGACCAATTGAAATCAAATCGCGAATGAAATTGAAAATAATCCCAAGATGTTGACTGATATTCATGGATGACGCCAGAAAAACCTGGGGCATAATCACCGGGGCTCACTCCAAAAATTAGTGGAGTTATATTTCCGATTACGAGTATCTCTTCCACAAATTCATAACGCCAAAATTCCCAATTACCAAAACCGTCTTCCAGTAAAATGAATTCATCGTTTATGTTAACGGATGAATATGCCATAGTGAGAACGCAGTTCTTCTCGCTTGCGTTGTATTGACTATCTGGCCAACAATCATCTTCTGTGACGTTATGGAGCAGTTTTTCCCATTGGAGTTCTGATTCATATCTCAGTGACACAGGATAAGTATCTTCGATGGTATAGTGATGGAATGCTTGAGAAAAATTACTAGCATTCCCTGTAAACTGTATCTCAAATTGTGACACGGTTTTCCCACACCATGTTGGGGATGAAACGTTTTGTAAATTCTCTTGAATGGAGGATACTGAAAAATTATTTTGCAGAGAAGCATGTGAGGTGTAAGTTACACAATTCCATTTGCTAAGATCCGTAGGATTATACTGCCATATCGTTTCATTTTGTTGTAGCACAGTCTCGTTTGTGGATGATTGATTATTCTCATCGGTCACAGAGGTTTGATTATCTCCACTAGAAAGGTTATCTGATTCTTGTCCAAATTCATCTTCGGTATCAGCGATAGTACATGATTCATCCAAACCTGATT
>MDTE01103189.1_pt1 | contig 32118 bp, 29 predicted proteins | sample 811231 | NCBI WGS metagenome assembly MDTE01 (sample SAMN05326651, study PRJNA326480) | marine metagenome | isolation source: seawater | place: Indian Ocean: Red Sea | collected 2010 | reverse complement strand
CATTATTGCATCGCGATCAATTTGATGAACATATCGTATCAGATGTCTAGAATGATCGAAACTCCATGTTGCCTGTTCCGTCAAAATTGGAGAAGAAATAAAATGGCTAGGTGCCCAATCCTCACTTAGCACCCAGGCAACTGCTGCCATGTCCCATATTTCCTTAGACCAGCCTTTATGATTATCACTATATTTTTTGAAACGCTTTGCCAAAAAAGCGCCAATTTCACCTTGTGGTTCAACATAGCGCTCAATCTCTGGAACAGAACTATGTAAATGAGAAGTAACCCCCATGCAAGGCACTAATACAACTGCTGCACCACTGTCTAAAAGAGTCTGCGCTCCACCTATATCCTGTTTAAGATTAAATTCACTCGTGTGAGGCCAATTCAGACTATGCCCACCTAACCAGACAACCACAATCCGATCGATTATATCTGGGGCTTTCAAAATTGCAGAAACAATGTTACTAATTGCAGCGATTCCAATCACATAAAGAGGATTCTCGGGTGATCCGGCTCGTGCACGTAATATTAAATTATCAACAGCCGGAGCATCTTTGTATTTTTTTTTTGGCCCTACGTATTCCCCTAAACCGCGGTAAACAAAACCCTCAGAATCAATTTTCAATCGATCCAAAAGGCGCAAAATTTCTTCATAGCTTTGTTCCATTCCATCACGTGGACTTTTAGAACGATAATTATGAAATGGAGCAGCGTAGATTGCCTCAACAGATAGGCGTTCAGATGATAGCATCATTTGGGCAATAGCAAACTGATCATCTATTTCATTATATGCGTCTGTATCCATTACAACTCTTAATTTACCTGCCCTAGGGCTTAATAATTCTAGACGCTTTTTATTTGAAATTTTCATTTAGAGGTCTTCATAAATTACTGAATTGTTATAAAATTTTCAAAACAATACTACCTTACGCTATAACCACCATCAACTGGTATAGAAACTCCTGAAACAAATTGAGATGCTTCCGAGGCAAGAAAAATTGCTGTTCCAGATAAATCATTAGGTTTACCCCACCTACCTGCTGGTGTTCTAGGCGCAATCAAAGAGTGCCTTTCTGGGTAAGTTGTGCGAAATTTTTCTGTCATTTCTGTTACGATCCAACCGGGCAATATTGCATTAACCTGAATATTATCCTTACTCCATGCATCTGCACAACTTTTAGTATATTGTACTACCCCTCCCTTACTTGCAGCATAAGCAGAACCATAAGAAGAGCCAAAAATCGACAGCATGGAACCAATGTTAATTATTTTTCCTGAACCATTTTTTTTCATTCCTTCTATAACTTTACTCGACATAATATGCATACTAGATAAATTAGTAGATACAACCAATGACCAATCTTCATATGAAAGTTCTTGAGGTTCAGTTGATCTAATATTAATGCCTGCATTATTTACCAAAATATCAATCAATTTATAATCCTTATAAATTTCATCAAATAACTTATCTACAGATTCTTTATCGGTAACATCACAGATATAAGTTGACACTTTACTCTGAGGAAATTTTTTAGTTAAATATTCTTTGCTATCCTGATTTTTCTTTTCATTTCTTCCAACTATAATTACTGATGCCCCAAATTGTAAGTAACCTTCAGCTATTCCCAATCCAATACCACCATTACCTCCCGTAATTAATGCTATTTTATTACTTAGGTCAAACATTTTTTTCTCCTAGATATTAAATTTTTTCAAGTTATAATATACTATAAAATTATTTAATAATATATCTATTCAGCCAAAAAGAAAGTTAATAAAATAATGTTCTATTTACCCAAGAATCCAGAAAACATGCCAGAGGCATTAAGCGATATTACCGTTTTAGACTGTTCTCAGATACTAGCGGGACCTTTTTGCAGTATGCTACTTTCTGATATGGGAGCAAAAGTAATAAAAATAGAAAAACCATCAGGAGGCGATGATACACGTAGATTTGGACCGCCATTCATAAAAAATGAATCTGCTGCTTTCTTAGCTATGAATAGAAACAAAAGAAGTATAGTTATAGATTTCAAGCATGAAAATGGCGTAGAAATAATGAAAAATTTATCCAAAGATTCTACGATTATAATTGAAAATTATAGAACTGGAGTTATGGAAAAACTTGGCTTAGGATATGAAGACTTAAAAAAAATCAATCCTAAAATCATATATTGTTCAATCTCAGGATTCGGAAGAACCGGACCTTATGCCGAACGAGGAGGTTTTGATCTAGTTGCACAGGGTATGAGTGGCCTGATGAGTATAACAGGAATACCAAACTCACCACCTATCAAGGTTGGTGTCCCCATAGCAGATATGAATGCTGGAATGTTTGCTACCTATTCAATACTATCAGCTTATATACACATGTTAAAATCTGGTGAAGGACAATATCTTGAGGTTTCATTATTAGAATCTGCTCTAGCATATACTGTATGGGAGTCAAGTAGTTATTTTGCCACTAAAGAAATTCCAGAACCACTGGGTTCATCTCATAGATTATCTGCTCCATATCAGGCCTTAAAAACAGTTGATGGGTATATAAATATTGGAGCACCAAATCAATCAAATTATGAAAGATTATGTAAAGCAATTGACAGAGAGGATCTCATAGAAAATAAAGATTTTATCGATAATGCTAACCGATTAAATAATAGGGAAAAATTAGAAAAAGAGTTAGAAAAAACTTTATCAAAAAAGAAATCAAACTATTGGATAAAAAAATTAGACGACTATGGAGTTCCTTGTGGCCCAATAAATAATATTGGTGAAGCTTGGGATGACCCACAGGTAATAGCAAGAAATATGAAAGTCACGCTTGAACATCCAACTGCTGGGAAAATAGAAAATATTGGAATCTCTCCTAAACTTTATAAAACACCTGGCAGAATTACTAGACCAGCACCGATTTTGGGAGAACATTCCACTGAAATATTAGAAGAATATGGATATAACAAAAAAACAATTAGTGATTTTATAGATAAAAAAGTAATTATTCAAAATTAGCTTATTTATTTTTTCTTTTTATACGTTTTTTCCTGTCTTTTTCTTTAGTTGCTTTTGATGATTTATAAGCAAGCCATCCAAGAAGAAGTAAAATTAAAACAAAAACAATGAGTTCATCATAGGCTCCCAAAGCACCATGAATCAAGTTTATTTGTTCAATCATAATATTATTTTTCAGCATAGACAATGATATTATACAAACATAAATTTATGCAGATGGAAAAAATTATGGCTAAAAGAATAAATAAAGCAATAGAATTATTAGAATCTAAAGAAACCGTATACTATATGGGTGCACATTCAGGACACGTATTAACATATGAACAAGGAATTATTGACGCTAAAACTTGGGCAGACTACATAAATATAGGAATGGAACATGGAGCTTTCGATATGCCAGGGTTAGATAATTATATAAGAGGACTCATTGATGGAGGACCTACACCCAGTGGTCACAAAACTCCGGCTATAATAGTCGAAGCACCTGTTGAAGGTAGTTCAGAAAACATTGTAAGATATAATGCGTGGCAGTTTAGAATGATTCTTGCTAGAGGAGTTCATGGGATAATTTTATGCCAAGCTGAAAGTCCAGATGCTGTAAGAGCATTTGTTGAATCCTGCAGATATCCTATTAATACCGCTGGAGTTGGATATGGATTAGATAGGGGTACTAGAGGAGTTGGAGGTCATCCAACTGCTTCGAAAGTATGGGATATTGATCCCGAAAATTATATTTCAAAATGCGAACCATGGCCCTTAAACCCAGATGGAGATTTATTGCTTGGAGTAAAAATTGAAAGTGTAAGAGGTGTGGCAAATTGCGAGCAAATTTTAACCGTACCTGGTATTGGATATGCCGAGTTTGGCCCGGGAGATGGACATATGTCTTATGGAATTAAAAGAAATCCAAATAAACCATTAGATCCTAGAATCATAGAGGCTGGAAAAAGAGTTAAGGAAGCATGTGAAAAAAATGGAAAATATTTTCTTGGAGGAGCCACAGCAGAAAATATAAGTGACAAAATTGATGAGGGCGTGCATATTATTTCTGGCGGAAGACAAGATACTGCTGAGGCTGGACGCAAATATACAAAAAGGCAAATGCCAGTCTAAAAAACTTTATTTCAAGTCACAATCAATATTTGATTCTTCACAATAAGTTTCAAACCAATTAATTACCTCTTTGTGGTAAGGAATTCCTTCTTTTGATCTTTTGAGCACTTCTTCTTGCTCTTCTAGACCTGCATATATAACTCTTTCATGACCCTCAGACGGAGGAACATTTATTATATGTTCTAGTAAATCATCCATATCTGATAAGAATTTTGTTTTATCCGTGAAAGCATCTATGTCATATGCTTGAAAAAAATGTCCACCATTATTTTTATGAACAGGACCTGGTCCCCATCCGGACAACTCATTACATATTATTTCATTCATTAATCCCAAACTATAACCCTTGTGTGATCCATTTTCTCTAGTTCCTCCAATATGCAATAAATGATATTTTTCAGGTGGATGAACTTCTTCCATAATAGGATTACCATTAGTGTCTGAAATCCAACCAGGTTCTAGTTTTGCTCCCGTACGTTTGGCTAGAGTAATTTTATTACCTGCTACTTGGGAGGTTGCTATATCAAACAAAAAATAAGGCATTGATTTGGCCGGAGCTGCCCAAGCAATTGGATTTGTACCTAGTAGCGGTTTTGATCCAAATGTTGGAACCGTATTCAATGCTCCCCCAGCTGTCATACAGTGACCAATCATTCCTTGATCGGCTGCCATCATTGCATAATATCCACATCCCGCTAAATGTCCTGAGTTAGTTACCGCAACAGCACCAATACCAAATTCTTTAGCCTTATCTATAGCTTTTTGCATTGCCCACGGTCCCACATGTGTTCCTAAAGCGCTATCAGCATCTATAGTTAATGTTGTTGGAGATTCTCTTAATATTGAAAATTTTGGATTCGGATTAAGCTCTTTGTTAGTGTACTCCCCAACATATCTTCGTAAGCCATTTGAAACTCCATGAGATTCTACACCTCTTAAGTCATTGGTAATTAATACGTCAGCATTAATTTTTGCAGCATCTTGACTTAATCCTAAGTGAACAAAAACTTTTTCTGTAACTAATCTGACTTTTTGTTCTTCTACATATACTCTGTCTTTTTTTGGTACTTTAAATCTTTCTAGCATGAGTTATTCCTTATAAAATTTAATAATTAAATCTATCATAAAAACACAAAGAATTTAACTGTTGTGATAGATTTAATAAATAATATAAATAATTGAGGTAAATTATGAGAATTGCATTACTAGGTATTTCACATGAAACAAATACATTTTCTGTTACACCCGCTACATATGAAGAATTTGAAAAAAGAACGATCATCAGAGGAGATGAAATTTTTCCAAGATATGAAGGTGCAAACTATACTATTACAGGATATATGGATGCAGCAAGAGAATTTGATTTTGAACTAGTTCCTTTAATGTTCGCAGAAACTGGGCCAATTGGAACAATAACTAAAGATGCATACGATAGACTATCATCTGAAATGTTTACTATGCTCGAAACTCAAGGACCATGGGATGGAGTATTAATTTCTAATCATGGAGCTGCAGTATCTGAAGAATTTCCTGATATGGATGGAGAATTTACTAGAAAAACAAGAGAAATAGTAGGGCCAAAAGTTCCTATCGGCATTACATTTGATATGCATGCAAATGTTTCAAAAGAAACTGTTAAGAATACTGATGTTTGTGTAGTTTGGAGAACTTGTCCGCACTTGGATTGCAAAGATCGTGGATATAAATGTGCAATATTAATTTACAGAACTATTAAGGGTGAAATTAATCCTACTCAATTCATAGAAATGCCACCAATGCTTGTTAATATAGTTAAGCAATATACAGGTCAAGAACCTATGAAAAGTTTGGTTGATGAATGCGTTGAAGCAGACGAAAGTAATGATAAAGTTTTAGACACATCAATAGTTGAGGGATATCCTTACGCTGACGTTGAACAAATGGGTATGTCTTGGATAACTATTACTGATAACAATTCCGAGCTAGCAGAAAAAATATCCAAAGATTTGGCTTATAAGGCTTGGAATAAAAGAGGAGAACTTAATAGATCTGTTCCAAGTATTAAAGAGGCACTGGAAGAAGCACAAAAGATTTATGTTGGGCCAAAACCTGAAGGAGCAGAAAACTATGTACCTTCTGATGGTTCTGCATTACAAGAAGCAGAAAAAACTGAGCATTCTCACCTTGGCCCGATAGTTCTAATGGATGTACGAGATAATATAGGTGGAGGATCCACTGCAGATTCAACACACATACTAAAAGTTGCACAAGAAATGAAAATAGATGGGTACTTACAAACCTTATACGACCCTGAATCAGTTGAGCTATGTGTTAATGCAGGTGAGGGCGCGGAGGTAACGATTGATGTTGGCGGAAAAACCGATAACATGCATGGAGAACCAATAACCATTACAGGAACTGTTAAAAGAATACATGATGGAAAATATGAAGAACATAGACCAAATCATGGAGGTCAAAGATTCTTTGATGACGGTGAAAGAGTAAGGTTTGATACTAATGATGGTAAAACAATAATTTTGACCTCGTTAAGAACTGGTAACACTGCTAGAGAGCAGATTTACTCTATGGGGATAAAGCCTGAAAATTATAAAGTAATCGTTGCAAAAGGTGTAAGCTCTCCTAGGCCGGCATATCATCCGATAGCCTCAGAAATAATCGTGGTTAATACTCCAGGAGTAACATCTGCTGACTTAAGTACTTTTGAGTATAAGAATATAAGAAAATCTTTGTACCCATTTCAAGAACCTGATTATCCACCTAATTCAAACGAATAAGGGTAAATTATGAGAATCGCACTACTTGGTATTTCACATGAAACAAACACATTTTCTGTTACCCCCGCTACATATGAAGAATTTGAAAAAGGAAAAGGGCATATCGTCAGGGGTAATGAAATTTTTGAACAATTTGGTGACACCAATTACACGATTGGCGGGTACTTAGAAGCGGCAAAAGACTCTGGTTTTGAACTAGTTCCTTTAATGTTTGCTAGAACAGGTCCAATAGGAACAATAACTAAAGATGCATACGATAGACTATCATCTGAAATGTTTACTATGCTTGAAAATCAAGGACCTTGGGACGGAGTACTAATTTCAAATCATGGCGCTGCAGTGTCGGAAGAATTTCCTGATATGGATGGAGAATTTACTAGAAAAACAAGAGAAATAGTAGGGCCAAAAGTTCCCGTCGGTATTACATTTGACCAGCACGCAAATATTTCAAAAGAAACTATCAAAAACACTAATGTATGTATCGTATGGAGAACAACTCCTCACTTAGATTGTAAAGTTCGCGGATATAAATGTGCATCATTAATTTATAAAACAATTAAGTGTGAAATTAATCCTACGCAATTCATAGAAATGCCTCCTATGCTAGTAAATATAGTAAAACAATATACAGGTCAAGAACCTATGAAAAGTTTGGTGGATGAATGTGTTGAAGCAGATGAAAATAACGATGAAGTTTTAGACACATCAATAGTTGAGGGATATCCGTATGCAGATGTTGAGGAGATGGGAATGTCTTGGATAACTATTACCGATAACAATTCCGAGCTAGCAGAAAAAATATCCAAAGATTTGGCTTATAAGGCTTGGAATAAAAGAGGAGATCTCAATAGACCTGTACCGAGCATAAGGGAAGCTTTAGTAGAAGCACAAAAGATTTATGTTGGACCAAAACCAGAAGGAGAAGAAAACTATGTACCCTCTGATGGTTCCGCGCTCCAGGAACCTGAAAAAACGGAACATTCTCACCTAGGACCAGTAGTCTTGATGGATGCAGGAGATAATGTAGGCGGAGGATCGACTGCGGATTCAACACATATACTAAAAGTAGCAGATGAAATGAAAATAGAAGGATTCTTACAAACTTTATACGATCCAGAATCTGTTAAGACGTGTGTTAATGCAGGCGAGGGTGCCGAAGTAACGATTGATGTCGGAGGGAAAACCGATAATATGCACGGAGAACCAATAACCATTACAGGCACCGTAAAAAAAATACACCATGGAAAATATGAAGAACATAGACCAAGCCACGGAGGGTTTAGATTTCATGATGACGGTCTTAGAGTAAGATTAGATACGAATGATGGTAAAACAATAATTCTAACATCATTACGAACACATAATAAAACTAGAGAGCAGCTTTACTCTATGGGAATAAAGCCTGAAAATTATAAAGTAATCGTTGCAAAAGGTGTTAGCTCTCCTAGGCCGGCATACCAGCCCATAGCCTCAGAAATAATTGTAGTAAATAGCCCGGGAGTAACATCTGCGGACTTAAGTACTTTTGAGTATAAGAATATAAGAGTTCCTTTATACCCATTCCAAGAACCAGATTATCCACCTAAGTAATATATAATATAAATATGGATTTTTTAAAAAATAAATTTACTCTATTCGGATTAATAGTATTCACAATTAGTATTTTAATTATTGTTATAACTCTTTTTTCTAGTAATAACAATAATTCAGCAAATAATGACGAATATGCAACATCAGGAGGAATTTTACTTGGAGATCCAAATGCTCCTGTAACAATAGTTAAGTTTACTGATTATCAATGCCCCTCTTGCGCTTCCTTTACATTAGGCCCTGGAAAACAAATATTCCGAGAATATGTTGATACTGGAAAAGCAAATTTTATATATAGAAACTACCCTTTTATTGGAGATGAATCATTTCAAGCCGCTGAAGCAGCATTGTGTGCATCAGATCAAGATAGACTTAAAGACTATGATGAAATTATATATGTAAATTGGAATGGACAAAACAAAGGAACATATTCGGAAAAAAATTTAATAACCATGGCTGAGTTATTACAGCTTAATGTCAATTCTTTTAGTGAATGCATGTCATCTGATAAGCATATAAAGAATATTCAAAAAGATATAGATGACGGTAAAAAACTAGGCATAAAGTCAACACCTTCAGTACTAATAGACGGTGAACTTATTTTAGGAACAAAAAGTTATGGCGATTATAGAGTTATAATCGAGCGTGCGCTTGGAAATTAGTTGTGAGAAGTTTCACAAAGATTCAATATTTATGGTTTTTTACTGCTTTTATTTCTTTACTAGGGTTGGTAGTAACAACATATCTTACAATATTATCAATTGGTCAGATTGAGGCTTCATGTAGTATCCAGGGATGTAATGAAGTACTTAATAGTAAATGGTCTAAACTCCTAGGTATACCTTTATCTTTTGGTGGTATGTTAGTTTACGGAATAATAATGATACTAAGCTTAAGTCATATATCCTCAATAAATATCCTAACAAGAAAAATTATTTTACTTTCTATTTTTATTGGAATGAGTGTATCTGTATACCTAACATATATAGAGATATTTGTAATTAAGGCCTTGTGTCAATATTGTATAACCTCTGCAATATTATTATTGATAAATTCAATAATAATAATAATAATTTTCAAAAAAGAAAAATTATTTATTTCTTTTCATATATGGCAGGTTTTGTTTTTGGAGGATGAGGCCAAGGTCTCTGCCAACCCTCAAAACCAAAGGTAGGGTCTTGAGACATATCACCATTTTGAGCTAATCTGTCATTCATTGATGCATCAATTGACTTCATAACTTCATTGGATAATTCATCTTCAAGTTTATTTCTTATATCCTGATAATCTTTATTATTGATTAGGTTTTTCTGCTCTTCAGGGTCATCTTTCATATCGAATAATAGGATTTCACCGTTAGAATATTTATGTAATTTATATCTACCGTCAAAATTCATCCACCCATCGGTTAGGAATCCAAAAATATTATCTCTACCAGAATTACCTGGCATACCATTTCCAGGTAATGGCCTTGAATCATACCATTTTGGAATATCTATATTACCCCAACTTAACATCGTAGAAGTAACATCTGTTACTTCTACTAAGTCATCTACTGTTTGACCTGGTTTAATATTTGGACCCATAGCTAGCATAGGAACACGCATAGCTGTATCAAAAAAAGATGCCTTACCAATTAAACTGTGATCACCTAAATAGTCACCATGATCAGATGTTAAGATTATATAAGTATTATCTAGTAAATTTTTTTTGTCTAATGCTTGAATAATTTTTCCTACTTCATAATCTATTTGTTGAACTAATCCTGAGTAGTGCTTCCTAATCAACATTTTACTTTTTTCAGGAAAATCTGAATAATCCACTCCATTCCAAGGTCTTTTATTGTTTTCGACATTAATTTTTTTTAATCCCCGAGCATCTTCTAATTGGTCAGGTATTGGTTTAGGTAATTTTTTTTCATTTATATTTTTTAGAAATCTTTCATCAGGATCATATGGGCAATGAGGCCCAGGAAACCCAACCATCATTGCAAAAGGTTGATCAGATCCATAATTTTCAATAAATTTTACTGACTCTGATCCTACGAATCTATCCCAAGAATGCTCCCAAGGAATTGTATTAATTACCGCCCCTTTATTTTCATGATATCCATCCATTTCATTCCCATGAGTTTTTCTTAATCCATTGTCTTTTAGATAATGATAATAATCATCTCTAACATCTAGCCATCTTTTATCTTCACATACTACTCTATACTGAAAACCTCTTTTTTCATCCCATGGATAAAAATGCATCTTTCCAATACCAGCGGTGTAATAGCCAGAATCAGAGAAGATTTCAGGAAAAATTTTTACACCTGCCTCTTTCCAATCTGCTCTTAGATTATGAAGATTTGATGCAACTCCATTTTTTATTGCATTCATCCCAGTTAACAAGCATGTCCTTGCTGGCACACAAACCGGTGACGCAGAAAAAGCATTTTTGTAATTTATTCCATTTTTAGCTATAGAATTTATATTTGGTGTTTCTAACCAATCAGCACCATTTGATTCAATAAAGTCTGATCTAAATTGATCAGGAAACAAAAAAACTATATTGGGCTTCTTATTTTTCATAAATTTAATTTTCCTTCCACAAAAGACTCTATTTTTTTTGGAGCATCAATTGAAACTACATATATATTGTTTTTCTCACCCTGCTTTGATGCAATTATAACACCTGAATTTATTCCTAAAGTTGATATTTTTATATATGACTTGACTGGTTTCATTTTACTTAATTCTTTTTTTGATTTATATACGCTTAAAGAATTAATCGTTGATAGTTTTATATTATATGTATTACCTCGTTTTATAATAGCTAAAGTATCATTTTTTATCTGTATTTTAATATGCAAAATAGAAGTCAAAATATAAATAATTATCAACGAGCTAATAAATAATGTCATGTATAAAACATATAAATTAACTCCACTTTCTATTATTGGTTCACTACCAAGATTTTTTATAAATAAACCAGTAAGAACACCTAATTCTACTCCTAAAATTAATCCAAAAAAAAGATATATAGATTTAGGAGATCTTGAAATATATATTACAGGTAGTTTTTTACTCACAACTAATTCTCGCTAAAAATTTTCATTTTATTGTTTTTCATATTATTAATTTGTTTTAGATAATTTATAACTTCTTCAAGCCACTTAAAGTTATCATCTTTAATATAAATCTTAACTTGCATATAACCAATTTTAGCATTTTTATTAAATATTTTTGATAAGTATATTTTTATACTTTCAATTGGTTGTTCAAAATATATTGTTAAGTTTTTATCCTTAAGAGTAATAATGTTAATTCCGACTAATTTAGAATAAATTTTAATTTTTTGAGTTTGCAATAAAAGCTTTACTTGCCTTGGTAATTTACCAAATCTATCTATCAGCTCTTTTTCAAAATCATCAATGTTACCATCATCTGTAATTCTTGCTAATCTTTGATACAACATCAACCTTTCAGATAAATCTAAAACATAGGAATCTGGAATCCTAGAATCTATTCTTAGATCTAATGAGACATTATTAAATTCAAAATCTACATCTGATTGATCTTTATTTTGTAATAAATTTTCTACAGAATCTGAAAGTAATTTTGTATATAATTCAAAACCCACAGCAGAAATATAGCCTGATTGTTCAGAGCCAAGCAAATTACCTACTCCCCTAATTTCTAAGTCTCTTAGAGCAATTTGATATCCCGAACCTAATTCATTCGCAGACAAAATTGTATCTAATCTTTTTTGACTTATTTCAGATATAGATTTATTTTTTTCGAGTAATAGATAGGCATAGCCTTGAACATTACCTCTCCCAATTCGACCTCTGATTTGATACAGTTGAGAGAGTCCAAATTTATCCGATTCATCAATAATCAAAGTATTAACATTTGGAAAATCAATGCCAGACTCAATAATTGTTGTGCATAGTAATACATCGAATTTTTTATCCCCAAAATCTTGCATTATTTTTTCTAATCTTTTTTCATCCATTTGCCCATGTGCAATACAAATACTTATATCAGGTAAAATTTTTACTAAATTCTTATAAATAATTTCAATATCACTTACTCTATTATGCAGGAAAAAAACTTGTCCTCCTCTATCTTTTTCTCTCAGGATAGCTTCAGATATAATCGAATTCTTTTTTTCTGAGACAAAGGTCTTAATTGGTAATCTTTCATTAGGAGGTGTTTCAATTGTGCTCATATCCCTTATACCTGATAGTGACATTTGTAATGTTCTTGGAATAGGCGTAGCACTTAAACTTAAAATATCAATATTTTTATAAAATTTTGAAAGAAACTGTTTGTGACTTACACCGAATTTATGCTCTTCATCGATAATTAATAGACCAAGGTTTTTGAATTTAATATCTTTTTGAATTATTCTATGAGTTCCAATAACAATATCAACAGAACCATTATTTATTTTTTCAACAATTTTTTTTTGGTTTTGTTTGTTTTTAAATCTTGATAAAACATCAATATTTACAGGAAATGGCTGTAAACGGTTAATGAATGTTTCAAAATGTTGTTGTGCTAAAACTGTTGTAGGAACTAATATTGCAACCTGTTTACCTGAATTCACAGCTTTGAATGAGGCTCTTAGAGCAACTTCCGTTTTTCCATAACCAACATCACCGCAAACTAATCGATCCATTGGGGATAATAATTCCATATCTGCTTTAACTTCATTTATTGTAGTAATTTGATCATTAGTTTCTTGAAAAGGAAAACTAGATTCAAGAGAGCTTTGCCAAGGACTATCACTTTGAAAAGAATAGCCCTCTTGAACTTTTCTAGAAGCATATAAACTTATTAATTCACTTGCTAGTTTTTCCGTCGCTTTATATGTTTTTCTCTTTACATTGGTCCATTCTTGGGTCCCAAGTCTTGTTAATTTTGGGTTGTCATCCCTACCAGATTTGTAAATCTGTATCCTGTCTAAATGTTCAGTAGGAATATATAATTTATCTTTATTTGCATATAACAACTCTAGGTACTCGTTGTTATCACTCTTAAGTTTCGTGCCTAAAAACTTAGCTACACCATGATCAACATGCACAACAAATATACCAACTTTTAATTCACTAATTTTTGTTGATTTTTTAATCTGTTTTTTTCTGGACCTGATTCTTTGTTTTTTTATACCAAAAGTTTCTAAATCTGAGAAGAGTATCAACTTTTTATTATTCTCTAAATTAATTTGAAAACCATTAGGAATATATCCCTCTAAGAGTATAATTTTATCTATTAATTTGCTTTGATTTTTGTCGTATAGATTTGGCTTTTTTTCACTTAATAATTCTATTAGTCTATCTTTATGATTAGTTAAAAAAATATATTTATTTTCTTCATTATTTTTTTCAATGCATTTAATAATTTCATCAATACCATATAAGTTTATATTTAATCTTGAAAATAATTTCTTAGTTAATTTATCGATAGTTTCTAATTTGTCTCGTTCAGACAAATTTAGGGAATTATAATTTTTTAATTTATTTTTTAAACTTTTGACATCTATTCTTGAAATCGGAAAAAAATATGGTATTTCTCCACGTTTTTCTTTATTTTTTCTTAGGCTTTCTAATCTTTGCTCATAATCTCTTAGCTGACTTAATGCTAAGTCTTTTTCAAAGTTTATTATATGAAATTCATCTGAAATATAATCAAAAATAGTACCGGACTTAAAAAATCCTGAATACATTGTTTTGTTCTTAGAATTAAGGATATTTTTTATTTCTTGATTTAGTATAGGTTTTCTATCAATACAATTGGAGAAATCAAGTTTTTTAAAGTTATTACTAAAATTTGTCATATCAATATAGCTTGTTAAAATTTCTCTTGTAGGAATAATTGTTATTTCTTCGGTATTACTAATAGATCTTTGAGTTTCGGGATCAAAAAATCTAATTGTTTCTATAATATCTCCATAAAACTCTATTCTTACCGGATAAGGATAATTAGGAGAATAAATATCGACTATACCTCCTCTTACTGACAGCTTACCGGGAATATCTACTATTGGTTCATGGTCATACCCTATAGATATAAAGAAACTAACTAATTGCTTTAGATTTTCTTCATTATTAACTTTTATTAGTTTGGAGCAATCATTAAATATTTCTCTAGTTATTGTAGTGTCCATAACGGCATTCACTGAAGAAATAATTATCGGCAAAGTGTTGTATTTATAAAAATATTCAATACTTGATAAACATCTAATTCTTTCGATTTCAATATCATGATTTTTTGAAAAATTTTCATAATATATATCATCAGACTCTGGAAAAATTAATATTTTATAATCATCACTAAGATAATAAATTAGTCTCTCATATAAGTCATTAGCCGAGGATGCGCTCTCAGTTATTATGACGTATGGTTTTTTTTTAACGCGCAAAAATGCTGCTAAAAAAAAATCTTTAGCAGGTGTAAATAAACTCATATCTATGTTTTTAGAAGAATTTATCTTCTTTACTATCGATTTGAATTTATTATTGCGTTCTAGTATCGGTAGTATATTGGATATTGACATTTAATTACTATCAAAAGATTTATTATAGAAAATTTTAAAAATACGTGAAACTATTTATCATGTGAATAATATGAAAATATAATAAAGTATATATAAAATAAATTAATATTATTGAAGAAATATAAAAATATGACTTATAAAAGAATTGTCATAAAACTTGGAACAAATTTACTAACTTCAGGTAATGAATATTTAGATTTAAGTGTAATTAAATCTTTATGCAAACAAATTTCTGAAATAAAATCAAAAGGTATTCAAATAATTTTGGTTAGTTCGGGGGCGGTAGCTTCTGGTAGAGGAGTAATTAAAAACACATCAGATAAAGTAACTAAAAATAATGTTGCTTATAGACAAATGCTTGCTGCAATTGGTCAACCAAAATTAATGTTAACCTTTGACGAGTGCTTTAAAGAAAACAACCTAATAGTAGCACAAGCCCTATTATCTAGATCAGACTTAAACAACAGATCTAGGTATCTAAACCTAAGAACAACTTTAGAAAAGTTATTCTCAGTAGATGCTATTCCTATAGTTAATGAAAACGATGTAGTGGCAGTTGACGAATTATCAGGAGAATTTTTTGGCGACAATGATAGATTATCTGCTATGGTTGCAAACTCGATTGATGCTGATTTATTAATTTTGCTTGGCGATACGAATGGATTATATACATCAGATCCACATATAGATCACGATGCTAAGCTAATTCCTTATGTGGAAAATATAGATAAAAATATTGAAAACTTAGCTCATGCATCTCATAATTCTCTTGGTAGAGGAGGAATGATTAGCAAACTTGCTGCTGCTAAAATATCCATGGATGCAGGAATACCGATGATAATAGCATCTGGAAATAATGATAGTTTACAAAAAATAGTTATTGAAAATAAAAATATAGGAACAATTTTCAAGCCCATGGTTAGTAGAGTTGAAAGTAGAAAAAGGTGGATATTAACTGGACGAAGTGAAAAAAAAGGGAAACTATTCATTGACGATGGTGCGTATGAAGCAGTAAAAAATGGTGGGAATAGCCTCTTGCCTGCTGGAATTCAAAATATTAAAGGAGATTTTTATCGTGGAGATATAGTTGAAATAAATAAAGATGAACATATTCTAGGTTGGGGGATTACTTCCTATAGTTCTAAAGATATAATGATTATTAAAGGAAAACAATCATCGGAAATACACAAACTCTTAAGTGATTTTTATGGTGAGGAAATTATTCATAGAAACAATATGGTAATTGCATGACGGATACAACGAAAAAATACGATCTAATATCTCAGGCAAAACTTGCTAAAATTTCTTCAAAAAGTCTAGCGAATTTATCCACTAATGAAAAAAACTCAATACTTTTAAAAATCTCAGAAAATCTTGAGATTTATACGAATGAAATACTATTAGAAAATCAAAAAGATATATCTATTGCCAAAAGTAATGGAATGGAATTCCATACCATTGAGAGAATGACTCTTGATTCTGATCGAATCAAAGATATGATAAATGGCATAAATAATATTATTAGTTTAGATGATCCCATTGGAAAAATGATAGAAGAAAAAACACTACCTAATGGATTAAACTTAAAAAGAGTTAGAGTTCCACTTGGTGTTATAGGCGTAATTTATGAGAGCAGGCCAAATGTAACTATAGATATAGCTTCACTATGTATAAAATCTGGAAACTCAACGATACTTAGAGGAGGTAAAGAATGCATAAATACTAATATTTTCCTACATAAGATCATACAAGATTCTATCGAAATTTTAGGATTTGATAAAAACTATGTCCAATTAATTCAGTCAACTGACAGGTCTCTGGTAAGAGAAATGCTATCATTAGAAAATTTTATAGATTACATGATTCCTAGAGGAAGTGAAAATCTTGTAAAATTTGTTTCAGAAAATGCGAAAATGCCAGCAGTGACTGGAGGGGTCGGAGTTTGCCATACATATATTGATGAGTTTGCAAATATACAAACTGGTATCGATGTAGTAATAAATGCAAAGACACAAAGATATACGGTTTGTAACGCAATGGACACTTTACTGATTCATGAAAAAATCGCCAAGAAATTCTTAATTAAACTTGTACCATTACTAGAAAAACATTCTGTGGAAATAAGAGCAGATGAAAAAAGTTTTGAACTAATCCAGTCCATGGGTTCTAAAAATAATCTTACTAAAGCATCTAAAGATGATTTTGGTAAAGAATTTTTAGATCTAATTCTATCTATAAAAATAGTTAAAAATCTTGATGATTCAATAAATCATATAGATAATTATGGATCCCAACATTCAGAAGCAATTATATCTGAAAATATTGATAACTTAGAAAAATTTCTAAATTTTGTAGATGCATCAGCGGTATTCGCAAATACTTCTACAAGGTTTAATGACGGATTTGAATTTGGTCTTGGTGCTGAGGTTGCAGTCTCTACAAGTAAGTTACACGCGAGAGGCCCAATGGGTTTAGAATCTATTACATCATATAAATGGAAAGTTGTTGGTAACGGTCAAATCAGGATATAAAGCTCCTAATATTTATACGACTTAAACAATTTACCCCATGAAGTTTTCATGGCTTTTTTAATTCTTTTTTTGCCAATAAATGGTAGCCAGAATTTATTATGATATATATTTGATGCAAGAAAAGCCCATGGAGCAATAAATGATCTTAGTAGAATTTTTTCTATAGGTTTTAGTGGACCATGGTATATTAATTTTTGTCCTCTAGAAGCTAGAGTATTTTCCTTAGACTTAAATCTCCAGTTTACTTGGGATATATCGTCACCAATAATTTCTATATCTTTTGGATTTCCTATTCCCAAACCCTTATCATGAGATAATCTTATCATGGGAATTTCCATAGGATCTAAACCCATCAATTTTGCTGCAATCGCATCTATAGCAACTTGATCTGCAGATGCAAGAATTATACCAGGCGTATGAATTCTCATAGCCCTAGGACCAGGCCCGTCTCCAGCGAATGTTCCATCCATAACAGCAAAGATTCCTGAATGAATTTCTTTCTGAATTTGCAGTAAATCCACTAAAGTTTCATGAATTACTGAATGAGTCCAATGTCTGTTTCTGTGTAGTAAACCTCCAAAGGCATTTTTGAGAGCACCAGTCATCGTAGTAAAAACATGTGTTTTTACAGTAGGCAGATGAATAATATTCGTATTGAGTAACACTTCTGGAATTTGTAAGTCTTCTTCATATACTTTGTCTAATACTAATAATTCAGCCTTGGGCCTATATTTTACCCACTTAGTTGGAGGTTGATCTAATACAATATGCTTGAGACCCAATTTTTCTTCAACTAATTTATGTTTATTGTTATATCTTCCTTCTTCAGGATCAACTACGACAGTGCCATTATGAGCAGCGATAATTTCTTTATACCCATCCTTAATTATTTTTTCTCCAACTCCGTGTATTTGCCACGGAGCTGTAGAACAAGCTGGATAATAATGCTGCCAAGAGATATTAACTTTTAGTAAGGTTTTGTTATTTGAAATTAATGCTTCCTTATAATTTGCTAAGTCTAATAATCTAGCATAGTCGTCAATTATACTCTCAGGCTTAGTGTTAATAACTGCCACTTTACCCATAGCAGGAGAAGCATGGTCAATATCTGGCTTTGATATGATTTTCGAATTTTTTAGCAAAATATAAGCTTATAGATTTTTATAATTTATTATATAAATATAATAATACTTTAATTTAATATAATTATCCGAAGAAAATTTATGTCAAATAACTACAAAAATAAAATTATCGATAGTATGGTTCATATCTTGCCTAAAGAATTTATAACTCATAGAGAAGAATTCCTGAAAATAGACTTAACTTTTGGGGAACTATTTCAAAATCCTAATTCTAAAATATCAAATATTGATGAATTACTTAATTCAATGGAAAAAAATAATATTGAAAAAGCTATATGTTGTGGATTTGGTTGGACAAGTAAAAAGTTAGCAAAATTATCGAACGATTACACAGTAGAATCCTATAAAAAATATCCTAACAAAATCATTCCATTTTGCAGTGTTAATCCTTTATGGGGAGATGATGGGATTGATGAAATCGAAAGGTGTTTTGAAATGGGAATAAAAGGAGTAGGAGAACTTCATCCTGATTATCAAGGGATTATTAATTGTAAATTTAGTGAATTAAGAAAATTTTTTAACTATTGTGAAAATAAAAACTTACCTGTAGTAGTACATGCATCTGAACCTATTGGAAAATATTATCCAGGAAAAGGTACATTTACATCTAAATATATATTAGAATTAATAGAATTTTTCCCTAATAATAAGTTTATTTTTAGCCACTTAGGTGGAGGGGTTCCATTCTTTGCTTTGATGAAAGAATTTTCTAATACATTTATTAATTCCTATTTTGACACAGCAGCTTTTTCATATATTTATGACAAAAAAATTATTGAAATAATTAAGGATATTATAGGAGTAGATAAAATAATTTTTTCATCTGATTTTCCAGTTATTTCTCAAAATAGGATAATTCAAGATATACTTTCAACAAATTTATCTGACACTGAAAAAGAAGATGTTTTTTATAAAAATATTAGTAAATTGTTGAATTAGTCTGAAAAATTAACTTCTTTACCAAGATTATTTTTTTTGGCTGATTCGTAAACAAAAGAAGCACATGAAATATCCTGTATTGCTAAACCAACACTTTTAAAGAGTGTGATTTCGTCATCGTTTTCTCTGCCTTTCAATTTACCAGAAATAATCGATCCTATGTCACCATATATTTTTTTTGAAGAAAATTTACCTTCTTCTATAGGTATTTGAATATCGCCTGCTTCGTTTAAGCAAGAATCAATATCATCACATACTAATTTAGAATTGATTACAGTATCAGAATCTAATTCTCGCACACTAGGCGCATGAGAACCAATAGCATTTATATGAACCCCTCTTTTCCACCATTTATAATTAACTACTGGTTCAACTGATGATGTTATGAGTGTAACTATGTCCGAGTTCTTAACTAAATCTTCCGTAGAAGAAGCAACTATTACTTCTTTATTAAGCAACTCATTGAACTCTGAGACAAATTTATTTCTTTGGTCAATATTAGTTGAGTACACTAAGATTGTTTCAACCTCTGACGAAGAATTCATTGCAATAATTTGATTCCTAGCCATAACACCAGTACCTAAGATACCGCCTACTTTGGAGTTTTTTCTAGCCAAATATTTAGTTGCTACACCTGCTGATGCACCAGTCCTAATACCTGTTAACAATCCTCCATCCATTATAGATACAACCTCACCTGTGTTATTATCCTGAACTAAAATCGTACCTATAGTTGTTGGCAAATCGAATTTTCTAGCATTGTCTTTATAAACAGAAACTGCTTTTATACCTAACTGGCCCTTTGAATGTAAATAAGCAGGCATGTAACCTAACCAACCATTTTTTTCATTATCTAAAATAACTGTCCTAGGTGGCATTTCAGCTGTTTTGTCACTCAATTCAGAAAAAGCAGATTCAAGAACTTCTATAGCTTTTTCCATCGTTAAGATTTTTCCTACATCAGTTCTATTCAATATCAAAGTCATGATTTTCTCCAATTTTATAATTAGGTACCAATAATGTTATTTATATTTTTCTTTACTTTAATTTTATAAGCAATAATTTTAATTTAGAATTATGTGAATTTTTTATAAATATAATAAAAATTATTAAAAGTACATATATAATATAATACTTAGATTAATAAAAAATTTGAAAAGTTATATAAATAATGAAATCTGAAAAATCAGAAACACCTTATCCAATCATTGAATCATCAGCTTCATTCCCTAATATTGAAGAAAACATCTTAAAAAAATGGGATAAAGAATTAACATTTGAAAAGTCCATTTTAAATCGAGATGATGCTAATGAGTTTGTCTTTTATGATGGGCCTCCCTTTGCAAATGGTCTTCCACATTATGGTCATCTACTCACAGGATTTGTGAAAGATATTATTCCTAGGTTTCAAACTATGCAGGGTAAAAAAGTCGAAAGAAGATTTGGTTGGGACTGTCACGGATTACCAGCAGAAATGGAATCCGAAAAAGAACTAGGAATTTCTGGGCGTAAACAGATTACCGATTATGGTGTGAAAAACTTTAATGATCACTGTCAAGAATCTGTTATGAAGTTTACAAAAGTCTGGGAAGGTACTGTACAAAGGCAAGCCAGATGGGTAGATTTTGAAAATGACTATAAAACTATGGATCTCGATTATATGGAGTCTGTCATATGGGCATTTAAGCAACTATGGGATAAAAATTTAATTTATGAAAAAGATAGAGTTATGCCATATTCATGGAAAGCCGAGACCCCGCTATCTAATTTTGAAACAAGACTTGATGATGCATACAGAGAAAGAAAAGATGCTGCCGTAACGGTTAAGTTTGAAATAACATCATCAAAAATTATTGACAGAAAAGGTAAATATTATCTCTTAGCTTGGACAACAACTCCATGGACATTACCTTCTAATCTGGCATGCGCCGTAGGAGAAAATATAGAATATACACTTTTATCAAATGGAAAAGAAAACTACATATTAGCTTCTAATATATTAGGTAAATATGAAAATGAACTATCGGAATTTTCCATAATTAAAGTAATAATGGGTAAGGAGTTAGTAAACTCAACGTATAAACCTTTATTTCATTATTTTGAAAATAGAAAAGATGCTTTTAGAGTTTTATCAGCCGACTTTGTCAATACAGAGGAAGGTACAGGTATTGTACATATGGCGCCGGGTTTTGGTGAGGATGACCAAAATGTTTGCGAAATAAATAATATCGAACTAGTTTGTCCTGTAGATGAACAAGGAAACTTCACCAAAGAAGTATCAGATTATGCGGGAATGAATGTATTTGATTCGAATGAAAAAATAATAGATAAAATAAAAAATAAAAATCAACTGCTAAAAAAGGAAACTTACACGCATAATTATCCTCATTGTTGGAGAACAGATCAGCCATTAATTTATAAATCTGTAAATTCATGGTATGTAAATGTATCATCATTTAAAAATAGAATGGTTGAACTGAATCAGCAAATAAATTGGATTCCTAATCATATTAAAGATGGTTCTTTTGGTAAATGGCTCGAAGGTGCAAGAGACTGGTCAATAAGTAGAAATAGATTTTGGGGTTGCCCAATTCCTGTTTGGAAATCGGATGATCCTAATTATCCAAGAATTGATGTTTATGGAAGCTTAGATGAAATAGAAAAAGATTTTGGAGTAAGGCCAGACAATCTTCACAGGCCAAATATAGATCAAATAACAAGAGTTAACCCTGATGACCCTTCAGGAAAGAGTAAAATGATAAGAGTTCCAGAGGTTTTTGACTGTTGGTTTGAATCTGGCTCTATGCCGTTTGCTCAAGTTCATTATCCATTTGAAAATAAAAAATGGTTTGATTCACACTTTCCTGCTGATTTTATTGTTGAATACATTGGTCAAACTAGAGGTTGGTTCTATACTATGATGGTGCTAAGCACTGCTATTTTTGATAAACCTCCTTTCAAAAACTGTATATGCCATGGAATAGTTCTAGATACTAATGGTTTAAAGTTGTCAAAAAAATTAAGAAATTACCCAGAACCTGATATTATTTGGAAAAAATTTGGTGCAGATTCCTTAAGATGGTTCTTCTGTTCATCTAATATACTTAAAGGGGGAAATCTCCAAATTGACATGGATGGCGGAGGTATTTCTGATGCTCAACGACTCATAATAACACCACTATGGAATGCTTTTTATTTCTTTTGCCTTTATGCTAATGCTGAAAATATTAAAGCAAAAGAAAATTACACATCCGATAATCCCTTAGATAAGTATGCTTTACTAAAAACTCGGGAACTAATCGAAAATATACAAAACAACCTAGATAATTATGATATTGCAGGGGCTTGTCAATTGGTACCTAATTTTATTGATTCAATAAATAATTGGTACATAAGAAGAAGCAGACCAAGGTTCTGGAAGCATGCAGATGATACTGATTCAAAAAATGCCTATGATACTCTATTTACTGTATTACTTAATGCCACAAAAGCATTAGCACCATTATTACCATTTGTTAGCGAAGAAATTTTTACTAAATTAACAAACTTAGAAAGTGTTCATCTCGAAGATTGGCCAGATGTAAATAATTTTCCAAAAGACAGTGACTTTTTAGAAAAAATGGATATAACTAGAGAAATATCATCCGCTGGTCTTGGAATTAGAAAGTCAAATAATATAAGGGTAAGACAACCGTTAGGTGAAATTACTATTGCAGGTGAAGATATAGACTGGATTAAGGAATATGAAAATTATATTTTAGACGAGGTAAACGCCAAAAAAATCATACTAGACAAAGATACAGACTCCTTGTTTAATTTGAAAGTTAAAATCAATTTAAGAAAAATGGGACCCAAGTTAGGGAAAAAAATTAATGATTATGTAATTGCAGCAAAAAATGATAATTGGGTCATTAATAATGATAAAACTTTGTCAATAATAGATATGACTTTAGATCCTGACGAGTACATCATAGAGAAAGAGTCAAAATTTGGAACCGATAATAGAGAAATAAACAATGGGAATCTTATAGTATCTCTTAATCTAAATATTAATAAAGATTTAGAAATTGAAGGAATAGCAAGAGATATTTTACGAGCTATTCAAAATACAAGAAAAGAAAAAAATTTTGATGTTTCAGATAAAATTATTTGTAAAATTAGTGGAAATAATGAAATTAGAGAAGCCATTCAGATTCATGAAAATTACATAAAAGATAATTCCCTTTCTGACAGATTAATTTTTGGTGAAGTTGAATCCAAAGAAAAAATACTAATTTCTAATAATTTACACATCAAATTAGATATAAATACAATTATCTAAGAATCAATTAAATTTGGAACAGAGCGAATTCTTTGTAAATTTTTAGATAATTTATTATTTTGATTTCTCTGTTCCAAATTTGACAAATAGTAAGAATATCTCATAGTTAACATTGCACCAACTAATAAAATTATTGATGATACATATATAAAAATCATCAATACAATTATAGTGCTTACACCCCCATAGATATTGGTGGCCATCCCACTCATATTTCTAAGATAAAAAATGAAAACAAATTTTGATATTTCAAAAGCAATTGCACCTAGTAATGAGGTTAGCCATACTTCTTTGAACCTAACCTTTACGTTCGGCAACCACCAATAAAGAACTAAAAAAACAATATAAGTAAATATCCAAGGAAGAAACAACGCTAATTGTTTCCATAATACAGGTATGATATCAGGAGTTTCTGGAATAATAATTTTTGTAAGGTCTTCAATAAAAACTAAAAATCCAGATATAAAAACAGACACTAGTAAAAGAGTTGATGCACCAAACATCAAAGATAAATCTATAATTCTTTCTTTCAAGAAAGGCCTTGTTTTATCAATCCCCCATATTATATTGATATTTTTTCTTATAGAACTAAAAACTTGTTGGGAAACCCAAAATAAACCTATAATTGCAACAACACTACCTACTCCTCTGCCCTTGGAAATACTTTCAAAAAAGTTACCTAAAAATTCGTCATCAGCCTCTGCAAGGACTGGAATCTGTTCTCTTAAGGCTTCGATTAATTTTTCTTCCATTCCATCAATACCTGGACCAACCAGAGAGAATACAGCTATCAAACCAAGTAAAAGAGGGAAAAGAGAAAAAAAAGTATAAAATGAAATTGATGCTGACAAAGAAGCACCATTTTTATGTAAAAATTCGTTTAGAACACTAATAACAAACTTAAGTATTTTTAATATAAATAAAAACATTATTAATATTTTACCATTTATAGGATATACACTTCAAAATTGAAGTTTGCCAGACCTAAAATTACTAATATAATTCATAGCAAACTCATCATTGCCAGTTAATAAATCTAAAGCTAAAATTACGGATTGGTCGTTTTTATTAATTTTTATTGCTGATTTAACAGAAGTACTAATTGGATCAATAATTCCTGAATCAAGGCCTTCATCTATACATAAGCTTAGAAAAACATGATTAATCAATTTTCTGTTAGGAATTCCGAAAGATACATTACTTATACCGCCAGTTATATGAATTTTTTCACCATATTCATTCCTAATTAACTTAATTGTTTTGAAGATATGAGTCGGATATAGTGAATTAACTGAAACTGGAAAAATTAATGGATCAATAAAAATTTCTTCTAAATTTAGTCCTTTATTTATGCACATATCAACAATTTTTACTATATTTTCCATCCTCTGAGATTCATCCTCAGGCATTCCAGATTCACTTGCAGCAGAAACTATAACCTTAGTATTATATTTTTTAGCTAAATCAATAGTTTCAGGTCGTTCAAGTGCAATAGAATTTAACATAGCATCTCCACATTTACCCGAATAATTTCTCAACCCAGCATCAATGATCTCAGGATTTGAAGAGTCTATGCACAGTGGTTTAGTAGAGTACTTTTCAATAAATTTTATAATCCAAGCCATTGCTTTTTTTTGTTCATCTAGTTTATATGAAAATTCGTCAACATTTATATCAAGATAATTAGCACCATGTTTTATCTGTCTATTTACTTCATATAGTATGTAACTCGCACCTTGATCAAAACCTGATGGTTCATTTAAGCATTTCCAAATAGCTATCAAGAAATGTTTTAGATGGCCCTGCTCAAAAGGTTGAGTTTTATAAAAATGTTCGGGTACAATCACATATTTTATTTCATTTTCATTTTTATATTTTATTGCCTCTTTTCCATCATCAAAAACATGAGACTTTATACCTTTTCTTTTTATAACTCTAGTAGTATGGATGTTTTCTCCAATTATTATAAAATTCATAACTAAATTTTTTTCCACTCAACTAATTCATTGATTCCACCAAATGGGAAAAAATGTAGATTATCATAGCCTACTATGGATTTGATAATCTCTTTAGGATTATGTTTAAGTAATTTTGTAAGACTTAAACCTTTATTTTTAGCAATAATAGCAGAAGCTGATACTCCACAAACTTTGGCGTACCTTAAGAGAGTTGTGAATTTTGCAGGACCAGCAATTCCCATATGAATCTCTATATTATTAGAAATATTTGATATATCTTTATTAATTTTTTCTAACCAAATATTCGCTCGCTTTGGATCAAAAGTCCACTGAGTTACTATATTACATTTATAATTTTTATTTACTAACCAATTTAATTTTTCTTTTAGATTTTCATCCGAATTCTTATCGAAAGGATTTCCTTCTGGGTGTCCAGCAATATTAATTTGATCAAAATCAAAGTTTTCAAAAATATCTGTCTTAAAAAGTTCATATGTTGAAGAAAAAGTTGGATTTTTTTCAATAGAACTTCCACCAATGGCCAAAATTTTTTTTATATTTAATTTATTTAATTGGAACAAATAATATTCTAGTTCTTTTTCATTTTTAATATTTCTTGCTGGTAAATGAGGAATCACACTATATCCTTTATTTACTAATTGTTTACAAGATGAAATAATGTTATCTATCTGATCTCCAGGAATAAAAGCAACGTACACATCTCCAAACATATTTTTTGGTAATGAAAAGATTTTCTCATATTGCTTAGGAACTATTTCTAGAGTATTTAACATTTTTATATTTTATATGAATCAAAATTATTTATAAGTAATAGATATAGTTTATATTTAATGTGTGATAAAAATACACGTAAATGTGTAAAAAAATATATATTTATTTATTTTGTAAATTATTATTATATTTTTAATCTTAAAATACACAATATAAGTTACTATACCGTGTAAAATTATCAACGATAACGTGTAAATAAAAAAATAATATGAAAGAAAATTCTCAAATAATTGTAGTAGGACTTGGTAGATTTGGTAGCAATGTTGCCAGAACATTATATCAACTAGGTCATGATGTATTAGCAATCGATAAGGAAGAAATAAGAGTTCAATCAATGATGGGTGAAGTAACTTATCCTGTTACAGGAGATGCTACGGAAGAGTCAGTATTACGTGAATTAGGAGTACAAAATTTCAATATAGGTGTTGTTGGAATTGGAACAAATATAGAATCAAGTATTATGGTGAGTGTTTTATTAAAAGAAACTATGAAAATAGACACTGTTGTTTCAAGAGCTAGTACAAGACTTCATGGAAGTGCATTAGAGTTAATTGGTTGTGATAGAGTTATTTATGCGGAAGAAGAGATGGGTGTACAACTTGCTCATAATTTGTTTAATCCAGACGTAGAAGAATATATGCAAATAGCTCCCACTTATGGAATAAACAGACTTCCTGTACCTGAAAGATTTGTAGGTATGAATCTAAAAGAGGCTGGTTTTAGTAATATTAGGGATAAATATGGAGTATCAATAATTGTGTTAAAAAGAGGAGATAATATAATATTAAGTCCTGATTCTGGTGAAGAGATCAAAGAAGGAGACGAAATTATTGTCTCTGGATTAGATGAGCATATTTCTAAATTAATCGATTAATTATGTCTAAAATAATCTTATTAGTTAGTAAATTTCATGAAATCAATACAATGATTAAAAATGCATCAGAAATAATAAAAACGCATGGAGGCGTACTACACTTAATATATGTAATAAAGATGAAAATGGGAGTTTCCATTGATGCTGAAGTAGAAAATTTAGTCGCAGAAGGAGAAAATTATTTAGATGAGGCAACACGGGCAGCAAAATTACCTAGAAATAGTATTGAAACACAACTTTTACAAGCCAGAAATATTGGACCAGCTATAATATATGAATCAAATTTGATTAAACCAGATATAATTTACCTAGGGCAAAGTAAAAGTTATGATGATGAAAAATTTTTACTAGATGAGGATATAAAATATATCTTTGAAAATGCAAAATGTGATGTAGTATTCTTTTATAATAAAAACACATGAAAATAGTTATTACAAATATTAATAAACTTACTTTAGATTTAGGAAATTTTTTATCTAATGAATCAGAAAAAAATGAAGTCATTTTACTTTCGAACGAAAAAAAATATTTAGAAAAAAATTTAGAAAATAATATAAAAATACTCAATATAAAAAATGACATTATATCAACAATAATTAATTCAGATTTTCTTAATGAAGATATTATAATTTGTAACTTTGATAATAATTATGAAAATAATATTGTTGCTCAAAGTATTTTAGCTAGTGAAAAAAATGTTAGGGTTTATTTACTAGTTTCAGATGATTCATTAATTGATATTTATAAAAATAATGAAAATATAACTGTAATAAATATTAATAAAGTAATCAACAATTTAATAATTAAGACAATTTCACAGGAGCAATAATTTGTACATAATTATAGTTGGGGTTGAAAATATTACTGCAGAGTTATCTTACTCATTAAATAGTCAAGGTCATGAGGTTTTTGTAATAGATAACGACCCAAAAAAAATTAAAAAATTACAAGAAGAACAAGGTTTATCCATAGGAGAATATATTGATACAACTAGTAAAAACTCATTAATTGAAATTGGTATTGAAAGAGCAGAAAGATTAATAGCTGTTTCAGCATACGACTCTATAAATTTAACTGTATGCCAAATAGCAAAAAATATAATGGTCGACAACAAAAACTTTAAGTGCATTGCTGTAGTAAATGAGCCAAAAAACCATTATTTATTCGAACTAAATGAAATAGATATTGTGGCCAATCAGGTTGATTTATTAGTTTCTTATATTGCTAATGCTATACCATCTCATCCTATAATAAGATTAATGCCTTTACCTAATAGCCAAGAATTAATTTCTGTTAAAATTCCAACTTCGGGTGTGATAAATAATAAATTAATCTCGGAGATAATATTACCATATGGTTCAAGCATTGTATTAATTATAGATATTGATGGAAAAAATAAAAAAATCACCGATACAACAAAAATTATTTCTGGAGATGAAGTTATATTAATAGTAAATTTAAATGCTATAAATGAAGTATGGAATTTGTTGACCGAATTGAGGTAATATGAAAAAAATAGGTTATCTAGGACCAAAAGGTACATTTACTGACGAGGCAGCATATAAATATGCAGAAAATGAAAATAGGATTGAATATTCTTCATTTTTACAATTAACTGAAGCATTAGAAAATCATTCTATAGACGAGATAGTAGTACCTATAGAAAATTCATTACATGGAACAGTAATAGAAATTATTGACTATTTGATATCGTCAAAGAATGCGCAAATAATACACGAGCAATATATGCATATAAGTTTATGTCTAATAGGTAAAAAGGTTATTAATTACAACCAAATAAAATTTATAACTTCAAAAGAAGAAGCATTGTCCCAATGTAGGAAATTTATATCTACTAATATACCTAATTCAAAGCAAATTTTTGCTCCAAGCACTGCTCAAGCAATTATGGATATTAAGAAAAATCAAAACGATTCAATAGTAGCAGTTGGACCTAAGAGAGCAGCTGAAATTTTTGAACTTAATATCTTAGAACAGAATATCCAAGATAAAAAAAACAATATAACTAGGTTTGTAACTCTTTCAAATGAAAATATAAACAAGAACTCACATGATAAAGTATCAATTGCTTTTGCATTCGAACAGACAGATGCACCTGGACTATTATTCGGAGTATTTAAGTCCTTTGCAGATAGAAATATCAATCTTTCTAAGATAGAATCAAGGCCAACTGGCGACGGAATTGGAAAGTATATTTTTCTAATTGATTTTGTTGGAAATCTTCTAGATTCTAATGTTCAAAAATGTATGCAAGAGATACGTAAAAATTGCTCTATATTCAAGGTTCTTGGAAACTATTGTTCAAACTTATAATGGAATTAAAGATCTATATCATCTAGGTCTAGATCATCAAAACTATCGTCTCTCATCTTTTTAGTAGCATTTTTTCTAGCTTCAGAGGCTTTTGAAACTTTTTCTTTTGCAAGATCTGATATGTCAATAATTTTTTCTTTCCATTCTTTACTATTATCCTTAATAAAAGATCTTAGTTCTTCACCAGATTTAGGTGAAAGCAAAGCTCCAACTACAGCCCCTGCAATAGTTCCCATAAATAAACCAAATATAAATCCTCCACCATTATTATTATTATCTGACATTATTACACCTATACATTTTATTTCTTGAATATTCTACTAAAACCTAATAAGATAGCCCCAAATCCAAAAGCTCCTGCAACAGACTTAAGTGATGATGAATTATTAAATAAATTCTTACTAGTATTTACTGATTTAACCACGTCATTAATGCCATTTTTTGCATTATCAACATGAATAAATATTTTATTTATTTTTTTATAAATCTTCACCCATAAAAATGTAGAAATTAAAAGTAAAAAAAAAGCGAAAAGCACAAACACAATAATTAGTAAGTCTCTTATAAGAGTTATAGTATGTTGATCCATATATTATATTCCATAAAAAATCTTTTTTATTATTATAACAAAACATCAGTAATTATAAAGTATTTACTTTATAATTACTATTTCAAGAAGTCTCTTAGAGCGATTGATCTTGTTGGATGTCGTAATTTTCTTAAGGCTTTAGCTTCTATCTGCCGAATTCTTTCTCTTGTAACTCCAAAATTATCTCCCACTTCTTCCAATGTCCTACTTCTTCCATCCTCAAGCCCAAATCTTAACTGCATAACCTTTTTTTCTCTATAAGATAAAGTATCTAGAATAAGTTCTATATGATTTTTTAATATTTCATAGGTGGCAAAATCAGAAGGTGAAAGAGTTTTATCGTCTTGTATGATATCTGACAAAAAAGAATCCTCTTCATCGTTTAGAGGAGTATCTAAAGAAATAGTTTGCTGAGAAATTCTGATCATTTCTTCAACTTTTTCTTCAGTCATATTCATTATAAATCCTATTTCTGCGTGAGATGGTTCTCTACCATTTTCTTGAACTAAAATTCTTATTGTTTGATTGAGTTTATTTATATTTTCTATCATGTGCACAGGTATTCTTATAGTCCTAGATTGGTCAGCAATAGAACGAGTTATGGATTGCCTAATCCACCATGTGGCATATGTACTAAACTTATATCCTCTTCTATAATCAAATTTATTAACGGCTTTTAATAAACCCAGGTTGCCTTCTTGAATAAGATCTAATAAAGGCATGCCTCTGCCAATGTATTTTTTTGCAATGGATACAACAAGTCTAAGATTGGATTCTGAAAGTTTTCTTTCTGCAAGTTCTGATTTATGATGTAGATCTTCAAAATAAAAATTTAAGTCAATTTCATCAAGATTGTAAAATATATTTTTTGATTTTATCTTTTTTAAATCAACATTTTTTACATTTTCATAAATAATTTTAGTGTCTAATAAAAATAATTCATTAGAAATCTTCTGAACTATATATCTTGCATAATCAGCCTCAATTAAATGAGTATCTATAAGTTTATTTATTAGTATTTCATCATAGGTATTATCCAATAAATTACGTATTAAATCAGAGGAAATCAATTCACCTAGACTAAAAATATTAATGTTTAAATAACTACAAATCGTAGAAATATATTCGTAACTATCATATAAATTTTTAATAAGAGCTTCAGTTATAAATGATGGAGATGGATTTTTACCAAATTTGCCTAAAAATTCTTGTGATAAATGGGTCAAGTAACTACTTATTTCTATATTTCTTGAAAAATGTTTTTCCTCCAAAGAGTCTAATAACTTTATATTTCCAATTTCACTAAGATATAACTTAACTGGGTCATCAAATATTTCAATATTTGACTCTGAGTTATAATTAGTCAGATTTATAGATTTAGTATTACTAATTATATTCTTAAATTTTTTTTCATTAGATTTGTCATTAAGATCTAAACTATCTTCATATATATTTACATCCTCATTATTTAAGGAATAATTATTCATATTAATTATTTCTCCCAATAAATACTTTTCTTAAATTTTCATTTGAATCTAATGAATTTTCTACAATTTTATCCTTAAGTTCAGGATTATTTTTGAGATCTTCTATCTCTT
>MDTE01126474.1_pt1 | contig 32131 bp, 33 predicted proteins | sample 811231 | NCBI WGS metagenome assembly MDTE01 (sample SAMN05326651, study PRJNA326480) | marine metagenome | isolation source: seawater | place: Indian Ocean: Red Sea | collected 2010 | reverse complement strand
TTAGATAGGAGACATTTGTTTAATGAGAGCAGCAGTTTTACGTGAAATTAACAAGCATTTAGAAGTCGAAGAAGTTTCGATTGATAATCCAGGTCCGAATGAAGTGCTAGTTAGAACACGAGCAACAGGTGTTTGCCACAGCGATCTGCATTTTGTAGAAGGTAAGTATCGAATCAGAATGCCGGCTGTCCTAGGTCATGAGGCAGCAGGAACCGTTGAGGCAGTCGGAAGTTTAGTAACTTATGTAAGCCCTGGTGATTCTGTCATTCTATGCCTTTCTGTATTCTGCGGCCATTGTGAGTACTGCTTAAGAGGGCAGCCTCACTTATGCACTCGGACAGATGTTGTCCGAGGACAGGATGAACCACCTAGATTAAGCCAGCACGGTGAAGCCATCACACAATTTGCCCAATTGGGAACATATGCAGAATTAATGCTAGTTCACGAGCACTCGCTAGTCAAAGTCGATGATGATGTACCCTTCGACAGACTCGCCCTTATCGGTTGTGGTGCTACTACAGGTTTGGGAGCCGCAATGAATACAGCAAAGGTCGAGCCCGGTAGCACTGTGGCAGTTGTAGGATGTGGTGGCGTCGGACTTAACTGTATTCAAGGAGCAGTTTTAGCAGGCGCATTACGCATAATTGCTATCGATACGGTCGAAAGTAAATTGAGCTTGGCAACTCAATTTGGTGCCACAGAAGTAGTAGATGCTTCCACAGGAGATGTTGTACAAAAAATCATAGATATGACCGATGGCGGAGTAGATTATTCATTTGAAGCAATCGGATTAAAAGATACAGCGGAACAATGCTACGAAATGTTGAGACCTGCCGGGACCGCTACCATCATCGGTATGATACCTGAAGGGACTAAAATAGAAATCGACGCAGGTAGTTTTTTACGGCGTGAACGCAAGATACAAGGTAGCTCAATGGGATCGAATAGGTTCCGCACAGACATGCCAAAATACATTGAATTTTACAAGCAAGGTAGATTGAAATTAGACGAACTAGTGTCCCAACACCTGACGTTAGACCAATTAAACCAAGCGTTTTCAGATATGAAGTCCGGAAGTGTTGCTAGAAGCGTTATAACCTTCGACTAGACCGAAACCTCGAATAATGTGCCAAATACGGTCGCCAATGTTTTAGCTTGTCGATAAGCTTCGTACAGATTTACTTATTGCGTGGAGCCGAGGGACGTTAGTGTCCTCGGCTCTAAAACCATTGGTAATAAAAGCACATGACAAACCGGACACTGGGTCCGACCAAGCCACAGACGTACCTGCACCAGCATGTCCGAAACTGCTCTCATCAGATCGTCCGGTGCAGCCCATTCTAGAATCTCCTATAACTAACCCTAAACCTCGCATTCGGTATCCGCCAAGCGACAAATCAGTGCCTTCTGCATGAATACGAGTCACTTCGAGGATCGTTTCTGGCGATAGTAGATTTACTCCCTCACACAAACTATCCCCATTCAACATAGAATAGAATCTGGCCAAGTCACGCGCTGTAGATATACCTCCTCCAGAAGGCTGTACTGAACGATGCACCTCAGGTTGATTATATATAGGGATTGCGCCTGCCCGATCACAATCCTCCATGGCATGTACTCGAGAAACTCTATCTCCTAGACCTCTCGGTAATCCTAAATAGCTATCATCCATACCCAATGGCAGAAAAATTTCCTCGGACATGAACCGATCAATAGATCGACCATCCACTCGCCTTATCACCTCTCCGAGAACCCAACCAAAGTTACGCGGATGATATGCCATTACTTCACCGGGTTTATATTTCGGCGTCACCTCAGATAGAACTCTGGTGACAAAGTCCCAATCTTCCCATTTATTCCAAGTCAGCGATGGGGGTGTTTTAGGAAATCCTCCTTGATGGGTAAGTACATGTCTGATCGTTATTTCTTCTTTACCATTCTTAGAAAATGCGGGCCAGTATTTAGCTACAGGGTCGTCCCAATGTAATAGGCCACGTTCCCACAATATATATATACATGTAGCAGTAAGTGGTTTAGTGCATGAATACAAAACAAACATGGTATCAGAGGAAACCCGCTTGCCAGATTCACGGTCAGCAAGTCCTCCATACAAATCTACAACAAGACTCCCCTGGTAATAGACAGCAAGAGCCGCACCAGGATGCAACCCTTGGTCTATTTGGTCATAAAATAAAGTTTCTAGCTTTTCTGCCCTATCAAGCGCGATTTTATTACTTGTAGACCGCTTATCAACCAATTAGAAACTCGTTATCCTCCATTGTCTCGCACATTCCATTAGGCAAGGGGTGATTTATGAAATAATGGCAAAATCTCTTCTCCCATCCTTTCCAGCTGCTCTATTGACTCAGTGCCGGCACAAAGTGGTCGTACTGCAAACTTAAACGCACCAGCATCAATATATTTTTGAATCATCTCAGCAACTTGCTCCACATTACCCAAGGCTGTAAATTCCGTGAAATGCGCATCTGCTCGATGACGTGTAACGAACTGATACGATTTGTCAGCCGCATTCTCATATTCATCACAAATATAAAATCCCAACAAGACTCCTATGTGGTCCTCTTCGATTTCTCTATGGGCTTTATCCGCAGTAGCGAAGACAATCTCACGGCCAAGACGGACCTCTTCAGGTGTCGCACTAGATACAAGCCATCCATCTCCTACGCGCCCAACCCTTCGGGCAGCAGCCTGACTTCTGCCCCCTATCCATACAGGAGGGGAGGGTTTTAGATAAGTCTTAGGTGTAATGCTGACGTCATGGCACGTAAAGAATTCTCCTTCATATGTCACATGATCTTGCTCCCACAACATACGCATTAAGCGAATAGCCTCATCTGTACGTCGACCACGATCACCTTTCGGAACACCACAAGCCTCATATTCCGCAGGGTCTTCTTGTCCCAGTCCAACCGCCGGGAAAAATCTCCCCTTCGACAAATAATCAAGAGTAGCGATCTGTTTAGCTAACAACACAGGATTACGTAATGGCAGAGCCAAGACACTCGTACCAAACTTCATACGGGTAGAATGAGCAGCTATCATCGATAAAGCCACCATGGGCTCAAGATTAAAGCTATCGCTGACAATACGATCACTTAACCATATGGAATCATATTCAAACTTATCGCCAAGATCGACTAAATCCTTTAAGAAATCAGGGTTATCTCCACCTTGGCCAAAGGCTCCAGGTACGTATCCTATCGCTACACTCATCTGACCCTCTCTAAGAATCTTTTAGGGCATATATACGACTATACTACCAAACGTATCAGAATCAATCTTGAATCGGTTTCAAGCCTGCCTCAATACGAGCGTCATTGATATGCTCTAATATCCTCGACTTCAGAGGAGGCATTTCATATCCAATGTCAGCTAGCATACGACTGTGATCAACTTTATATACATGAGGCACAGGGCGGTTGCCCATAGTTATCTGTGCTTCCGGTATAATACTTTTCACCATGTCTGCCATATCCTGTATAGTAGCTAGATGTCCCCCGCTTATGTAGACAGGATGATTTAATTTATCAGCCAAAGCAACTTGCACAAATATCTCAGCCGCATCCTCCGCATGTATCATAGGGGAAGGTTCCTCAGGATCAAAATCCATTGCAACAGGCTTCCCAATAGCAGGTAAGGACATCAATAAGCCGCCTATCATCCCCGTCATACCAGTTATCCTACCGTGTCCAAAAACCGTACATATCCTCACACCACGTATATCCATATCAAAGTTACTTCTGTACTTAGCAGCCGCAAAATCATTTGCAGCCTTGGTCATACCGTACATATTTATAGGTGCTGATAAATCATCTTCATTTATCAACCTATCACCAAAAGTTTCCTGGACACCGTAAACGGCAATAGAGCTCGCATACACAATCCTCTTTACACCAGTCCAACGTCCAACTTCAAAAACGTTATTAGTTCCATGTATATTTACTTGCATGCCAAAATGAGGACGATCCTCAGTGTCTGGTGGTAAGAGAGCGGCCATGTGTATGATCCGATCTACATCATGGAAGTTTATAGCTTCCAAAAGATGGGGGATCTGCGTTACATCACCCCGATATATCTTTATACGATCTAAAAACGGTTGAAGGTTTTCCCTCGGAGGAGCTAAATCAAAACAAACAACTTCTTCTCCTTTTTCCAAGAGTTTTCTAATGATACGATTCCCAATAAACCCTGTACCACCGGTTACCATTACAGACATAAATCAGACTCCTACGCATATCCAACTTGGACCCAGCGAAAGTAATTTAAGCAATCATACTGTTGTAGCATTCAGCTATCAACATATACGCGATTCACAGCACTATATTGGAGACTTCTTTGCCAAACCGACCCTCCTAGGATAATGGGCTGGGCTTATCGTAGTTTTTTCTACTATCACCAGAATTCTATTATCTTGGAGACCAGGCAAATTAACATCACAAACAACACACTCAGAACCGCCTAATAAACAACAAGCATTGCTGGCTTCTGAGAGTTCTTTCTCTATGCCTCCATGTTTCCACGCTACTACCTTTCCCCCCACCGCACAGAATGGCAGGGTGTATTCCAAAAGGACTGGCATTCTCGCAACGGCGCGCGCTAAAACAAAATCAAATTGTTCTCTCATAGAGTTATCATGTGCCAATTTTTCTGCACGATCGGTAAACACTTTAACGTCAGAAAGATCCAGCTGTGAAAGCAAATGATTTAAAAATCCAGTTTTCTTCCCGACCGAATCAATAAGAGAAATGTCTATATCAGGAAACATAATCTTTAGAGGTATCCCGGGGAAGCCCGCACCAGTACCAACATCTATTATCTTGGCGTATTCTATTTGCTTGGTATCAATAGCTAGTAACAACGTTAGTGAATCCAAAAAATGTTTCAGCTGAACTTCATGGTAATCAATGATTGAAGTTAGATTTACGCGCTCATTCCAAGAACAAAGTTCCTTATAGTAAGTCTGAAATGCTTCTGACTGCGAGCTAGTCAGAGAAACGCCTAATTCTTGAATCCCTTCATCCAGTAAATCAAGTGGTGTCATAAGATATCCATCGACAATCTAGTTGGCTTTCATTATACCTAAAACATCGCCTTATCAACTTCAAATTGACAGTGATATGGGGCAAAAGTAAAATTGAGTTATCTTGGCGATCACACATTAAACAATCGACATCTCCGGCTATTAGCAGCGGACACTAGGGAGTGAAAATTCCTATTAAAGCATATATCTTAGTTGAAACATCTGTAGGTCAAACACTAACAGTAGTTGACACGATCAGAGGGTTTGAAGGAATCGACATCGTTGATGTGGTGACGGGACCTTATGACATCATAGCAATCTTCCATGCCAAAGACATGACAGAGATTGGTACTCTAGTAACTGAGAAAATACATAATGTGGATGGCGTACTGAGAGCCGTTACATGCATAGCTACAGGTAATTAGAACAGGTCCGACAGATAAGAGTAGAAACACTGTCCATTTTTTCGAAGAGGTAAGCATTCGTGGACTTTCAGTTTAGTCCAGAAGACGATCTATTTCGTAGAGAGCTTCGCAATTTTGTAGAATCTGAACTTCCTGACAACTGGGAAGGCGGTGGACGCTGGCCCGAAGAATGGGACTGGGATTTCACAATGTCCTTAAGGAAAAAACTAGCCGCGAAAGGCTGGTTAACCATGCATTGGCCAAAGGAATATGGAGGACAGTCAGCATCCCCAATAAAATCCGCCATTTATAATGAAGAACTAGCCTATATGCGAGCCCCTGGTAGAGATATATTCGGCGTGCGTATGTTAGGTCCCACATTGATGATCCATGGGACAGAAGAACAGAAAAAAGTTCATTTACCACCTATATCTCGAGGAGAAATTCAATGGTGCCAAGGATACAGCGAACCCGAGTCTGGTTCAGATTTAGCCTCATTAGCAACAAGAGCTGTACTTGACGACGATGAATATGTCTTAAATGGTACAAAAATATGGACGACGTTAGGACATAGGGCCGACTGGATATTCTGCCTAGCTAGAACAGACCCGGACGCACCAAAACACAGAGGCATAAGTTTCCTATTGATTGATATGAAAACACCGGGCATAGAAGTTCGTCCAATCATAAATATGGCAGGAGGGCACGAGTTCAATCAAGTTATATTCGATAACGTAAGAGTTCCAAGAAGTAATATAGTCGGCGAAGAAAATAAAGGGTGGTATGTCGCTGTTACTTTATTGGATTTTGAGCGCTCAGGGATAGATTATTCTGCCATGGCACGTAGATTACTAGATGAAATACGCGAGTATGCCAATGAGACTAAGAAGAATGGACAGATAATGTCAGACATCCCTTGGGTACAGGAGTTACTAGCTGATAGATATGTAGAATGTGAAACCGCTAGATTGCTGGCCTACAACGTGGCATATCTACAAGGAGAAGACCTGGTACCGAATAAAGAAGCTTCAATAAGTAAAGTTTTTGGTAGTGAAACGTTACAAAGGGTAACTGAATCCGCTTTAAAAATACTGGGCCCATATGGAACTCTTGGTCGGAATGATAAATGGGCGCCACTTCGTGGAAGAATACAAGAACATTGGATGATAAGCTTTTCTCACAAACTCGCTGGTGGAACATCCGAGGTCCAACGAAACATAATTGCTGGACGAGGCCTTGATTTACCTAGAGGTTAGGCAGCAAATAACTGTATTTCATCCTGAGAAATATTTACTCCAGAATCTTCACGACATCTACGCATAATACGAAATATAGTCCTTACAGTCACTGAGAATTTATCTGCTGTCTGCTCTACAGTAAGACTTTCATTTTTCATTGCGGATAATATTTTTAGATCCTTCGCTATTCTGCGGTTCTTCTGATACCAGGTAGGATCATCATATTTACACTGGGGGAGTGGGCATTTTAGACATGATGACGAAACCTCACAACCCGTATCTTCATAATGATAAAACTCTGGGATTGAATCCAATTCAGGCTTAGATATAATCATACTAACCATTTAGAACACCTCGAATATTTGTTCTATAGAACGTATGATCTTATTTTAGAACGCGCGTTCTATTACTGTCAATAGTTTTTGAGGCCAAATTAGCACTAGTGTTCTAATAAATTATGCCTAAGGAGATAATCGTGACTGAATACGAAACACTTACATATGATAGAAAAGGGAAAATTGGATACATAATGATAAATCGACCTGATGCATTGAATTCTGTGACAGACCAGTTTGAAGATGATATGGAAGAAGCGTTGTTAGAATTTGATATAGATGAGGACGCTTGGGTTTGTATCCTCTACGGGACCGGAAGATGCTTTTGCGCCGGCGCTGATATAAAACAACGATTCGTCAATATGACTCCTCAATCCCGAGCCAGACGGGCTCGGGGAAACAGTCCAGACCATCGTCTTGGACGTTCTATAAACTGGAAACCTGTGATTGCAGCTGTTCACGGGTATGCATTGGGAGCTGGCATGTCTATGGCAGCAGAATGTGACTTAATAGTAGCTTCTGAAGAGACTCTATTTGGAATCACAGAGACTAAAAGAGGAGTGCCTGGAGGTGGAGTCTGGGCAAAAGTTTCAGCATTCATGCCATCAAAAATCGCCACAGAGATGCTTATAACTGGTGAACCTATCAGTGCTGGTGAACTCTATAGATTAGGACTCATTAACCGCCTAGTCCCAACAGGAAAACACTTAGAAGCAGCTGAAGAATTAGCCGAAAAACTCCTAAAAACTCCTCCATTAGCTTCTAGAGCCGGCGTGCGAATAACTAGAAGATCATGGCTACATTCTGTCGCAGATGCGCAAATGTACAATCAACCACTAAAACTGCATCTATCAGAAGATTTTCAGGAAGCTAGCAAATCATTTGTAGAAAAAAGGCCACCTGAATACCACGCCCGATAAAACTAGTCACATGGGCACTGATTTAATACACAGATTAGAAAAACTTGAATCAAGGTCCATGTGACACGCCATTACAAACGCATATTAATATTTGGTAGCAAATTCTGGAAGGACTTCTTTACCAAACATGTTTACAGCATTTAGTGATTCTTCGTTAGACATTCCAGGCCATTGGCAACGTAATATTAACTCTTGGATGCCAAGGTCCTGATATCTATATATTTCTCTAATGCAGTCATCAGGACTTCCAATGATAAACCTATCTTTCAAAACTTGGTCAAATTCAACATCTATGCGATCTGCTGAAGGCAATTCATTGCTATGCCCAGAGGCCGCTCTATCTTTGTACAGCCATTCCACATGAGGTCTAGCTATATCTATCGCTTTTTCCCTAGTCTCAGCGATAAACATTTCTCTCCATGCAGAAATATACGGCTTTTTAAAATACTCTTCCGCTGTTCCATTATATAATTGAACTTGAGAGGAAATGGTAGTAATAGTAGATCTTGAACTAACTAACCACCCATCTCCCTGCCTGGCAGCCCTAACTACTCCTCGATCCTGGTTAGCCGCTATGTATATGAGTGGATATGGTTCCTGTAAAGGCTTTCCAGCACCCGGTACATCATTAATATTGAAGTGATCTCCCTGGAACGTAACTCGTTCCTCGGTCCACAAAAGTTTCATGACCTTAAGAACTTCCCTAAATCGTGACAAACGTTGATTCTTGGGTATGCCAAAACCGTCAAATTGATAGTCACGCCAACCAAGAGCAGGTGCCAAAATAAATCTTCCGCCACATATTACGTCTAACGTTGCTATCTGCTCAGCTACCTCGACAGGATGATATAGAGGAAGAAGTCCTACCATGCCTAGTTTCAACCCCGGAGCTTCAGCCGCTACTCTTGACAGTAACAACATTGGGTGAAAATCATTGTTCAGATACCCTGCTCCAGACCAGATCGAACTATACCCATACCTTTTAGCCAATCGAGATTTCTCCAATCGACCATTAAGTGATTCTTCTCTAGATTCATGAGGTAAGTTTCCACCGCCAAGATTTAATCCAAATTTCATACCACAGCTCTCCACGGCAGATAACATCGCAGGGCTAGATTATTCACCCCAAACATTATCTATTCTTAAACTAGTTGCGAAAAGTAGTCTCTAGATTCCATCATGCGCGGATGAACCTGATTTCCGCGTTGTATGAGACTATCAACTTCCCTTCTAAGAAACTCAAACATAGCCAAGTCCAAATTTGAACCTGCTAATTCATATAAATACTTCTGATATGGGTATTTTTTATTCTTTTGAGGATCAAGTTTATCAGCTAGGAAAACTATCTTGCCGATCTCATCTAGAGTATCGCTTCCTGTGGTATGCCAATATACCGCGTTCAGTATAGATTCATCCTCTACGCCATCTTCTATCCTAACGATTTCAGACCCAACAGGACCATGGAGCAACATTGGTATATCTCTTTCGATTGTGCAGATGTCCATGTTCATATCAGATGCCCTACTCAGCAATTCACTGTCTGGCATGGCTCGAGCCACATCATGGCATAGAGCACCTAACCGTCCTAGGTCAGGGTCTACTCCATTACTATCACTCAGTCTGGCTGCTATTTCTTCAACTCTGTTTATGTGTGACTGAAGCCCAAGGGGCAATCTAGATACCCGATTCCTAATGACGCCGATAATTCCCAGCACTATTAGCCCATGTCGCCCAGGGTTCTACCACCTAACAAATGCATATGCATATGATCAATTTCTTGGCCAGAATCACTTCCCTGGTTAAGGACCAACCTAAATCCTGTCCCAGTAACACCTTCACGTCGAGCCATCTCTTCAGCGACCACAAACATGTGACCGATAAGAGATTCTTGGTTTGGGCCAATTTGCGCAAGCGAGGTCAGAGGCATGATTGGAACAATCAACAAGTGAACAGGTGCCTTCGGGTTTATATCGCGAATAACTATAACTTGTTCATCTCTATAAATAGGAGCAGGGTGCAAAGGATCCCGTGCGATATCCGAAAATACTGATTGATTTGTAGCCATAGCTACCTCCGCATAAACATATAAGATTTGTCGTACTAGTCGTCAATATGCTCTAACACAGTTGTTTTGTGATCATGAACATCACCATACATCAGCTGCTGTACTTTGGCTCGTCTTGTATAAAGCTGTAGATTATGCTCCTTTGTGAAACCTATCGCGCCGTGACACTGATGAGCCGTAGAACAAACCCTGGCATATGCACCGGTTATCCAAACCTTTGCCATCGATACTTCCCTAGCACATTCCAAGTTCTCTGATATACGCCAAGCAGCATGGTATGCCATATGACGGCTACCTTCCACATCTGATGCCATATTAGCGCAGTGATGTTGTATAGCTTGAAAACTTCCTATTGGCCTCCCGAATTGGGTTCTCTGCTTTGCGTATTCGACAGTCATATCTAATACTGCTTCGGCACCACCAAGCATTTCTATGCAATTAGCGGAGACGGCACGCTGCAACATTTTTTCCACTATCGGCCAACCTAAGTCCACCTCTCCAATAACATTACTATTGGGAACTGTGACATTATTGAAATGCATTTCACAATGTCGCTCCCCACCGATACTATTCAATAAACTGACAGTTATGCCTTCATTATCCATAGGCACAACAAATATGGTAATTCCAGAGTTCGCATCACAAGATTCTGTTGTTCGTGTAACTACTAGAACAGACTGAGCCGCATCTGCATCTGGAACGAACAACTTGGTTCCGTTTAAGACATAGCTGTCACCTTGACTCGAGGCCGTCATATGAACACCCCAAGGCTGGTAAGAACCTTCTTCCTCCAGCATAGCTACCGTTAGAATATGACTCCCATCACATACACCGGGAATAACTTCTTGCTTCTGCAGATCGGAACCAGCATCAAGAACTGTAAGGCCTCCCAACACAACACTAGAAAAGAACGGAGTAGGCAGCAAGCTTCTACCCATCTCTTCCAAAAGCACCGCAAGATCTGCAAAGTTAGCTCCTGTGCCGCCAAATTCCTCAGGAAATACCAGACCAGTCCATCCAAGACTTACAACTTGCTTCCATAAAGTCTCAGAATAACCTTTATTACTCTCTTCTAATTCCCTGACTAGGGTAAGCGGGCACTCCTGGCTCAGGAATTCTCTGGCACTATTCTTCAGCATTTGCTGTATTTCAGTTAAACCTAGATCCATCCATCCTCCATTTTCCGAATTAAACGAGAGCGGACGTAGTATATCTTATCGGATCATCGCTCTCAACAGATCCTTCATCACTACTCCCATTATTCTAGATCATTCAAAAAATCAAACTCCCCAACTACTATTAAGTTGTTTAGTATTTGCACACCTGTTTTATGTAGAATATATTCTATATATTGTTCAGTCATCAATCACGCCATTCATGACTATTTCAAGCACACAACAAACCGTACACTTCTTGCGTTTATAAAACGTTTGTGTACAATATAGATAACATTGACGATGAACAAACACATCAAATACGGCTATCTATAGCACTGGAGGGACTCGTATATGAGTACAGACGATTTAGTAACAACTAAACTGAGGGATCGTTACCTAGACGCTCTAATCCGGAGAGATCCCGACACCACGATATCTGTTATAGAAGATGCTATACGCCAAGGGCTGAGCCCAGTCAGCATACTCGTTTCAATTATTGGCAAATCCCAGATTCGAGTCGGTGAAATGTGGCACACCGGTGACATAAACATAGCGCAGGAGCATCTTGCAACCCAGATGACACTAGACGTTATGGACCAAATGAGACAGCGCTACCACGCTACCACGAAATGGGGAATCAAGGCAGTTGTAACATGCGTAGAAGGTAATTTCCATTACGTGGGATCCCGAATGATCGCAGACCTTTTACTAGTAGACGGATGGGACGTTGAATTCCTAGGAGCAGACACACCAACTCACGATTTAGTTGAGTTCGTACGCCAGGGCCACCCCGAACTTGTCGCCTTATCCGTTTCTATGAAAGAAGACCTTAGTACAGTAGAGCAAATAATCACGCAATTGAGAAGACTGCCCGATGCACCCAGAATATTACTAGGAGGATACGGCGTTACAGATAGCGATCAAGTTGAGGGACTTGGACCGGACGGATTTGCCATCGACGCATACAGTGCAATCCAGGAGGCTCGCCGCCTTGGAGGACTCTCAAAGGATCCTTTAAGTCTAAATGAATACTTAATAGTGATGGGCTCCAGAGTACAGGATTTGAGAAAAAGAAGAAGTTGGAATCAAGAACAATTAGCCCAAGCCTCTTCATTGGACAGAACCTACATAAGTGCCGTCGAGAACGGGAAACAGAACCTGACGATCGGGGTAGTTTTAAAACTTGCCGAGGCCTTAGAAGTACCCATCGGACAGCTCCTTTCAGACTAACTCCATTCCTTTTGCAACTTCGCAGAGAGGATAATTCTTATGGAATGTCCTCTCTGCGAATCACCTTACGCAGCTTTCCTACGAGGCTTACGGCGACGAACCTGCTCAGGTATAAATACGTTCTCATCTATTTCCTGAGGCTCAGATACTGTCCCAGCGAAATAACGGCCGCATTGAATACACGTTACAAACGGACCAAAACTATCCCTGCTCTCATATAGATCTCCCTTACATTTCTGACACGACTTAAACCAGAACACTTCTCACCTCTCTTCAGCAGGTCTGTATATTTTGGATTCACCCGCTAAATCTATTTCGGACTTGCCTTATCGCTACACCTACACAGATCATCTGTTTTTAATTTCATGTCTAACAAATACTACGTTTCAAGCAATTTGTAAGATATAGTTGACAAACAAGCCCTTAGATGTCTAGAATAATACACATAACGTAGAACACTGTCAACATTTAAGTTAATTAATGTAGAACAAGTTCTATAAAAACTAATAAAGAACTGTAATCAGTGAAAGGAGATATTTATAAACACCAGGTGTTCCACAATTAACGACACAAGGTTGTATAACTTAATCTACATAAATGAAAGGACATAATTATGACAATGGTGCAAAACATAGCAATTATTCTCGCAGCCGTAGGGGCGCTCAATTGGGGTCTGGTGGGCTTATTTAAATTTGACTTGGTGGCCCTCATTGCTGGAGGCAAATCGTTTGGAGAAGTAAATATTCTATCTAGGATCATCTATCTGCTAGTAGCAGTATCGGGCGTTGTAGCAGTAACAACCTTAGCTTGATCCAAATCATACCCAGTATGACTTTATAGCAACTAAATCAAAGGAGCGGTAATTACATGGACATAACAGAGATAAATACATTAATCATAAAAACTCGTACTGCAATGAGTGACCTTATAAATAAATGGGAAAGGTTTATGGTCTCTCGAAAAGCAGATTCTCACAGAGTTCTAGACCCGTTAAACGTATTGAGTCCAAGTTTGCCTGGTGTAATTGCACGCTCCACCAGAAGAATAAACGACCCTAGCTTAACGTTGGCAGAAGCTGAAATTCTGGGAAGGATAAACCTATCATGAATCTACTAGACCAAGAACAAAGTCATGAATTAAACAACAATAAGGAGAAAAAAATGACAGACAACAACATGGAAATTGGCACATGGACACAATTAGCTGAGTCGCTTTACGAATTCCTTAATCGCAGAGGAACCACTATCGAATACACCTTTGCTGATATGGAAGTTATGGTACCTAAATCTACCGGCGCAGATGCTCCTCAGGCACGTTGGAATTTGAATGGGAGTGTAAGACTCCGCACTTGGGAGTCATAAACATAGTGATAGATGTTAAAAATGAACGTTTTAATGTGACTGGAACCGTGCGAGTAGAAATAGATGAAATGACCAGCAACATTACCGGAACAGGAAACGTCATAGACATAGAACTGTCACTAGTAGACAAAATTTTGACCCATTGGGGTAGGAAACTACCCCAAAAGTCAAAAAATCTTTCTGATGCCAGTGAAGTGCTTAAACGCACTGGATTGACTATCAGGGTTCTCAACAATAACAAGCCAATAGTGATAGTAGGAGAACAAGCTAAACCTGGATTGTTAAATAAAATATTTAAATCAAGAAACATTCAATGGAAACCAGATTTGGCTTTGATCAAATTTGCCCTAAAACATAAGAAGCAAAAGCAGTTTTAATCACAATTATCGGGAGTATAAAAATGAAATGGACTATTCTAGACGCCGACAAAACAGTATTGGATCCTTCTGGGGTCGATGCCTTTATTGATCGGATGGATAAAGAACTACGAGCAGGAGGTCCACCGCTTGAGGGCTTCAAGTCTCTCTATTCCAGTCAAGAGATGCTTCAAATCACACGTGAAATAGAAAATGAAATAACGAAAGTGCCTGATTCCCAATCAACTCTGTATGTCGGTTTTCAAACAGTGGATAAATTCCTAAACGAGACTGAGAGATATACGTACATGAGCACGTTGGGAATTCCGGTAGTTGGTTTTGGTCAAGGTAACGTGCCTGACCAGAACAACGTTCCCGCAGAACAATGGGTATCATTACCAACTGATTTATTAGCTTTTGAAAACCAGTGGTACCTAATATCGGCATCACCAAACCCCATAATATTTATAGGTTGGGAAACATCTAGTGCTGAGCTTTTCGGGCTAGGCGGGATCTCTACAGAAGGAAAAGAATTCCGTGGATTTGTCTCAAATGACGAGAGAATAATTGATGCCGCGATAAATTATCTCGAGCGAGTTAGGAAACAGAATGGTCCTACAGCTTCCCTGCCCCTAATGAAGCTATCCGAAGAAATACCTTTTCCGATTAGTCGCATCATGATGGTGACTGACGATAATCAAAATGAACAAATTGACTCAATGCGTGAAGAGATAAGTTCGTTCGCAGCAGAAAATGAAGCTTACGTTATGTTATATGACATTTCAGCAGCATCATATTTAGTGAATCCATATCCGTCAGGAGAAGTAGAAAAAACTTCCACTAAAGTGTTACATACTCAAGATCTAGGTTTAATGGGGAGAGAGTATCTTGTTGAGCAGCTGGACCATCTTAATAATAATGAACTATGTGCCGGAGTAATATTAGCGACTGAGCACGGGTTCAAACATCTAGCGAAATGGGCTGAAAGCGAAAACGCGGACTTGATTATGATTCCGCAGAGCTTGGTCAACCCCGGACTAATTGACCGGATAAAGGGCTATACTCTTCGAAAGTTGCTTGAAGCCACAACTATTCCCATCATTGTGTATAAGGATTCGACATCGTCATGGATGCGAACACGCAAAGCGTTTAAATCTAATGCTGATATGGATCATCAACTAAATGTATCTGATTACCCAACACCAAAAGCGGTTAGCCCACTAGCATGAAATATTGTAATTCAGTGTGGGAGATAGATTAAATGCAACCGCAACCAGTAATAGTATGGTTTAGGAACGATCTGCGCTTGGAAGGGAATCTAGCTCTAAGCGCAGCTCTATCCTCTCAAAAACCTGTTATCCCAGTATTTATATGGAACGACAAGTCAAGTGATTGTACTTTCAACGGCCCTCATTCTGAACGGTGGCTTAGAGTTTCCTTGCGACATTTGTCAGATTCATTAAGCCACATGGGTTCTCGTCTAATTATCAGGAAAGGATATGCCCATAAAGAGCTTCGCGGCCTGGCCTCGGAAACACACGCTGATCATGTCTATTTTAACGAAAGATACGAACCCTCTGAAATACAAACACAGAGTTTGGTCGAAGAAGCTCTAAGACCACAGAATATCGTATTGAAAGCATTCAACTCTAATTATTTATTTGATCCAAGGACTATATATAAAGCTAACAATCATCCTTATAAAAAGTTCGGCGCATTTTGGAAACATTGTTTAACGCTACAAGAACCAAACCCACTGCCTCTGCCACTGAGGTCCGAACAATTTTCGAGTCCTATGCTGTGGCCTAATACAGTCCAACCCACAGAAATGAACGAAGGTTCAAGTTTTAGGGAAGTATCATGTATAAAACCAATGTGGACCCCCGGAGAGGCATCCTCCAATAGAAAACTTAAAGAATTTCTCCTAACTTCATACGAATATTACTCCGAAAATAGAGAGCGTTCAGATATTACTGGAACGTCGATGCTATCGCCCCATTTAAGCTTCGGAGAAATAGGACCGGCTCAGATACTCCAAGAACTAGACCAACAAAGGCTGAAGGCAACAGCTTCAGCAACTTTACATGAAGACAAATTCATTACAGAACTAGGCTGGAGAGAGTTCGCTAACTACATCATTACGCATTTTCCCGCATCTAATAGCGAACCAAGCAATACAGTTCTCGATCATTTCATTTGGGACGATAATAAAAACCACTTAACTGCTTGGCAATCAGGGGAGACGGGTTACCCCATAATCGACGCAGCAATGAGACAGCTTAAAAGCACTGGCTGGATGAATAATAGGCTTCGCATGGTCGTGGCATCTTTCTTAATTAAGAATTTACTTATACCATGGCAGAAAGGGGCAGAGTGGTTCTCTTACTTATTGGTAGATGCCAACGAGGCAAGTAATAATTTAGGATGGAAATGGATAGCCGGGTGCGGGACCGACTCATCACCCTACTTTAGGATCTTTAATCCGCTGACACAATCTCAAAAAACCGACCCTGATGGATCATTTATCCATCAATGGATACCTGAATTATCTCAATTATCTGAGCCCTGGATTCACCATCCATGGTTAGCACCACCAGATATATTACAAAGAGCGCAGATCAGTTTAGGTGTAGATTATCCAAGGCCTATTGTTGATTACAAAACATCCCGCATTCGTAGTTTAGCTGCATATAAGCAAGCTAAACTACTTTACGATCTGGGGAGAAAACACAATTGATATCTCACCACTTATTCAAATTCTTAGCTCTTGCCATAATCGATGCACTGAACATCCTAATCAGAGAAAATAAACGTATACACTATAGTCCAGATTAACTGGCTTAACGAATTCATTTATTGTCATTTCTTCCAATAATGAAAGAGGAACAAATACTGCATTTTTACTCAAGTAAGGAGTTGTCTTAAATCTCATAATGTCTAATACCAGCCTAACCAGAAATCACCGGATATTAGTAACAGGAGCAACGGGCTACATTGGCGGCAGATTAGTCCCAATGTTGGAAAAAATGGGGTATAGCGTTCGGTGTTTTGCAAGAAATTCAGATTCCCTTGCATCAAAAGTATCGCAAAACACCGAAATTATATCGGGAGATATGCTAAGTTCCCAATCGATTGAACATGCTATGAATGGAATTGATACAGCATTTTATCTAGTCCACTCGATGGGGTCAGCTAAATCCTTTATGGATCTAGAAACAGAATGTGCTAGGAATTTCGCCTATGCTGCTAAATCTGCCGGGATCAGACGAATAATCTATCTTGGTGGCCTTGGCGAATCAACTAAGAAGTTATCGCCGCACCTACTGAGCAGGCAGGAAGTAGGGTCGATATTAAGAGAATCAGAGGTCCCCGTTATTGAATTCAGAGCATCCGTCATTGTTGGATCAGGCAGCTTATCTTTCGAGTTAGTCCGCAGCCTAGTAGAACGTTTGCCAGTAATGATAACTCCCAGATGGGTCTCAACCCCATCGCAACCAATATCAATAGACGACGTACTCAAATATCTAATAGAAAGCATCGAATTGCCGAAATACGAAGATATAATCGTAGAAATTGGAGGTGCTGAAATAATGTCCTACGGGCAAATCATGAAAGAGTACGCCCGACAGAGAGGACTAAAACGCCTCATGTTAGCAGTACCTGTCCTGACTCCTAGACTGTCCAGTCTGTGGCTGGGACTCGTCACTCCCGTTTATGCTCGCATAGGGCGCAAACTAATCGATAGCATGAGATATCCCAGTGTAGTAAATAGCACCACAGCACAACATTATTTCAACCTTATACCAAGTGGTGTTACTGATGCCATTAGTAAAGCACTAGAAGATGAAGATCGAGACTTTGCCGAAACGCGATGGTCTGACGCTCAATCTTCTTCAGGTCCGATCAAACATTGGGGAGGAGTAAGGTTTGGGCCAAGACTACTCGATATGCGAAGGATAAGTGTCTCTGTAGGACAGCAAGAGGCATTTATACCAATACAACGTATTGGCGGTCGACAAGGATGGTACTACGGAAATTGGTTGTGGCAGATACGTGGATTCCTAGACCTATTATTTGGAGGCGTTGGTATTCGTAGAGGTCGTAAACACCCTGAAACCATTACTGTGGGGGACACTATAGATTGGTGGCGGGTAGAGGCGTACGAACCATTCCAACGACTTCTGCTGATTGCCGAGATGAAAGTCCCGGGACGCGCATGGTTAGAATTCCAAGTAAGTCAGAAGGAAAATGAGACCATACTAACCCAAACCGCAATCTTTGATCCCGTAGGAGTAGGAGGATTGTTGTATTGGTACGCACTGTACCCGATTCATAACTTAGTTTTCTCTGGCATGATAAACAATATCGGCCGGTACATCCAACTGCATAAAGAGGACTTATGAAAAACACGAGCGGCACATTAATTTTGGGTGCTAGCGGAGGTATCGGATCTACTCTGGCTAGGACTTTAAGAGATCAAGAGGAACACCTTGTGTTAGCTGGACGAGATTCTACAACCCTAAGAGAACTTGGAGCCGAACTTGACTCTAAAATTATCATAATCGGATCCATGGATATTGAATCTATTAGTAAAGCGTATACAGAGGCCGAAGAGGTATTAGGTTCTCTGTATGGGACTGTAAACTGTATAGGATCATCTCTCCTAAAACCATCCCACACAATATCATCTGAGCAGTGGCAGGACATCGTGGATACTAACCTTACCAGTGCTATGGGTACTGTGAAAGGCGCATCCAGAGTTATGATGAAAAGAGGTGGTTCAATTGTATTAATAGCAGCCGCTTGCGGTAAAATAGGAATGGCCTACCACGACGCGATCAGCGCGACTAAAGCAGGCGTCATAGGGCTGACATTATCTGCTGCTGCAACATACTCAACCAGAGGAATACGTGTCAACTGTGTAGCTCCTGGACTTATAGATACGCCCATGACTTCTCAAATCACGGGAAATGAAAGCGCATTGCGCTCATCTGAGTCTATACACCCTATTTCCAGAATAGGACAACCATCTGAGGTAGTATCAGCAATCACCTGGCTATTAGACAGGCAGAATACATGGGTCACAGGGCAAGTAATCGGAGTAGATGGAGGGCTTGGGTCCGTACTGAAAAGGACCACTACATGAAGACTATAACCTACGTTAAGCGATCACAATTAAACCACTCAGCAACCACGGTTTTTAATTGGCATTGTAGAGAAGGAGCCTTTGAGAGACTAAACCCGCCTTGGCAACCGGCCGAAACTATAGAGAAGTTAGGAAGCATTGAAGATAATGGAACTATCACAATCAAGACTAAACTTGGGCCATTATCCTCTAAGTGGTTTTTGAAACATATCGATTTCATTCAGGATCGCCAATTCGCAGACATTCTCATCAAAGGCCCCTTCGCCTATTGGAAACATATCCATAAAATGGAACCACAAGATGAAGAAACATGCATATTAGAAGATGAAATAGAGTTTTCTATGCGTGGTGGGATAGTAGGAAATATATTAGGTGGGCCCATCGTGAAGAACTTGCTACAAAAGATGTTCACCTACAGACACAACGTTCTCCGTTCAGACTTACTATCCCATAGCAGATATCAATCAGATGGAATAACTAAGATACTAATATCCGGATCTACAGGTTTAATCGGCCAAGCTTTAAGCTCGTATCTATCTACTGGCGGCCATCAGGTAGTTAGGTTGGTCCGCACCTCCGACTTAGAGGATGAAGGGACCATTTTTTGGGACCCTTTAAACCATATCATCGATATTGAATCCCTTGAGGGCTTTGACTACGTTATCCACTTGGCGGGAGAGAATGTAGGGGAAAGTAGGTGGACTAAAAAGAAAAAAGGAAGAATCTCCGATAGTAGAATCAATGGCACTAAGTTTCTTACTGAATCACTATCACATTTGAAATGCCCTCCAAAAGCTCTATTGTGCGCGTCGGCTACTGGATATTACGGAGATGCTGGAAACGATTTAGTAAATGAACAATCTCCAAATGGAGCCGGATTCCTTGCTCAAGTAGTTGAAAATTGGGAACAATCTACACGATCCGCTACTGACCAAGGAATGCGTGTTGTAAATTTACGCTTTGGGGTAGTAATAAACCCGATGGGAGGCGCACTAAAAAAACTGCTGATGCCTTTCAAACTAGGCTTTGGTGGCAAAATTGGACATGGCAAACAATATATGAGTTGGATTAGCCTGGATGACGCTATCTGCGCAATCCATCACGTGATGTTGAATTCGACGGTAGAAGGCCCTATAAACATTGCTTCTCCTAACACGGTAACCAACGAAGAATTTACCAGACAGCTAGGAGCAACCCTAAACAGGCCTACCGTAGCCACAATACCAGCTTTCATAATAAAAATTATGTTTGGGCAAATGGGCAAGGAGACTATCTTGGCGAGCACCAGGGTAGATTCCACCAAGTTATCGCAAAGCGGATACACGCACATATTTTCACATATTGAGGAAGCACTAAATCACTATCTAGGAAAGTCCAAAGACTATGAAATATGATGTGATAATAGTCGGGGCAGGATTGGCAGGGCTTTCCTGTGCACGAGCATTACATCGCTCAAATACACCATTTTTGTTAGTAGACCAATCTGATTCCGTAGGGGGTAGGCTACGAACAGACTACATCAATGGATATTTACTTGATAGAGGGTTTCAAGTCTTATTTACAGCCTATCCTGACACTAAGCAGGAACTAGATTACGAATCCCTCAACTTGCATGAGTTCTATCCCGGAAGTCTCGTGCGCATAAACAATAAGTTCCATAAAGTGGCTGACCCTTGGCGTAAGCCTATAAATTTACTGAATACTCTTCGCGCTCCGATAGGATCATTACAGGACAAGTTGAAAGTTGGATTACTCCGGAGAGCACTCAAAAGCAAATCTCTAAATGACATTTTCAATGGCGAGGATATCCAGAGTCGCCAATATCTGAAAAACCTAGGCTTTTCCGAACAGATCATCCAAACCTTCTTTAGGCCACTATTAGGCGGGGTATTCGGGGATAGCGAATTGGTCACATCAAGTATCATGTTTGAGTTCATATTCTCAATGATGTCAGCGGGTGAGACGACTCTTCCAGAGCAAGGAATTCAGGCTATTCCCTCGCAAATGGGACAATCACTACCTCATAAGTCAACTCTATTGAACACCCATGTAAAACGCGTAACAGGAACTGCGATCGAGACATCTTCCGGTGACCATATTAACGCCGATACTGTGATCGTCGCTACTGACGGTCCTTCCGCAGAAACCCTTATAGAAGTACCGTATCCCTCATATAAAGGCTCAACGTGCATTTACTTTTGTGCCGACAAGTCGCCAGGCATCAAAGATTATCTAGCGCTAAACGGAACAGGCTACGGACCCATAAATAGTTTATGCGTCCCTAGTAATGTATCAATGTCATACGCGCCAAACGGCAAATCGTTAATATCAATAACAGTCCTAGGTAACAAATATGACAATGATTTGGACATGATGTCAGATGTGGTAACACAAGCACGAGATTGGTTCGGCAATGAAGTTGACGATTGGGAGCATCTGAACTCTTACGTAATACCTCACGTACTGCCAGACCAATCACCAAAATTTTCAAGAATAAAAGATCAGACTGTATATCTTGAAAACGGAGTCTTAGTATGTGGAGATTATCGAGAAAATGGCTCTATTAATGGAGCTATAGTGTCTGGAAAAGTTGCAGCCAATTTAGCTCTCGCCAAGCTAGCTTCAATATAACAAATACACTTTACGCAGCACGAATACTAATTGACTGTAACCCGGTGCTATGGTAGCCTTCAATTTAGGCATATATATTTACTAAGACCTTCCTAAGCATCCTAGATAGGGGGAGAATTAAGATGGAAGTAACAACACTAGCAATCGAGAAACTCAAGGAAGTAATCGAGGGAGAAGGAGAAGCTGGAAGCTCCTTAAGAGTAGTCGCTATGCCGTCTCAAGATGGTGGATTACAGTACATGTTAACCATGGAAACCGAAAGCCAGGCAGATGATACAGTACTGAGTATGGATGGCGTCAGTTTCTTAATGGATTCTGATAGTGCTCCTTTCCTAGAAGAAGCTACTATAGATTACGTGGAAAATTTTGGCGGTCAAGTTGGTTTCGTAATCAACAACCCCATGTACGCTAGCGGCGGAGGTTGCGGTTGCGGCGGCGGAGGTTGCGGCTGTGGCGGTGGAGGTTGCGGCTGTGGTGGTGGCGGCTGCGGCGGTCACTAAAACAACAATTACAGACAATTAAAGGGCCCACCAGGGGCCCTTTAATTTTATCCCCATTATTGACGATACAACCACTCAATATCATAATCGACTTAATAATTTTAAGGAGACCATTTATGCCCGCTTCCCCACACGGAATCCAATTCACATCGCACAGACCTGTTGTAATGGGTAAGAATGGTATGGTTTGTTCGGGACACCCTCTTGCTTCCCAAGCAGGTATATCAATACTGCAAAAAGGAGGCAATGCAGTTGACGCTGCCATAGCCACCGCAGCTGCCCTCAATGTAGTGGAGCCCATGATGTCCGGCATAGGTGGAGACGGATTCATCATGGTCTATTGGAAAGCAGATAACAAGATAAGCATATCCAATGGGACCGGAGCAGCACCATATGCTGCTACCAGAGATAGATTCCTCCCCATTGGCATTCCTACCAAAGGCGTACTATCTATGTCGGTACCAGGGCTGGTGCATAGTTGGATAGATACACACGAAAAATTCGGGTCCCTTCCACTTATAGATTTATTCCAATGCGCTATAGATCTGGCCGAGAATGGTTTCCCTGTAACTCACTACCTGTCAAATACCATTGGACAAGATAATCTTCTTTGTGAATTCCCTTCATCAGCGGCCATATTTACCAAAAATGGAAAACCTCTCCAACCGGGAGATATTATTTATCAGAAAGATCTAGCTGAAACTTTGAAGCTTCTTGCAAAAGAGGGACGGGAAGGGTTTTACACGGGAGATATTGCTAGATCAATAGTAGATTTTGTCCAATCCGAAGGCGGACTGCTGACCATGAAAGATATGGCCGACTGCTCTGCTCGCTGGCAAGATCCTATTTCGACCACCTACAGGGGTCACACTGTTTACGAAGCCCCTCCTAATTCTAGCGGTCATATACTATTACAAGAATTAAATATTATCGAAAATTTTGATATTTCGCATCTCGGATACGATACTGCTGATGCAATACATGTTATGGTCGAAGCGAAAAAACTTGCGTTCAGTGACCGTGAGGCATATGTTGCAGATCCAGATTATATCGATGTGCCTATAGAAGGCCTTTTGTCGAAGGATTATGCATCTGAACGTGCAAAGGTCATTAACATGGCAAGCACAAACGATGTTGTAATGGAGGGAAACCCCTGGGCATATCAATCCGGAGAACCAAGTGAGGGTATCAGGACCGGAGCAGTAGTTGAAGAAGAAGATACTACATGTTTCGTGATCGCGGACAAAAATGGTAATGCAGTATGCCAATTACAAAGCCTGCAAAGTTCGTGGGGTTCCAGCATAGTAGCCCCAGGTACTGGGATACTATTGAACAACCGAATGACCTATTGGCATCTAGATGAAGATCATATCGATTGTCTAGTACCTGGCAAAAGAGTTAGGCACACAATGAACCCTGTTATGGTCTTCAACGGGGATTCAGTAAATCGAGATCCCAGAGGTGGATTGAAATATGTTCTAGGAACGCCTGGAGCGGATACTCAAGTCCAAGCCAATATGCAAATAATTAGTGATCTGGTGGACTTTGGAATGACGATATCAGAAGCAGTCGAAGCTCCCAGATGGAAAAATAACCATAGCCCTACTGAATCTAACATACCGCACATCTGTGAAAACGAACTGCTGATGGAAGGCAGATTTGCCGAGGAAACAATCCAAATTCTTAAAGACAAGGGGCACAATGTAAGGGTTTTGGATCAATGGGATGGAGTTACTGGGAGAGAAATGATCATTCAAGTAGACTCTTCCACCGGCGTTCTACAAGGAGCAGCAGACCCTCGCTACGATGGTTACAGCATAGGGTATTGACTCTGATTAATTGATTACTTAATTCGCCCCATCATCCAACCAATCACTGAATATCAAAATCATTCTCTACCTTGAGATACGGAAGTAGGCACAATGCGCATACCAGGAAAAAAAAGAAGCCTTGAACCCGATGACGTAGGAAATAGAGCAGGCCTATTCGCAGAATCAGTGCGAGATGGAAATATGGACCTGGCTTGGTCCCTATTATCTAAAGAGACGAAAGGTATGCGTATGGGAGTTTGGGCAACCAAAAATAATATCAATATGCAAGATGCTTATCAGGCAGGTTACGACTCTGGTCATCCGATGAGAATCTCAATGATGGAAGATTTCCGAACGACCGTATTAGGTATGTGGCCATTGGAAGATTTAACTGATCTGGGAGTATCTCCAACTAATTATATTGACGATGTGCATGCCTTTGTTTTTCTACCTTTCGGGGTTACGCAAGACAACAGCCGCGTCCATGAAAGACGTATGATGTCGGGATTGGTAATACCGATGATATTGGAAGATCATTCATGGCAAGTAGATATGCCTACATGGCGATATCTTTACAACAATGACCACGATATGCACCATAATTAAAATGATCTCTTTTTATGTATGCAGAGAGCACAAGAATAAAATGCGAACTATGCCGGAGAGAAGTAGATAGATATACGGTCCACCATTTGATTCCAAAGTCGAAGGGCGGAAAATTCGGCGCAACTGCTGACCTATGCAGTACATGTCACAGACAAGTACACGCCCTGTTTTCGGAATCTACCTTAGCCAACGAATTATTCAATATCAGCTTATTGAATAACAATCCTGAAATAAGAAAATACTTGAAATGGATCAGGAACCAACGACACACTGGTATTTTCCGGGTCAGACGATCTAACCAGAGAAAGTAAGAGTGGTATTGCGATTACTTATAACATTTAGATTAATACGGAAAGCAAATGGACTCAGTCAATAACATCTGGTAAATCCTATTACTAAGGAGCGGTAACATGAATAATAAGATTCCTACTCAAGGAGAAATTCTATCGTACATCCAGAATGACCGTAACTGGGGACGCTGGGGCCAAGATGACCAGATTGGCGCAGTAAATATGATAGACAATAAAAAACGTCTACACGCTGCCAGTTTAGTTAAGTCTGGCCGTGCGGTGTCCTTAAGTAGAGAATTCCCTAAAACACCAGCCGCAAATAATCCGACGCCCGCCCAACATTTCATGAATCGCAATGAACGCCCGCCTCGAGGCGGATCCGCTACAGACTACTACGGCGTCTCCTATCACGGGCAAGCTAACACTCATCTGGATGCCTTATGTCATGTCTGGGATGAAAATGGAATGTGGAATGGTAGAAACCCTGATGATGTCATAACATTCCAAGGTTCCACCTGGGGCTCAGTAGAGCAATGGAAGGAAGGAATAATAACCAGAGGTGTTCTCCTAGATGTACCTTCTTACAGAGGAGAACCATTCGCTTCAATGCAGAGTCCAATACATGGCTGGGAACTAGAAGACATAGCCAAATCACAAGGCGTTTCTCTTGAACAGGGAGACGCAATTTGCGTATACGGCGGAAGAGAAAAATGGAACGAAACGAATCCTATGTGGGGAAGCGATCCATCTGGCAGGCCTGGTTTACACGCTTCGTGTCTAAAATTTCTCAGACAATCCGATTGCTGCCTATTAGTCTGGGACATGATGGATTACATGCCAAGCGGTTATGATATCCCATGGTCAGTTCACGCGGCTATCTTCGCATACGGGATCGGATTATTGGATAATGCACTATTGGAACCGTTAGCTGATGCGTGCAGACAAGAGAATCGTTACGAATTTATGTTAACAGTTAATCCATTACGAGTAGTTGGGGGTACAGGGTCTCCTGTTAACCCCATCGCTATTCTTTAGTCGATATATGCTTATCTAACTAGAATTTGATGGTGGGCCTGGATGGACTCGAACCAACGACCTCAGTCTTATCAGGACTGCGCTCTAACCACCTGAGCTACAGGCCCCTTTCGGGTATCGAACATGAATTATAGCAATCGCCTAGAATGGTAGCAAGGATACCGACTATTTTATTCAAATAGCCTCAGAATTCAGATTACCCCGTGTGAATGATATTTTCATTGTTATTATTTGTCTCTACAAGTAACTTCTCGGGGAATTGCAGTGTTCTTACTGGATAATTTATCACTATGGCTTCTTCAGAGAACCTCTTATGCAAATGCTTGATAAGATTACTCTTCAATTCAAAACTCGACAATCTATCTCTTGCTTGAAGGAATAGCCAGAAATCCACGTTCGAATCACCAAAATTATCAAAACCAAACCAACTTCCATACGATTCTACTGCATTTGGGTCGGACGACAGCACAGTTTCCATCACTTCTTTTGCTATAAATTCAACTCTGTCGAGATCACTATCATAACTAACTCCACAAGTCACCAATATATTCATTGGTAATGAAGGGCTCCGATAATTCGTGATTATTGATTCGGCAAATCTAGAATTAGGTACAACGATTAGGTTATTTTCCCAAGTCCTCAAGCGAGTACTACGCCAACTAACATCTATAACATATCCGGACAATCCACCTTCCATTTCTATATAATCACCAGGCGCAACAACACCTTCGGTCATTACATAGGTGCCAGAAAATATATTACTAAGAGTTGGCTGCAAAGCGAGTGCTACAGCCAATCCCCCGAGTCCCAGACCAGCTAGTAGAGGACTAATATTTATACCCAATTGATCTAATATCTGTAGTCCACCAATACCGATAACTATCAGCACCGCCACACGCCTAACCAAAGGCATTATTCGGTCATCCAATATGGTAGGTGTTTTGGGCGCGATGTTCAGGATATACCATAAGCATCCCTTAGAAATAACTACAGCTATTGCCAGTACAGTTATTGCAATGGCACATAAGAAAGCGAATTTATTGATCACCGCTGACTCTAGGCTGTTTATATCAAACGGTACAGTAACAGCCACATAAAGGCCGAATAACCCTATATACAATGCTACTGGGAGACGTAGAGATATTAGGAATGTACCTACAAGACTAGTTGGATCGTACCTACCTACGCGGCGTATCAATGGAAAAATAACGCTGTACAGTAGGAGTACTAGTATTACGGTAGCCGCTATGACAGATAACGACACCAAGACTGAAACGAGAGATGGCACACTTAGTCCAAGTGCACTTATTACAGCGTCAATATTAATGACAATTCACTCCTATAAACAACATCAGCAAATCCCGGAAACGATAGGATTATATCATCGGTATAAATGAAGAACCGCGAATAAAGTTATCACGTTTAGTGATTTAAGTTTGTTGTACTGCGCCTTTTGCAACCAAAAAGTAAGAGGCTGTTTCTCCAAAATACTCGCTAACAATACCTCTATCTGTAGTAGTTATGATCGACTGCGGATAATCCCTTAATTTAGACATTACCCTAGATCTTCTATTCACGTCCATTTCTGATAACACATCATCTAACAATATAATCGGCGGATCTCCGCGTCGGGCTGATAAATAAGATGCTTCAGCTAATCGTAATATTAAGGCTGAGGTTCTGGCTTCTCCTCGCGAGGAGAATGTTCCGAGATTTCGTACACCATCCATCATTGAAAAATCATCCCGATGTGGCCCTATTAAAGTAGTAGCAGAGAAGATTTCACGCTTCCTCAACTCTCTAAGGGATTCGGCAAAATGGGTTGAAGTTTCATCAGCACTTCTACCAGGCGTGATACTTGGGATGTACTTAATCTGAAAAACTGTGTCAGATTCACCTAAAGATTTATGGTGCTCCAAACACAATTCCGAGAGAGTCAGCATACATACTTGCCGTTTTGAAATAATATGTGTCCCTTCAATGACTAATTGTTCATCCCAGTATTCTAGTTCCCCGATTTCAGATCTATTCTCTCGAATGGATTTGAGGAGTTGATTTCTTTGATGTATTACTCTTTGATATCTCTGCAACGACGAAACATAAGCTGAGTCAGCTTGAGAAATCAATATATTCAGAAATTTCCGACGTCTTGACGGAGATCCGTACACTAAATCTATATCTTCGGCGCTAAAAAGAACGGCACTAACTTGCCCAATGAGCTGGGATGAGGTCCGTGCAATTTTGTTGACACGAATCTGTTTTCGTACTGAATATCTGACAACGTTGTTATCTTCAACATCATTTTTTTCTGAGTCAGGTAGAACTAGTGTTTGATATCCTACATAAACACTAAGAGGCTCAGTTTGCTGAAGTACTAGTCCGCCGACCAATCCTTGCTCGCCTCTTTTCGCTGCGTCAAAGTTTACCACCTCTCTTTCATTTTCAGCTCTATATGACCTTGCTATCGCTAGAAGGTATATTGCTTCAAGCAGAGTGGTTTTCCCTTGCGCATTATCACCATGAAAAACAATAATCCCTGGTGAAAGCTGTAAGTTTAGCTCTTGAAAACTTCTAAAATTAGTCAAGAATAATTGGGATATAACTGCCAACGCACGAGCACCTTCAATATGAATAGTAATCGCAAGAGTACACCAAGCTATTAAGGGAGTTCACAGTATCATGTACTACCGGAAAGCATTTCGACCAGCTATCTCCTATAAGTCGAGAGAGTTCTAGTCAGTTATGGAGAACAACCTTCGCATAAGCCGTAAAAATCTACTCTTTGCGACGCGACTGTGAAAGATGACTCATCAGATATTATTCCACGGAGTTCACTGACTGTATCTTGGCCTACCTCTGAATCTATAACTGATCCACAGTTTATACAAACTAAGTTAGCATGAGGTGATATATTTGCATCGTACCGTGATTGCCTCTGAAAAGCCAACTCATGTACAACTCCAGCCTCACAAAGAGTTGTTAATGTCGAATACACGGTAGCAATTGTTATATATGGGAAAAATTCCCTAACACGATCAAAAACCTCTTTAACTGTCGGATGGTCAGCTGAATTGATGATAACTTCAGCGATCGCGAGCCTTTGTGGGGTCAACCTAAGCCCTAGCGGCTTTAGGAGAGCCACAACTTCTTGCTGGGTAGTCAATTATCCTCCACAAAGACAGAAATTATCCCAAACAGAGCCTCACAAGTTCATTTGATTCGACTTTGTTTGGGAATATAGTTACGTAATATGGGTTATGTGGTTCCTATTTAGAGCCTTCCACTGCCTACACCACCAACGGTCCCCGGCATAGATTCACCAGGTCCATAATACCGTGGGTACTGCTTCCTAAATACCTGAATACGTGACCTAGCTGATTCTACAACAAATATTTTGCCGTCATCGTCAACTTCTACTGCAATTGGACCCCAGAACAGCTTTTCGCGTTCTAGACCTTGCGCAACTGCTCTCTCATGCCACATTTCTGGGTTTCCGCCATCTAGTTTGGCTGCACCCCATTTAGACAATGTACCCTCACCTTCAGTATGAGTCAGATAGTTACCGTCCCGGTCGAACACCTGCAACCTTTCGTTATTCCAATCGGCTACATAGATATCACCATCGCTATCAACTGCAACATCAGTTGGCCTATCCAATTCGCCTGGATCAGAACCATGCGATCCGAACTTCATTAAGAATTGGCCATCAGAGCTGAATTTCTGAATACGATCATTTCGCCAATCAGCTACATAAACATCTCCGTTAGCATCGACAGTTATGCCATAAGGCATGTTAAATTCCCCGTCTCCGGTCCCTTTCGAACCCCATTGACCAAGAAATTGACCGTCTTTGGCGAATTTTTGCACTCTATTATTACCACTATCTACCATATATAGGACGTCACCTTGTCCGAAAGCTAATCCGGAAGGCTTGCTCCACTCACCATCACCGGAACCAGATTTTTCCCATTTGCCAAGAAATTCGCCATCTTGGTTGTAAATAGATACCCTATCTAGGGCTTCATCAGCGACGTAAACGTTTCCTTCGCTATTGATCGCTATAGCAGTGGGCCAAATGAGAGCGCCGTCAGCAGATGTGGCCTCCCCTTCTCCTTGATCAGTTACACCTCTGGCGAATTCCCCTACATAATCCTCATCAGTCGTGCATATGGTTATTCGTTTACCGTCCGGTCGGTATTCATACGACCTGCTAACCACGTACATAGTATCGTCTTCGCCGCGTGCCATTGCGACAGGATTACGGAATCCAGGCCCAGAAAACTCTGCCCTTCCTATGGATTTCTCGTATTGCAACGTTACACTTATTGTTTGTGTAGCCATTATTACCTCACTATTTTGTATTTCCAAAAGACCTAGCGCGTAGTCATTGATTCTTGAATGCAACCACAATTTAGACTAGTGCGAATTTCTCAAATCCGCCGTTGACTATTGGCTTAGCATCCATATTCATCCAATCTTCTATTATGCTTGTATATATCCCTCGGAAATCGTTGTTAAAGTGCAAGTCGCCCTCTAGAAGTTTACTTTCTTCCAATGACGGATACTCACCATACAAACCACCATTCACGTGATCTCCAATCAGAAAAGCCATACCACCGGAGCCGTGATCAGTGCCCGAACCGTTGTCATGAACCCGACGACCAAACTCGGTAAACACTAAGAGTAATACGTTATCACTAGCATTATGTTCACGCAGGTCATCGTAAAAGTCTGATATTGCGTTCGATGTATCTGTCCATAACTTCGCATGGGCAGCGAGTTCTCCAGCATGTGTATCGAAGCTGTTGTATGGAGCTGTTGTATATAATATTCTCGTCCCAAATCCAGCCAAATGGACCTGAGCAATATTTTTCATATACTGACCAACAACATCGCTTCCATATTCAACAGTAGAGGAGTAACTTTCAGGAGCTGTACTAAGGATATCTGCGCCTTTCAACGCATCCATTCCAGTTTGAGATAAGTAATCTACAACCATACTCCGGCCTAATGTCGGAGAATATATCCTGGAAAATACATCTAGTGCATCAGCCCTCTGATCTTCTCCCTCTATACCGGTCAACACGCCGTACGTCGCTAGGTTGCCAACTGACGCAACAGGAACACCCGGCGCCGCGAGAGCTCTAGGAAGTCCACGTCCAAAGTTTACGGCGGTCAACACATTTTCTTTGTTGGGATCTATTTCTTTGATTGTCCGCCCCAGCCATCCTTCGGTTCCCTGTGTGTCCGGTTCACAAGTATGCCAGATATCCATAGATCGGAAATGTGAACGATTTGGGTTAGGATAGCCCACACCTTGGATGATAGCCATCTTACCTTCATCGTATATCTTCTTCATTGGCCCCATATTAGGGTTTAGACCAACATTATCATCTATTTTTAACACTTGATCTTCAGGGACCCTAACATTTGGTCGATTATCATAATAGCGAGGGTCGCCATGAGGCACGACAGTGTTGAGCGCATCGTTACCACCCGACAGCTGCAGGACTACTAATACTGGATCTTTCTTGGTAGAAGTCATTTATTCTTCTCCTTTATTTTCTTTTCTAGTCATTCCAGGCCAATTCAATACTAATTACGCGAACTGATATTCCTGTGTAGCAACAATCAACTGCAAAACCTCAGAAATGCACTGTGAATATTCTTGAGTTCCCGGGGTAACACTGCCGCCTTTACCAGCATGCTCTACTAATTGACCTCTAGTTTCGTCGGCTAACTGATAACTTCCAACCATCTCTAAGCATCTATCAACTAATCCCTCTGGATTGGTAATCTGTTCAGATTCAATCCTAGAGACTATGTCTTTAACACCTGGTAACCCTATATTACCTAGCTGATCTGCTGCAAAGTTGATTCTTTCTACCAATGTGCCGCTATCGATCCACTCTTTGCCAGTATGCCATCCCTCTACGGTAGGAGGATTCATTAAGTCTTGGCCCATGTATCGAATCGTATTTGCAAGGGGATGTAATCCGAGTTTT
>MDTE01063972.1_pt1 | contig 32137 bp, 26 predicted proteins | sample 811231 | NCBI WGS metagenome assembly MDTE01 (sample SAMN05326651, study PRJNA326480) | marine metagenome | isolation source: seawater | place: Indian Ocean: Red Sea | collected 2010 | reverse complement strand
TGGTGGTTGGTGGATGTGACCTGGGTCGTGGTTGAAGCCAGTCCGGGCGGCCTGGCCGCCCCGGATTGGTTGCCTTCGATCGTCCTGATGACAGCAGGGCTTGGGGTCTTCGCAGTTCTGGCCGCCGTTGGCCTGTTCCTGGTCTCACGTCCACGCGGGGCCCAGGTCGTGGCCGGTCAACGATTGGCGCTGGCCGTCCTGTCTCTCGCCACCGTGATGGACCTGTGGCTGGTGGCTCACCTGGTCCAGTTCACCGAGGTGCTGGAGGACCCTCCGATTACCCGCCTGGCTTCCAGCCCGGTGCGGCAGGCACTGTCGGAATCAAAAATGCCGGCGCGAGTGTTCGCCCCGATGGCGAATTTTCCCACGGTGCTGGGCGTCTCGGCGACGCCGGTTTACTTCACGTTTGGCCCGTCCGAGTACACCCGTCGTGACCTGATGATGCCCAGTGCGCAAGTCGAGGATCCCGATGATTCGTTTGTGCCCCAGACGGAGGCCCAGATGGACTGGTTGGAACGCGCGGGTGTCACCCACATTGTCAGCTACAAGCCGATTGATCCGGTGCGGTGGCCCGTCGAGGAGATCTGGCGTGGCCGTGATCCGGTGATGAACTCCGCCCTGGGCCGTGGGGCTCCGCTGTTTCTCTATCGACTGACCGAAGGCCGCGGCCGGGTGTCGTGGGATTCCGGGGGTGAAGGCAATTCGATTGCCGGGTATTCCGCAACTGGCTCCGAGGTGATGGTTGACGTGACCACCCGCGTGGCGGGGCGTCTGGTCCTGACCGAGTTGATGGCCGAGGGCTGGCAGGTCGAGGTGGATGGCTCACCTCGTAAGGTGGAACTGGTTGAGGGCATGTACCGTGGTGTCCGGTTGGAACCGGGCGAGTCTCGCGTACGGTGGCACTACCAGCCGCCGGGCTTATACTGGGGGTTTCTCATCAGCAGCGTGGCGCTGCTGGTTTTGGCCACGGCGGGCCTGATCCGGTATCGAAAACCTGGTTGGCTGGCCGGTCTCGAGTTGAACGAGCCGTCATGAAAGCCGCCTACATCACCCAAACTGGTGATCCGGATGTGATCCAATTCGGAGATCTGCCCGATCCCGATCCATCTGTCGGCCAGGTGCTGGTGCGAGTCGAGGCAGTGGCGGTCAACCCGATCGACACATACGTCCGTGGTGGACTGGTGGCTCTGGAACTGGATTTTCCCTACACGATCGGTTGTGACCTGGCTGGAACGATCGTGGCGTGTGGTGAGGACGTTGAACGCTTTGCCGTGGGAGATCGGGTGTGGGGCAGCAACCAGGGCCTGATGGGACGTGCCGGCACATTCTCGGAGTTGGCAGCCGTCGACGAGCAGTGGCTCTACGCTGCCCCGGAGGGGGTGTCGAGTGAGGTATTGGCGGCCGGGGCCCTGGTTGGTTTGACAGCCCACCTGGGATTGTTTCTTCACGCTGGAGTCGAGGCCGGGGACCTGGTGTTCGTCAACGGCGGAACCGGTGGCGTGGGCGCTGCGGTGGTGCAATTGGCCAAGTCGGCCGGTGCTCGGGTTGTCGCGACGGTGGGATCGTCGGAGAAACAGGAACTCTGCAGTGCGCTGGGTGCGGATCTCGCCGTTGACTACCACGATCCGGATATGGACACGGTGCTGGCAAGTTTCGCGGCCGAGAACGGTGGGTTTGACGTGTGGTTCGAGACGTTGAGGGAACCGACGCCCGATCGGACGATCGAGTTGATGGCCAAGCGGGGCCGGATCGTGGTGATGGCCGGCCGGGCGGCTCGCCCCGAGTTCCCGGTGGGGTCCTTCTACACGAAGGACCTGAGAATGTGTGGTTTCGCGATGTTCAACGCGTCAGACCAGGAACAGCGGATTTGTGGCGAGGCGATCAACCAGTTGGCGGCCAACGGGGGATGGAATCCGCCCATTGGAGCACGTTTCGGCTTGTCCGAATCGGTCACGGCTCACCAACTGCAGCAGGACAACACGATTGGCGGGCAGGGAACACTTTCGGGAAAGATTGTACTGACACCGTAGCGACAGGAGGTTCGCTCGTAGCAGGCCCACGGATGGTGCCGACCGATTCCACCATAGGAAATGGCACCAATGAGAATTTCAAGAACGTGGTCCGTTGTTGCGTTCGGGTTGTTTGCCCTGGCCGTCTTCGGACAGGAGCCGGCCAATGCGTTGCAGCAGGTCCCCGGATCGGCGACGTCCAAGCAGCAGGTCCTGATCAAGAAATTGCACGAGGCGCACTCGGCCGCCCGCGACGAACGCGGGTTGGTCGGTAGTCGCCTGGTCTCGGAAATCAGTCGTGATGCCCAGAAGCATGCCGACTGGATGGCTGCCACGGGGCAGTTTGTTCACAGCGAGATGGGATACTGGGAAGTGATCCAGACCGGTCCGCAGACACCCCAGAAAGCGATCGAGGGCTGGCTGGAATCGCAGGCTCATCGTGAGATCCTCATGAGTGGTGCCGAGATCGGGTTTGGTTTTGCGGAATCCAACGGTGTGGTTTACTGGGTCGGACTGGTGCGTTGACCACAGCCGGGAGACCCGGGGAGATGAGCGACCAGGGGGCGCGACCGGCACCGATCGAGATGCCCGAACGCACCGATGTGGCGATCGGTTGTGTGGGGGCCGGCTTCATCATGGCCGACTGCCACCTGGTGGCTTATCGCAATGCGGGGTTTCGCCCGGTGGCGATTTCGTCTCGCACCGAATCGAAGGCTCGCGAGGTGGCGTCCAGGCACGAGATCCCCACCGTGCATGCCGACTGGCACGCATTGGTTGCCGATTCCCGCGTCGAGGTTCTCGACGTGGCGGTGCCACCTGATATCCAGCTGGAAGTGGTTCGCGAGGCCGCCCGGTTCGGGATTGGCACCGGTGGGCATCTCAGGGGGATCTTGGCACAGAAACCACTGGGTGTTGACCTGGAACAGGCCCGTGAGATCGTCCGGTTGTGTGAGGAGGCGGGGATCGCGCTGGCTGTGAACCAGAACATGAGGTTTGATCAGTCAATCCGGGCAGCACGTGGCGTGATCGAGGCGGGCCTGCTGGGGGAGCCGGTGTTGGCGACGATAGACATGCGGGCGATCCCGCACTGGATGCCGTGGCAGCAGCGGCAGGGCTGGGTGACGTTGCGGATCATGAGCATTCATCATCTCGACACGTTCCGTTACCTGTTTGGGGATCCCGAACGGGTATTCGCCAGTGTGCGGCCCGACCCGAGGACGGCAGAACAATTCGAGCATTCTGACGGAATCTGCCTGTACATTCTCGAATACGCCAACGGTTTTCGTGCTGCCGCGTGGGACGATGTCTGGGCGGGGCCGGCTCGAGAAGGGGCGGCAGAGGACCTGGGCATCAAGTGGCGTATCGAGGGGACTTCGGGGATGGCTCGAGGCACGATCGGCTGGCCCGATTATCCCGACGGCAGCCCCAGCACGCTGGACTACACCACGACGGATTCTCCCGAGTGGGTGTCACCACGTTGGGACGAGATGTGGTTTCCCGATGCGTTTGCTGGTCCGATGGCCGACCTGCTGGTGGCGCTAGAACGGGGAGACCGACCCGGCCTGGACGGTCGGGACAACCTGAAGACGATGGCGCTGGTGGAGGCCTGTTATCTCTCGGTGCAGGAGCACCGTGCGGTCTTGCTGTCGGAATTCGACTGATCCGGTTTCGCGGTCGGTCGACTCATTCCGCGTAGAATGCCTCGAGCCGGTCCTCGTACTTGGCGATGATGTGCCGTCGACGCACCTTGAGCGTCGCGGTCAGTTCGTCGTTCTCCAACTGGAATGGCTTGTCGAGCACCAGGCATTTCTTGACCCGTTCGGGCTGGCTGACCGACTTCATCAGTTCCGCGACCTTCTCGTCAATGATTGCCAGCAGTTTCACCGAGGTGATCAGTCCGTCCGCGGTTTCCATGACCGTGTCGTTGCTTGCGGCGAGGGTTTCGAGTACCGGAAGATTGGGCACCACGACGGCACTGATGAAGTTTCGTCCATCGCCATACACCACCGCCTGGTCGAACAGCGGGTCGGTCGTCAGCAGCCGTTCGATGACCGCCGGGGCAACGTTCTTACCGGCTGACGTGACAAACAGGTCCTTCTTGCGATCGGTGATCGAGAGAAAACCGTCCTCGTCGATCGTTCCGACGTCACCGGTATGAAACCATCCGTCGACAAGGACCGCTTCGGTCGCCTCGGGGTTCTTCCAGTATCCGGCCATCACGTGAGGCCCGCGTGTCAGGATTTCCCCATCCGGTGCAATCCTCACCTCGACACCGGGGATTGGCAATCCCACCGAGCCAAACCGGTAGGCCTCGGCGTGATTGAATGCAATGACCGGTGAGGTTTCGGTGAGTCCATAGCCTTCCAGGATCGGCAGCCCGGCCTGGTCGAACCCGTCACAGACGTGCTGGGGAAGCGGGGCCCCTCCAGAGTTCAATTGGCGGATTCTGGGGCCGAAAATGGTTTTCAGGCGATCGGCTCGGGTGTCCGGATCGAGTGCTTCAAGGCTGGTCCAGATTTTCTCGTAGAAGCGTGGAACGGCCGTCAGCCAGGTGGGCTTGATCCTGTCGAGGTCGCTGATCAGCGTGTCGATGCCGGTGGCCAGTGCGACGGTGATGCCGGCTCCAGTGGCCAGGTAATTGTCTGTCAACCGGGCGTAGACGTGGCTGTAGGGGAGCCAACTGAGCAGGATGTCGTCGGGTTCCAGGAAGGCGATCGGAATCATCGATTCGACATTGGACAGCAGGTTGCCGTGGGTCAGCATCACTCCCTTGGGATTTCCCGTGGTGCCGCTGGTGTAGATCAGGGTCGCGAGACTGGACGAACCCAGCGCCTGTTCACGCGAGGCGATCTGGTCGTCGAGTGATGCGCGGGCACCGCGGTGGCACAGTCCTTGCCACGAGAGTTGGACCAGTCGTGATTCGGGCAGTGTGACCGGTTCGAAGGAGACCAGGAACTCGAGGTCGGGCAGGTGGTCGAGCCGTGAGATGACCTTGTCGGCCTGGCCCTGGTTGCTGACTAGGACCCCCCGGGCTTCACTGTGTCCCAACTGGTACTCGACCTGGTCGGCCGACAGCGGAGCGTGCATCGTGACGTCGGCGGCACCGGCACTGAGGACACCCAGGTCGGCAATTGGCCATTCGACGCGGTTTTCTGAAAGGATGCCGACCCGGTCACCCGGGGCGATTCCCAGGGTGATCAGTCCGGCCGCTGCGCGGTCGGCCTGTCGTCGGACATCCCGATACGAGATGTCGCGGAAACGACCAAACGATGGAAATCGCATGGCGATCTTGTCGCCCATGCGACGGCTCATCGTGCGATGCAGTTGGCAGAGGTTGCCGGCCGATTCGATCACGAGTCGTCCTGGCCCTGGAGATTCTCGAAGATCGTGGCCACACCCTGGCCCTGTCCCACACAGAGGGTGGCCAGCCCGAATCGGGCGCCCGTGTCTCGCATCCGGTGCAAAAGCGTCACCGCGATCCGGGCGCCACTGGCACCCAGCGGATGTCCCAGCGCGATGGCTCCGCCTCGCGTGTTGACCCGTGATGCGTCGATGTCCAGCAATTTCATCACGCTGAGCACCTGCACGGCAAACGCCTCATTGATCTCGATGCAATCGATGTCATCCAGGGTCAATTTGGCGCGCTGGAGTGCCTTGTGGACGGCGGGGACCGGGCCGATTCCCATCTCCGTCGGGTCCACACCCGCGACGGCCATGGCCCGAACCCGGGCGATTGGTTCCAGGCCCAGGTCCGTGGCGGTGGCCTCGGACATCATCATCACCGCGGCCGCTCCGACGTTGATCGGCGAACTGTTGCCGGCGGTCACGCTGCCTCCGGCGGGATTGAATGCCGGGGGCAGAGCCTCCAACCCCTCGAGCGAACAGTCCTCGCGGATGCACTGGTCACAAGTGATTCGTGTCTTGCGGCCGTCGTGATCGCGGCCCCACGTCGGGATCACCTCGCCGGTGAACTGGCCCGAACGAGTTGCCTCGTCAGCCAGTTGGTGACTCCTCAGTGCGAACTCGTCCTGCTGGACTCGGCCGATAGCGTACTTGTTCGAGAGATACTCGGCCGTCAGGCCCATGTGCATGATGGCTTCACTGTACTTGCGGAACAGCCCGGGTGCGGGATCGTAGTCCTTGGTCATTGGGATGTGGTGCATGTGTTCCACGCCGCCTGCGATCTGCACATCCTCGCATCCGGCCATGATGCTCATCGCCGCATCGTTGATCGCCTGCAGGCTCGAGGCACAGTTGCGGTTGACGGTCACGCCCCCGGTCTCGATGGGCAGGCCCGCCATCAGCACGGCGATCCGGGCGATGTCATAGCCCTGCTCGCCCTGTTGCTGGACGCATCCCCAGCGGACGTCTTCAATCAGTCCCGGTTCGACGGCGGTGCGTTCGACCAGGTCGGCGATCAGTGCGGCCGAGAGTTCATCGGAACGGACGTCGCGGAAGCAGCCGGCGCGGGCGTCGGCTCGGCCAATCGGGGTGCGGACGGCATCGATCACGACGGCAGGATTCATCGGGGGGCTCCAGCGGGCGCGGCGTGCCAGGTCGAATTGTTCGAGGCCATCGTGGCCAGGGAGTCGGTGGGTGCAAACCGTGGCCCGAGGTCGATCATTGGCTCCAATCGCTTCAGGATTTCCCCGGCTCCCAGGCTGTCACACCACCGGAGCAGTCCTCCCCGGAATGGCGGGAAGCCGATCCCGAGAATCAGTCCCATATCGGCATGAGCCGGTTCGCGGACAATTTCTTCTTCCATCACACGGGTCGCTTCCAGCAGCATGGGGAGGAACAGTCGGTCCTGGAGATCCTGGGTCGAGAAATCCCGGGACTCGAGGCGATGAGGTTCGAGGAAGTGTTCGAATTCCGGGTCCTGGGCCGGTTTGCCACGGCGACCGACAAACTGTCGGATGCCGCTTCCCGATTTCTTTCCCAGTCGCCCGGCCGCGACCAGGTCCTCCAGGATCGGCATCTCGATGGCCCGATCGGCGAAGGCGGCCGAGACGACCCGGCCGGCGAACAGGGCGGTATCGAGTCCGACAAGGTCGTGGAGTGCGATCGGTCCCATCGGCATCCCGAATCTGGTGGCGGCCCGATCGATGGCATCGGCCGAGGCGCCCTCTCGCAACAGTTGCAGCGATTCGGCCATGTAGGGCAACAGGATGCGGTTGACGAGAAATCCTGGGCAATCCTTGACCACGATAGGTGTTTTCCCCAGGCGACGTGCGAGTGCGACCAGGGTGGCCAGGGTCTCGTCGGAACTCCGGGCACCGCGTATCACCTCGACGAGTTGCATCCGGTCGACCGGGTTGAAGAAATGCATTCCAGCGAACCGTTCGGCGTCGGGGACCGCGGAGGCCATCCTGGTGACCGAGATGGTCGAGGTGTTGGAGGCGAGAATGGTGTCGGGCCCGAGGGTGTCGGCCAGTTGGCCGTAGATGCTGGTCTTGAGTTCCTCGTTTTCGGTCACGGCCTCGATGACAACATCGCAGTCGGCGAGTGCGGCGTGGGACGTGCTCGTGGAAATCAGTGCCATCATCCGGCCGACGTCTTCTGGCGTGGCCCGACCGATCTTGATCCGGCTCTCGACGACCGCGGCGGCATTCTCCAAGCCAGCGGCGAGTCGTTCGTTGTCGACATCGACCATGGTGGCGGGAAGACCTCGCCTGGCAGCCGCCGTGGTGATCCCGGCACCCATCAGGCCTGCTCCCATGACTCCGACCCGCTGAACGCAACGGGGTGCCGTGTTGACGGGGCCCCCGGCGTCCTGGCCGAGGCGGGTTTGCATGAAGAACAACCGGATCATGTTGCCACTGATCTCGCTGCCGACGATCTGTCGAGCGCACTCGCGTTCGATTTCCAGGCCCTCGGCGAGCGGACGGTTCAGGCCCTGTTGCATCGCCTCGATCGCTGCCAGGGGGGCGGGATAGTGCCCCTTGGTCTTGAGCATCACCTGCCCGGATGCGACCGCGAAGCTGAAGTTCGCCTGGTCGTCGCTGAGCCCCATTGGTGCTCGTCGTTTCTCCCGGATGTCGAGATAGCGGTCGTCCTCGGCCAACCACCGGATGAGCCGTTTGCCCTCCTCGACCAGTGATTCTGCATCGACGGCGTCAAAGACGAGTCCCAGTTCGGCCGCCCGTCGCGCCGGCACTGGGGCGCCTCCACAGATGATCTCGATGGCGTGGTGCAGCCCGACCAGGCGGGCGAGTCGTTGCGATCCACCCCAGGCGGGGAAGAGTCCGATCTTGACCTCGGGTAGCACGAGATCCACCCCGGCCTCATCGACGGCGATCCGTTCGTCCATCGACAGGACCAGCTCGGTTCCGCCACCCAGGCATTTGCCGTCGACCAGGGCGACGGTGGGGAAGGGCAGATCTCCGATCGCGTTGAAAACGTCATGGCCGCTGGAGAGCCCTTCCTCGATCAACTCGTCGCTGGCATCGACCAGCAGGCCCAGTTCGTGCAGGTTGGCGCCGGCGATGTACTGTCCCGGTTTGCCGCTGCGTACCAGGAGACCTCGGACGTCGTCTCGTGCCGTCAAATCCGCGACGTGGTTGGACAACTCCAACATCACATCACGTCCGAGCGTGTTGACCGGTTTTCCGGGCAGGTCGATCGTCAGCAGGGCGATCGCATCATCGAGGATTTCGAGTTGCCAGGCCGTGTTCATGTCGGACCACTCCACCGTTGCCGCCGACGACTGTCAAGACACTGTCTGTGAGTCAGTGGGCGTGTCGTCGTATCGCATCAAGATGTCATCTGGCACGATGCCGTCCAGCAGGACGAATCCGTCCTTGGTGATGGCTTCTCCGAGCCGCGTTGCCGTTCGGATGTCGCGGCCGGTCGGCGGGCGGCCGGTGAGCCGGGCATGGAAGTCGTTGCCCAGTACCACGGCGGCTTCACGGACCAGCGGGTCACCGTGACCATCGGCCCAGAGTGCCGAAACCAGCATCACGACCTGGTCCTGGATCTTTTGCGACAGGGCGGCCATCGAGATCTGCCGGTCGGGCAATTTCAACTGGTGGCGGACCATCAACGAATCGATTTCCAGGCGGGCGTGCTGCAATCCGTCGGCTGCAAAACGGGCGAGCCGTTCCAGCCGACGACACTTCAGGTCAAGCCGGGGCCGTTTCCAGCCCACGAGCAATTGCTGGAACTTCCAGAGACCATAGGCTCCGATTTCTCGCCGCAGCCCCCACGCGTGAAGCGGGTTGGCCGGGTTGGGGCGTTTCAGGCCCAATGCCGTGGCTCGACGACCGATCGGTTCGTAGAACCGCCGGCCGTGTTCCTTGATCAGCGATTTCAGGAACGCCATGCCCAGCATCTCACCTTCCCCTTCGTAGATACAGGGGGCGAGAAACTCGTGAACGTTGTCTCCAAAGAGATGGCCGTGCAGGAAGGCCCGTCCGCCGTGGGTTTTCATGCACAGTTCGATGGCCGCTTCCTTTTGAGATTCACTGCCGAAGATCTTGGCGATGATGCATTCCATCTCGCCACGGTAGCCCTCGTCGAGTTGCCAACTGCACCAGTCGACAAGTGCGTCACATCCGACGACAAGGGCGGCGAGGCGACCGATCCGTCGCTGCACCAGTTCGCGTCGCTGAATTGGTTGGCCGTATGTCACCCGGTAGTTGGCCCAAGGCAACATCCCCGCCAGCATCACTCGCATTGACCCGGCTGCGGTGGCGCACAATGCGACCCGGCCCCGGTTGAGTCCGTGATAGGCGATCGTGAGGCCATCGCCGGTTGCTGGTTTCAGCAGGTTCTTGCGAGGGACCCGGAAGTTGGTGAATTTCAGGCCGTTATTGAATGAGTGCTTGAGTGCGTAGATTCCGTAAGGGACGACCTGGAAGAACTCGTTTTCCTGGTCGGGCAGATCGGCGATGAGAACCGCGGGCCGATCGTCGATGCGGCAGACCAGCCCGATGGTGCGCCCGGGAACGGCGTTGGTGATGAACAGTTTCTCGCCGTTGACGACGTAGTCGTCTCCATCAGCGACCGCGGTGGTCTTCAGGGCGGTCAGGTCCGAACCGGCTCCCGGTTCTGTGAGCGCAAATGCCGAGATCCGTTGGCCGGTGGCCAGCACCGGCAGAAATCTCTGTTTCTGGTCGTCATTGCCGAAACCGATGATCGGGTCGACCGCGCCGATACAGCCATGCACGCTGGCCAGCCCAGCGACGGTCGCATCGTGCGTCGCCATGCGGGTCAGAAAGCGGGCAAACTGTGCAAAGCTGGATCCCGATCCCCCGTGTTTTTTGTCGACCAGGAGTCCCCAGTAGCCGGCGGCCGACAGTGCATCGAGTGTTTCGCTGGTGATTCGGCGATCGTCACCCAGCAGGGTTCCGGCCCGTCGGCGGTCCGCAATGACGGCCAACGAATCTGCCATGACCTGTTCGACGGCGGTGTCGTGAGACACGTCGTGTGGAGCGAACAACTCCAGTGGCAAACGGCGTTCCCAGGTGGCCTGGTGGACGGGGCTGCCGATGGTCTGATACTTGGGGTCAAACAGGGCCTCGACCTGTTCGTCAGCGCGATCGATTGCGCCGGTGGTTCGCGCCTCGTCCCGGCTTTTTCCACCAAGCACCAGGGCAGTTTCTAGGAAGTTCGCATCCGGCGGTTCCCCCACGTCGACGGTGTCGCTGTGAGATTCCGGGTTTGACGGGTCGCTCCGCACGTCCGCGTCTGGGGTGCTCATGAAGTGACCTTTGTTGCTGGATTTCAGGTCTCACCCTAGCCAAATGACCCTGTTGGCCCAAGTCCGTGCAGTGTGATCATCGGGCGTAAGTTGAGTGCTGAAGCAAGGATTCGTCATTACCCGCTCGAGAGGATTGCTAGAGAGTTGGAACTGCGGTATTGTCAGCCCGTCTCAAATTCTGACCCGGGACGGAACCGGGAAAGTTGTTGATTTGGTGAAACCGGGGAGAGACGACCAATGTGGCGCAGACGTGTGGCGGGCTTTGGCGTGTTGCTGGTGTGCGTGTTGGTCGGATGCAGCGATGCTCCCACCGGCGACGCGTCCGGCATTGGCGAGGTGGTGAACGGCGAGACGTCGAATCCACCAGAGGAGCCCCAATCCCCCGGGCCGGAACCGGTTGCCGAGCCCAAGACCGACATGCTGTTGGCAGCCATTGTCACGGCGGCCGAGGACAACGACCCCTTGCCCGCAGCCAAGGACGAGAAGGACAAGAAGAAGGCCGAGGCGGCTCGAGTGGTCCAGGAAGCCGCAGACCTGTCCGAGGCGCTGCAGGCGGTTGCCCTGCGGGCTCAGGTCGACGGCAATGGGAAACCGATCATCCTGGATTTCCATGGACGCTATCTGACCGATGACGGGCTCGCCAAACTCAAGGGCCAGGTCACTCTCCAGCAATTGTTTCTCAGCCAGCAATCGGGAATCTCCGATATCGGCCTGGAACATCTCAAGGGATTGAAAGCATTGCGGACCCTGAGTCTCAGCGAAACGTCAATCGGTGATTCGAATCTGGAAGCTCTCGCGAGTCTCAAGACCTTGCAGCAACTGGACCTCTCGGGGACCAAGATCAGTTCGGACGGACTGGAACACATCAAGGCTCTGACGGCGCTGGTGGAATTGAAACTGGCCCAGTCACCGGTCACCGACGCCGGGCTGGTTCACCTGAAGCCCTTGACCAAATTGCAACGGCTCGACCTGGCGAACACCGATATCGGGTCGGCTGGCCTGGAATCGCTGGTGGGCCTGAAATTGCTGGATCTGCACCTGGCAGGAACTCGTGTTGACGATGCCGGGTTGAGTCATCTCAAGGCGATGACCAGTCTCCGTCACCTGGAACTCTCGGCCGGTGTCGGTGACAAGGGGCTGGAGGCAATCAAGCCTTTGACGGGCCTGGTGAAGTTGAACGTGGGGGGCAGCAGTACGATCAGTGATGTCGGCGTCGATCATCTCAAGGGGATGACCCGGTTGCAGCGGTTGGACCTTTCGGGAACGGGCGTGACTGACACCGGCTTGGTGGCGATCAAGGTGCTGGGCAACCTGCAGTATCTGAGCCTGGCAGGAACCCAGATCACCGATTCGGGCTTGAGGCATCTGCGAGGGCTGGCGAACCTGAGGCGGTTGGACCTGAGCCGGACCAGGATGCGGCCCGGGGCTGTCAGGCAACTCCAGGCCGCTTTGCCGGGTTGCCAGATAGTTGGAGTCACTGACGGCTAGTCTGTCGTGTCGCGTCCACGGACCACCTGGAATTCCTTCTCCTCCTCGGGTGGGCCGATCCAACGGCAGTTGCCGGGAATGTAGTGAACGGCGAGGCCGCGACGGGAGTGAGCGGTGTGGTTGGGACCCGAGCGGTGCAGCAGGATCCCATGGTGGAACGAGCAACCACCGGCCGCGAGCGTGATGGCCCGGGTCCGGTTCTCGTCGATCAGTTCATCAGGAACCTGCATGTCACGTCGATCACCGATCATCCATTCCTGGCTGTGATCGATGATGCCATCGCGATGACTGCCAACGATCACGCGCATGCAGCCGTTCTCGAGTGTCACGTTGTCCAGGGCGGTCCAGCACGTGACGACGATTTGAGGATCGAGCGGGAAATAAGCGGAGTCCTGATGCCAGGGCTTTTCGACCCCGCCGGGGGGCTTCATGAACAACTGGCTGCCGAAGACCTTGATGTCCGGGCCGATCAACGCTTCGATCACATCGAGAATGCCTGGATGTGCGGCGTGGGCGGCAAAGACCTCGTCATGGAAGTGGCAGTGGTTGATCTTGCGGAGGGTCGACAGTTCGAGACCCGTGGCACCAGGTTCCAGTTCAAGATGTTCGTCGGGGTAAGGTACACTGCCTGCGGCTATCTCTGCGGTTCGCAGTGTCAGGGTGTCGATGTCACCGGGCGAAACAAGTGGGTCAACAACCAGGACACCTTCGAGGTCAAACTGTGGAGAAAACGCGGTCGAGTCGGAGGTGGGAGCGATGAGTGTGGGCATGGGTGACTGGCGCTCGCGGGACTGCATTGGGGAGACGACTTTACGAGGGTACGGCGATGATCGTACCCTGAAAGAGGACTTCAAGTCAGTGATGGACATCCCAACATGAGACTCTCCTTCTACACGTACAGCTACACCGATCGCCTCAAGATGCCGATCGTGCCCTGCCTGGAGCGGATTGCCAAGGTGGGTTACTCCGGGATCGATGTGTCGGGAACCAATGGAGACTCGGCCGATCCTCGATCGTTCGACGCATCTCGACGCAAGTTGACGCGTCGAACTGCCGAGCGGCTGAAACTGCGGGTTGAGGCGGTCATCACGCACGCGCAATTGACCGACACCCTGGCCGATCCCAAGAAAAAACTTCTCGACCTGGCTGGAACTGTGGACCTGGCTGCCGACCTGGGAGCGACAGTGGTCACATTTCACATGGGGGGGTATCACGAAGGGATGGACCGGAAGGCCGAGTGGAAGGCCACGGTGTCAGCGATTCGCAAGGCAGCCGACTACGCCGCCAGCAAGCACGTGCACCTGGCGGTGGATGGGATCTGGCCGGTTTGGATCAACGACAGTCTCGAGACACAACAGCGGCTGTTTGACGAAGTCGACAACGAGTTTTTCGGGATCAATTTCGATCCGTGCTACCTGACACTGATGGGAGTTGACCCCACGAAGATGGCCCGCCGTTTTTCCAAACAGATCGTTCATTCGCATCTCAAGGATCACCGTGGGACGTATCCCAAGTGGACGCACCTGTTGCCCGGTCGTGGCGTGTTGGCCTACGACCGGATCTTCCGGGGCCTGAAGGCTGCGGGTTTCACCGGGAGTGCGTCAGTCGAGTGCTTCACGAACATGAAGTTCGAGACGGCCTGTGACGAGTGCTTTGGAGCGATGGTCAAATCGGCCGGTGCCGGTGGCGTCCGTTTCACTCGGTCTTGACCGGCAGGCTGAGTACAAGACCGGCGACCGGGTTGCGACGCCGCGTGGTGTGGCAACGGATGCAGTTGGCGAACAGTACGATGGGGGCTGCCATCCGGTACGTCCCGTCACGGACTTCCTCGTGTCGTTTCTTTCCAGTCGCCAGCAGTCGCACAGCGGTCTTTTCGAAAGCGGTTTTCGGCTTGTGGTCAATGTTCATGGCCTGTGCGCTGACGGCCAACCAGCGGGCCTCGACGCCCCAACGTCGGCGGGCGGTGTAGAAGACGTCTTCCAGGGCACGCGATGGAATCACCCGCTGCTTGTCGGGTTGGAAGTAGTGCCGGTGCATGGTCAGCAGTGTTGATTCATAGATGTCGTGAATCAACAGGGCGCGTTGCCGGGCCTGGTCAAGAGGCAGCGGTTTGGTCGCCAGTGACGTCAATCCACCGGTCTTCTTCTTGTCGGTCTTCTTCTCGACGGGTTGGTCGTGTGTCTGCCCGTTGGAGCCGGCACTGACCAGGGCCATCACGACACAGCCGAGCAGCAGTGTTTGGAGACGTGTCACGAGTCGTTCTCTCCGGACGAATCGGTGGTGGGTGCTTGCGGCAGGTCGAGTAGTCTCACTGCATTCTCTCTGAGAATCAGTTTCTTTTGGTCGTCGGTCAACTTGGCGTGGTTGATACGGGCCCGCTGCATTTCGGACTGGTAGAGCGGTGTGTCGGTCCCATAAAGGACCCGTTCGGCTCCGATCTGTTCAACCGCCCATTCAACCAACCGCGGGAGGATTGAACGGGCGCTGGACGTGTCGACATAGAGATTGCCTTTGGTCGATGCCTGGATGGCGCGGACCTGGATAGTCGGGTCCCCGGCAGCACCGCCACCGTTGCCCAGGTGAGCCAGGATCACGTTCGCTTCAGGGTACCGTTCGGCAAAGGGCAGGAAATCCGCTGGAAGGCTGTTTTCGTCGCCGCTGTGCACGAGCACGACTGCCTCGTGCTCGGCTGCAAATTCGAACAACTTGTCACCGTGTTGGGTGATCGGGTAACAGTGTTCCTCGGGGTGAAGCTTGATGCCCACGCAGTGCGGTTCCGCGAGCATTTGGGTCGCTTGCTCATACGTCTCCTCCCGGTTCGGATCGATCACGACCCATTGCAGCAGGCCCGCGGTGCTGGGAACGATCCGGGCAGCTTCACGATTGCCCTCGGCCGCATCGGCACGTCCCCTGGGCAACAATCCCAGGAGAGGAGACACCACGGTCAATTCGGTCCGGGCCCGTTTGGCTCGCTCCACCACCGTCTCGGCATCACCACTGGCCATCAGGTTTTGCAGGTCCGAGACCCCGTCCCGATAGTACGTACCGTAGTGCGCGTGGACGTCGATGGCAGGGAATTCGCGGATGTCCATCGGTTGATGCTGTCTCCCGGCCGAATACCGGCCTCTTGGTGGATTCAGAGTGTTTCCAGGATAGTGTGTGCAGCGTTGTGTCCACATGCCCCGGTGACCTCTCCCCCGGGGTGCGTTCCCGCACCACAGAGGAACAATCCCGCGATCGGCGTTCCGTAGCCGGCCCAGCCCTTCATGGGTCGGAGATCGAGGAATTGTTCGGGAACGATGTCCAGGTGGCGGATATTGCCGTCGGTCAACCAGACACGTTTCTCGAGATCGGCTGGTGTGAACAACGACCAGTCGACCAGGCAATCTCGCAGTTCCGGGGCGTATTGGCACAGCACGTCTATCAACGCCTCTCCAACCGCCTCGCGGATCTGGTCCCAATTGCTGTCACGAGGCTGAACCGGCGCGTAGAGACCCCAGACGGACATCACGTGCTGCCCCGGTTGGGTCAGCGAGTCATCGATCACCGAGGGGATCTGCACCTCCATGACCGGTTCGGCGGCAGGCCGTCCCGCCATGGCGTCATGCCAGGCCTTCGAGTAGTACTCCATCGAGGGGCAGAGTTTCATGCTGGCAATGTACCGGGGGTCGTACCCGTCGGGGAAGTACCGGCTGAAGTCGGGCAGCCGGTCCAGCGCGGCGTGAAATTTCAGGTAAGCGGTTCTGGTTTTCATCTCGCGGACGGGGGTCACCCAGTCAGCCGGCAGATGTTCGGGGCCGACCAGGCCGAGCAACGTGCGTTTGGGATCGGCTCCAGAGACGACCAGTTTCGAGGAAATCTCGGTCCCGTCCTCCAGCACCACTCCGCGGGCGCCTTCCGAGTCGATCGTGATCGACTCGACAATGCTGCCGGTCCTGATGTGAACACCATGTTCGCGTGCCGAGTCGGCCAGCGAGTTGGCGATCATCCCCATGCCACCACGAACGATTCCGATGTCCTCGGGCCGACTGAACGCATCGCAGCGAATGTGGGTGTAGCAAAAGGCTCCACCAACTGCCTCCGGATCTCCAACGTCCTGGACCTGCAAGAAGGATCCTCTCACGGCTTCATCCTCGAAGAACTCGCGGACGAGGTCTCCCATGCTGACAGTCAGCAGCCGTTGGAGAAACGCGGCGTCGTCGGTGCCGGCGACGGAGTCTTTCAATTCCCCCAGAGAGGGGGGACGGCGAAGAAACCAGGGATAGACGATTCCGGCTGCTCGTCGCCAGAAGGCATTCCACTCGGGCAGTGCCGCAGCGTCTCTCAACGAAAAACTCGCCAATTCGGCCTGGGTCCGTTCGGGAGAATGCCACCGGGCCAATCGCCGCCCGTCGAGGTAGGGCTGGAATGGTTCGGGATCCAGTGGGAGCACATCGAATCCGTGCTTCCGCATCTCGAGATCGTCGATGACCTTGGCCTGAAGCAGGTGACAGATGTAGGAGCACGATGAGACGTGAAACCCGGGAAACAACTCCTCGGTGGCAGTGGCTCCACCGACGAAGTCTCGGCGTTCGAGAACCAGTACATCCAGTCCAGCACGGGCCAGGTAACCCGCACAGACCAGGGCGTTGTGGCCACCGCCAATGATGATCGCGTCGTGGTCAGGCACGTGATGGAATCATGAAAAAGGAGTACGGGCGAGAAATCAGTCGGCGGGGACGGCGTGGAAGCTCTCCAGGATCGGGATCGTTGTGCCGTCCCAGTTGAGGATCAACGGCTTTTGTTTTTTTGGCACATCGTTTTTTTCGACACCGACGGTCTCTCTCTGCGGAGTCACGCCGTGCTGGTCAATTTTTTGAAGTCGGGTGGTCACGAGTTCCGATCGCAAGATCTTCTGTCCGTTTTTGCCAATCGTTTCGAGTGTCATCCGGATGCGGGTCCAACTGCCCGGTGCGAATCGTCCCCAGAGGTGCTGTTCTCGTGGGATGTCCTCCGCAAAACTGGCGGAAGAACCCATCGTGAGAACAGCCACAACAAGCAGACGACACGGCAAGCGAATGTCCCGGCAGGCGGTGGTCATGGTTGGTCTCCGGTCCCAAGCTGACACGATAGCATCGTGCAGGTCCGATTGTGCACGTCTTTGACCCGTCCTGCCAGTTCGCGGCAATCGAACTGCCCACGTGACTCTATGCGGTGTCCCGTGTCCGTCGTAAGCTGGTCAAATGTCGATCGAGTCGCCGGGCCATTCCAGGGAGCCATTACTCGAGTTGGCCGGCGTGTGCCGGTCATTCGGGGGCGTGGAGGCATTGCAGCCCACGACCCTCTCGGTGGTCCCTGGTGAAGTGCTCGGACTGGTTGGTGAAAACGGTGCCGGCAAGTCCACGCTGATCCGCTTGATCAGTGGTGTGTTGCGGCCAGATTCAGGTGAGTTGCGTTGGCGAGGCAACCACGTGGTGCTGGATTCGCCTCGGCGGGCCATCGACCTGGGAATTGCCACGATCCATCAGGAACTCGAGTACTGCGGTCACCTGAGCGTGGCCGAGAACATGATGCTCGGGGAGACCTGGCCGACGGGGTGGGGGCGGTGGATCGACTGGCCGGCCCTGCAGGCGGAGGCACGGAACCGGCTGCAGCGTGCTGGCTGTGACGTCGCGGTGGATATGGAGTTTTCTCGACTGACCGCAGTCGAAAAGCAACTGGTGGCGATCGCCACGTCGCTTGCTCGTGATGCGAGATTGCTGATTCTGGATGAACCAACCGCCAGCCTGGCGGCCCCCGATGCGAGACGGCTCATCGAACACCTGAAGACGATTCGTGATTCGGGCGTTGCGATCATCTACGTGTCTCACCGGTTGGACGAGGTCCTGGAATTGTCGACGCGGGTGGCGGTGCTTCGGGATGGCGAAATGGTTCACCTGGCGGATTCGAATGAACTGGACGGACCTGGCCTGGTTCGTGAAATGATCGGTCGGTCTCTGCAGCACGTGTTTCCCCGGACCCGCGGCCGGGAAGACGGTGACCCGGAGTCGGTGTTGTTGCGGGTTGAGCGACTGGGACGAGAGGGGCTGTTCTCTAACGTGTCGTTGGAGGTGCGGGCCGGCGAGGTGGTGGGCCTGGCGGGCCTGGTGGGAGCCGGACGGTCCGAATTGGCCCGCGCGATTTACGGCCTGTATCGTGCCGATTCTGGGACGATGGAGTTGCTCGGTCGTCCCTGGAGTCCTCGCTCCCCATGGGAGGCCCTGCGGGCCGGGCTCGTCTATTTGCCCGAGGAACGCAAGCGGCACGGACTGGTTGCCGACCATGCCGTCGCGCCGACACTGACGATCGGTATCCGCGACCGGTTGACTCGCTGGGGGCTGATTGGAAGGGCACAAGAGCGTGCTCGAGTGGCCGCCATGATCTCCGATTATGACATCCGTTGCAGTGGTCCCGACCAGGTCGTGGGCACTCTCAGCGGCGGCAACCAACAGAAGGCGCTGCTGGCCAGGTGGTTGGAACGGGACCCACGGGTCCTGTTGCTGGATGAGCCCACTCGTGGTGTCGATGTCGGGGCCAAGGCCGAAATTCACTCGATGATTGATCGCCTGGCAGCGGCTGGCCACGGGGTCCTGCTGATCTCCAGTGACCTGCCGGAGGTGGTCGGGATGAGCGATCGGGTGTTGGTGATGAGCCGTGGGACCGTGGTCGCAGAACTCAGCGGTGAGTTGCAGACGGAGCGTGAGGTGTTGCAAGCGGCGGCAGGGCTGGTCGGGGATGTCACGGGAGACGTCCAGTGATTCTGAACCGGATGACCTCGCCGGTAAGGCGTCGCCTGTTGTGGTTGGTGGCCGGCAACGTGTCTTTGCTGCTGGTGATCTTTGCGTGCCTGCTGCCTGGCGACACGTTTGCCGGCGCGTTGTCGCGGCTGGGTACGGTTCTGGTTGATACTCCCCGGAACATGGCACCCGAGATGCTGGCGGCGATCGGGTTGACGGCGATTATCTGGACCGGTGCCATCGATCTCTCTATCGGCAGCGTGCTGGCTGTCGGCGGTGCCGTGTTCGCCATGGGGTACTCACATGAGATTCACCCGGTGATGTGCTTTGCCTGCTGCCTGTTGGCCGCCGGCGGCCTTGTTGCCAGCAACGGGCTCCTGGTCCGCTGGCTGAAGATCCCGGCATTGATCGTCACGCTGGCCGGCTTGGCTGCCTACCGGGGCGTGGCCCTGGTGCTGGTCAACCTGGGGGTGCCCGGTTTTGACGGGAACCTGACTGTGCCCGAGGAGATCTACCGCGTGCCCGGCCGCGACTGGGCGGCGTGGATCCTGGTGGCGGCCGTCGGCATGGCGATTGTGAGCGAGTTGTTTTTCCGGACACCTCGCCTGTGGTTGGCCCATGGCAGTTCGTCGTCCGCCTGTCGGTTGCACGGGCTGGATCTCTCGAAATTGTCCGTCACGGCGTTTCTCTTTGGCGGTCTGTATGTTGGCCTGGCAGCGATGCTCTACGTGTCCAACCAGCAGACGATTGATCCGGCACGAATGGCATTGGGATTCGAACTGACGGTCATCGCGGCGGTGGTCCTGGGAGGAACGAATATTTTCGGTGGCGAGGGGAGCTTTCTTGGCACGGTGTTGGGGGTGTTGTTTCTCTACCTGGCCCGCCAGACCCTGGTCTACGCGCTGGATGATGTGCACGCCCGCCAGGCGTTTGAAGGTGCGTTGATCCTGGGAGTGATCGGTTTCGACTGTGTCCTGCATCGGGTGGAGCACCGGATGGAGGAACTGAAGTGAGAGCCGCGGCCCTGCTGCTGCTACTGGTGCTGGAACTGGCCGTGTTTGCCTCGGTCAGTGGTGCTGACGTGTCGACGTTGCCGGGGGTCCTCGGCTACCTGGAACTGAAATTCCTGGACTTGATTCCTGGCCTGGCCCCGGTGCTGGTGCTGTCGGTCGGGATGACACTGGTCCTGGTGACAGCCGGGATCGACCTGTCGGTGGGTTCGATGCTGGCACTGGTCGCGGCCGTGATGTCGTGTTGTGAGGGCGGGGCGGCGTTCTGGTTCACGGCGGTTCCCCTGGGCTTGCTGGTGGGAGTTGGCCTGGGCATGTTCAACGGGGTTCTGGTGTCTCGACTGGATATTCCACCGATCGTCGCGACCCTGGGGACGATGATCTTCTATCGCGGCCTGTGTCAGGTTGTGATGCGCGATGCCGAGCGAGCGCCATTCTTCGATGTGCCCGGTTACGAATGGCTGGGCGGTTTCAGCGGCTCGTTGATCATGCTGGGGCTGGTGGCGGGTGCCGGTGGCTGGTTCTGGAGCCGTTCACGCTGGCGACGTGAACTGTTGTTGGTTGGGGGCAATCGTGTGGCGGCTCGTTACGCCGGAGTTCCGGTTGATCGCCGACTGGTCGAAACCTACGCGGTGATGGGTGGGCTGGCGTGGTTGGCGGCGATGTGTTTCACGGCGCGCAACGGAGCGGTCAATGCCAGCACGGCGACCGGGCTGGAACTGAAGGTGATCGTGGCTGTCGTGTTGGGAGGCACCCGGGTCGAAGGCGGGCGGGGGTCACTGCTTGGATCGGTACTGGGAGCGTTCCTGGTGGCGGTACTGGATGACGGACTTCGAGAGGCGAAGGGATGGAGCGATGAACATCTTCCGTTCGAGGTGAGCCATCTCAGGTACCTGTTGCTGGGGCTGTTGTTGGTTTCGGGTGTCTGGCTGAATACCCGGGTGAGTCGCCGTGACGCCGGTTAGCTGCCCGGGATGAGGCCCGGTTCGATTGCGGTGGCCAGCCGATTTCACAAGACTGAATCTGGTGACACACGTCCTGTCGCCGGGCCTGTTGATCTGTGGAACCCAACACAACCGGGAAGTCATCAACGATGCAGTCACTGACACGACGCGAATTGCTGGCGGCTTGCATGGGCACCTCGTTCGCCGTGGCCGCGGGCTGCGGTGGCACACCGGACACCGACACGAACACCGACAAATCCTCGTCGTCTCGTGACAAGGAAATTGTGATCGCCGTGTTGCCCAAGCTGGTCAATATCAAGTATTTCGCCGCCTGCCGGCGCGGTGCCCAGAAAGCCGCAGACGAATTGGGCGTGAAGTTGATCTACGATGGTCCAACCGAGCCCAGCGGATCGGAGCAGAACAAGTTTATCGACACCTGGATCCGGCAAGGTGTCGACGCGATCTGTGTCGCGCCCAACCAGCCAAAGACCGTCAAGCGGTTTGTCCAGAAGGCGCAGCAACGTGGCATCAAGGTCATTTGCTGGGACACCGATTCCCCCCTGTGTGGCCGGACACTGATGGTCAACCAGGTGGATGACAAGGAACTGGGCGAGAGCCTGATTGATGAGATCGCTGGACAGATGAATCAGGAGGGCAAGTGGGCGATTGCCATCGCCAGTCTCGACGCGGCCAATCTCAATACGTGGAGAAAGTTCGCCGAGGCCAAGGCCCTCTCGGCCTACCCGAAGATGGAACTGGTCGATACGGTCGTGACTCAGGAAAATGTCGAGGTGGCGCGGCAGAAGGTCGAGACACTGCTCAACAAGCACCCGGATCTGAAAGGCTTGATCGCGTTCGATTCGAATTCGGTGCCAGGAGCAGCCGAGGCGCTCAAGCGAACCGGTCGTGTTGGCAGTGTCGCATTGACAGGAAACTCAATGCCCGAGGAGATGCGAGCCTACATCAATGACGGGGTGCTCGAGGCATTCTATCTCTGGGATCCTCGGGCCCTGGGCGAATTGACTGTGCGAGTGGCCACGGCTCTGGTGAAAGGCGAGCCGATTGCTGAGGGAACGCAACTTCCCGGTTATGGACCGGTTCGTCTGAGCAAGCAGGATCCGACCATGTTGATCCTGTCGGACCCGCTCCGATTTCACAACGGGAATATCGACAAGTACGACTTTTCGAAATGAGTCGTTCCCGGTCGGTCTATTCCTCTCCGGCCAGTCGTCGGAGTGAGCGGGCCCGCGTCGTCAGGGGTCGTTCGGTTCCGGGCGGCATCCACCCGGTCGGTTCGGGTTCGCCGGCTCGTTTGAACAACTCGCGCGACGACCACAACGAACGAATCTCCCGGCACTTGTCACGAATTTCCGCCTGAGTTGGCAAGTAAATGTCCATCGATCGTTCCTCCGTCCCCCGGTGACGAATCCTATGCGCCCACACCGGGTGAACGTTGGAGAGAATCGAAAAAAAACGCGATGAACTGGAGTTGAACATGCCGTGTGCCGACCTCGCCAGACGGTTATTGGCCCGACAAAACAGCGGAAAACCGGTCCGAATTGGCCTGGTGGGTGCCGGGAAATTCGGAACGATGTTTCTGGCCCAGGCCCGCACGACAGTTGGTTTGCATCCGTCCGTGGTGGTGGATTTGGATCGTTCGCGTGCCGTTGCATCCCTGGCTCGAGTGGGGTGGCCGGCTGAACAGATCGTGACAGTGACGACCGCTGGCGAGGCAGCCGACGTGGCCTCGCGCGGCGGAATCGGTGTCACTGACAACGTTGCGGCGGCAATCGATTCGGGGATCGATGTGCTGGTCGAGAGCACCGGAAACGTGTCCGCGGCCGCCCACCACGCGGCGGCCGCTTTCGAGGCGGGTGTGCACGTGGTGATGGTCACTGTTGAAGCGGATGTGCTCGTTGGCCTGGCCTTGGCTCGCCGAGCCGCCGCGGCCGGAGTGGTGTACTCGATGGCCTACGGGGATCAGCCTGCGTTGATCTGTGAGATGGTTGACTGGGCTCGTTGTTGTGGATTTTCCGTGACGGCCGCCGGTAAGGGGACACGTCACTTGCCGGTTTTCCACGAGTCGACTCCCGAGACGGTTTTTGATCATTACGGGGAAGAAGCCGAATCGTTGAAACGAGATGCGGTCAATCCACGGATGTTCAATTCGTTTCTGGACGGAACGAAGAGTTCGATCGAAATGGCTGCGGTCTCGAATGCGACCGGACTGGTTCCACCGGAATTCGGGCTGCAGTTCCCGTCCATCGGCACCGATCGACTGGCTGAAATGCTCAAACCAAAAAATGAGGGGGGGGTGCTGGAGCACAGAGGAACTGTCGAGGTGGTGAGTTGTCTGAAGCGTGATGGGACGGCAGTCGACAACGATCTCCGTTGGGGGGTCTACGTGGTCGTTGAAGCCGAGCACGAGTACGTCCGGGAGTGCTTCCGGCAGTACGGGATCCCTTCGGACGCATCGGGTCGATACGGAGCGGCCTGGCGACCCAATCACTGGATTGGGCTGGAACTCGGGCCGTCGATCGCTGCAGCGGCGATTGATGGAAAAGCCATCGGTGTGGCCGGGCAGCACGTTGCCGAGGTCGTGGGTTGCACAAAGTCGGACCTGTCGGCTGGCCAGGTTGTCGACGGTGAGGGGGGGCATTGCGTCTGGGGACGTCTGACGACCTCCGCCGCGGCTCAGCAACGTGGCGAGGTCCCGCTGGGATTTCTCGAGGGAGCCCGGTTGATTCGAGACGTGCCACGGGGGGCGGTCCTCACGTCCGCGGACGTCGAACTGGATGTGGACCGATTGCTGCTGGAACTGCGGGCCGAGACTCTCGCGTCGGGGTGAATGGTCACGCGAGGATCGCGTCGACCTCGGACTCGGAATTGCCCTCGAGCACGGCATCCCATTGAGCCAGGAATTTCTGTTCGCTGAACCGGTCCAGCACTTCTGGGCCACGGGCTGAGAACTGGTCCCGCAACTCCGCGTCACCCATCACCTGGTCGAGGACTTGTTCGAGTCTCGAAGTGTCATCGGCCGGGACGATGAATCCGTCGACACCGTCACGGACGATTTCGCCGGGGCCACTCGGACAATCCATCGTCACCACGGGCACGCCACATGCCAATGCCTCGGCGACGACGTTGCCAAAACCCTCGTAGCGCGATGGCAGAACGAACAGGTCCGATCGTGACAAGGCTCCCTCGACGTCGGCGACCCAGCCGGGGAGAGAAACGTGTTGCTGGAGACCGAGATCCTGGACCTGCGCTTCCAGTCGGATTCGTTCATCCCCCTCGCCCAGGAGCACCAGGTGCCAGTCGGGATGAGACGATCTCAGGCGTTGAAATATCGGAAGCAAACGGTCAAATCCCTTCTGGGGATGCAGTCGTCCGATGCCCAGCAGGACAGTTCGGCCAGCGGGTGCCCATTCCGGTGCCACATTGGTCGATCCGGTTTCGGGGCGACGTGCAGGATTGGGGATCACATGGACCGGTTGTCGTGGTGCCAGTTGTCGGCACCAGTCGCGGACGGAATGGGTCAAAACGACCTGGGCCGTGCAGAGCGGGTAGGTCCGGCGACGCAACCATCTCCAGATCCGACCCGGTTCGTGGTGCCGGGGGTCGATTCGTTCCGAGACGATCACAGGGTCTGTCAGGCCGGTGGCGGCCTTGAGAGTCAGGACGTTCATGCGGTCGATGAAGCTGACGACTGTCTGGGGCGATCGTTGACACAGGACGTCGTGCAGAGCCCTGATCCGTTGACGGTTGTTGGAGATGGCCTGCAACCAACCATGGGAGTCTCCGGCCAGTCCCAGTCCGATGCGGGTCACTCCCTCCGCCAGGGGGTAGCTGTCTGCAGCCACCGAGTCGAGAGTCACGACGGCGACGTCGTGACCACGTTCGGTCCAGCACCGGGCCAGGTGCGCCATGTCACGCTCGGCCCCACCCTGGGCCAGGGAATGGATCACGAGTGTCAGGCGGCGGCTCAACTTGAGGGGTACTCCATCATCACCAATGCTCATGTAACAGAACCACCCGGTTGTCGACGAGAGCGTTTCCGGGGGACTGGTGGCCAGAAGACTGGTTGCGTGTTTTCGCTACCTCGACATACGATGCGAATCGTGTTTCCGAGGGAGTTGTTTGCCTGTGTCGTCCGAGTCTGAAACGGCCTCGCAATTGTCCGACAAATCCGTGGCACCGGTCCGCCGTTCGATGTGGGGCAAGCGATTGTTGCTGATGGCCGTCGTGCTGGCGGTCATTCTGAAACCCGCCGATTGGCTGTTGGGAGTGTTGGCCGACACACAGCGTCGTCACCTGTTGCGGCTGGAGCCCGACGTGGCCGTCCCCCATCAGAGTGCCGAGTTCGATTACGTCTTTCACACCAATTCGCTCGGTTTCCGTGGTCGAGAGTTGACCGAGGCGAAGCCGGACGGGCACCGGCGGCTGGTTGTCCTGGGAGACTCGTTTGTGGCTGGTGTTGGAGTATCCGACGACGCGGTTTTTACCGAACGACTGGCCGACGATCTGGCGGAAAAACGGATTGACGTGGTGAACCTGGGACGCGCCGGCACCAGTACGGTCCGTGAGGTCACGTTGTTTCGCGACGTGGGACGCAGGTTTGGTCCCGACGTGGTGTTGTTGATGTACTACCTGGGAAACGACCTCGCCGAGATCCTGGAGGAAGAGACTGACGCGGAACTTGCCAGGTGGAAACCCACGGGAACACTCAGGCAATTTGCCCACTTGTGGTGCCCGAACATTTACCTGGAATTGGCGATGCAGAAACGCCGGAGTCGATCCAGTGAAACGCATCAGCCACGGCCCGAGGCCGATGTCGTGGCCTGGATTCGCAGCGAGGCCCAATCCGGTGGTGTGGACGCCGGACTCGCCGAAAAACGCTACCGGGGCCTGCCGGACAACATTCGTTCCCTGGCCGAGTCCGGCCAGTTGCCCGGGTACCGGTATCTCCAGGCCTGTCTTGATCCGGACCGTTTTCGCAACAGCCTGGATCCGGACGATCAATTCGTGAAAACCGCCTGGCAGCGAACCAGGACGCATCTCGAGTTGTTGCGTTCATTGGTCGAGTCATCCGGGGGAACGTTGATGCTGGCCGTGATTCCTGATGCCTCACAGGTTTCCGAAGACGCTCTCGCCTTCAATCGAAAACTGGGGTTTGTGGTTGACGATGGTTGGTTGGAACGACCGGGTCGGACATTCCAACTGGTGTCGCAGTGGGCCGAAGAAACAGGTGTCGGGTTGCTTGACCTGCGGCCCGTTCTCCGAGACACCGACGAGCCTTCGTTTTTTGTTCAGGACGGTCATTGCACTCCGGCCGGCCATCTGGCCATCGCACGGGCTATTGAGACGTGGCCTCGCTTGAGGAAGCGTCTGGACGATTCGTCAGCAGGGGGTGCACAGTGACGGGGACCTCGTCAACGGTGCCTGATCCCGGAGCCACACCGGTCACCTCGCGACGTTCCTGTGGAAAACGATCATGGCGTTTTCGGTTGATCGTGCTGGGACTTGGAGTCGTGTGTGGCCTGGTTCTGGCCGAGTCGGCCTATCGCATCAAGCTGGCGGTTGACGTGGGCGGTACACCGTTGGGGGTGGGCACGACGTTTCACGCCTGGAGCGAGGCAACGGTCCGTGATGATCCGGTGGCCGGATACAGCCATGACCCGGAGCGGCAGGTTGTCGGGGTCCGAGTGGCTCACGGTCGTGCGGTGTTGAGCCTGGAACGGACCAGCAACGCCGCGGGAGTGATTGGACCGTCTGAAGCGGGAGCCCGAGAGGCACGGACCCGGATCCTCGTCGTGGGTGATTCGTTCACCGAGAACCAACGCCAGGGCGCGACCTGGCCAGCACTGATGCAGGCCGAATTGGAAAAACGAATCGAGGGAACGGTGTCGGTGATCAGCCGTGCCCGGAGCGGTCATGGACTCTTGCAGATGACCGACGTGGCTGCCCACACGGCCGGGGAGCGGCAGTTTGACGTGGTGGTTGTTGCGTTTATCACCGATGACCTGAACCGGGCCCGCTTCTGGCAGGAGACACGCACGGTCGGACGCGAACCGCGATTGGCGACCCGGCTGAACCGGGATGATGATGGCTGGTTGGCGTTGTCTGAGTTCTACGACAAACGGATTGATGCCGAATGGTGCCACAGGGTGGTCGAAACGGGGGGAGCCAATGACCATGTGCTGGCCGACCTGCTGTCTCGTTTCAAGCTACGCAAGAGAGATAATCCCAATCGGATCGATTATGCTTCTCTCTCCTCATCGTTCCTTCTCAACCGCCTGATTCACGGGGATCCGTTCTTCGGGATCGAGGGCATCGCGGCCACACCGCGGTTTTCCTGGTGGGACTTTCGCCGGGATTCCGGAATGGTCCAGGCGATGGAAGAACTGAGGAAGTTGGAGGCGAATGTCGTTCTGGTGCATCTGCCGCAGTACGAGGAACTGGTTGCGGGAGAGTACCTGATGAGTGAACAGCAGCGGTCGCTGTTGCAGAGCCTCGAACAACTGGCCGGTGTGCCGGCAGTCAATCTGTTCGAACGTGGAAACCTACCCGCGCAGCCCGAGTCGTTGTACCTGCTACCTGTTGACAACCACCCCTCGCGGGAAGGACTCCGATGGTATGCCGGTGCGGTGAGCGGAGTGATTGAACAGATGGCGACGGCGGCCGGTCCATAGAAGAACAGAACAAGGCCTGGAACTAACAAGTGGGACGGGGCGGATGAGTGATCGTGAATTGTTGAAGCGGCTGGGAGCGGGCGAGACGATTGACCAGGTTGCTGGCGGCGAGGGCTGGGACCGGGCGACGTTTGATGACTGGTGGACTGGGCTGGTCACATCGCGGTTGCCCGATTCGGAGTCGACACTGGAGGTCGGGGTCGAAGCGGAAGTCCGCATTGTCCGCGACGATCGTGGAATTCCCCACGTGTTGGCCGATAACGACGTGGATCTTTTTGTGGGTTTCGGTTTGGCGATGGCCCAGGATCGGTTGTTTCAACTCGATTACCTGAGGCGAAAGGGCCTGGGACGATTGGCCGAAATCCTGGGCTCCGATGGTCTCGAGATCGATCTCATCGCTCGGACGGTCGGTCTGAATCGCATTGCGGCGGCTCACTGGGAAGATCTGCCCGAGGAAACACGCCGACTCACCGAGGCTTTCGCCTCGGGAATCAATGCCCACATCGATTCGTTGCCCGAGGAGGGCTGGCCGGTCGAGTTTGACCTGTTGGATTACCGGCCCGAACCGTTCAGCGGTGTGGACCTGTTGGCAATCGAAACCGAGTTCCGCTGGTACTTGACCGGGCGGTTTCCGGTCATCGTCCTGCCCGAACTGGCCCGACGTCGGCTGGGTGACGGGCCATTGCTGGACGCATACTTGCGTGGCGAACAGGAGGATGAAGCGATTTTTCCCGCCGGAGTGTGGGTCCGTCCTCCCGGTGGCGACTCGGACCCCACCGACCCGGTGGGCGCCGTGGTCGGCGATCCCGACGAGGCGATTGGCAGCAACAACTGGGTGGCTGCTGGCGAGCGGACGGCTTCGGGCAGCCCGCTGGTTGCCAGCGACCCGCACATCGCCTTCGAAGCGGTCAGTTGCTGGTACCAGGTGCACCTGTGTGGCGGGTCGTTCGATGTCGCGGGGATGGCCTACGTCGGTATCCCGGCGGTGATGTTTGGACGCACACCACAGGTGGCGTGGGGAATCACCAACAATATCTGTTCGCAGCGGGATCTGTACCAGGAGCGAACCGACGACTCACAACCGGGTTGCTTTGAATACGACGGACAGTGGGAACCCTCCGGTGAAGTGGTCGAGACCATCCAGGTGCGTGGCGGTGAGCCTGTGGAACGGACCGTGCGTTTTTCTCGAAACGGTCCGCTGGTTGACGACCTGTTGCCGGCTCCGGGTGATCGCACCGGGCCGGTGTCACTGAAATGGTTGGGGGCCTATGGCGGTGGCTGGATCGAAGCGCTCCAGGGCATGGACCGAGCCAGTTCGGTGGAGGAGTTTCGGGCCGCGATGAAGCCCTGGCATGTGCCGACCTTCGTGCTGGCTATCGCGGACACCGATGGCCACATCGCGATGCAGAGTACCGGGAGAGTGCCCTACCGCAACGCACTGTGTCGGGGTTACCGCCGGGGCTGGGATCCCGAGGACGCCTGGGTCGGGTTGATTCCCTACGAGGCGATGCCGCATGCCATTGATCCCGAACGGGGCTGGCTGGGCAGCGCCAACCACCGGATCACCGACGACAGTTATCCGTATCGCGTGTTTGGCTGTTGGTCGAGTGGGCACCGGGGACGTCGAATCCGCGAAATGTTCGAATCTCACCAGGATGGCGTGGACCGGCATGAGTTTGCCAGGATGCAAATCGACGCCGTTTCGGGACGGGCCGTCGAGTGCGTCCCGCAGTTGGTGGCCGTGTTGCGAGACAGTGACGAGGCAGGGATTGTCCGTGCCACGGAGATTCTCGAAGCCTGGGACGGAAATTGCCTGCCCGAAGAAGTCGGTCCAACCCTGTTCAATGTCTTTTACCGTGCGTGGTGTCGCCGGGTGGCCGCAGCCCGGTTTGATGCCGACGAGGTTGAACTGTTGGTCAAGGGCGTTGAACCCGTGGCTGGACGATTGCTGGAATCGGATCCTCATGGTTGGTTTGCCGACGACGCCGCGCGTCGAAGTGGGATCGTGGCGGCGATGGGCGAGACCCTGGAAATGCTGGTGGGCCGCCTGGGCGATGACATCGAGAGTTGGAACTGGGGGCGACTGCACCTGATGCCCTTGCGACACGTCCTGTCGGGGCGCGGCAGCCTGTCGGAGTTGCTGGATCATGGTGGTGCCGGGGTCCGGGGCGACATGCTGACGGTTGGGAACACTGGCCTGGGACCCGACTGGGAAGCCGCCAGTGGAGCCGGGTACCGGCATGTTGTCGATCTCGCTGATGACCCACCCGGAATCTGGACGATCGACGGCCAGGGACAATCGGGCCACCCGGGGAGTCCGCACTACAGCGACCAGTACGACGACTGGTTGACCGGCCAATTGCGATTCGTGCCAATCGGCCCGGAGATCGATGGCGGGACGGTCCAGCAGTTGCTGCCGGTTGCCGGTGCGAGTGACGGAGGGGCCTGAGCATGACCGTGCTGCTGATCCGCCACGCGCAGTCGGTCAACAACTCGTTGCCCGAGGAACAACGTTCGGATGATCCCGGCTTGACCGAGTTGGGCCGGGACCAGGCCCGGCGACTGGCGGCACGGCTGGCCGAATGGCAGCCCGAGCGGTTGTTGACCAGCGCGTTTCGTCGCACGCTGGAAACGACGTCGCCCGTCGCCCAGGCAACCGGATTGACGCCCGAGTTGGTCGTGGATCTCCACGAGCAGGGGGGATGCCAGGCGGGGCCGTCTCCGGAGGTGTACCAGGGATGTCCCGGGATGACACGAGACGAGATTGTCTCGGAATTTGGTGACTGGACTCTGCCCGATTCGATTGACCAGGACGGTTGGTGGAAGTGCCGACGGTGGGAACGTCCCGACGAGGCCGAGGAACGGGCGCGGCTGGTGGCCGGTGAATTGGTCGAACAGTTTGGCGATGTCTCGACACGGGTGGCGGTGATCACCCACGGCATGTTCAAGCCCATCCTGATCTCGGCTCTGCTGGGACGCCCCTTCATCGGCAATGAGTGGCTTGGCGATCTCCACAACACCTCGGTCGCCCAATTGCAACTGTCTGCAGCCGGTGTCGTTCTCGAGAGTTACAACGACACCGGGCATCTCTCACCAGAATTGCTCACCGGTTAGGATCGTTTGGATCGGCGTCGCGAGAACCACAGCTTGATCGCGGTGCCACCCAGAACCGCCCGCTTGGTGGCGTCGTCGAGACCCAGTTCGTGGGTGAAGATTTTCAGGTGCTGGGCGTAACTGATGTCCTGGTCGCGCAACCAGAGCTCGCACGGAAAATCACTTCCCCAGACACAGCGGTCGGCACCGAAGGCCTTGATCACCTCGTGGCAGGCCGTGTGCAGGTCCTTGCCGGGATAGCCCATCTTGGTCCCGGTGGGGATGAAGGTGAGCTTGGCGTGGACGTTGGGCAGCTTGGCCAGGTCCTGCATGTCGGCCAGGATGGCGTCAAGTTCCTCGCCGGCGGCCAGGTTCAGGCAATGGTCGATCACGACATGGAGTTTTGGGTGCGCGGCAGCCATCTCGGCGACCTGGGACTTGAGTGCCCGGGACGTGAGCGAGTTGATGACGATGCCCAGTCGCTGTGCGGTTTCCCACAGTCGGCGGACCCCGGGTGAGTCCATCCGTCCGTCCCGGCCGGGGATGCTCCTCATCCCACGGACATTGCTTTTTTCCACCAGGTATTCCATGACCCACGGACTCTGCGGTTCGTCCGGGTCGAGTGTGCAGATGCCGACCATGAAGTCGCGGTGGCGACGAGCCGCATCGGCGGTGAATCGGTTGTCGAAACGGTAATAGGTACTGGTCTGGACGGCCGTCACGTAGCCGACGCCATTGTCTTTCATGTTCTTCCGAAGGTGGGCCACGGTCCCGGTCCCGGCGGGAGGTCGATACGGTTTGGCGATTGTCGGGTAGCGTTTCTCCTCCTCCGCCGTGCCGTAGATGTGAGCGTGGCAGTCCACGATGACAAGTTTCTTTTTCTTGTCGGCCTCCACAGTGGCCGACGAACCGATCGCTGTCGCGACTGCGGCGGTCGTGGCTCCCAGGAAATCCCGTCGGTCAAGCGAGGGGCGAGTGGACATGGCAGGTTCTCCGGCGTGTAGTCTCGTGGTGATCCGCCCCGCATCATACTCCATGCGGGTGCTGATCGCCTCCGGAGCGGAATTCCCTTCATCGTCGGAAAGCACAACATGTTTCGTCACGATGTTGCCGAGTGCCGGGTGGAGGGTGGAGGGTGGAGGGTGGAGGGTGTTGTTTCTGGCCCCAAGCCATGCGGTCCTCGCTGCCTGATTGTCACGCTTGATATTTCGATCGAATTGACGTGACTCGAGGCCTCTGGACTGGTGTAACCCCAGGATTCTTCGCAACATGGTGTGGTAACGACCAAAATGTTGATTCCTGCCGGGCCCGATCGTCTCGCCCGGCCAGTTTCGTGAAAGGACTAGGCATGAGAAGTTTGTCACGAATCGGCTTGGCAGCAGCAGCCTTTCTGCTGTCGAGCGGATTGGCCGGTGCCCAGGTGCAGGTGCATTCTCCGGCTGACC
>MDTE01120824.1_pt1 | contig 32151 bp, 36 predicted proteins | sample 811231 | NCBI WGS metagenome assembly MDTE01 (sample SAMN05326651, study PRJNA326480) | marine metagenome | isolation source: seawater | place: Indian Ocean: Red Sea | collected 2010 | reverse complement strand
TTTTTAGTTTGAAATACCCTATTGATAAACTTACAAATACGTTGAAAGCAATACAACCAGCAGCTGAGGAAGCTAAAGCAGAGGAACCAGCAGCTGAGGAAGCTAAAGCAGAGGAACCAGCAGCTGAGGAAGCTAAAGCAGAAGAACCAGCAGCTGAGGAAGCTAAAGCAGAAGAACCAGCAGCTGAGGAATCTAAAGCAGAAGAACCAGCAGCTGAGGAAGCTAAAGCAGAAGAACCAGCAGCTGAGGAAAAAGAAAATAAATAAGCTATTAATAAATATTTTTTATGGAGGAATTTTAAATGGCTGACAAAAAAGACGATATATTAGAATCAATTAAAAAATTATCTGTACTTGAACTTTCAGAGTTAGTTAAAAGTTTAGAAGATGAATTTGGAGTTACTGCAGTTGCTGCAGCTCCAGCTGCTGCGCCAGCTGCGGGTGATGCTGGAGGACAAGCTGATGATGCTGGTTCAGATGCAACAGTAAATGTAGTTTTAAAAGAAGTTGGTGCTAATAAAATTAATGTAATTAAAGCAGTTAGGCAATTAACAACATTAGGATTGAAAGAAGCAAAGGATTTAGTTGAATCCGCTCCAAAACCAATTGTTGAAGGTGCTAATGCTGATGATGCTGCTAAAGCTAAAGAAGCTTTAGAAGCAGCAGGCGCAACTGTAGAAGTAAGTTAAAAAACGAACTAAACTTTTTTGTATTCAGAGATATAGTTATAGATAAAATTTAATTATCATAGCTATTGAGTGTAGAATTATTCTTTTTAACAATTAGATAATATTAATTCCTGGCATAAATTAGCTGAATCTACCAAATCAGGTATAGAAACAGTTTCATTTATAGTATGCATGCCAGTCACACCCATGCCGACTACGACAGATTTGATATCTTTTGTAATAAATACATTCCCATCTGTACCTCCGCCTGAAGGTTTAAGATTTGGTTTAAGTCCTAATTTTTCTATTGCATTTGTGACTATTTTCAAGCACGGATCACTATCTTTAAGTTTGTATTTTTCGAAAAGTAATTCAGTTTTTAAATCAATTTTTGATTCGGGGAATTCATTTTCGATCTCACTGACAGCTATATTTAGAGTTTCTGATAAGTTGTCTAAAGTTTCTATACTACTAGTTCTGAATTCTCCCTGAACATATACATTTGATGGAACTGCATTTCTTACAGAACCTCCCTCTATTTTACCCACATTAAATGTAGTTTCGTTGTCTAGCCTTCCTTGAGGTAATTTATTAATTAATTTATTTGCAATTATAATTGCAGATAACCCTTTTTCTGGTTCAGCTCCTGCATGTGCTGCTCTTCCTATTATTTCAATATCAAAGCTGATATATGTGGGGCTTGAACTTGTTATTGTGCTTGGAGGACCTTCTCCGTCGAATATTATTGCATTAGAACCTTCGAATTTAGAGAAATCTAAATTTCTTGCTCCCTGTAGCGCTAATTCTTCTTCTCTTGTAAATATTAAAACTAAATTTTTAAATTCATAATTTTCTTCATTAAGAGAATCTAAAGCTTCTAAAATACCAGTTAATCCTGCTTTACAATCACCTCCTAGAATAGTGTCAGTTTTAGATTTTATTATATCTTTTTCAACAACAGGTATAATTCCTCGTCCAGGTTCTACTGTATCCATATGAGCAGATAATATTAGATTGTTATTGTTAGATTTTGTTTTTGCAATTAAATTACCATAATCATCTTTTAATAATATAAAACCTAATTTTGTTAATTTTGATTCAATATATTTTGACACTTCTTTTTCTTCTCCTGAAGGGCTGTCAATTGAAACTAATTCACAGAATGTATTGGTTAATCTTTCTCTGTTAATCATGTAAAATCCTTTTATAACTGAAAATTTTATTATATAAATAGATTATCAAATATTTTTTATTATGAATATATTAATATATGGCACTGGAGCTGTGGGGACATTTTTAAGTTCTCTTGTCTATGAAAAAAATAATAACTGTATTTTATTTTCAAGAGGTAGTAAATTTGATTTATTTAATAATACTGGAATCACATTATCTACGAATCTAAAAGAACATGAAACAATCTATCCTAATTTGTTTGATACAAATAAGCCAATAAAATTAAGTGATCTTCCTTTTGTTCCCGATCTAATTATTTATTGTGTAAAAAGTTATCATAATGATGATTCAATCAATATATTGAAAAAGATATTTCAAAATACTGAAACTTATATATTAACATTACAAAATGGTTTCCAATCTTCGGTTAAACTATCAAATTATTTTGGTGACAAGATCCTTACCGGCGCTGCTTATATTGATTCTGTTTTAGATGAAAATGGGAACGTGTTTGAAACTGGCGGAGACCCCAAAATAGTAATGGGTTCTTTATATAATAACGGGCAATCTCTTATGGAAGATTTTAAACGTATATTGAATTCACAAGAATTAAATATCGAAATTTCAAATGATATCAAATCTGTTATATGGAGAAAACTTATGTATATATGTGCTTTGAGTGGAATTATGTGCCTGTACAGACAGCCATTAGCTAATATTCTTGCTGATAAAAAGGGTAGGGATATATTATTGGAAATAATTACAGAAACATATAATGTAGCAAAAGCAGATAATGCTGTTATCCCAATAGAAGAAATAAATAATGTTTTTAATGAACTTGATACAAACAGAGAAAATTCTATTTCATCTATGTATGAAGATTTAAAAAAATCTAATCAAATAGAAGTAGATGCTTTAAATACTTATGTTTGTAATAAAGCAAATGCTTACAATATCAATACTCCAAGAAATAATTTAATTAGCACGATATTAGAAACTTATATGCTATACAGGTAGTAAAAATATTAATTAACTTCCAAACCTTACTTCAGCATTTGGGTCTGAATATGATACACCTTTTGTTTCCCAAAAGATTGTAGCTATTTTATCAACGCTATCAACCAAATCATTAGCAGACTCAGAAGACACTGTTTGCTTGCATGTTGATGCTAATTTTGCAGCATTCCAGAATACTTCATGCAAATCAGGATATTTTTCTAAATGTTCTGGTTTAAAGTAATCATGCCAAAGTATATCTAGTTCATTTCTGACTATTTCAGCGTGATCTTCTTTTACACGTATTAATCTGGCTACTCCGTTTGGTTGTTCAACTTTTGTTACTCCGCCACTCAAATCAAGAGCTTCCAATCTTACAGCCATTTTCAAAACTGTCTGAGCTGCTATCTTTGCAGATATTGGATCGTATATACCGCAAGGAATATCACAGTGAGCGTAAACATTGACAGGTTTTAATATACTTTTAAGAAATTTCATTCGAATTCTCCGTTTAAAAACTATTTAATGATTTATATTATATATTATCGTGTTTAATTTTTTGAATTGTAAAATAAATCAAAACAGCATGGAGCCTGTATTATTTAATGGGCAAATTGTTTTAGTCATGAAAATTAAAGAATATAAAAGAAATGATATTATTTTATTTCATGATAAATCGTCAAATAATATTCATGTTAAATACCTTTTTGGATTACCGGGTGACAGATTGGGTAAATCTGGTCTGAAATTTTATAATTTAAGTTTACAATCAGATAATCTTTTGCAGGATGATAATGTATATGAAAAAGTGTTTGTATTAAATACTAACGAAAATTTTGTACTAGGATATAATGAACATAACAGTATTGATAGTAGGCATTTCGGTACTATTACCAGTGATAATATTTTAGGGAAAGTGGTTTTAAGATATTATCCTTTTAAAATATTTTAATAATAATATGGCAGATTTAAATATTCAGTATGAACCAGTTATCGGACTTGAAGTTCATGTTCAGTTAGATACATTAAGTAAAATGTTTTGTAATTGCTCTGTAGCACCATTTGAAAGTGAACCAAACACTTTTGTTTGTAATGTATGCATGGGATATCCAGGTACTTTACCTTTAATTAATGAAACCGCTATGAAAATGGTTATTAAGTCCGGATTAGCTATAGGAGGGAAAATAAATCAAAAAACAAGGTTTGATAGAAAAAATTATCATTATCCTGATTTGATGAAAGGTTATCAAATTTCTCAACTTAATTATCCCATTGTAGTTGGAGGAGAAGTTGAGATTCCTTCTGAGCCAGCAAAAAAAATATTATTAAATCGCATACATCTAGAAGAAGATACTGCTAAATTAACTCATGTTACTAGTTCAAACAATTCTTCTTCATTAATAGATATTAATAGATCAGGAACTCCGTTGATGGAAGTTGTTACAGAGCCAGTTATTTCTAACGCCCAAGAAGCTAGAAGTTATTTATTAGAATTACATTCTATTTTTACTGAAATCGGAGTTACAAAAGGCAATTTAGAACAAGGTCATTTTAGATGTGATGCTAATATTAGTTTAAAAGTAAAGAATTCAGATAAACTTGGTGAAAAAGTAGAAGTAAAGAATATGAATAGTTTTAGATCAGTTTTTAGAGCTATTAATTTTGAAATTAAAAGGCAGACAGATGTTTTGACTTCCGGAGAAAGAATTGTACAAGAAACTAGAGGTTGGAATGAATCTAAAGGTACTACATTTTCACAAAGGTCAAAAGAATCAGCTCATGATTATAGATATTTCCCCGATCCAGATTTACCAAATATATATATCAATGACGATTTGTTAAATGAAATAAAATTAACTTTACCTGAATTAAGGAAAGATAGAATTAAATATATTAAGACAAATTATGAATTGAATGATCAGACAGTAAATATACTTTGCTCTAATCTTGATTTATATGATTTTTTTATTAAAATTAGTCAAATAAATGAAAGTGAAAAATTTAATATACCTATTCAAGATTTGTCTAATTGGATTACTGAAGAAATGATTAAAGTTATTGATTCAAAAGATATTTCTTATAATAAAATCAATGATTATATTAATCCAAGATATTTACTTAAATTAATAAATATGACTAATGAAGGTGTGGTTAATAGAAATGGAAGCAGAGAAATATTGTCTTCTTTATGTGAGACTAAACTCTCTCCAGAAAAATTATTAGAATCATTGGGGTTAACACAAATATCTGATTCTGAAGAACTAGATAAGATTTGCAAAAAAGCAATAACAGAAAATCAAAGTGCAGTTGATGATTATAATTCTGGGAAGGAGACTGCAATTAGATTTTTAGTAGGGCAGGTTATGAAATTGAGTAAAGGTAAAGCAGATCCAGTACAGGCAGAATCTACTTTGTTAAATATTCTTAATATAAATTAAATATCATATGAATAATATTTTAAAATCTGTAAATATTTGTACTATCGGAGGAGGTACTGGCTCTTCTGTTTTGTTAAGAGGGCTAAAAAATTGTACTGATTTTTTAACAGCCATTGTAACTGTTTCAGATGATGGAGGTAGCTCTGGTATATTAAGAAAAGAATTGGGGGTGTTGCCACCAGGAGATTTTAGAAATTGCGTTGCTGCATTAAGTGATTCTGAAAATATTATTAAAGAATTATTTGATTATAGATTTGATCAAGGCAAAGGACTCAAAGGCCATAGCTTAGGTAATTTGTTGATTGCAGCTATGTCGGATATTACAGGTAATTTTGAAGATGGTCTTAATCAATCTGCGAAAATATTAGGTGCTAAAGGAACAGTATTGCCTTCTTCTTTGGATGATATCGTTTTACAGGCAAAATTAATTGATGGATCCTTAGTTAATGGAGAATCATTAATACCATTAAAAGAGGGTAAAATATCCTCTGTGAATTTAAATCCAGAATCTGCGAAAGGGGCAGATAGTGCTATAAATGCCTTAAATAAAGCAGAACTTATTATAGTAGGACCAGGAAGTTTATATACAAGTCTTATCCCTCCTCTTTTAGTTAAAGATTTAATAAATGTAATTAAAGAATCTTCTGCATTAAAAATTTATATATGTAATGTTGCTACTCAGAAAGGTGAGACGGATGGATTTAGTGTATTTGATCATATAGTTGCAATAGAAGAGCATACATATAAGGATATATTTGACTATATAGTTGCTGATGCAAACTATAATACTCCTATCACCTCACATGATGAAACTCCTATTAAAATTAGTAAAAATGATGAAGATAATCCTAAAGTATTGCAATTTGATATAAAATCTACTGAACATTCTTTAAGGCATGACTCAAATAAGTTGTCTAATTGTATAAAAAAGATATACAATTTATGGATTAATTCTAGTAACTAAATTTAAAGGTTAGATTTTGGATAGAATATTTTTAATATTGCAATTGATCACAGCAATTTTTTTGATTGTAATAATACTTATTCAAGTAAGAGGACAAAGTGTAAATATATTTGGAGGTGGTGGAGATAATTATCGAACAAGAAGAGGTTTTGAAAAAATTTTATTTCAATTAACTATAATAGTTTCAGTAATCTTTGTATCATTAGGGTTAATAAACGCTGCGCTCTCGTAATTTATTATTGAATAGTCCATTCTGTTCCGTTTTTGGAATCAAGTAAAGTGATGCCTTTTGATAGCAATTCTTTTCTAATAGCATCAGCTTCAGAGAAATTTTTAGAATTTCTATATTCATTTCTTAATTCAATTTGAGATCTTATCCACGTTTCATCAATTTTATCAAAATTAGCTTTTTTCTCATTAATTTGATCTTCATTTATATTTATGCCTAATATATCTAAAAGGTTTTTTAGATCCTCTTGAGCATTTTTTATGTTTAGATTTTGTGTATTTGCCTGGTTAATGGCTTTTGATAATTCAAATATTGTTCCTAGAGCCATAGATGTATTCAAATCGCTTTGCATAGCATCATGAAAATTTTTAATAAATACAGCAGTATTTAAATTATCAATATTGTCAGATGATTTCAATTGTGAAGTATTTTTTAATCTCATAATTGCCCGTTCATTGGCAGCAATTAAATCGGTATTGTATTCTAAAGGGTTTTTATAATTCCCACTTATAAAAAACATCCTTATGGCTGCGGCTGAAAATTGATTTAATAAATGGTCAATTGTAATTATATTTCCTAATGATTTACTCATTTTTTCAGATTTCAAATTTATTAATCCGTTATGCATCCAAATTTTAGAAAAAGGAGGATTGTTTGTGTATGCTTCAGATTGTGCAATTTCATTTTCGTGATGAGGGAATATTAAATCTCTTCCGCCGCCGTGTATATCAATGTTTTGCCCTAAATATTTCATAGACATGGCAGAGCATTCTATATGCCATCCAGGTCTTCCTTCTCCCCATGGGCTTGCCCACCCAGGTTCATTGTGTGTTTTAGTTTTCCATAATGCAAAATCCATAGGGTTTTCTTTTCTTTCATCAATTTCTATTCTGGCTCCAGCTAGCATTTCATCAAAATTTCTTTTACTTAATTTTCCATAAGATTCAAATTTTCCAACTCTGAAAAAACAATCTCCATCAACTTCATAGGCCATTTCTTTTGATATTAACGTTTCGATCATATTTATCATTTCTTTGATTTCTTCAGTAGCTTTTGGAGAATAATCTGGTTTTAAAACATTTAGTTTGCTTAGGGCAGATAAATGCTTGTTGATAAATTTTGTAGATATTGTTTTTATATCAGAGTTGTTTTCTTCTGCAGCTTTGATTAATTTATCATCTATATCTGTAAAATTTTGAACATATGTAACATTTTGTTTATTAGCTAATAAATATTTTCTTAATGTATCAAAGATAACTGCAGACATTGCATGGCCAATATGTGATTCGGAATATGGGGTGATTCCACAAACATAGATTTTAATTTTCTTATTGTCAGATAAATTAATAGTTTTTCTTTTATTATCTAATGTGTCAAATAAATTCATTGTTTTTTATACATACTGCAAATTGCCAATGCTGATATTCCCTCATTTTTTCCTATGAACCCAAGGCCATCTGTAGATTTTCCTTTTATGTTAATTTTATTGGTATCAATGTTTAAAGTTTCAGATATTTGAAATTTCATCTTACTTGAATAATTAAATATTTTGAATTTTTCACATATAATTGTAGAGTCAATATTATTTATTATCCATCCATTTTGTTTAATGATGTTATCTGTTTTTTTTAACATTTGTAAGCTTGAATAGATTAATTCTGTAGAATCATTAAAGTAATGTCCCATATCTCCTAAATTTGCTGCTCCTAATAGTGAATCTATAATTGCATGGGTTAATACATCAGCATCACTATCTCCTTCTAAGCTATAATTTTTGCTTATAATAATTCCTCCTAAAATAAGCTCCCCACCTTTTTTAAGCTTATGAACATCTAGGCCAATACCATATGAGTTAATCATTAGAGTTTAATATTTGATGAATTGATTTTATTAAAAGTATATCTTCAGGTGATGTCAATTTTATATTATATTTCGATCCATTGAAAACGCGTGGTTTGGATCCGTTTTTTAATATTAATTCTGGCACATCATTAAAATTAAATTTTATTTTATTGTTTTTTGCATATTGAATAGCATCATATAATATTTTAGTTTTGTATGCTTGTGGAGTTTGGGAAGACAACAATTTACTCCTGTCTATTTGTTTGGATAGAGTGTTAGATTCGTTATATAAATAAGTAGAATCAACATGTTTGATTACGGGAACTGCACTCCCATATTTGTTGGCTATATTTATACTTTCAGAAATCAAATTTTCGGTAATAAATGGCCTGGCTGCATCATGGATTATTGTTATTTCTGATGAAATAATTGTTTTAAATGCATTTAAAAAAGATGTAAATCTGGTATCTCCCCCTTCAATAAAATCGAATGATTTTTTGTATTGATTAGTTGTAATAATAGATTTTATTTTATTAGAATTCTTTTTTGAAGTTACTATAGTTACATGATCAACTAATTTATGTTTGAATAAAGCTTCTATAGAATATTCAACAACCATTTTTTCAGATAATTCAAATGTTAATTTGTCTGTACCCTGCATTCTGGAAGAATGACCCGCAGCAAGTAAAATTGCACAATTTTTCATTTATAAATATTTATTTTTTGTTATCTAGTTTATATTATAGTAGTTGGATTAAATATAGTTAAGGAAATTATAAGAATGATAAATTATTGGATGATTTCAATTCCACAATCTAAATATGAAATATTTATTAATAATAAAAATAAACAAATAGAATTTACTAATAAATATCAAAAAAGAGTTAAAAGAATTGAAATTGATGATCGTATGATTATTTATATTAAAGATATAAGGAAATGGATTTTAAGTGCAACTATAACTAGTGCAGCGAAAAATATAATTAAATCAAAATGGTCTGATGAGATTACGGATTATATTTATGGTGTTAATTTAAATATTGATAAACAATTAGATGAATCTAATGCAATTGACGCTACTTACATAGCACCTTCTCTGGAATATTTAAAAAAATGGTTGCCATATCATTGGGAATTAGCTTTTTATGAAAGTATGCATATTTTATCGTCTAGAGATTTTAAACTAATTGAATCGGAAATGAATAGAGGATAAAAAAAGTTATATCAATCCTTTAGATAAGTGTTCTTTTGTTAACCAGTTGGATCCATGTTTTAACATTTCAAATGTGTTATCAAATATGTTTTGAGTAATATTTTCGATATTTTCATTTTTTATTTGACTAATTTTATCTATTATCAAATTACAATCTTTCGGTTCTGTCCAATTAGCTCTGTTTTGCTTGAAAGGTTGAGGAGCTGAATCTGTTTCGACAATGATATTTTTGATATTAGTAGCATTTATAACATTTTCTAATTTTTTTGTTCTAAGTAAAGGTTTTCCAACAGATATTTTAAATCCCATAGATTCTAATTCAGAAGCTATTTTATTATTTGATTGAAAATAATGCATAGCTCCGCCTACTTCATAAGCTCTTTCTTCTTTTAATATTCTTATTGTTTCATCTGCGCAAAGACGCGAATGAAAAATGATAGGTTTATTTAATTCCCTGGCTATTCCTATCTGTTTTCTAAAGGCTTTATATTGGATTTCTCTGGAAGGTGAACTTGGTTGGAAATCTAGGCCGATTTCACTTATAACAAGGATTTTTTTATTACCTGTAATCAACTTATACATTTGATCAACTTCTGTTTTATTTAATTCTTTAGTTAAATTTTGAGGATGAAATCCAATTCCTCCAAAAACATGGGGGTACTTTTTAGTCATTTGATTAATAATTTCCGCACTGTTTATATCAACAGAAGCATCAATAATAGAGTTTATCCCATGAATTTTAGTTCTATTTAATATTTCAGATATTTCTTTACTGTTATAAGAATTTATATGAGTGTGTGAATCAATTATTGGGATTTTAATCATAGTTAATTTTTAAACAAATTATTGTAAATAGCATTCCAACTGAGAAGGACGCATTTGATACGAATTTGGTTAGATTTCACACTGTGTATAGAGCTTGTAATTTGAAGTTTGTTATTTTTAAATTTATGATCTGAATTAGTTTTGGTATTGAAAAATGAGATAAATTCATCACAAATTTCAGGGATGGAATCAATGTTTTCATTAAGAATTATTTCTGCGAGCAATGAAGAACTGGCTTTGTGTATCGCGCATCCTTCTAATTCCAGGAAAATATCAGTTATATTACTTTGTTTTAAATTAAAATGAAATTTTATTTCATCTCCACAAAATGGATTTAAACCTGATATGATTTTATCTACTTTAGATAATTTAGATGAGAAACCAGGATTTAAGGATCTTTCAAGTATTTCTTCTTTGTAAACGAAATCTAAATTGTTTTTTTTAGACATTATTAAAATATTTTATTGAATTATTAATTTCAGTGGTAAATTTGTCTATTTCGTGATTTGTATTGTATATGTAAAAACTAGCTCTTGCAGAGGAATGGCTTCCTAGTTTTTTTATTAAAGGCATAGCACAATGATGACCGGTTCTTATTGCTATTCCTTTTGAATCTAAAAAAGTACCTAAATCATGGGGGTGTATATCAGGAATATTAAAAGAAATTAAGCCTGCTCTGATGTCTATATTTTCTGGGCCAAGAATTTCAATTCCATTAATGTTCATCAAATTATTATATGCATATTTAGTTAGCTCAATTTCATGTTCTCTAATGTTTTGCATTCCAATTTCCATAAGATATTTTGTGGCTGCACTTAATCCTATAGCTCCGGCTATATTAGGTGTTCCTGCTTCAAATTTAAATGGTATTTCATTCCATGTTGATTTATTAAAAGTTACTTCTAAAATCATATCTCCACCTTTTTGATAAGGAGGCATTGACTCTAATAATTCTTTTTTCCCATATAAAACCCCTATCCCGGTTGGAGCTAACATTTTGTGTCCAGAAAAAGTTAGGAAATCACAATCCAAATCTATTACGTCTAAAGGCATATGAGGAGCACTTTGCGCAGCATCAATTACTGTGATTGCTCCAATAGATTTTGCTATTTTGATTATTTCTTTAATATTATTTATAGTTCCTATTCCATTTGAGACATGAGTCAATGATACTAGTTTGGTATTTTTTGTAATGATATTATTTATATTGGTTAAATTTAATGTTCCATCGCTGTTTATTGGTATATATTTGAGTTTAGATTTTGTTTTTTTTATTAGTTCTTGCCATGGAACAATATTACTGTGATGTTCTAATTCAGTAATAACTATATTATCTGATTCATTTAGATTGCTTTGCCCCCATGAATCTGCTATCAAATTTAAAGATTCTGTTGTACCTCTGGTAAAAATAATTGAATTAATATTAGGGGCATTGATAAACTCAGCAATTTTGTCTTTTGCTTCGTCATACATGTAAGTTGATTCCATACTCAAGGTATGTACTCCACGATGAATATTTGCATTATTATTGGAATAAAAATTTGATAAAGCATCAATTACAACTTTTGGTTTCTGACTAGTAGCTGCGTTATCGAAATAAATTAATTTTTTTTCATTAATCTTTCTATTTAATATCGGGAAATCTTTTATTATTGTTTTAAAATCAAACATTTGTATTTATGGAATAATTTATATAAATATCTTAACAGAATTAAGTTTAAATATTTATTCTGTTGTAATTATGTTTTGGTCATTTTTTATAGCAGATTCTATAGTATGGCAGGCTAAAATAGCACATTTTATTCTTGCAGGGTAAGATGAGATTCCTGATAGAAAGGTTAAATCTCCTAAATCATCAATATTTTCAGTTGATTCTAATTTATTTGTAACCATTTTTTTAAAAATGGTTGTTATATGTTTTGCATCATTTATATTTTTACTTTTTAATGTTTCTGTGAATAATGAACTTGATCCTTTTGAAATAGCACAACCAATACCCGTGAATTGAATTTTGTTAATTTTATCATTTGTGATTTCTAAGTAAAATTCAACTTCATCTCCACATAAAGGGTTATAACCTTTTGAATAATTTGTATAACTATCCATTTTTCCAAAATTTCTTGGTCTTCGGTTATGATCAATTATTAATTCCTGATATATTTCGTTTAATTCACTCATAATTTAAAAATCAAATTTATATGAAGGAAGAGTATCAATGTAACGTTCTATTAGGTATTCACTTAGTGCTTGAATTTCAACTTTTGAAATAATTTCCATCGCAAATCCGGAAATAAGCATTTTACTCGCAGTTTCAAGATCTAAGCCTCTGCTTCTCATGTAATAAACTGTTTTTTCATCAATATTACCAGCTGTGGCTCCATGTCCCGCAAGAATATCATCTACGTATATGAACAAACTAGGTTTACTATCAATTTCAGCTTTTGGCGACAATACTAGATTTTTGTCAGATTGAAGAGAGTCAGTTTTTATTGCGCCTTCTCTTACTTGAACAGTACCACCGAAAATAGCATGAGATTGACCATCTAATATTCCTTTGTAATTTATTCTGCTAGTGCAATGAGGAGCTATATGATCTAAGTTAATGTAATTATCTAAATGCTGCTTACCTGAAGTGAAATATAATCCGTCCAGCTCTACAAATGAATTAATAGAAGGCATATTAACTTTTAAATCATATCTTGCTAATTCAGTTCCTTTGGAAAAAGCAGCGGAATAGAAATTAGCATTTTCCAAAACATTTACTCTTGTAGTATTTGTGTGTATAGATTTTTCCGAATCTTCTAGAATTCTATAGTGTTTAACTTTCGCATTATTATTTACTAAAATTTCTATAACGCTATTAGTATAATAATTTTCATCTGTGAGACTTATATGATTTTCGATAATTTCAAATTCTGAACTATCATCAACATTTATGAAAATCCTTGGACTAGAAATAATTGCTTGGTGATTGTTATTTGTATTAATTATATTTAGTAAACATTTGGCAGGGGAATTGGAACTAGATTTTACTTCTAAAAGAATCATATCTTCGCATATAGCAGTATTTAGGTAAGCTATTTCAGTATTTTCCTTTTCAACAAGACTATTGAAAAAATTTATATCATTCTCATTTAATGCCTTATTAGACAGACTCCTAACTTGGATATTTTCATTTTTATTATTAGGTAGGCTTAATTTCCCATTTATAACGTTTATTTCTAAATGCTCTGCTAGTGATAATTTATTTAATTTACCTATTTTATTGTTGTCAATATCTGGGATAGTTGATGAATAATTTTGAGAGGTCATTTTATTTAAATTGGTATATTTCCATTCTTCATTACCTCTTCTATGAGTTGGCAATCCATACTGTTCCAATCCTTCAATTCCATATTTTCTGAATTTTGAAGTAATGCCATTATTGGCAATTAAATTGTTAGATTTATTTAATATAAATTTCAGGAATTCAGAGTTTTTTTTCATTATTCACAATATTATTTGTTTGATAACCAATCGTATCCCTTGCTTTCCAATTCTAAAGCAAGAGATTTGTCTCCGGATTTGATGATTTTCCCATCCATCATTACATGAACAAAGTCGGGTTTCACATAATTTAAAATTCGTTGATAGTGTGTAACCAAAAGAACAGAATTGGTATCATCAGAAAAATTTGTTATTCCTTTAGAAACTATTTTAAGTGCATCTATGTCTAATCCGGAGTCAGTTTCATCTAGTATTGCAAGTTTTGGGTTTAATAGTGATAACTGGAGAATTTCATTTCTTTTTTTCTCGCCACCAGAAAAACCTTCATTTACATTTCTTTTCAGAAATTCTTCGTTTATACCAACTTTTTTTGCAGATTCATTTAATAGGTTATCGAATTCTTTAGTGCTAAGAGGTTGTTTGCCTAAATAATCTCTTTTGGCGTCAAGTGAAGATTTTAGAAATTGCCACATTCTAACTCCAGGAAGTTCTACCGGGTATTGGAATGCCAAAAACAATCCAGAGCAGGCTCTGATTTCAGGTTCTTGTTCCAATAAATTTTCACCCATAAATATCACTTCTCCGGAATCAACAGAGTATTCGGGATTGCCAGCCAATACATTAGCTAGGGTGCTTTTCCCAGATCCATTTGGCCCCATAATTGTATGTTTCTCACCAACATTTATAGTTAGATTAAAATCTTTTATTATTGGAGTGTCATCTACTGATGCATTTAAATTTTTAATTTCAAGAACTTTATTATTTTTCATCCTACTGTTCCTTCAAGGCTAACTCTTAGTAATTGTGAAGCTTCTATAGCAAATTCAAATGGAAGTTCTTTGAAAATTCCTTTACAAAATCCATTTATAATCATGTAATTTGCATCTTCAAGAGATATTCCCCTTTGTTGAGTGTAAAATAATTGATTATCACTTACTTTTGATGTTGTTGCTTCATGCTCAAGCTGAGCAGTTGGGTTTTTTACTTCTATATAGGGAATTGTATGCGCACCACATTTATCTCCAATCAACAGAGAGTCACATTGAGTAAAGTTTCTAGCATTTTTTGCAGTTGGTAAGATTTTTACTTGCCCTCTATATGTATTGGTTGCTTTTCCGGCAGAAATTCCTTTTGCAATAATAGTGCTTTTAGTATTTTTCCCCATATGTATCATTTTTGTTCCTGTATCAGCTTGTTGGAAGTTATTAACTAATGCAACCGAATAGAATTCTCCTACTGAATTATCTCCCTGCAATATTACTGAAGGATATTTCCAGGTGATTGCAGAACCGGTTTCAACTTGTGTCCATGAAATTTTTGAATTTTTGCCAGCACATTTTCCTCTTTTAGTTACAAAGTTATATACCCCGCCTTCACCATTTTTATCTCCTGGAAACCAATTTTGTAAAGTTGAGTATTTGATCTCTGCGTCTTCAAGAGCGATTAATTCTACAACAGCAGCATGTAATTGGTTATTTTTTCGAAACGGCGCAGTGCAGCCTTCAAGATAACTTACATAACTACCTTTGTCTGCAATTATCAAAGTTCTTTCGAATTGGCCTGTGTCTAGTTCATTAATTCTAAAGTAAGTCATTAATTCTACAGGACATCTAACTCCAGGAGGGACATAAATAAAAGATCCGTCAGTAAAGACCGCAGAATTTAATGTTGCATAAAAATTGTCACTATAAGGAACTACTGAACCAAGATATTTTTGGACGAGTTCAGGATATTTTTGTACAGCTTCACTTATAGGGCAAAATATTACTCCAGCATCTTCAAGTTGTTTTTGGTAGGTAGTAGCAACCGATACACTATCCATAATGGCATCTACTGCGACACCTGATAACTTTTTTTGTTCTTCTAGTGGGATTCCTAATTTATTAAATGCTTCAAGCATTTCAGGATCAACTTCATCTAAGCTTTTTGGGTTTGGTTTATTTGTAGGTGATGAATAGTACCTTATATCTTGGAAATCTATTTTTGGAAATTTGATATTTGCCCATTCTGGTTCGTTTTCTTGATTTTTGAACCAATGTTTTAAAGATTTTAATCTCCAATCTAATAACCATTGGGGTTCTTTTTTCTTTTTTGATATCATTTTTACTATATCTTCTGATAATCCTTTAGGAGCATTATCAGAATCAAAATCAAAATCAAAACCCCATTTATAATTATTGTCTTCTAGTTTTGAATCACGTGAAATTACATTCTTGTTGTTCATTGAAATTCCTTGAAAATAAAACTTTAAATATATTATATTACAAAACGAGCTGCTAATAATTACATAAATAATTGATCAATCAGATTCCATATTTGATTTTCATTTATTTTGTGTGCTATCTGAATATTATTGTCAATATCATTATCATTTGGGATTGTTTGGCCAATTTTAGGTCCATCAGTAACAACGTTTACAGAGCAATTTTTATATCTGAATAAATCTTTTTCTATCAAGCAAATCGTTGCTATAGGATCGCAAAGTGCCATTGCATTTTTATTTGTGTGATATTTAAAAAAACTATCTATAATATTTTTGCTAAATTCTGATGACTTGGTATCTGATTTTAAAAATGAGTATTCATTATTATAAAATTTGTTTTTATTTATTATTAAGTCATTACATACATCAAGTCCAACTACTCTGATATTTAATTTTGAGTTGAATACTAAATTAGCAGATTTAGCATCTGCATAAATATTGAATTCAGCATATTTAGTTGCATTTCCTCCAGTGAAAAAAGCACCTCCCATTATAACTACTTCATCTATGATTGTGCTTATTTGAGGAAAAGAAATTAAGGCTTTTGTTAGATTTGTTAGAGGTCCGAGCATCAGCAGTTTTATTTTTGCATGCTTTTTAGAATTGTATATTTCATGAATATATTCATAAGTTTCAAGATTATGAGTGTCTAAATTTGAATCATTTAACTTTAATGTCAGGCCTTCCTTGCCATGATAGTGTTCTGCATCTGTGAATTTTTCTCCAAGCAAAGTACTATCAGACCCTTTGAGCAAATGAGTATAATTAATTTCAAGATCTGAAAGTATATTTATTAGATTTTTATGAGTGTTTTTTAATGAAGTGTTTCCACCAATACTGGAAAAAATAACATTATAATTGTTTTTTTTAAGTATATTACTTAGCATTGCCAAGGATAATGCGTCATCTACCCCAGGGTCAGTATCTATGATAAGAAATTGTTCGGTTTTATTCATTTTGTCCTTTCGGTTACATATTTAAATAATTCTATAATATTTAATTTACTGCGTTTAGTTAATTTAGATGCGGTGATTAATTCTATACCTTCATCTAAATATGAATTACATTCTTTTTGAATATATGATTTTATTCTATATTTTTTTAATATTTCTATTATTGAAAGGTAGGATGCATTATTTAAATTAGACAATAAATTATTAAATATTATTTTATCTTCTTCTTTGAATTTTTTCATGGAAAGTATAATAGGATATGTTTTTTTATTATTTTTCAAATCAGAATAATTAGATTTCCCGGTTTTTATTGGATTACCCCAAATACCTAATATGTCATCAGATATTTGGAACAGGACCCCAAATATTTTACCTAATTTTTGAAATTGTTTTATACTTGCATCATTTTGCCCTGAAACTATGCATGGAAGTTGAAACGCGAGTGCCATTAGAGCCCCAGTCTTTTTAATGATCATTTTTTTATAATCATTTATGCTTATCACAGACTGATTTTCATAATTAATATCAAGGTATTGCCCTTCGATCATAGTGATACACATATTGGAGAATTGCTTTATAATTTCTATTCTAGACTTGTTTGTTAAATTATTAACACTATCGATGTTTGTTATTGTGTCAGAAATATTTTTTATAACGTTTCCTAATATAATTGATTTGTATTCTCCTAATTTTTTCCATAAAGTAGGCGAGCCTCTTCTGATTTCATCTTTATCTTGAATGTCATCGTGTATTAGCGAAAATTCATGAATTAATTCTATAGAACAAGCTAAAGCTAAAAAATCAGAAGGGTTTAATTTAAATCCTTCGATTATTTCCATAAAAATAGAGGATCTTATCCTTTTTGGAATATTTGAATCTGTGGGTGGAATTATATATGGAAAAATAAATTTTGAAAATTGATCGTTTTTCTCATTTAAGATAATGAATTTTAATTCGTTATTTATAAATGATTTGTACTTGTTAAGTATTATTGGATCTTTCAAATTTAAATTATATCTTTAAGTTGTTTGTTTTCTAGAGTCTAGCAAAAGCAAGAGATTTTTTCATTTCAATTGTGATTATTGCTATTAATTTATATCATAATATGATAACTTCTATAATTGTAATTTAGCCTTTATAAATTTTCTTTGTATTTAGGTAAATGGAAGAATATAGTATTTATTTTGAAAGATATGGGTATTTTAGTTTATTCTTTGTTGTAGCATTATTAGTTCCAGCCGGGATGCTTTTTGGGTCTTTTATATTTAAAATTATTGGGATAAGAAAAAACAATCCTACCCCTGTGAAAACTGATATATATGAAGCAGGTATTCGAACTTTTTCTTCTCGGTGGAGTGGATTTAATTTTAGATATTATACTTTTGCAATGATGTTTTTAATATTTGATGTCGAAGTAATATTTCTTTTTCCTTGGGCGGCGTCTTTAATACAATTAAATGATGCTTATGGATTAACAGTTTTAATTGAGATGTTTGTTTTTATTGGGGTCTTAATTTTAGGGTGGTTTTTAGCATGGAAACAGAAAGCTATGGAATGGATATAAGGAGTTCAGAATGAAAGTAAGTGATAATCAAGATTTAAATTTAATAAATTATAATATTTCTAAACCTTTACATGAGCAAACATCAATAATTGATTCTGAAGAAGGTCAGGATGTAAATAAATTAATTAAAACAAATACAAAACCATTATCTGAACCAATTATCGAAGTTCCAGATGGGTTAGATAGGAATTTAATGATAACATCTGTGGATTCACTTATAAATTGGGGGAGAAAATCATCTGTTTGGCCTTTAACATTTGGCCTAGCCTGTTGTGCATTTGAGATGATGGCAAGTGCAATGTCTAGATTTGATTTGAGTAGATTTGGAATGGAAGTATTTCGAGCTTCTCCCAGGCAAGCAGATTTAATTATAATTGCTGGTACCGTAACTTGGAAAATGGCTCCGGTAATAGAAAGAGTTTACAATCAAATGCCAGACCCAAAGTGGGTAATATCAATGGGAGTTTGTGCAACTAGTGGTGGGCCATATTATCAAAGTTATAGTGTTGTTCCAGGCGTTAATCATATAATCCCTGTTGATGTTTATGTTCCCGGGTGTCCTCCTAGGCCAGATGCTTTACTTTACGGAATAATGATGCTACACGAAAAAATAAAAAGATATAAAAATTTAGATTTAAAGCAAATATTTGAATAATATGACAAAACTCCTTGATTTAAATACAGTTGTACAAAATTTACCTTCTACTTTAAAAAATGAAGTCACATTAGAAGGTGGTAGCCTGTATGTAAATAATAAATATATATTAGAATTTTGCAGTGAATTAAAAAATAATAATAAATTTCAATTTAATTATTTAAAATCAATAAGCGCTGTAGATTATGTTGAGTTTTTTGAAATTGTATATCACTTGGATTCATTAATTACAAATACTAGCTTGGTTTTGAAATCAAAATTGTATGGCAGAGATGGAAATTCAATTAATTCAGTTATTTCAGTATGGAAAGGTGCAGAATTACAAGAAAGAGAGATATGGGATTTAATGGGTATTTATTTTGAGGGGCATCCTAATATGAAAAGAATATTATTATGGGAAGGATTTCAAGGACATCCTTTAAGAAAAGATTTTTTAAAATAGGGGAGTGATTTGTCATTAAACAGTGAATTAGTAACAATAAATTTTGGGCCACAGCATCCTAGTATGCATGGAGTATTTAGATTAAGAGTCACTTTGGATGGAGAAACTATTGTAGATCTTGAACCAGTTTTTGGGTATCTTCATAGAGGAACGGAAAAACTTGCAGAAGAAAGAACTTATGTTCAGATTGTAACTTTAACAGACAGATTGGATTATGTGGCTTCGATGTCTAATAATTTAGCTTATGTTTCTGCTGTTGAAAAATTATGCAATATTGAAGTACCTAAAAGAGCTAGTTACATTAGAGTAATAGTTGCTGAGTTACAAAGAATAGCAAGTCATCTTATGGCTACAGGATTTTTATTAAACGATTTGGGTGCTTTTGGAACTCCGCTTATGTATTGTTTTAGAGAAAGAGAAAAAATCCTTGATATGTTTGAGATTTTATGTGGTGCCAGAATTACTTTAAGTTATATGAGACCCGGAGGAATTTTCCAGGATACGCCTGATGAATTTTGGAGTAATTTGGAATTGTTTTTACAATCTATGCCTAATCAAGTTGATGAACTAGAAAGTTTAATTACAGGTAATGAGATTGTTTTGTCAAGAACAAGAGATGTGGGGATTTTGACACCAGAACAAGTGATTGATGCATCTTTATCTGGACCGATGCTTAGAGCTTCTAGAGTTAAATGGGATTTACGTAAGGCAAATCCTTATGAAATATATGATGAATTAGATTTTGATATCCCAATTGGTGCTACTGGAGATACATTTGACAGGTATTTAATTAGAATTAAAGAAATGCGAGAAAGTCTCAAAATAATTACTCAGTGCATTAATTTGATTAAACCTGGGCCTGTCAGAAATGAAGATGTTCCTCTTATAATTAGAGCATCAGAAGGAGAAGCATATGCAGGAATTGAAGGTCCGAAAGGTGAATTAGGATTTTATTTGGTCAGCGATGGTGGCATATCTCCATATAGATGTAAAATTAGAGCACCTTCTTTTTTAAATTTGACTTTACTTAAAGAAATGACTGTAGGCGGTAAAATTGGGGATTTGATTGTTAATTTTGGAAGTATAGATATTGTTCTAGGAGAGGTAGATAGATAATTCATGAGAAAAGTTGGTTAATTTGATTAGTTTTAATACATTAAATTTGTTTTTGGTTGATTGGTTATCATTTTTGCCTGAGAAATTAATTTTTATTATCTCTGGATTAATTATGTCAGTGGCTATTTGCACATTTTTGATTGGATTAGGTTCAGTTTATACCTGGTTTGAAAGAAGAGTTATTGCTAGATTCCAAAATCGACCTGGGCCAAATAGATGGGGACCTTTTGGTATTTTGCAACCTATTGCTGATGCTGTGAAATTACTTATTAAAGAAGATGTTATTCCAGCAGCTGCTGATAAAATGGTTTTTATTGCTGCACCTATAATATTTCTCTGTACAACTTTATTGGTTTACGCGTTTCTCCCTCTTGGATCAGACTCACAACTTGGAAATATCAATGTTGCTTTACTGTTTGTGTTAGGTATTACATCGGTTAATGCTTTATCAGTATTTATGGCAGGATGGGCATCAAGAAATAAATATTCAACTTTAGGAGCTATAAGAGCTGTTGCTATGTTAATTAGTTACGAAGTTCCTATGGCAGTCTCGCTAATGGGGATAGTCATGGTATCGCAATCATTAAGTTTAGTTGGAATTGTAAATGCTCAGTCTAGTATTCCTTTTATTATTTCACAACCTTTGGGAGCTATGACTTTTATGATTGCTGCTATAGCTGAAATGAGCAGAGCTCCATTTGATATGATTGAATCAGAATCTGAGCTTATTGGTGGATATATTACAGAATATGCTGGTATGAAATTTGCTATTTTCCAACTTTCTGAATTTTTAGCACCTATATTTACAGCAAGTTTATTCACTGTTTTATTTCTTGGGGGCTCTACTCCTCCAAAATTTTTAGAATTCCTACCAGTGCCGGGTATATTATGGTTTGCTTCTAAGAGTTTTGTTATTACGGCAATATTATTATGGTTTAGGTCAACATGGCCTAGATTAAGAATTGACCAAATAATGGGCTTTGCATGGAAAGTATTGATGCCCGCAGCAATATTAAATACTTTACTAGTTGGACTTCAGTTAGTTTTTATCAGAGAGAATTACATTCTCCAGATAATTATCAATATGTCAATTTTTGTAATTTTTATCTATCTAATTGCTAATATATTAGGTCAAAAAAGATTGAAATTAAAAGAACCTGTACCGTCAGAATTAGCTAATATGGATGCATAGTTTTAGGAGAGTATTATGTATGGATTAGGATTAATAAAAGGATTGGGAATAACTTTGAAGAACATTTTGTTCTTTCAGAGAATAAATACGACCCAATATCCTGATAGAAAAGCAAGTATTATTGATTTGGCAAAATTAGATAATAAGAATTTTATATCTTATGCTTTTAGTAATCCTATGAAAACACTTAAATCAATGATGGGAATGATAGTCATATCTGACAAAGTAGAGCAGCATCCTAGATTCCGAGGAGAAGAATTTAGTTGGTATGAAGAAAGATGTACTGGTTGCGCAAGTTGCGCAAAATATTGTCCTTTAGGCATAATAAAAATTGTAACTGAGCAGAAAGGGAAGAATTACGACGAAGGACAAAATTATGATATTGAAACTTTTGATATTGATATTGGAAGATGTATGTTTTGTGGATTGTGTGTAGAAGCTTGTCCTTATGATGCTTTGCATATGGGAAGTGGATTTGAAGAAGGGCAATATAAAAGAAATAATTTAGTTATTGATGTAGAGAGATTAAAAAAAGCTGAAAAGAAGCCTAGCGAATGGTTTAGACCTCAATTAGAACAAAAAGATGATTATTCCCCGTTTGATGAGGAAATATCTTGGGATAAAGCTGGAAGGCACCAAAAACCATCAAAAGAAGATCTTAAAAATAAATGGATTAGGAGATAAATCTAAATGATGCAAATAGCCGACATAATTTTTTATCTTACGGGATTCATAACACTTACAAGTGCATTGATGGTTATATTGACTAAAGATATATTTAGAGCAGCACTTTTTTTGGCTGCTACTTTTTTAGGAGTGGTTGCGTTATTTATTTTACTTTTTGCAGAATTTCTAGCAGCTGTTCAACTAATAATTTATGTCGGTGCAATTTCTGTAGTTATAATTTTTGCAATTATGCTTACTAAAAATGTAGAAATAGGCAATCCGTTTTCAAATTCTAAAATAACTGGATTTTTGATGGGTGTATTTATGTGTTGTTTGTTAATAATTTCTATTTCAGTTTTCAATTGGGATAACAGAACACAGTTAGATGTAAATGAAATGGAAATTGTTGTAAATGCTTATCAAAATTCAATTTATTATATTGGGAAAATCCTTGTTTCAAATTTAGTTGTTCCTTTTATTGCTTCTTCATTTGTATTATTAGCTGCTGTTTTAGGAGCTATCAGTTTAGTAAAAGAGAGAACAGAATGACACTAGAAGGATTTTTAATAATATCTGCTATTTTGTTTTGTATTGGCCTTACAGGAGTGTTAATTAAATCTAATATTATAGCTATTTTGATGTCCGTAGAATTAATGCTGAATTCTGTGAACATAGCTGCTGTTGCAGCTTCAAGATATATTCCTCCAATTACTTTAGATCCCGCACAGGTATTGTTTGGTAATTTGTTTGCAGTATTTATTATCACAATAGCTGCTGCAGAAATCGCTTTGGGACTAGCTATTGTTATGAGTGTATATAAAGATAAACAAAGTATTTTTATTAAAGATGCATCTAATCTTAAAGGGTAATTAAAGTATGTGGACTAAATATTCTAAAGCATCAAACTTAATTTCTGCCGAAATGTGGAAAAACACAATTGAGTCAGAAGGACTTCCTTGCAAAATTTTACCAGAGAACCAAGATATATTGGATTGGTCAGAAAATTCAAATTTTGTCATTTATGTTCCAATAGGAAGAGAACATGTAGCTGATGAAATTATGAGGAAGATTTAAATGAGTCTACAAATAACAGGAATATTTTTAATACCAATTTTAGCAATACTTACAATTGTTTTGTTATATCCTCTAAAATCTATATCAAAATACTATATAGGTTTGTTTTTCACCATTTCATCATTTGTGTTATTTATTCTTTCATGCTTTGTATTTTTTGGTTTTCAGTCCCCGGAAAATCCTGAAATTTTTTCAATGGAATTCCTGAAAGTTGATAGTTTTATTTTAAGATTTTCTATTTATTTAAATTCTTTAACTTCTGTTATGTTATTTGTTGTATGTTCTGTAAGTTTCTTAGTGCATATGTTTTCATTAGGTTATATGAAGGATTTTGAGTACCCAAGATATTATATTTTCTTACATCTGTTTACCTGGTCTATGCTAGGACTAGTCTTGGCAGGCAATCTAATACAAATGTTTGTATTTTGGGAATTGGTTGGGCTATGCTCTTATTTGTTAATAGGATTCTGGTATGACAAGAAGTCAGCAACAGATGCTGCTAAAAAAGCTTTTATTATTACTAGAATTGGCGATTTTGGATTTATGATAGGTATTTTGTATATCGTTTCCAATATATCAAAAATTACGCCTTTGATTGCAACTGGATTAAATTCTGTTTCAGATCCTTTGTCAATTACATCTTTAAATCACGCTCTGCAGTCACCTGCAGGAAGTGAATTAGCTTTGATTTTTAGCCTGGGAATATTATTTGGGGCAATGGGTAAATCTGCACAATTTCCATTACACACTTGGTTGCCAGATGCAATGGAAGGTCCTACGCCAGTAAGTGCTTTAATACATGCTGCTACTATGGTCGCCGCAGGAGTATTCCTCGTAGGTAGATTTTTACCGGTATTCCCTGATGAAGTTTTGCAGATAACAGTAGTAATTGGAGCTATAACTGCTTTGGGTGCTGCTATTCTTGGAACTGTAATGAATGATGTTAAAAAAGTTTTAGCATATTCTACAATTAGTCAGCTTGGATATATGGTCATGGCTTTAGGTATGTTTTTATCTACTGCTGCTTTTTTTCACTTATTCACTCATGCATTTTTTAAAGCATTATTATTCTTAGGGGCTGGTAGCTTAAGTCATGCTGTAGGAACTTTTGATATGAAAAAAATGGGCGGATTGAAACAATACATGCCTTGGACATATATGTTTTTTATTATTGGTACTTTCAGTTTGGTTGGATTTTTCCCATTTTCAGGTTTTTGGAGTAAAGATGAAATTTTGGCGCAAATAGTTGATTCAAATCGAAATTTAAATAATTTGATTTATATTGTAGGTTCAGCAGGTGTTTTCTTTACATCTTTTTATATGTTTAGAGCATTATTGATGATTTTTGAAGGAAATTATGATGGGAGAAAAAATCCAGGAGTTCGTGTTCATGAAAGTAGTTATATATTATTAATTCCTATGGGATTACTGGCTTTTGGCTCCTTGTTCTTTGGATTTCTATTTAACGCACCATTTGAATTAGGAATTATAAAAGCCCATTGGTTTAATCATTTTATTGCTCATGATTTTCATGCACATAAATTTAATTATCAAGTAGCTTTAATTTCTCATGTATTAGGTTTGATAGGGTTTGTTTCTGCTTTTATTCAATATAAATACCAAAAAAAGGGATTTGCAACATTGACTCCTCTAAAAACTTTTCTTATAGAAAAATATTACTTAGATCATTTATATGAAAATTTAATTGTTAGAAATTTATTTTATAGTAAATTAACTAAATTGATGGTATATATTGATAAGAATATCATTGATCAAACATGGGATAATTGTGCGTTATCTATAAAAAAAATCTCTTCACAATTATCGGTTATACAAAATGGCCAAGCCCAGCAATATCTTATAGGAATACCTATAGGATTATTTATAATAACTTTTGTTTTTTTGTTGTGGGGATAAATTGAGTAATTCAACCATATTATTGTCTATTGTTTTGATACCTGCTATAGGAGGTGTTTTAGGGTCGATATTTATCAAAGGTAAATTGTTAGCAAAATTTGCTTATCTAATTTCATATATACAATTGATATTATGCACTTATTTATATATACAATTTGCTTTTAATGGTTATGAGCAGATTTCTGTTTTATATGATTGGATTAATGTAGGGAAAGTAAATGTAGATTTTTATTTTAAATTAGATGGATTAAATGCTCCTTTAATACTCTTAGCTGGAATTTTAACCCCGGTATCTGTTCATGCATCAAATCATATTAAAGAAAGGATTAATGAATATTACTTTTGGTTATTTTTATTGATTACAGGGGTATTCGGTGTATTTTTATCATTTGATTTGATATTGTTTTTCTTTTTCTTTGAACTTGAAATTATTCCTATGTTTTTCTTGATTTCAATATGGGGCACAGGAAGAAAAGAATATTCTGCTATGAAATTTTTGTTATTCACATTGTCAGGAAGTGCTTTGATGATAATTGGATTTTTATGCATTTATTTTTCTTCTGGAACATTTAATTTAGACGAGTTATCCCTGATTCAAATTAATTGGATAATTCCAAGTATTTTTGTTTTTGTTTTAATATTTGTAGGATTTTCAATTAAATTGCCTATGTGGCCTTTGCATGGATGGTTGCCAGATGCTCACACCGATGCACCGACAGCGGCTAGTGTTTTATTAGCAGGATTGCTTTTGAAAATGGGAGGATATGGAATTATTAGAATTTGCTATCCTTTGATGTCTGCTGATGCACGTGATTTGTCTTTGATAATTAGTATTTTTGGTGTTATTAGCGTTATTTATGGAGCGTTAATGACTTTGAGGCAATCTGATTTAAAGCGATTGGTTGCATTTAGTAGTGTAAGCCATATGGGTTATATTCTTATAGGATTAAGTGCTTTTTCTAGCTCGGATTTAATTACTCAAAAATTAGGACTTAGCGGTGCTTCCTTACAGATGGTTTCTCATGGCTTGATTACAGGTTTATTGTTCTATTTGGTGGGAGGAATATATGAAAGATGTAAAACACGAGAAGTTTCTGAATTAGGTGGATTGTCTAATAATTTTAAATTTAGCTCTGTAGCTTTATCAATTAGTGGAATGGCTTCTTTGGGACTTCCTGGTACAAGCGGATTTATTGCTGAAATTATGGTTTTTATGGGAGGTTTTGCAGAATATAGCATTCTTACTTCTATTTCAGTGTTTGGTGTTGTGTTAGCTGCTGGATATATTTTATGGATGTTACAACGAGTTATATTTGGAACTTCTAATAAAGATTACACTAAACTAACAGATTTAAATATTGTAGAAAAAATCCCTGTACTTATATTACTTTTCTCAATTCTACTTATAGGAATTTATCCAAAATTTATTACAGATGTATTAAATATTGGACTTAACGAAATTATAAATTTATCAGGATAAATAAATGTTATCACCAATTAATATAGAAGATATAATAAATATATTACCTGAATTAATAATATTATTTACTGGCTCCATTATTCTCATTAATGGAGTAACTTCTAGATCAAATAAAATTTCTTACTATACTGCTATCTCAGGTACTTTTATTGCAATTATAACTAAATTAATTCTTATTTTTGTTTTATATGAAAATATGAATTATGAAAGTATATTTATGGGCACACTTGTTGCGGGTAGTTTGGAAAGTTTATTCTCACTTATATTTTTAATTTCATTATTTGTATGTTTGAATATGACTAAATATTATCAGGCTCAAATAACTTCTTTTAAGTCAGAATTCTATGGCTTATTAATGTATTCTACGACTGGTATGATGTTACTTGCCAGATCCAATGAAATGATAACAGCTTATGTATCATTAGAATTGGCAACACTCCCTTTGATTGCGTTAGTTGCTTTAGGAAAAGGGAAATTATCTAAAGAATCAGGGTTAAAATATTTAGTGTTAAGTGCAGTAAGCACAAGCTTCTTTCTGTTAGGTGTTGTATACATTTATGCTCTAACCGGAACTACATTTATATCTAGTGAGAATCCTGATATTAGTATTCATTATGGAACTATATTTCAAAGTATTTCTCATGCTCATGTGAATTTCCCGTCAGATTTATTTGTCTCTGTTTCTTCTTTAAGTATTTCAAATATTATTATTCTTATATCTGTAATATTTATTTTTATAGGACTATTATTTAAATTAGGAGTCTTCCCCTTCCATTATTGGATTCCAGATGTATACGAAGGTGCTCCCACACCTATTACTATGTTTTTGTCAGTTGCAAGTAAATCTGCTGGTATTGCAATATTATTAAGAATAGTTTTAAGTATATTTGATATTGCAGATGTATCAGACCCTTCGTGGAATTCTATTTTAAATTGGCCTGACATTAGCTTGTCCATTGCTGTCTTAAGCGTTTTCAGCATGTTTGTAGGAAATATTTTAGCTATTAAGCAGAACAGCTTAAAAAGAATGTTAGCATATAGCTCTATAGCCCAAGCAGGTTATATTTTAATAGGATTTGTTGCTATATTAAGTTCTACTCAAATAAATGATGCTGTATATAATTCTTCTGTTATGGTTGCATATATTTTTGGATATATGTTTACTAATCTAGCAGCTTTTTATTCTATGGGCGCCATTAAACAAAATTTAGATTCATATAATTTTAATCAATTCAAGGGATTAGGAAGAATAGATATTTGGAATTCTTTTGTGCTTTCAATTGCTATGTTATCTCTTATCGGCATACCGCCAACTTTAGGATTTATAACAAAACTATTTTTATTTAGTACAGGAATAAATTCAGGATTTACTTGGTTAGTTATTTTTGGTTTGATAAATAGTGTTATTTCAGCTTATTATTACCTTAGAATTATTAAAGTATTATATTTGGAGAAAAATGAGACTTCTTTTAATTCTCAACTGCAAGTAATAAAGATTTCTAAATTAGCTATATTACTTCTGATATCTATTATTATTTTTGGAGTGTATCCTGATCCAATTTTTGATTTCTGTTATGATGCAATAAATTCAGTAATTAATTAATTTGAAACTACATAAATTATGTTAATAGGTATAATTTCAAAAGCTGGCATAGAAAAATCATTAGAGCTTGCAAGCAAAATATCGGATAAGATTTCAATCAACCATGATGTGTGGATATCTGATGTAGATGATATAGATACTTATAGATCTAAATTTAAAGACACTCAATTAGTTATTACACTTGGAGGTGACGGGACAATCTTGAGAGTTGCAAGATCAATAAGTAGTTTTGAAATACCTATTTTGGGAATAAATTTAGGTAGAGTAGGGTTTATGACTGAAATTCCTTATTCTGATTCTATAAAAATACTAGATGAAGTATTGAAAGATATTAATAAATTCAGAATTGAAAAAAGACTTATGCTTAAAGCTACAGGTATATCTAATAATAAGAAATTTGAATTAAATGCACTGAATGATATTGTTTTAGGCCATCAATCTGTTTCACGCCTTATGGATATTGATGTTTACGTTGATTCTGAGCTAATGGCAGAATACAGAGCTGATGGTATTATAATATCATCTCCTTCTGGCAGTACTGGCTACTCATTAGCTGCTGGTGGCCCAATCATAACTCCTGAACAAAAACTAATGCTCATACAACCTATAGCTCCTCATATGAGCTTAGATGTTGGAGTGGTAGTTCCAGATAATTCTAAAATTTCCATTAATATTGCTAGCCCAAATAAAGCTGTTGTTAGCGCTGATGGTTTTGATGAAGTAGTACTTGGTGAGAAAGATAAAATAGATGTAGAAATAAGTAAGAATGTAACAAGATTTATAAGGCTAAACAATCAATCTGATTTTTATAAACAATTAACATCCAGGTTAAAAAGGGATGTGCTTAAAAATGAATAATTAATTGTAAAGTGATATAATATTTAGCGACAATTTTCACTAAATATTTTTTAAAGGATTAATTCATGAGAAATATTTTTTTTGGTTTGATTACAATGATTTTTATAGTGATTGTTGGATGCAGTTCATCAAGTAACCAATTAAATACAACTGAAGAAATTGCAAGTCCGCCACCACCTACAAAAGTTACAGGAGATTTAAAAACTGAAAAAGAATTATCAGCCCAGGAAAGCAAAGATAGGGGCAGATTAGTGGAAGTTCAAATGTTGGATGTTGGTGAAAATTATGTTTATGAACCTGCTGATTTGACATTTAAAGTAGGTGAAAAAATAACTTTTAAAATTACATCCGAAACAGAATTTCATACATTTACTATTGATGAATTAGACTTGTATGAAACAGCTGATGCCGGAGAAAGTTACGAATTTACAATCACTTTTGAAACAGCTGGAACATATCGATTGTATTGTGTTCCACATGAAACATTGGGAATGATTGGAGAAGTTACAGTTCAATAGTTTTTTAATTTACTGTAATTGAGTTAGATAAATTTATACCCAGCCATATGATTTCGATTTAATTAGAAAATCATCTACTATAGCTTCATTTCCAGCTATAATTCCTTCACTAGACAAAGTTACTTTTTCTCCGTATCTATCTACAACTTTACCTCCAGCTTCAGTTATCTGAATTATTCCTGCAATTTGGTCCCATATATTAAGTTTGTAGCATATGAATAAGTCAGATCTCCCACTAGCTAAATATGCTAGACTTAAAGCAGCAGACCCCGAAATTCTTAAACCAATAATATCAGCATAAATTTTTTGTATAAAATCGATTGTTTTTTGACTTCCTGTATTAGAACCTGGTATTTCCGCTGATAAAAAACAATTATTAAATTTCTCTTTGTCTGAAACTTTGAATTTTTCATCGTTTATATAGAAACCTTGATTTTGGACAGCTCGGAATATTTCTTTTCTGTTAGGATCATACGTAAATCCAGCTATTATTTGTTCTCCATATGTTAAGCCCAATACAATAGAGTAATGAGGATGTCCATAAAAGAAGTTTTTTGTACCATCTATCGGATCTATAATCCAATTATAATCATCATTTAATAATTCACCTCCATTTTCTTCCCCGAGTATGTTGTGATGGTTAAAATTTTTAATAATCTGCTCAGATATAAAATGTTCTATTTCTATATCAATGTTAGTTACTATATCTTTTTCTGATTTAAATGTTGGAGTAAGATTATAATTTTTAGATTTATTTAAAATCTCTCCGGCTGATATTAATATTTCAATTATTTGATCATTAAATGGTTTCCCATTATTAGTATTTGGGATACAAGGATTATTATTCATTTATTTTGGCTTCTATTAATTCAAATTCAACTTGTTTATTATTTATTAAATTTCTGATGTGTCTTTGTTTTGTTGATAATTTACTACTATTAGTTTTAAATTCTATTAATATAATTTTATCTTCATTAAATTGAATCCCATCAATTGGATTACCTAAAAATTTGAAATCTTTTGAATTATATGGATAGCTTTGTTCAAGTGGGAAAAATTCTTCGCTTATCTGCCCATATTTGGTACTGAGACTGATTTTATCAGATGTTGTTTTTGCAAGATTTTCTTTAAGTTTAGATATTTTATTTTTGTAATATGATTGTGATAAAAATAAAATGCATAAAATTAATAATACGATTATTGATAGGATTATATTTAAATCAAGCATTCAGAACTCTCTTAAAATAAATTGGTTAAATATTCATTTAATTTAGCTATATGTATAATATCAAAATTAAGGTTGTGTTTTTTAAAGATTTCAATTTCACTTTGTAATTGGATGTTTATTATATCTCTTAGCCCATTTGAATCAGAATTCACTTTCCAGATTGAATCTTCTTTTGTTGTATAAACTAAAATATGGTAAACATTATTAATTTTTTTCTTGTGTAACTCACCAGTTGTATGTAAATATGCAGGTGCAAAATCAATAAAATATGGGATTTGATGTTTATTAACATGTTTTTTGATAATATTTTCTTCTATAGAAATTAGCTCATTATATTTATTAAATTTTTGTCTCAAATCTTGGTTTTCAGTAAATATTAAAAATGAGATATATTTTAAATCTTTTGCTATCTTCGTTACTGGGAGTTGAAATTCATTTAGTGAGGGTAATGTTATATTGTGCTTTCCGTATTCGTTTTTTGCTAGCTCAACATTAGGTTGTGTGAAAGGATTAAATTTTATACCGTTGTCAGATTCCAAGAATGACAAAGTGGTTATTATTAATTGTATTGTATATATGAATATTCCTAGATTTTGTTCATTTATATTATTAAATGTTATTGATTGAGAATCTTTGTTATCAATCTTATCAAATGATAGATTTAGAATATCTTTTCTATTTTCAAATTTAATTAAATTTGAATTTATAGGAATTAAGTGCCTTGAATTTTTTGCTAAAGATTCTGAAATCATTTGTTGTACCCATAATAATTTAGGATCTCTTTCATTT
>MDTE01035494.1_pt1 | contig 32152 bp, 31 predicted proteins | sample 811231 | NCBI WGS metagenome assembly MDTE01 (sample SAMN05326651, study PRJNA326480) | marine metagenome | isolation source: seawater | place: Indian Ocean: Red Sea | collected 2010 | reverse complement strand
TATTAAAAATATTTTTTGCTTTTTCAGGATGGCTTTTCTGTCCCACTTCAAGGATCAACCACCCGCCAGTATTCACTATATCTAAGGCAATTTTGGCAAACCTTCTATAAAATGTTAAACCATCTTTATTATCTGTCAACGCAATAATTGGTTCAAAATCTTTAATATCTGTATCTATAGAACTTATTTCATCTTTTGTAATATATGGAGGATTAGAAATTAAAATGTCATATTTATCAACGGGGATACTCTTTAATATATCAATTTGTTCAAATGATACATCGCCGGCAAATAATTTTTTTTTATTCTTATTTGCTATAGTTAAAGCATCCATAGAAATATCAACCCCTAATACATTTGCACTAGATATTTCTAGACCTAGTGTAATTGCTATACACCCCGAACCGGTCCCCACATCTAAAATATTTGGCGAATCTATGTTACCTAATTTATCTAAAGCAATATCAATAAGCATTTCTGTCTCAGGTCTTGGAATGAGAGCACCTGGGCCAATAAAAAATTCACGACCGTAAAAGTCTAAATGTTCAGTTATATATTGGAGAGGCTCTCTGGATACTCTACGTTTAATCCATGTTCGTAAAATAAATAATTGAGATTGTGATAAAGGTTCTTCAAATCTAAGATACAAATCAAGCCTACTACATTTTAGTAAATAACGTAACAACCATTCAATTTCAATTCTAGGGTTTTCAAAATCTTTATCTTTAAAATAGGATTCTGCCCAATCTATAATATCAATTATACGCCATGATTGAAGCATATGATTTAAGTATATCTCTAATAATTATAAATAAAATTAATTAAGTATCTGCAGCTAAAAGTTCTTGCTGTTCAGCAATCTTCAATTGTTCAATAATTTCTTTAATGTCACCATCTAAAATTTCATTTAATCGATAAGTTGTAAAATTAATTCTATGATCTGTAACACGACCTTGGGGGAAATTATATGTCCTAATTTTAACAGAACGATCTCCAGTAGAAACTAAACTTTTTCTCTCTGCGGCACGTTTTGCTGCAACTTTTTCTTGTTCAGCTGCTAATAATCTTGCCTTCAATACTTTTAAAGCTGCCGCACGATTTTTATGCTGAGAAGATTCATCTTGACATGTCACAACTAGACCTGTCGGAATATGAGTTATACGTATTGCAGATTCAGTTTTATTTACATGTTGGCCTCCAGCCCCACTCGCTCTATATGTATCAATCTTTAAGTCACTATCATTAACTTGAATATCAACATCCTCCGCTTCTGGTAATACTGCCACTGTTGCTGCTGATGTATGAACACGACCACTAGTTTCAGTTTTTGGGACACGTTGAACTCTATGAACGCCACTTTCATATTTTAACATACCAAATGCACCTTTCCCGTTCATAGAAATAATAACTTCTTTAATCCCACCTATACCTGTATCAGATGAATCCATAATCTTATATGACCAGTTATTACGTTCAGCATATCTTGTATAAACTCTAAATAAATCTGCTGCAAATAAAGCTGCTTCATCTCCACCGGTACCAGCACGAATTTCAAGGATTAAATTTTTATCGTCATGAGGATCTTTTGGTAATAATAAAACTTTTAACTTTTCTTCAAGAACAATTCGTTTTTCTTCTAATTCAACTAATTCTTCTTGAGCAATAGTTTTTAATTCTTCATCATCACCTTCAAGCATTTGTTGATCGTCAGAAATAAGATTTAATACTTGAATATAGTTTTGTCCAACTTTAGCGACTTCTTCTAATGAACTATGCTCTTTTGCAAGAAGAGTTAATTTCTCTTGATCACTATAAATAGCTGGATCTGCCATCTGTTCTGCTAAATGAGAACGCTTATCAATAATAGCTTGAAGTTTTTCTTTAATTAGATAGCCTCTGCTTTATATTCTTTCCCCACCATTTGATTATATTTATCGCCAAAGGCTTCTTTTAATGCAGTGATGGAAACTTCAACCATCTCTTCATCAGGTGATCTCGTTGTGATCTTTTGCAACCAAAGCCCTGGTATTTTAAGAAAATAAAATAATATAAAATCACTTTTCGCAGAAATTTTAATTAATTCGTACCCAATCCCTGAAACCAATGGGATCATAGGAATATGAAAAAGAAGACGTATCGGTAATGAAATTGTTCCTAAATAATACATGACAATTGTATCTACAATAGCAAAAACCAATATAGCAGTTAAAAGCACAATAAATAAAAAACTTGTACCACAACGAGGGTGTTGTGTGGGGAATGATTGTGCATTTTTAACATTAACATCCTTCCCAGACTCAAAATTATATACAACCCTATGCTCTGCTCCATGATATTGGAATAACCTTCTAACATCTTTTAATAATGAAATAAGAAAAAGATAAATAATAAAAAATAATATTCGAAATCCGCCAGAAGTCAAATTAAACCATAATGCCTCTTTTTCTATATCCAAAAGATTTGTTGTAATCCACATAGGTGCTATCATAAATAAAGAAATTGCAAGAGCTATTGCAAAAATGGTTGATAAAAATTCACTGATTTTACTCTGCTCATTTTCATCTGGTAGAGCAATATCAGCTGAATAATTAAGAGTTTTCATACCCATTTTCATTGCTTCATATAAAGACGCCATACCGCGAAAAATAGGTTTACTCCAAAAAGAAGATTTTTCTGTAATCGAATAGAACTCTTCCTTTTGTACATGGACTATACCTTCTGGATCTCTTACTGCTGTTGCATAAGCTCCAGGGACACGCATCATAACACCTTCTATAACTGCTTGCCCACCTACCATTATTGAGGGTTTCATAATTGAGATTAACGTAATCTTTTTCATAAAAAAATGGCTCTATTCAATATATTAAATTGAAAATAGAACCATCATAAATATATATATTTATTTGTTGCTATATTTTTTATTGAATTTTTCAATACGTCCAGCCGTATCTACTAAATTTTGTTTACCCGTAAAAAAAGGATGAGATTTATTTGAAATCTCGATTTTAAATAATGGATATTCTTTACCATCATCCCAAGTAATTGTTTCTTTAGTCTCAACAGTGGATTTAGTCAAAAATGAATAATCACATGATGTATCTTTGAATACCACTAATCTGTAGCTATCAGGATGTATATTTTTTTTCATAATTAACTCCTAATTAAGAAATTTTTTCTAATGAAGATTTTAAAAGATCAACACCTTTTTCAATTATTTCAGTGCTAGTTGCATAAGAAAATCTGATATGTCCCGGTGCTCCAAATCCATCACCAGGCACTGTAACAACATTAGCACAGCCTAAAATATACTCAGAAATATCAAAAGTATCCTTAAGTTCCTTCCCATCAACTTTACGACCAATATAACCAGAAAAATCAGGAAAAACATAAAATGCCCCTCCTGGCTTACCACAAATAATATTAGGAAGCCCCTGTAATAATTGTACAATTAAATCACGTCGTTGCTTAAATGCAATTTTAAAATCATTTACGCAAGATTGATCTCCAGTAAGTGCCGCAATCCCAGCCATTTGACCTATAGAATTTGCACAAGAAGTAGCTTGGCCTTGAATTTTTGACATAGCCTTAATAATCTCTCTAGGGCCAGCAGAATACCCGATGCGCCATCCTGTCATTGCATATGTTTTTGATAAACTCAAACATGTAATCACTGTAGCACCTATATTGTAATCTCTATTAATTTTTTCAGTACTAATAAATTTCCCATCATAAACCAACCGCTCATAACATTCATCAGATATTACGACCCAATTGTTTTTTTTGGCTAACTTTAAAATTTTAAGAATTGCTTTTTCACTCCATATACCACCTGTTGGGTTTGATGGTGAATTTAAAATCAGACCTTTTATATTAGGTGTTACTTTTGATATTAAATCATCAAAATCAGGCTCAAAATTACTTTCAGATATAGTATCTACTAAAATCGGTTCTGCATCTGATAATCTTATAAACTCAGGAAAAGAAACCCAATACGGTCTGAAAACTATTACATCATCTCCTTTATCAAATAATGCTTGACATGCATTATATAAACTTTGTTTTTCTCCATTGGATACTAAAATATCTTCTGGTTCATAACGGAGTCCATTTTCGTTTTTTAGCTTACTGCAAATGGCATCACGAAATTCTAACATCCCTGGCCCAGCAGTATATTTTGTAAAGCCATCATCCATTGCTTTTTTACCGGCATCAATAATATGTTTTGGAGTATTAAAATCAGGCTCTCCAACAGAAAAATTAATAACATCTATACCCTGTGATCTCATTTCAGCAGCTCTAGTCGCCATTTCTAACGTAAATGATGGTAAAACCTTATGAACTCTTTTTGCTAACTTATATCTCAAAACTTATGTTGTTGTTTATGGTGCTGTTCTGTATTGAATTTAGAATCATCAAAGTTATCATCTATATTATCGTCTCTTTTATCTTCTTCAATATCAAAATCATTTAAAAACCTTCTACCACTTTTTTGGTGAACTTTTTTATTTTTTGTTTTCTTTTTTGTGTGTTTTGTAAAACTTTTAGATTTATTCTTCTTTTTAAATTTTTTAGGACGTCTTTTATGCCGCTTTGGCCTAGGGACATCTGAAGCTGAGATAATTTCCATACCGCTCTCATCTTCTGGATTTAATTCTTGAATATTATCACTATACTTAATTTTTTCTTTATCAAAAGAAAAAGCATTTAGGTCAAACATCCCATAAATAGTGCCATATCCTCTTGTAATACCATTCCCAATCCCAATATAACTTGGAAATAAAAAATTTGTTTTAAACTCACCCATAAATGCGCCCCATTTATTATCATCTACAGGTTTAGGAAATAAACTTTCTAGCTTAACTTTAGTAAAAATACTATCTTCAATTTTTAAACCAACTTCTTTTGCTAAAAAAATTATATTTTGTCCAAGTAAACGATTTAAAAAAGAAGGCTTTTCCTGATTGGTTAAAAATTTATAACGACCACCTGTCATATGATTTAAAGCTACCCAAGGAGTTACAAAGCGATATCGTAACAAACAATTAGTGGGGACAAATTGTTCTGCCTGCTGCTCAACGTCAAAATCATTAATCTCAAAAGTAATATTACCAAAATTAAGAGTACTTAATTTTTCAATAATTGATAAGACTGGCTCTACACCTTCATGCAGCCCAATAATATATATTTGTTCATTAAGAATTTTTACTTGAACTCGAGGATATAAAAATTTATTTCTATATGACCCATCTAACATAGGGATTATTGGCTCATCACTATATTGCTTCATGAAAATCCCTTTTACTTGATAAGGGGTTTTTCTTACAGGTTTATCTGTTACAACCTTTACAATAATTGATTTTATATTAGGAAAGGGTTTACTCATTAGAAAGAAGTTAATCTATAATTTATTGACTCATCGTATCTAAAAATTCTGCATTTGTTTTGGTACGTTTCATCCTTTCTTGCATAAACTCCATTGCTTCTTCAACTTTCATATCATTTAATAACTTTCTAAGAATCCACATACGACTTAATACTTTTCGATCTAATAATAATTCTTCTTTTCTAGTACCAGACTTTATAATATCAAAAGCTGGATAGACTCGTCGATCGCTTAACCTGCGATCTAGAACTAATTCCATATTTCCTGTGCCTTTAAATTCTTCAAAAATAACTTCATCAGCCCTACTACCAGTATCAATTAATGCTGTAGATATAATAGTCAAGCTACCACCTTCTTCTGTATTTCTAGCAGCTCCAAAAAATTGTTTTGGTTTTTTTAAAGCATTAAAGTCAACACCCCCAGAAAGTATCTTACCACTATGAGGAATGACAGCATTGTGAGCGCGAGCTAATCGTGTAATACTATCTAAAAGAATGACAACGTCATTCCCAAACTCAACCATTTTTTTTGCTTTTTGTAATACCATATCTGCAACTGAAACATGCCTCTCTGGCGGTTCATCAAATGTAGAACTTATAACTTCTGCATCAACATGCCTTTTCATATCAGTTACTTCTTCGGGCCTTTCATCAATTAATAAAACTATTCTTTTTGTCTCTGGATGATTTTTACTTATTGCATTTGCTAATTGTTGTAATAAAATAGTTTTACCAGTTTTGGGCTGTGCAACAATTAAACCTCTTTGTCCTTTGCCAATTGGGGCTACAAGATCCATAATGCGCATAGAGAGATTTTTATCTTTTGATTCTAAATTCAATTTATCTTCTGGATATAAAGGTGTAAAATTATCAAAAAGGATTAATGTTTTAAGTTTATCAATAGGATGATCATTTACTGTTTCTATTTTTAATAATGCATAGAATCTCTCTTTTGATTTTGGCGGGCGAATTTGGCCAGCAACAAGGTGTCCTGTTTTTAGGCTAAATCTTTTTATTTGAGATGGGCTGACATATATATCATCTGGCCCTGGTAAATAATTAAAATCTGGAGATCGTAAAAAGCCATAACCATCTTGCATAACTTCTAAGACCCCTCTTGCTGATAAAGAGCCTTCTTTTTTTGCATTTGCCTCTAAAATTTTTACAGTTAACTCTTGCTTATTGAGGCCAGATACTCCGCCCTCAATATCTAATGTTTTCGCTAATTCTGCTAATTCACGAATTTGTAATGATTGTAATTCGTTAAGATCCATATAATTATAACCTAATTTTATAAATTTACTGAAATTTTAAAACTACATACCTCCGCGGGGATTTGAAGGTTGTTGGAAATTACATTAATTATAGATTGAGTCAAAAGATATTTCAAAATATTCGAAAATTTCTTTTGCGATATAATGGCTACCAAAAATGATGCCAATATATCCACTCTTAATGTAGTCCCTTAGATTTGTTATGCCATCTGCAACTGACTTTACTACATCTGTATTTATTCCATAATTATCTAAATTATTTGCTAGTACTTGTGCATTTAATAATAATTCTTCTTTATCAGTTGTTATATATAAAGTTTTAAAGTGATTACATATAGCATTTGGCAACCATTCAATATCTTTATCACCTTTAAGGCCCATTAAACCAACAAAGTTTTTACTAGGATAAATATTCTTAAGAGTATCTAATAAATATCTAACTCCAGATTCATTATGCGCGACATCATAGTACAGTCCAGTTTCTATTTCTTGAATTCTACCTGGCCACACAACTGATGAAATACCATTATTAATAATTTTATTGGTAATACCAGATTGAATTTGCTTTAAGGTTTCAATACCAAGTGCAGCATTTTGGGCTTGATGCTTACCAATTAAAGCTGTAGTAAATAAATTATTATTATAATTAAAGGTTGTGCCCAATTTTGATATACTAATGCATTTTATTGGTTTTAAATTAATAATCGGTGCACTTCTTTTTTTTGCACACTCAAAAATGATTTGATTTACTTCTTTTTTTTGATTTGAAAGGATTAATGGGACTTCTTTTTTTATAATACCCGCTTTTTCCTTAGCAATAGATTGTAAATCATCACCAAGAATATTCATATGATCCAAAGAAATAGATGTAATAACAGTTGCAATAGGCAAAATTACATTTGTAGAGTCTAATCGGCCTCCCAAACCAGTTTCTATAATAGCAATATCAACATTATTTCGATGGAAATAATCAAAAGCCATGCATGTTGTTGCTTCAAAAAATGTAGAATTTATTCTATTAATATGTTCTGTTGCAGAATCTAAAAATTGAATAATATTATGGTTAGAAATTGGACGACCATTAATTCTAATTCTTTCATTAAAGTTAATTAAATGCGGGGATGTATATAACCCAACATTTAACCCCATGAGACGAAGTACTTTTTCAATAACAGCGCAAGTTGAACCTTTGCCATTTGTTCCAGCTACATGAATCATTTTTAAATTACTTTGGGGATTATTTAACGAATCTAATAACTCATATGTATGCTGAAGCCCTAACTTTATTCCTTTACGCTCAAGAGTGTAAAATTGAGCTAATCGTTTAGAAAAATTATTTGAGATCAATTTTATTAAAAGAATCTATTTTTACATTAACAAATTTGGATGCAATATTTTTAAATGGGCCAACTGAATCTGTGACAAAACAATTTATCTCAACTTTTTTATTATCAGTTATTAATTGTTTTGATTCTAATAATTGTGAGACATAATAGGCAGTTACTTCCCCAGAATCAATTAATGTTATTTCAGATTGGAAGGTGTTTTTTATTATATCTTTCAATAGAGGATAATGAGTGCATCCCAAAATAATAGTATCTGATTTTGTACTTTTTATATCACCAAGGTATAGATTAGCAATGGACTGTGGGATTTGTCCAGTAATCATGCCCTCTTCAACAAGGGGGACAAACAGTGGGCATGCTCTACTTATCACCGAAATAGTTTGATTTTCAATTTTTATTGTTCTTTTATATATATCAGAATTAATTGTTGCATGAGTACCCAAAACCACAATTTTATTATTTTTTGTAGCATTGATTGCTGCTGTTACCCCAGGTTCAATAACGCCTATAATTGGGATGCTAAACATGCCTTGTAGCTTTTTTAAAGCAAGAGATGATGCAGTATTACAGGCTACTATAATTAATTTACAACCTTGACTAACTAACCATTTTGTTATTTCATAAGAAAATTCTTGAATTTTTTCCTTACTCTTATTTCCATAAGGTACTCTTGCAGTATCACCTAAATATAAAATTGATTCTGTTGGGGCAACTTTTGATAATGCATTCAAAACAGTAAGCCCTCCAACACCAGAATCAAATATACCTATTGGATTATTATTCAATTTTATTCCTCTACTAATAATTGTTCACGAGTATATTTAAAATGCTTTATTCCTTCAAAAATAGCTTCAGCAATTGATTCTCTATACTTACTTTGTTTTAATAGTTTTTCTTCATGAGGATTAGATAAAAATCCAACTTCAACTAAAGCATTTGGCATTGATGCACCAATTAAAACATAAAAACCTGCTTGCTTAACACCCCGATTTGGTGTGGTTAACTTTTTATCTAACTCCATTTGTATGATTGCAGCTAAATCCTCACTCTCTTTCATAAACATGCTTTGAGCCATAGTTGCCATTATCAAATTTTCACCTGTTAGCTCTGCATACTGATCCTTAAAATCTTCTAACTCTATTACAGAATTTTCTCTTGATGCAACTTCAATAGCGTCCTCACTTTTCCCAGGTCTTAATAAGTAGGTTTCAAACCCTTGGACCTTCCTATTTTTATTTGCATTTGCATGAATACTAACGAATAATTTTCCATTAGCATCATTAGCTATTTTTGTCCGGTTCATAAGAGGAACAAAAACATCTTCATCACGAACATAAATAACTTCAATCGATGTCTTTTTTTCTAACATTCGACCTAATCGTTTTGTGATATCTAAAACAACATCTTTTTCTTTAGTCCCATATTTACCTATTGCACCAGGGTCTTTACCTCCGTGACCCGCATCTAAGACTACCCTATCTAAGCGCCACTTATCTTTTACGTCTTCAATTCTTTCTTGAGTATCTCCTAATGGAGTTCTCAAGGTTATAACAATTTGATTTGGATCTAAACTTTGATACCAGTCATGGCTAATAACTTCAGACCCTAATTTAAAAGCAATTTGTGCTGTCTCTCCTATTTGATCTGATTCAATTTTACGAACAATACCTCTTTTTGTACCATTTGGTATCGTTACAGTATCAACCATAGCCCCCGCGACAGTGAGATAATACCAACCATGCTTATTAATAAAGGAACTTATGTTTCTTTCTGAAAAAGGTTTTCGAGTAGTTAGGTGAATGATTGTGCCATTTGATTTTTCTTTAATATCAATATCTGTTATATTAAAACGAACGATATCAATATCAAGAAATTCTTTATTTTTATCAAAATTAATTCCTGGTAATAATTTTGTTTTCAACATCTTTAAAAATTCTTCAGCAGGAACATATAAATCATCTGATGTAACCTTAACAACGTGCGTCATTTGAAATGGTTCATCATCAATCATTATATAGCTTGTATTACCAGATATTTTAATTTTTTGCCCAGAAATATATAAAACTAGTTTTTTTCTCTCACTATTTTCATATAATCTAGAAGATAACGACTTTGCTAGGTCTTTCGATGATAGATATAATAGACTTGATTCTGAAATAGTTTTAATCTCAGATTCCGTACCAGCACTACGATTGAATACATGAACTCCTGACCATATTGCACTATTTATTAGAATAATGATAAAAATGTATCTATAATTCATAAAAACAATACTTCTTAATGATTAAAGTTTTAGACAATAAATTAAAGATATTCTTTATTATTAATCAAAATTCTAACTAAAGATTGATCAATCAAATTAAATTGATATTAATAAATAATAAATGATATTCAATATCTGTATTTTGAGTATAGACATCTATCACCTATTGATTGGGTCTATTAACACATGTAAGTTGATAAATTTTATTATAGTAGTCCTAAAATAACTGCGCCCCGATTAATTTTAATCGGGGCGCATTAGCAATTCAATAAATGAACGCTATTTCTTTTCGTACCACATCACGAGTATCATTAATGCAAGTATCCCTGCAAATCCTGCGTCACCAAATTGAGTCATAATTCTACCAATACCACCTATAACTCCAAAAAAGTCATCAAACAAAATTCCTACAATAATACCTACAACGACTAGAGACTTTAATAGGTCTGTAATTCGTTCGATCCACTCGTTTAAGGTCTGTAAGCCTTTCAGCATAGTTTCCTCCTGTTGACAGGAACGGGGTCTAAAATTTTAGACCCCGTAAAATTCCTGTTTGATTATCCCAGAAACGAGAGAAAAACCAGCAGAGCAAGCAGACCGGCAAAACCACCGTCAAGAAACGTGTTTACCAGGTCAACAATGCCGCCAATCGGGTCAAACCCCGTAGAATAAATGATATTAACGAAAACAAATAACACAATTAGTGCTTTTATTACGCCAACTATTCCGTGTGCTGCATTTTGTACGGTTGAGTTCACATCAGCCATGCCGATACCTCCTTGGTTTGGTTTTCAATGATAGCGAGAAATTAGTTCCCGCTAATTTTAAAAGATTGTCCTTTGTCTGTGGTTAAATTCAGGGTCAATCCCTTTTGATCAACTGAATTTACTAAGAAAGTTATTATCGACAATATTTTTATTTATTACTTATTAATTAATGAATTCAACAATTTTTTTGTGTTTTCGAAAACAATTTTAGGATTTATTGAATGCATACAGGCCTGACAAAATCGCCAATGGTCCCTTATATGATTACATTGTAAATCAGGTTTAATTACTGATACCCATTGACTAATAGGAGCAGTCATATTTGGGTCTTGTGAGCCAAACAAAGAAACTACAGGTATATTATTTCTAGCGGCTAAATGTCCAGCCATAGAATCTGGGCAAATCAACACCTTTTGATTTTTTAACCAATTTGAAAAAGATATAAGATTACCTTCATAAATACTAAATTCTATATCAGTATCATTTAAAAGTGTAATTAATGATAAAGTTTCATCTGTTTTTACAACAGTTATATGTTCCATTTCTGAAAATAATTTTAATAAATCAAACCAGTGTTTATCTGGCCATTTTCTCCTTGGATCGCTTGCCCCATTATGAAAAACAATACTTCCTGATGCATTAAAATTAACTTTTTGCTTTGCAATTATCTTTTTACAACCAATATTCGATATTAGTTCTAATGCGCGATCTTGCTGATGCAGTTTGTCAGGAAAAATATGTGAGTTACTATAAAAAAAAGAGCCACCTGTTTTTGAATAACCCAAAGAATATTTAGCTTTTAAATGCCAAATAAACCAACTATCTCTTAAGTCGCCCTTAAAATTAATTGCTATATCAATTTTTTTCTTACGTAAACTTTTTAAAAATTTCTTGGCTTTTACCCACTTAAATAATGACCACTCCCAATTTGTCCACGGAGCTTGAAATATTATAATCTCATCAGCTAACTTTAAATCCTTTGCTAGTTTTTCAGCTTGCGGATTACAAATAAGAATTAAATGCGATTTCGGAAAAGTCTTTTTTATAGACCTTAGCGCTGGTTCAATTAATAAAACATCACCAATTCTATGATATTCAGATACTAATATAGAACAATTATTCAAATTACTTGGTTGTGAATAAGTCCTAAATAAATTAATAAATATGTAAAGAGGAGATATAAGAATACTAATTAATCTAGAACAAAGAAAAAATGCTGGATGATAAACAACTCCTTTCATATATCTAATCCAATATTTTTATAATAACTATATAGCTTATCACCAACATTTTTAATATCGTGGTTCATAAAAACCCATTCTTTTGATAAGGATGCATATTTTTTTACTTCTTCACGATTATTTATAAGATCAATAATCTTTGCTTTCAAGGTTTGTTTATTAACATTAACAAATGGATTATCTGGAATAAATTTTTGATATGTATCATTAATCTGTGTAAGCGTGCAAATACCCATAGATAAAGACTCAACAGAATTCATCCCATATCCCCACCCTCCTTTATCACCAATCTGATCAATAAAAATATCTGCTTTCTGCTTTCTCTTTAATGCTTCTTCATGAGGTAGGTTTTCAATTAAATCAAATTGGATTTGCCCTGATGCATGTAATTCTCGACAAACTTTTATAATAAAATCAGACCCCTTATAATATCGGTTTGTAGGCGCATGAGCTATACGCATATTTTTACGTAGATCATTATTTAAAGTAAATTGTGTAGTATCGAAAGGTAAAAATAAATATTTAATATTGGGGTGTTTATTTAATAAGTCTACTTCATTTGTAAGGTTTAAGTCTGAAATAGAATCTATAATAGGCATTACGCCCCTTGTTCTCAAATCCTCACCATGATAATGAGCAATAATTTTTTTTCCACGATTTTTTAATTCTTTTACAAAAAACTCATTTTTCAAAAAATCTAAACCACTTTCAAAATGAATCACATCAAAATCATATAAATTATATTTTTCAATCGTACGCTTTACAACAGGGCTCCATAACATATCTTTAAATGTTAAAAATAATGAATCCACAATCCCTTCTGGCTCCCATTTTGGCGGATAACCTTTTTTAGGCTTATAATATCCAGGACCTCCACGATAATATTTATAAATTAAATTTCGGGCATACGCCATTTGTTTTTTTGTAAAGTTAAATGGTAAATCTAAGCATATGTCTTCACTAAAATTTTTGGGAGATCGAAAAAAAGTTATTGTTCTACATTCATTCCCACGTATAATATGTTCTTCCCTCCAAAGAGTGAGCGTGCCAACAGTATTTTCAGGAGAAATATAAAGAATCTTCATTATTAATATTTAAAATGGATAACTTAATTTTGGCCATGGAATCATAACTGAATACCTACCTGTTTCATCCTTGGAATTTATTCTTGATGATATCGGCATATTTTCGAACCAGATACTAGTTGTTTCAGGTTCATCTGTATAAAATGTTAGCCCATTTAATTGATTTTCATCAATATTTCTACTTCCAACCGGGGTGTTTAATACTTTAGAAATAACAATCTTTTTATTCTTCCCATTTTCTTCAATTGAAAAATTAATGTAATCATTTATTTCTTTATATTTTAATAACCTAGATGATGTCGTTAAAAAGATTTCTCCTGATTCACATTTTTGTTTTAAAAAATGTAAATTATTTTTTAATCCCTTAGGGAGTCCCATTATATTTACATTCTCATTGAAATGAGTATATAATATCATATAACCTTTATTATAAATTAATTGTTTTTGTATCCTCTGGGATAATTGCTTTTCTAAATCATTAATATCTAATATTTGCTCTTTACCCCAACTATTAATAAAACGTATAAACTCCCATTTTTTTTTACCATCTCTAAATAAAATTGGAAATAAAAGTTCATTGCCATCATCATAAATTGGATCAACAATATTTCTATATCGTGTTCGTTTCATAATCCACTGTATTAATAATTTTGATTGTACGGAAACTGTAGGTAATGAGTTTTGCCCAATAACATGTGTGGTTTTTCCTATCCAAAAATATTCACATCCAGCTTGCGTTGCCAAATCAAGATGATAATTTTCACTATTTAAATCATCACCAAACATATTTGGGTAATCTCCAACTTTTTGATAATTAAGGCCAATACCATGATTTACCCATACTGGGATTTGTATACTATATTTATGCAGAATATTTAATGATTCTTCTGCTAGTGAACGCGAAAACCCACCAAGATCAAAATTCCCCCATGAATGCAATGTATCTAGATGACCAGATTTCCAAAAATCTCTAATAATTGGAGCAATAGATGATTCTTTTAATTGAAAGTTATCAAAATAAGAAAGTTGCTGCCTATCAGAATGTTTAAAAAACCAAAAACTATTGCCTATCTCAAGATTTAGACCTAAGCCAAATGGCGTATCTTTATCTGAATTAAAAAAATCCATCAATGCCTTAAATGAATTGGCAGATGATGCATTATCAATATCACTAGAAATCGCTAATGCACATTGAAATGGAAAAGGGAATTTCCTCAAAAGTATATTATCGATACTCATAACCCAATAGATTTATATTCTTTTCTAATAATGGCAAAACCCTATCTTTTTCATTAGCTGTAAAGTCAGATTCCCAACGGCCAATATTAGCTTTAGATAAATCAATTTTTAATAAATTCTCCTCAAATGGTACATTAATAAATTCACATATATTTATTAATTGATCTCTAGGGTTTTTTACGAGATCTTCAAGTTTAATTTCAAACCAAAAATCAGACTTAAGACTATGCCTAATTTTTATCCATTGACTAATTAATCCATTGTAAATCTTAGCAGTATTCTCTTTTTCTATAGGCATCCACTTCTGTCTTGATAATGATGATACCACATCCCTTGGATCTCTAATTACTGAAATAATTTTTGGTGACGGCATTAAATCAATAATATCTGAAGCAAATAATATATTCCAAGTGTTATCATCAACATATAAATCTTTATTTTGCCCCTGATTAAGATCATCTAAAATATTTTGAAAAAACTCTCGAAATAAATTTTTAAGATCATCTTTAGAATAAGGATTTGCATAAATAAGTTTATTTTTTAGCTTATAGCTTGGAGAACCTAGCCTAGCACCATAATATTGAAATTCAATTAAATTATTTTTTAATTCATTTATAATAGTGCTGTAATTAGGGATATAATTATTAAGCTGAATATTATGGTATTGTTTTGACGTTATTGAAACCCCAAAATAACCACATACTTTTAATAAGTAATAAAAAATCCTATGATGTGAACTACTTGCACCTAAATTTTCTAATAAAGAAAAAAGTCTCTTAATTTTTTGATCAGCATAATATGGTGACCAACCCGTAGAGTAGCTCCTATAAAAATCAAAAATACCATCAGGGTCTACAGCAAATCTAGATTCAATTGGTATAGATATTGCTTGAGAATGCTGAGAAATAATTTTTTTTAAAATCGATGTTCCACTCCTTCCCGTTCCTCCAATAAAACATGTGTTCATAATTTCATCCAATCTGAAAGGTCTTTCTTAATTATATCTGATAGCAATAAAACATCATCTTTAAAGTATGTAATTAAATCTCTTTTTAAAGATGCCGGCATCCTTTTATTTGTTGACCCCCCAATATTCAAAGAATGAATTTTTCTGGCTATACCAAATTGTTTTTCAATACCTAAGGATTTTTTTAAACCAAAAATAGAATTAACAACTTTTGTTAATTGAGGATATTTAATTTTTTTTGTGGAATTATATATTTCAAAATCTGGATTATGATTTTGATCTATAGATAAAAATTTTAAAACTGATTTATATACCTTATCTGTTTCTTTTACAAATTCATCAAACAATATAAACAATACCATGTTTCGATCTACAATGGATAAAAGGCGATTAACTTGAGACCCTAAATTGCCAATATCCCCATAAAATAATAGAGAAGAATCCGGACACCCCTTGGGTATATTTTTACCCATTTTGCGTATATTTATTAAGTTCCAAGCATCTTTTAGATTTAATTTAGTCTCTCCAAAATAATTCAAACAAATTTGATGATATGAAAAAATAAGATCTAATGGATTTCTTAACATTACAATAAATTTTGCATTATTATTATTTTCCAAAATTTTGGGTACCGCTACTTTTGAATATAAATAAAGCGTAGATCCTTCACCTATTAATTCATCATTAGACCTTTTAGAAAAACAATTTAAATACTCATTCAAATCAGTAATACCACCATTATTAATATCTGTACTAAAATAATGAGGCTCCTTTGGCTTTGACATAATGATATCGGGATGCTCAGATAAATATATTGATAACGAAGTCGTACCGCATTTCGGTGCACCAATAATAAAAAAATCAGGACAAATTTTCATCACTTCAACGAACCTAAAATTTCTTGTATTAATGTTGAACGGATGATCCCGATTTTAACTAAAATATAAGGATATATAACTGTGATTATAATATTAATAAAAAAGTGATCTCCCATAAATTTTGAAAAAATAAAACTTCCAAAAATAAAAATTGCTAGCAATAAAATTTTTGTCCACTCTAATTGAATCGGATATAATTTTTTATTTTTATAATATATCATAATGAACATAATCAGAAATGCTAGACAAGTGGAAATTGCTGCTCCGATTTCGGCTTTACCAAATTTGTCATAAAATGGAATCAATAATAAACATAATACTATATTTGATATTGCCCCAACAAGTCTAGTTGTTGCAGCAATACCAGGACGATCTTTTAAAAAAATACCTGGTGTTTGTAGTATATAAAACCCGTAAAATAAATAGCCCAAACTAATCCACGGAATAATGGGCAGAGCGGGTGCAAACTCTTTACCAAAAAATGCATAGCCTGCAATTTCAATTTTTAATAGTTCATCAGCCCATATAACTAATAATAACCAAATATATCCAAACCCTGATAAGGCTAATATAGAAACCCTTGAAAATAACTTTGATGGGCTCTTCTTTTTCCCGTGCTTAAGAAAAAATGGTTGCCAAGCAAAATTAAAAGCAGTAATCAATAGCATCATAAGCATACCAACTTTATAACCTGCATTGTAAATACCAACTGTAGATAAATCTGTTAAGTATTTTAAAATATATCTATCTGCCACTTCCATAAACATAGAAAATAATCCAGCAGGTAAAAATGGTAATGCAAACCTCAATATATTTTGCCATGTATTTTTTGATAATAACGAAAATTTAAAACGATTGTAGATATATGGAAGAGATAAAATAAAAATTAAAGATGATGCTAAAAGATTACTTAAAAAAATTGCGTTGATACCGAACCCTTTCTGAATAATAAAATATAAATTTAATACAATAGTAACCAGTACATTGAGAAGACTAAATAAAATAAACAGACCTGGGCGATTTTCAGCCCTATAGCCCAATAATGGGATTGACCAAATCGTATCTAATACAATAATTATCCCCATTATTGTTATAAAAGAAGGTTCATGAACGCCTAAAAGTATTGGAGATAAAAAATCTCGACATAAATGCCATATACACAGAAATGGAATACCTGTTATAAATAATGAAAAAATTACATTACTAAAAATCTCTAATCTTTCATCTCTATCTGCTGGTACATAAAATTTTAAAAAGGCTGCTCCTAATCCATACCGCATAATAACATTCATAAAAGCTAAAAATGTATAAAATAGCGCAACAACACCATATTCTTTTGTAGAAAAAACATTAGTATATAGAGGCAATAAAAAGAATGTGACAAGACGGGCCAAAATATGGCCAATCCCATAAATTAAAGATTGTTTCCCAAGCTTTCGTATTGACATTTTTTAACTAAAATTAATTTGAATTGTATCACGAAATATTCCACTAGCACCAAAGTTTTCTTTAAACCTACCAAGACCCATGTTTGCCTCTTCATTCACTGTAAATGTGCCAAAATCAAAAATCTTATAATTATTAATTATCGCCCATTCAAAAATTTTATAAAATAATAAATTAACAGATCTGTATTTCTGAAATGATTCATCATGACTAATATAAAATGCCAATACAACATTATTATTTATAATAAAATTAACTACGCCAGAAATCATAACATTATTAACAAAAGCACCAAAAAGTTTTATCTTTTCAGGGAAACGTGCATAAAGATCCAATAATTCATTTAAAGAATGAGTTGGTTCTACACCATGTCGAATATTAAGATTCTTTTTTAGAATAGAATAAAAAGTTTTAAAATCATCTGACTCTTTAATAATCACTCCATTATCTACAGCATTCCTTACCGATCGTTTATGAGATGGGCGAAATTTATCTAAATTTTTTTCTATTGAATCTTCTAAGAATAAGATACTTGTAATATCTCGATTTAAATATTTAAAACCATATTTAAAATAAGCGTAATCCATATAATTAGATAATCTATAATTATATAGTGTTGGTGGTAAGGTTATACGAATCCCTGAAAAATTTTGTTTTTTAGCATACAATAATAGTTGCTCAACTAATGACATTGCATCAGCAATAGATAAAGCTTCCGGGGTAACAAATGACCCTATCGAAGAACCTGGATGTGAAACTAAAATTATTTTACCATTTTTATGCTCTTCAGCTCCAGGAAAAACTGCAAAAATTTTTCCTTTTTTTTCAACAATAAGGCTATGATCTAAAAATCGATCAGGTGGATGATATTGTAAGAATTTTCTTAAGTGAAATAATGTACCATTATTACACTTTGGGACATAATCATCCCACTCTTTAATACTATTATTTGTATATCGTTTAATTTTTAACATAACTGAAATTAAATAAATAATACATAAATATGTTCCATGATGAAAAAATTATATTATATCAATTGAATTGTAATCACTGATAATTCTAATTTGATTATCTAATTTACGGGAGATATAATTGAATTCTGCTATTGAAAAAATACATGCAAGAGAGATCCTTGATTCAAGAGGCAACCCAACTATTGAAGTTGATTTGACATTATCAAATGGAATAATTAGCCGAGCATCTGTACCATCTGGGGCATCAACTGGAGATCACGAAGCTATAGAATTACGTGATAATGATAATAATAGATATCTTGGTAAAGGAGTTAAAAAAGCTGTAAAAAATATTAATTCAATTATTGCAAAAGAACTTCATAATTACGATGTGACAAATCAAGAACAAATTGATAAACTACTAATCGATCTAGATGGGACAGAAAACAAGTCTAAACTAGGAGCCAATGCATTATTAGGCGTCTCCCTTGCAGTTGCACATGGAGGCGCAAAAGCAATGAGCCAACCCCTATATAAATATTTAGGCGGGGATAAAGCATCACTATTACCAGCGCCAATGATGAATATATTAAATGGCGGGAGCCATGCGGATAATACTATTGATATTCAAGAATTTATGGTATTCCCGTTTGGAGCTTCATCTTTTTCCGAGGCCTTGAGAATGGGTACAGAAATTTTTCATTCGCTAAAATCCGTATTAAAACAAAATGGCTTAAATACTGCTGTTGGAGATGAAGGTGGCTTTGCACCCAATTTATCATCAAATGAAGATGCAATTGAAATTATACTTGAAGCAATCATAAATACCGGATACACTCCCGGAAAAGAAGTTTGGTTAGCATTAGATGTCGCAGCTAGTGAGCTTTACCAAAATAATGCATACCATTTAAAATCAGAAAACCGATCATTATCTTCTAAAGAAATGATTAATTATTATAAAATATTAATTGATAAATACCCTATTCTATCTATTGAAGATGGGTTACATGAAGATGATTGGAATGGATGGAAAATGATGACAGAAAAATTAGGGGGGAAAATACAAGTCGTAGGCGATGATCTTACAGTAACAAATATAAAAAGATTATCACGTTCCATTGATGAGAAAAGTATGAACGCAATTTTAATCAAACTAAATCAAATTGGTACGGTTACCGAAACAATTAATGCAGTTAAGATGGCGAAAAAATCAGGATTTGGAGCTATAATTTCTCATCGTTCTGGTGAAACAGAAGATACTACCATATCAGATTTATCCGTTGCAATGGGGATGGGCCAAATCAAAACAGGGTCAGCATCGCGTACTGATCGAACTTGTAAATACAATCAACTTTTAAGGATTGAAGAGGACCTAATGGACAAAGCTACCTTTGCTAAATTAGATGTATTAGGGATGAACCATTGAAACAATATTCAAGAATGAAACGCCATCCTAATTCTAGAGGAGCAATGCAAAAAGCCTATTTATTACAAAAACAATTAATAAGATGGACTCTTTTTCTTGTAGCAATAACTTTACTGATCATATTTATTTTTGGAGATCACGGATTATTTCAGCTATATACACTAAAAGCAGAACGAAAAAAAGTCCAAAAACAAATCACAGAACTGCGTAAAAACCGAGAGGCTCTTTTAGTTGAAAAAAACCGACTTGAAAATGATTTAGAATATATTGAAAAGTTGGCTAGAGAACGATTTAGAATGGCAAAAAAAGGTGAAAAAGTTTTTAAAGTTGTACCTAAAGAAACAACTGATTAAAAGCCTAATCGAAAATAAACCTTTTCACTATTTTTCATTTTTGACATACAAATCATTTCTACATCTTTTGGCGGTTTCTTAAAGTCAAAAACAAGTTCTGATGTAATCACCTTCCCCTTTTTCAATCCAAAAGATACTGTATTATTTCCTTCAAATGGATTAAGCTCACCAGAATTATCTCCAGATGCTGTGACTTTCATTAAAGTCAAAGCAGTAAAATCAAAAGCCTTAGATCTCGTATTGGTAATTTGGACCTTTACTTTTACTTGCTTGCCATTCGGCTTTGCACTAATAACTTTAAATTTTACACCATCAGCAATTTGTGTAGAGCCAACGGGCAAAGAAACCGTCGGATTTTCTAAAGCATTCACAGGAATAAATGCTTCTATTGACACTTTAACAAATTTACCTGATGGATCTAATTTTAATTTCTTTACAGATACACCCGGTTGCAAACTACCAATTACTGCTGCATTATTTGGTTTTGATGATAAATCTGCTGATTGAGTCACTTTTGTATCTTGGCCAAAAACAACATAAGTGAAAAAAACTATATAAATAAATAATCTCATTATGATGATGGTCCCCCAATGATTTTTTGTTTTAAAAATGCATCTAAATATATTTCGACACGACGATTATTAGCTCTCGCTTCTGCAATCTCTGATGAATTAGATAGACTTGTAACATCAATCAAAGGACGAAATTCTCCATATCCAAGAGCAGAAAAATGTCTCTCTGGCATACCAGCATAAGTACTCAATAATCTAACAAGATTAAGAGATCGAGCCGAAGAAAGTTCCCAGTTACTTGGAAATGCTGCACGTGGGGGGAGTTTAAAATCATCGGTGTGCCCTTCGCATCTTACTTCTACATTTAAAAATTTCCCACGCTTATCAATTAAATCTAAAAGGGATGTATAATCTTCATCATCATGTACATTAATAATTTTAGACGTTCGAATAATACCTCCAATTTGTACAAGCAAAGGATAAACTTTAGGATCAACTTCTGCTCGCATAGATTTGAATAATTTCCCTCTCATTGTGATTTTAATCCCTTTTGTAACCCTATCTACTGAAACATATGATGAAGATATACTTTCATTTAATTCTTCGTAGGTCTCATCTAAAAGTTTATTAATAACACGATCAATATGTTTTTCAGCATCATTTAATATTACAAGCAATAATACAAAAAATGTTAATAGAAGGGTTACTAAATCTGCAAAAGTAAGTGCCCATGCTGTCGCCTTGGCACGTCTTTCATCCATAGATAGCTGTTTTCGTAATGCCATATATATTATTCTTTTTCGGGGCGTAAAGAAAATGGCACAAATGTCATAAGCTTCTCTTTAATTAAAATGGGGTGCTCTCTTGCATGAATTGATATAATACCTTCAACCACAATATTTTTTAGCATCATTTCATTTTCAGATCTACGTTTTAATTTCCCACCAATTGGTAAAAAAATCATATTCGACATAAAAACACCATAAAATGTTGTAATAAGTGCTAAACCCATACCGGATAAAAGTTCAGCAAATTTTTCTGCAACATCATAAGAAGCACTAGCTTCTTCACCTCCTCCTGATGCAAAATTATTCATCATAACAATTAGTCCAAGGACTGTGCCCAGCATACCAAATGCAGGAGCATAGGACCCCATATAAAGAAATAGTTCTTGGCCTGCTATATGACGACTTTCAATATTATTCATTTCTAAATTCAAAAATGTTCTTAAACGGGATGATTCTCTTTCATTAATTGCGAGCTCTATTCCATTTTTGAAAAAACCTTCTCTCATATTAGGTAAGTCAGCTTCTAAAGAAAGTAAGCCATCTTTTCTAGATTTTTGAGCTTTTTCTACTATTTCTTCAATAGTGCCAGAATAATCAAAATCCTCACCAACAAAAACATTCTTTAATATCTTAAATATATTACCAACCGCCTTTAAGGGCAGTGCAACCATAGTCGCCGCGATAGTTCCTCCAACCACAATAAGGATTGAATTTAAATTATAAAACCAAATTAAATCACCGCTTCCTTGAATAATGCCAACTACAATAATTCCTATACCTGCAATTAGCCCAATAATTGTTCCTAAATCCATTTTCTTAACCCTGCTTACTTAACCTTTGTTAATTCTTAAAAAAATTACAACAAACTTACATTTTTGTTTTTTATGAATAAATTAATCTTTTTTCTTATGTTGAAATAATGAACGACTGCCTTTATACAATCTCTCTTGTTCTTCATCGGTTAAACTTTTATAGCCATCATCATTAATCTTATCTAAAATACGATTTATATCCATTTCAATATTTTGATATTCATTAGAACGCTTTTCTTGCTTTTGAATTCTGTATTCAATTGCGCTCTTTCGAACCTTAAATAAAAGATCACTAAATCGAATTGGTTTTCTTAATAGAAGATATCCAATAATCATACCGGACAAATGAGTTAAGTGACTAATCTGTGCGCCACTATCAAAAGATGACATAAATGCAATAATACCAATACCTATAACAAACCAAAGTGATTTTATTGGTATAATGCCATAAAGATAAACAGTACGATTTGGATAAGTTAATCCATAAGCTAAAAGAATACCATAGACGGCGCCACTTGCTCCAACAATGGGTGTTATTGAATTCAAACTAAATAACATAGTGACTAATCCCGCAGCTACACCAGTGATAAAATAATACTTTAAGAAACGATTTTTCCCCCATAGCCTTTCTAATTCACTACCAAACATCCATAATACAAACATATTAATCAATACATGCCAGATACCGCCATGAAAAAACAAATACGTAATTGGTTGCCAAACCATCAACTGTGACCACACAAATTTGGGGACAAGACCAAATAAAGGGAAAAACAATGATTCAGATCCGGATAATGTCTGTAAAACAAAAATACCAAAATTGACTGAAACCAATAGTTTAATTGCATCAGTAAATATTGATGGTCTATATGCAAATTGTCCCGGGTTAGATTGAAATTGATATCTCATAATAAACCCAATTTACGCAATTTATTCAAACGAAAATAGTTGAATGGATTTAGAATAGGAGAAACAATGCTAAACGGCGCTTCTGGAACTTTTAATTGGGGTAAAATAGAATATTGTAATTTTAATCCATTAGCTCTTGAAAGATGATATGCTGCACTTATAAATAATTCTCTTGGAAAATTTCCTTTAATTTTTTTATATCCTATATTATTAAAAACATCTCTAATTATAGTGGCACAATTATTAGAGAAAAAATTAAAATCTCTATATTTTTCTAAATTTGATGAATGTGGAGATGTATTAATTATTAAATGTAATTTTTGTTTCAACTCTGACATCATCCAATCTGTATCAATCCCGATAACCCGAATACGATGTATGCTTCTCATAAAGTTTCTACCAAACTTATCATAAAAAACTTGACCATTATCTAAAATTTCAAAATTTTTATTATTTGGCGAAGGCGCAAATTCTCCAATTGCTGGTCTATAAAAATATTCTTCTTTAGACATTATTTCATTTTCATTAATTAAATGAGAAAAATTAAAAATTTTGCCATTTACATTAATTGCTGTGTGACCAAGCATTGAAGCAAAATATTTTACTAATCTCTCATTATAGTATAAATCTACAAAAGTGGTCTTTGGGTCTTCAGTATCTGGCCAACATATAATAATTGGTAATTCTTGATCATAATCTTTTTGTTTTAATTCACGACAACAAATTTTTTGACCTGCCCAATGACGGATGTAACCATCCCAAATAATACGATCTTTATAATATTCTTTACCATCATCATCTAATATATATGTTTCATCATTAAAATTTTTTAATATTCCTTTAATCATTTGATTTAGCTAGTCGGATAAAATTTTTCGTGCAATCTTAATTGACTTAGAATTCTCTAAACTATCAAAGTGATAACGCAATAATTTTGATAAATAATCACTAATAATTTTTCTATCTTGAGACGTTATATCTTCCTTTGGTAACGCATTAATATCTCCTGCTAATAAAGTTGCTAAAATAATACCACTATTTGGCCCTGAATTTGGATTTGGTAATTGCAATCCAGGTAAACTGGTCTCATCTAAGTTTGGACGAAAACCTAAATGTGTTAATAGAGCGCATTCATAATACCAGAATAACAGTTTAGGGTCTATATCGCCAGTGTTATAATTCCGCAGAACATCAATTAATATAGAAAATAATTTAGGATACGGGTCTTCTTCTGAAAGAGTTTTTTCTGTGATTTCAAGAATCGTCATAGATAATGTAACAGAACGCAGATCCTTTAAAATATTAATCCAAGATTCACAAAAATTAGCCTTTGATAAAACCTGTAAATCTCTATTAGGCCTATGAGTGTATATAATCTCAATAAAACTTAAAGGTTGGAACTGTGCAGATTTTGATGATTTTTTTGAACGCCCCCCTTTAACAATAAGACTAATTTTCCCTTTTTCTTTAGTAAAACATCGTGCAATTATTGAAGTATCCCCATAAGGGAAAGATTTTAAAACTATTGCAGGAGTATGTATAATCATTAATTAAGTCAAATATCAGCTTCAATTCTGATAAATATTTATTTGTAAATTATAAATAAATGATTCTAATACGCTTTAGCGTAAATGACTTCATGCTTTGCAGGATTCCCAGAATAAACACATAATAAATCCTTTGGTTTTTCATCCATTGGAATACAGCGAATAGTGGCCTTTGTCTCTTCTTTTACTTTTGCTTCAGTTTCATCAGTCCCATCCCAACCACATCTAACAAAACCTCCTTCAATAATGATTCTTTTTAAATCATCATAGCTTGATACACGATATGTGTTTTCATCTCTAAATTTTTTAGCTTGATCAAACAAGCTATCCTGTATTTCTTCAAGCAAATCTATAATTTTATTTGTAGCATCTTTATGAGATAATTTGATTTTCTCACTTGTATCTCGACGAGCTACAATAAGAGTAGAATCATCTATATCTCTCATCCCTACTTCAATCCTTAAGGGGACTCCTTTCATTTCCCATTCATTAAACTTATAACCTGGAGATCGATCTGACCAATCTTGATGGATACGAATATTCTTTTTTTCTAATGCTAAGATTATGGGATCTATATAATCTTTAATTTTTATAACCTGTTTATCATCTTTAAATATTGGGACAATAACAACCTGTATTGGTGCAATGCGTGGTGGTAACCTAAGCCCTTTATCATCTCCATGAGTTAAAATAACAGCACCTACTAATCTGGTACTTACTCCCCAGCTAGTAGCCCATACTAACTCTTCTTTATTATCTCTGGTTTGAAAAGTAACATCAAAGGCCTTTGCAAAATTTTGTCCAAGGTTATGACTTGTTCCTGCTTGAAGTGCACGCTTATCACCCATCATAGCTTCAATACAATATGTTTTATCAGCACCAGCAAATTTTTCTGTTTCTGTTTTAATACCGGTAAAAACAGGTACGGCTAGATAATCCTCAGATAATTTCCTATACAGCTCTAAAATATTTAAAGTTTCTTCTTGAGCTTCTTCTGCAGATTCATGCGCAGTATGCCCTTCCTGCCATAAAAATTCAGAAGTACGCAAAAATAATCTCGTACGCATTTCCCATCGTACAACATTTGCCCACTGATTAATTAAAACTGGAAGATCTCGGTAAGACTGAATCCATTTTTTATACATAGACCAAATAATTGTTTCCGATGTAGGCCGAACAATAATCTCTTCTTCCAATTTAGATTCCGGATCAACGATAATTCCATGGGTATCATCTGATTTTAGACGCGTATGTGTTACTATAGCACATTCTTTAGCAAACCCTTCAACGTGCTCTGCCTCTTTTGCTAAAAAGGATTTTGGAATAAAAAGTGGGAAATAGGCATTCACATGGCCAGTTGCCTTGATCATCCTATCAAAAGATTCTTTGATATTGTCCCATAATTGAAAACCATATGGCTTAATTACCATAGTGCCCTTAACAGGACCATAATCAGCTAACCCCGCACGATTAACAACCTGTGTATACCAACCTGAAAAATCTTTGTCTCTTTTTGGTAAATCTTTACTCATATAAAAAAACTCTTTAATAATGACGTGTAAAATTAAGTAGTTAGGTAAACTACAAAAAGAATATAAATGTGTTATTAGAAGTTCATAAAATGCATTAAATATCAATTAAAAATTTTCTTATATCCAATTGCTACAAGATTTATTTTATACAATGCCAATTAACCATAATTTTATTATAACTCTAATTCTTTTACTTATGATGAATTGCAATTCAAATTCTACAACTTTATTTACAAATCTTCATATCCCTGGGCAACCGGATATAGCGGCTATCCTTTGCAAGGATGGGAATATTATTCGCCTTTTATCAAACGATAATATTATTGCTGATAAGCGTATTGATTTGAATGGAGGGTGGGTCTACCCAGGCTTCATAGATGCACATATGCACCTTACTGGGTTAGGGTGGTCAATGGAGTCAATTGATTTAGTTGGCACAAAAACCAAAGAGGAAGTCCTAGATAAAATACAAAAAGCAGTTTCTAAAACTCCAGAAGGACTATGGATCCAAGGCAGAGGTTGGGATCAAAATGATTGGCCAATCATACAATACCCTACAAAAGAAGACCTAGATAAAATTTCAACTAAACATCCTATGGTATTTAATAGAATTGATGGCCATGCAACTTGGGCTAATAGCCTTGCAATAGAAATAGCCGAGATTCATCATAATATCCCCGATATTAATGGCGGTATGATTCTCAGAGATAAGTCTGGAAAATTAACGGGAGTATTTATTGATAATGCTATGGATTTAATTTTATCAAAAATTCCAGAACCTACTGAAAAAGATATTCAGAGATATATACTAACGGCACAATCCTTGCTTAACCAATTAGGTATTACATCTATTCATGACGCAGGTACCTCAAAAAAAGAAATTGAGATTCTAAAAAAAATGATTGCAAATCAAAACCTTACAATTCGAGTCTACACCATGCTTCATAATAACCCCGATGATTATATTTCTTATATGGATAGTGGACCTGAGTTAGATAACCCATTTATTAAAATACAAGCAGTGAAAGTTTATCTTGATGGCGCATTAGGCTCAAGGGGTGCAGCCTTAATTGAACCATACTCAGATGCTAAAAATCATAGGGGATTATTGCTCTTAAGCAATACGGAATATGAAGAAATTGTAAAAAAATTTACAAATGCCGGATTCCAAGTAAATACACATGGCATTGGAGATCTAGCAGTGAGAACAATTTTAAATACTTATGAAAAAGTGGCAAATAAAACATTACGTAATCGAATTGAGCATGCACAAATCGTACACAAACAAGATATTGATAGATTTAAAAAACTAAATGTAATCCCAGCCATGCAAGCTACACATTGTACTAGTGATATGTACTGGGTGGATGAACGATTAGGAGCTGAAAGATTGCATGAAGCTTACCCATGGCAATCAATTATAAAAACCGGGGTACCAGTGCCTGGAGGCTCAGATGCACCTGTTGAGTACCCAGACCCATTGGCAGGTATATATGCTGCTATCACAAGACAAGATACATCTGGCTGGCCAAAAAATGGATGGCAGAGACAGGAAAGAATGACCCTAGATCAAGCAGTAAAATCCTATACTGAATGGGCCGCATACGCATCTTTTGAAGAACATAAAAAAGGAGCATTAAAAGAAAATTATTATGCTGACTTTACAGTTTTAAATAATGAACTCTCAGATGATAACCCACTAGCTATCCTTGATACAGAGGTATTGTTCACTATTGTAAATGGTAAAATAGTGTATAAAAATGATTAATTCTGAAATAAAAAAAATTCAGTCTCTGCGTTACAAAAAATATCGATACACTCATCACCAATTTTTTATTGAAGGAAAGCGATTAGTTAAAGCTGCTTTAGAATCCAAAAATAAGTTTAATGCGTTATATGTTACAAATCGATTTACTAAGGATAACAAAAAATGGCTTGAGCCTTTTAAATCACATAATCTAAATATTATTGATATATCATCAAAAATAATGGAAAAAATTTCAAATACAAAGACTCCATCAGGAATTGCTGCGGTTTGTATTTTACCTAAATATTCGAAACCAGATAATAAAGTAAATCACTGGTTATATTTAGATTCAATATCAGATCCTGGGAATTTAGGCTCATTATTCCGCTCTGCTGCTTGGTTTGGTTTTACTCATATAGCGTTATCGAGTGATTGTGTTGACCCATATAACCCAAAAGTCATTCGAGCTGGAATGGGCGCACATTTTCAGCTCAAAATTAACGTAGGACTTGAATTAAAAACATTTTCGAAATCACATATAATTATTGGCGCTGATCAAAATGGGACTCCAATATCAAATAATATGATACCTAAAAAATTTATTTTAGTATTAGGTAATGAAGCTCATGGCCTATCTGAAAATATAGGCAGCCTAATTAGTCAAAAAATTTCTATAGAAAAATTAGGGTTTGGGGAATCACTGAATGTTGGTATTGCAGGAGCAATTTTAATGTATCAATTAAAAAAATGATGTATCCTATAAATAGCAATTAACATCTTTCTAAAATTCATCTTTTCTATAAATGAATTCTCTAACGTAAGTTTATCCTTATGAATGTTCAGGAGCCCGAACCATATGAACAACATGTTAAGTATTCGTGCCGCTTTTGGTATTGTTATAATATCCATACTATCTGCATTTTTAGCAGCTGGAATGGTAATAGGGTTTGGTCTATCCAATCCTGATTCACCACAGAAATTCTATACTTTTATATCCTTTATAATTGGGCAAGCATTTATGCTAGTCCCTTTAATCTGGTTCTTAATACATAAAAAGCAACCTGTAATAAAAAGACTAAGGTTAAATTCTGTACCTAACGAAATATTATATCTGACTGTTATTTTTTCATTTGGTGTGATAGTCCTATCAGATGAAATAGATCGAATAATTCAGATTCTGATTCCTGCACCAGATTATATTTTAGATCTAAATGGCTTATTAAAACCCGAATCCCTAGGGGGCTTTATCCTCTTATTTACCGCAGTAGTTGTTATTGCACCATTAGGAGAAGAATTACTATTTCGCGGATTTCTACAACAATTTCTCGAAAAATATTGGAAAGATATAACAAGAGCTATTTTAGTTACAGCCTTGTTTTTTGCAATAATTCATATGAATCCATATTGGTTTATACAAATATACTTTTTAGGAATTATATTAGGATTCTTAGCATGGAAAACCGGGTCTGTTTTGCCACCTTTAATATTACATGGTATGAATAATGGTGGGGCTATGTTATTCTCTTTTACTAAAGTTGAAGAACATAGTTTTTATGTTTGGGGAGGGCATGTTTCTCCATTTATCATTGTTTTAGCAATAGTCGGATTAATTTATGGATTTAGAGGAATCAACGACCTAAAGGTAAAACCCCGATGAGAAAAGAAATGTTCGAACATGAAATAACAATTTTAAGAGATACTTTTGGCCGCCTACTCAGACGACATGCACATACAAATTTAATTAAATTAATCAATAAAACACATCCGGCAGATTTAGCCATTTTATTTCGTTACTTCAATGATGATCAACAAGCACAAGTATTTAATCTGATGAATGAAGATAGTCGTATAGCAGAATTTTTAATAGAGCTAGATGATACACTTATTGCAAATTTATTAGATTCAAAACGTCCAGAAGATGTTGCAAAATTAATTGAACATGCGTCAGCCAATGATCAAAGTTATATCTTGGGTACTTTAACAGATGAACAAGCTCATGCAATTATAGAGTTACTCAACACAGAAGAACAGGAAGAAATAGAAGAGCTAATGGGCTACCCTGAAGATTCTGCCGGAGCAATGATGACGACTGATGTATTTACTCTATATCAAAATACATCTTGTGGCAACGCACTAAGAACCCTCCAAGATCAAAAAGATGCAGAAATGGTATTTTATCTATATGTTGTTGATGATGATGACCATTTAGTTGGAGTAGCATCGCTTAGGGCATTAGCAACAACCCCACCTGAAACCTTATTAAAAGATATAATGGTAAAAAAGGTGCATTCTGTTCGCCCTGAGACAGATCAAGAGGATGTTGCTCTTATTGTTGCTCAATATAATTATTTAGCTGTACCAGTTTTAGATGGAGATGGGCATTTAATTGGTATTGTAACAGTAGACGATGTTGTAGATGTAATTCGTGAAGAAGCCACTGAAGACTTTTTACAAATGGCTGGTGCAGGTAAGGATCGTGAAATTTTACTTAAATCTAGCTGGGAAAATGCAAAAGCACGTTTACCATGGTTATTTGCTTCTTGGATAGGGGGCATTATTGCAGTAACAATTATTGGCACTTTCGAATACATGTTAGAAAACATTATTGCTCTAGCAGCTTTTATACCGGTTATTATTGGAATGGGTGGCAATATTGGGACTCAATCATCAACAATCATTGTTAGGGGAATGGCTACAGGGCGAATTGAAATTGGCAATGAAATAAAGGTCCTTCTGAAAGAATTAAGAGTTGGGGTTATCTTAGGAATACTATATGGCTTTTTATTAGGTTTATTCGCAAATTTTAAATTTATGAATGCTGATCCATTGTTAGGTGTTGTGGTGGGATTAAGTATTTGTTGCTCAATGTTAATTGCTGTAGCATTTGGGACCATCATCCCTCTTATTCTAAGAAAAATTGATATTGATCCTGCTGTCGCTACAGGACCTTTTGTAACAACAACTATCGATATACTTGGTGTCTTTCTTTATTTTATTATTGCTGGCTCTCTTCTATCAATTTAAATGATTTCTTTTTTACTCATATTGAGTGCTGGTTTGTACCTTGCATTTGTTGTTTTTATAATCACTGGACTTTTTAAACACTCAGAACAACACTTCAATACATATGATGACCCACCATTTGTTTCAATAATTATTGCGGCTAGAAATGAAGAATTTCATCTTCCAAACTTAATCCAAGATTTAATTAAGCAAGATTACCCAACAGATAAATTAGAGGTTATTATTATTAATGATAGATCAACAGATTCTACTCAAGATATTATAAATGAAGCAGAGTCTAATTATTCATTTATTAAACAAATAACAATTTCAGAAATATCTCAGGAGATGATGCCAAAAAAATATGCATTAACCCAGGGGATTAATATAGCAAAAGGGGAAATAATCCTGTCTACAGACGCCGATTGTAGGCTCGGAAAATTGTGGGTAGCTAGTATGGTTTATAGTGTTATATCAAACCAAAGCATTATTGTTGGTTACTCTAAAATTAATGCTCAATCATTTTTTGAGCATTACCAGAAGATTGACTTCTTAGGCATTATGGCTGCAAATGCAGGAGCAGGAGGTTGGGGGAAATTCTGGTCAGGGACAGGTCAAAATCTAGGTTATTTAAAAAAGGATTTTGATTTAATTAATGGTTTTGAATCTGTAAAAAATGAAG
>MDTE01147167.1_pt1 | contig 32165 bp, 23 predicted proteins | sample 811231 | NCBI WGS metagenome assembly MDTE01 (sample SAMN05326651, study PRJNA326480) | marine metagenome | isolation source: seawater | place: Indian Ocean: Red Sea | collected 2010 | reverse complement strand
TTCCAACCCCAATCCCAAACCCGCAGCACAAGCCACAATGACCAGGGTCGCCAGAAAACCCTCCGTCAACATGCTGCCATAGCCTACGAAGCGTGCATCGGGCTCACTTTTCAGCTGCTTGCTGCTGGTGCCGCTGCTCACAAGGCAGTGAAAGCCACTGATGGCACCACAGGCAATGGTGATGAAGAGAAAAGGAAAGATGAAGGGGGCTCCCTCTGGATGCCATTGGAAAGCCGGAGCAACCCATTCCAAGGGAGCTCTTTCGCCTCCACCGGGTGCCGAAGCGCCGCCCAAAAAGGCCGCCCCCATCAAACCAAGGACAATCAATGCCAAAGCAGAAATCAACTGCAGGGAATTGATGTAGTCCCGCGGTTGAAGCAATGTCCACACTGGGAGCACCGATGCAACATACGAATAAGCCAGCAAGAGGATGACCCAGGTGATCAAATTCCAGGACTGCATGGAGGCATTGAGTGTCCCCAGCCAGCCCTCATTTCCATAGAGGACGGTTCCATACATGATGACGAGGGAAATGAGTGAAGGCAGCAGCAGATTCACCCCTTTGCGGTTTAGCCAGAAACCAATGAGCGTCGCCAGAGGTATCTGAATCAGACAGGGGAAAATCGCTGCAGGATACATTTTGAATACCGAGGCAATGACCAGGCCAAAAATGGCCAGAACGATGGTCAGGGCCATGAAGAGAATAAACAGAAAGAGGAGTCTCACCCTTCGGTTCATCACCTTGCCTGCAATATCCCCCACCGTCTGTCCACGATGCCTGAGACTGACGACCAGAGCTCCGAAGTCATGTACGGCTCCAATGAAAATGGACCCAAGAACCACCCATAACAGGGCAGGGACCCATCCCCACATCACGGCGATGGCGGGGCCGACGATCGGTCCCGTACCGGCGATGGAAGTAAAATGATGACCGAAGACAACTCCTTTGGAAGTCGGCACATAATCGACACCATCTTCAAGCGCAAGGGACGGGCAAACCGTCTTGGCTGAAAGTTCGAAGATGCGGCGACCAAGCCATCGACCGTAGGTGTGGTAGGCGACCACAAATCCCAGACCAGCCAGAAGAGCCACAAAGAAGGGTTGCATCGTTTGGATGAGTTTTCAGCGAAAAGTCGGGCCCATTACTGGATGGGTGAATAGTCGGTTGCCGAAAGAAAGACTGAATCCACTTTTTTAACAAGAGCGCCATCCTTTCGAGAATCAGCAAACGCCTTCTTCCAATTCGGATCCGCGCCAAAGGCTTTCCATGCAGCCTCTCTGGCTTCCTTGCTGGGGTAGGCAAGGATATAAACAAGGGTATCTTCACTTCCCTCAGGAATCCAATAACCCACCAGGCTCATACCGTGTTTGACAAAAATGGCGTTGGTATGTTCACGAAAGCGCTTGTTGAGAGCACTCAATTTCCCAGGGTGCGTGTAGTAGGTACGCATTTCAAAAACCCGGTTGCCGGGGCTCTTGTCAGATGACTTTTCCAGATGGTGATCCGCCAAAGTGGTGAAAAAAGCTCCGAAGGACAGGACGATGGACAACAATGTGGTTCGAATCATGAATGACGTTTTTCTATGGTTTGGGTTTGAGACACTCACTTACTGAGCGTTGCGGTTGATGGGTTCAGGGACAACCAGGTGATGAGGGAAATCCGATGCCTGTTGCCCACCTCGAGGCGCCAGGCGCTTGTTTTGAGAACCTCCTCTGGGCTGGTTGAGCGGGATGGCCATGCCCCCTTGCTCCTCAAGCATGGTGTAAAGTTGGTTTTCAAACTGCTTGGCAATGTCCCTGAACTGGGGATCAGCGATCAAATTGGTTGTCTCGCCGGGATCCTTGCGGATGTCATAAAGCTCATCGGTATCCCAAAGCCCATAGTAGGTGGTGTACTTGTATTGATCACCTCTCAAGGAAAAGACGGTCGGTGACTGAGGAAAGTTCTTCTCCCAGTAATAAACATAAAGGAAATAATCTCTCCAGCGAGTTTGCTTTCCCTGAGCGAGCGATATGAAACTCTGTCCATCCATATGGGCGGGGGTTTTCAGCCCTGCAGCTTCCATAATGGTAGGCCCAATATCAATGTTGGCCACCACTTCTTCAACCACTCCACGACCTTCAAAAAGTTCGGGACACTGCATGATCATCGGCACCCGGATGGAGGTTTCGTAAGCAACACGTTTGTCAATCAAACCATGTTCACCAAACATGAAGCCATTGTCTCCCATGTAGATCACAAGGGTTTCCTCATAGATCCCCATCTTCTTGAGCTGCTCGACGACACGACCAATGCTGTCGTCAACCGACAGAAGCGCTTCGCAGTAGCGCTTGTAATACCGCTCAACATCCAATTCGCTGTGATAGGGAAAATCAACGCCATGCCAGCTGTTGCGCTGATCCCTGAGCCAACGGGGTTTACCTGCGTAATTGGCGGGTGTGTCGGCTTCACTGGAAGGGCGTTCCCATTTGGCATCGGTGTATCGCCCTGCGTGTCTTTCTGCGGGGGTGAAATTGGCGTGCACCGCCTTGTGCGAAAGGTAGAGGAAAAAAGGAGCTTTCTTACTTTGCTGCTGCTCCATGAATTCGATGGCATAATCCGTCAATTCGTCGGTGATGTAACCTTTCTGCTTCACCCTGTCTCCATTGACATTGAGCGTGTAGTTGGGATTGGGTGGCAAGTAATGTCCCTGTCCCCTGAAACTGACCCAATGGTCAAATCCTGGGCGGGGCGCATCGGTTTCTCCACCCATGTGCCATTTGCCGATGTAGGCGGTTGTGTAACCAGCCTTCTGCAACCATTGTGGAAAAAAACGTGTCCCTTGAGGCACCAGTCGATTGTTATCGATGACCCGATGCTTGTGAGTGTAAAGCCCCGTCAGGATGGAAGCTCGACTGGGGGAGCAGAGCGAGGTGGTCACAAAGGCATTCTTGAGATGGACACCATTTCGCGCGATTGCATCCATATGCGGCGTTTCCAAAAATGGATGGTCCATGAAGCCCATCGCATCGTAACGATGGTCATCGGCAAGGATAAAGATGACATTCCGCTGCTTGGCTCCCGGGACGGGTTCAATCTCCACAGCCGAATCAGCGGCATGACCCGGCATGGATCCGAAGATGAAATGGATACATAAAATGAGGCTTCCCCATCCCTGCGGGCGGACAAACTCCGATGACAAACCTTTGATTTGTTTCATGATGCGTTAGAAAAGTTTACTCTACCCCCAAAGGATGCCAAGTGTGGAGTGCTGAGCCTTGTGCCTACGGTTCCTTGCGAGGGGAAATTTTCACGGAAAGGAATTGCCACAATCCGAGCCTCCCGTTTTAATCAAATGCACTCCAGAAAAGATAATATGATGATCAAAGCAATAGGTGACAAGGCTTGGCTGGGACTACTGATAGGCGGTTTGATGGCGTTATCGAACTTGCAGGCACAGGAGGCCGAACCCCCCGCAGAAGAAGAAAAGGCACCTGAAGTATCCATTTTTCCGGACAAAAACCTGGAGGATGTCGTACGGCAATCCGTTTATGAAAAGCGTAACACGGACAAGCCGATCACCGCAGAGGATGTGGTCGACGTCTCCACCATTAAGGGCCGGGGAAAAGAAATCAGGGACCTCTCCGGTCTCGAGCACTGCAAGAGCCTGGCACTTCTTGATCTGGCGAACAACCAGATCACGGACATCTCCCAGATCGCTGGCCTCAAAAGGCTCCAGTCTTTGGACCTTTCTAATAATGACATCTCCGATATTGGCGTCCTTGAAACCGTTCCCGCGCTGCAATACATCGAGTTATCCCACAACAAGGTGAAGGATCTTCGCCCATTGGCTGGGTTGAAGAACATGTCTGCTCTTTATCTGGGCTACAACCAGATCGAATATATCTACCCCATTCTTGGGCTTCCCAAGCTGGCCTCTCTCCACCTGAGCGTTAATCGCATCACCTCTATTGAGGGGATCGGTCAGCTCAAATGGCTGAGTTCCCTGTCTTTGGATGGTAATCAAATCTATGACCTCATCCCTCTGGACGGCCTTCAGAACCTCAACTTTCTCTTTCTGGAATACAATCAGATTCAGGACATCAGCCCACTGATCTCCATGGCCCGATCCGATCAGGAAGGAGAGAGACGATTTGCTCCCTTCCTCAAACTTTACCTGAAGGGAAATCGAGTCCGAAAAAGCCAGATCGAAAAACTCAAGGAATACGGTGTCCGTATTCAATATTAGGTAATGGAAGGCCTTCAGATGAAGGCCATCGAATGAAAAGGCGATGGATTCAAGGTCGACTCATTCCCAGATCCTCTTCAAGAACGGCGCTTGTCAGGGCGCCGTTTTTTCTTTTTAAAGGCCTTCCAGCGATCATGCACCCAAAACCAGTTGAGCGGGTCTCGATGAATCGCCTGCTCAAAGACATCATTGATCTCTCGCGTAATGGATTCGACAGGTCGCCGCTCTCCCTGATCAAACAAGGGAATCTCCTCTCCATACTCAATATGCCATTGAGCGGGTCCTTCCCGGTAGCAGATGGCGCTGACGAGCCGGCATTGATACCGCTGCGCCATGATGGCGGGTGCAGTGCTGCACTTGCAGTTCTTCCCGAGGAATGCCAAGTCCAACCCCGAACCGGTTGTCTGATCCGCCAGCAACCCCATGACCGTAGAACCTTTTCGCATGAAGCTGCGGAAAGATTCCACGTCCTTGCGTCGATCAAAAAACTGGACCCCTGAGCGCTCTCTCAGCTCACGCAAGAGGCGATCGGGGCCCGGCTGGTTGAGCCCCCGATAGGTCGCGCCTCCCTGGTATCCCTGAATCTGGCTCATGGTGCGAACGTAAAGCTCGAAATTACCAAAGTGGCCAATGGCGACCACCCAGCCTCGATTCCACTCAGGGGGGCTTCCTCCATCAGTCTCCTGATCGAAGACCTCAAAACCACTGTAGCGGATATGAGGGCTTATCGCCTGATGAGACATGTGAGCGGTTTTAATCGCACACAAATAATTCTCCCCCAGACGACGGAAATGTTCGCGCGCCCAGTCGATGGCATGGCCCTCTCGATGATGCGTTTTCAGATACCAGGCAAGCTGGCCTACCGCAACCCGCCGATGCCGACGGTCGACCATAAAGGCCAATTGCCCCATCAAACGCCCCAAAAAAGCAACCCATCTCAGGGGAAGGATGGCCATCCCCCAAACAAGACACTTGCCCACGCCGTAAACCATTCCGTTCAACCAACCCTTCATGATTCAGTGGAAACAAATCTTCTTCACGCAGTCCTGAAAGTCCGTAGCCCCTTCGATGATCTTGATTTCCACCCGCATGAAATAAATCGGCAGATCCCTTCGATCCAGCTTGGGAAAGCGTACGGCATCCTTTTGGGTCGTTATCAGGATTTCAGCCTGTCGCTTGACACCGCGATTGATCACATCCAGCACTTCCTGCTGAGTGTAGCGATGGTGATCGGCAAACCGTCTTTGATAGACAATTTGATTCCCCAACCGAATAAGGCTCTGCTCAAAACTCTCGGGCTGAGCGATGCCACTGATGGTTGCCAATCGACGATGCCGGACGTGCTCCAATGGCAGCTGTTCTCCGGTGAACAAGTCTTCAAAGAACAATGGATGATGCACACACTCGATGATGCCAGCTTTGGAATTGATCTTCTGTATCCGCTTGCGCAGTTCTTGGGTGGAACCATCGATTTTGGTAATGAAAATGGTGTGGGCACGTCCGAGATGTGACGGGGGTTCTCTGAGCGTGCCCCGAGGCAGCAGATGGCCATTGCCGAAAGGGTCCTGGTAATCGATCAACACCACGTCGTGTCGCCTGCCGCGCAATTTCCAGTATTGGAAACCATCATCCAGCAATAAGGTATCACATCCGAATTTTTGAATGGCGTAGCGGCCACTTTTGACCCTGTCCTTATCGACCAGCACCACTACATCGCGCAAGTTGGAAGCCAGCATGTAAGGCTCATCGCCTGAAGATTCCGAATCCAGCAGCAGCGACTGACCGTCAGAAACCACTTTCGGCGGAGTGATATCCTGTCTCAAAAGCAATTTATTGAGCAATCGCTCGTGAAGTGGCCGAGGCTTGGAACGATACCCACGCGAAAGAATGGCCACTTTCCTGCCAGCATCCTGGAGTTCGCGAGCAAATTTTTCGACCACAGGAGTTTTGCCCGTACCTCCCACGGTTAGATTTCCAACGGCAATCACCTGCACGCCGAGTGTCGCATCGCGCATCAACCGTAGATTGTAGAGTGCCCTGCGGCACTTGATGGCCACTTTGAATACCAGGGAGAGCACGTAAAGCACTCCTCTGATGAGCGAGGCTTTTCGATCCTGTCGATGACCTGAAATCACCTCCAGCACCAGTGTCTCAATGGACTCTGTCCAATCCCTGATCAATAACCGCATGTGAGGTCTAAGCTGCCAAATTGTCACCTTCTCGGCAAGAGGTCTCCGAGCATCTACATTTGACTTTACCTCAAGCAAAAGCTGATCAAACTCGGCGACATGCAATCAAGTCGCCCTTACCGAATCTCCATGGGGTTGTTTTCGTGCTTACTGTTGAGTTGCCTGCCAGTAACAGCCAATGCTCAGACAATCCAGGATTGGGATGAAATGGGTTACATCGGTCACAGGCTCAAGGAGGCATCACCCGAATGGCTCGAATGGCCCCTGCCCTCTGCCCAAATCGCCTCGGTTTCTCACACTTCTACGGCAGGAAGGTCGGTCAACCTTTCCTTCAAGGACTTGGGGCATGGCAAAACCGGCATCGCACTCCCTTCCCAACGAGAGGGCCATCTTAGATTCGAAAAACTTCAGCCAGACCAGCAACTTTCTGATGGTCGCTGGCACCTGAAAGGAGAGGCTCCCAAAGCTCATCACCTGGAAGGGGTGCTGAAGGCTTCAAGACCCGGAACTTACTCTGTAGAGGCTTGTTTCAAAATCACTTCTTCTTTCGAAGGCGCCATTCGCTTTGAAGTGGGATCTTCTCATACCAACCTGGAACTGAATCAAGACGCAGTCAACGGGCTCTCGATCAACCAATCTCTTGGGATCGTTCGGATTGAGCGCCCCGGCGACCACCCCTGGAAATTGACAGCTCAGAGCGCCTCGGTTGAGACCGAAGGCATCGTTCTGATGCATGTGATCCTGCGAACGGCTCCCGAGGGCGAACCCATTTCCCAATTGGCAGATGGTTCCATTTTACTACATGCGCGCGATGTGCGTATTCATGGTACCAAGCTTCAATACGAGCCCTTGCCTCACAAAAATACCGTCGGTTATTGGGTGAATGAATCTGACCAACCGAGCTGGTTCTTTCAATGCCTGCGCCCGGGGAGGTATGCCGTAGAGATTCTTCAGGGCTGTGGCAAAGGGCATGGGGGCAGCCTGGTTCACCTTTCCATCGATCAAACCATGCTCCCTTTTCTGGTGGAAGAAACGGGTCATTTCCAGCATTTTGTTCCTCGCATCGTCGGAGAAGTACGGTTACCACGCCCGGATTCATATGAATTGAGACTGATTCCGATCAAGAAAGCTGGAGGCGCGGTCATGGATGTCCGACAAATTCGGCTCATTCCCTTGGCAGAAAAGCCATGAGCCCTCAGATCAGGACCCTATCCTACAAAACAAGTCCTGATTTCACGGACTTATGGGAACAGTTTGTCGTACAGCTGATAGAACCCGACGGAGGTCATGAGCAGGCTTGAAATCCACAGCAGAAGGACCCAGATCTTTCCGGGAAAAAGCGCACGATGGGTTTGAGCATAGTGAAAATAGAGTGCCGCAAAGCAAAGAAAAGGCAACATGAGGGCCTGAGCCAGCGCACCAATGAAGACCAGTGTCAATGGCTGGCCCACTGAAACATAAAAGATAAAATAAAGCAGGGGAATCAGGATGCAGGCACGACGTACCAGGGCATTTCGGTCTCTTGCTGACCCCGAAACGGAGGGAGTGAAGAGCATCCACAAATCAGCGGATAATCGTGCGTTGGAAGCAGTCGAGATAAAAACAGTCGAGTATAGCACGACCAAGGCCCCTACCAGGAACAGCCAAAGCCCAAGGGATCCAAAGGACTCCTGATACAAGTTTGAAAGTGTTGGAATAAGATCATTGTTCGTCACTTCCAACCCTTTGCCGTTAAGCACCGCAGCGCCCAGTAAATAAAAGGCTACGGTGGCTCCAGTGTAGATGACCATGGATACCCAGGCATCCCACTTGAGCACGCGCATCCAGCCCTGCGCCCGTGCCTCCCACTCCGGAGAATCTTCCTTGGGGCCAACGAAGCGGGCATAGCCTTTTTCCAAACACCAATAGGGATAGTAAATCAGCTCGGCAGCCCCCACCCCAATCACTCCGAAGGCAGCGAAAGCCGTGATGAAGTTTTCTGGCAACTTGAATTGCAGACCTGTGGCCAGCTGACTTGGAGTGATGCCATATTCAGTGCGGTAGAGGGCAAAGACTGCAAAAATGGTAAATAGAGTGAAGGCCGCGACCATCCCCGTCGAGAACCGTTCAATGAATCGGTAGCGCCCCATGAGAAGCAGAAGGGCGCACGAGCCGGTGATGCAGAGGGCCCAAGCCTTGTTGAGTAGCTGTTGCCACTGATGAGCCAGTGTTTCCTCAGGGAGCCCCACCCCTGCATCCAGTACGTGGCCTTCTGCATACCAGGCGGGTGGCTGAGAGAGGGAAGGAATGCCTGTTTCAAAAACACCGGCAATACCGCCCACCATACCTGAAACCTGGAAAAACGTGGCCACAAACATGATCATCCAGCACCACACCAGCCAGGATGCTTCCGCCCTCAGGTTAAGGTATTTCCAAATAAAGGAAAATCTGGGCCCCGGCACGGCATCCATGGCCTGCAGCGTGGTGCGACCGTGGGTGATGGCATAGCGCCCCAGTTCAACCTGGAGGAACACCTTGATCATGCAGCCCAGAATAATGAACCAAAGCAGGATGAAGCCCACGTCGGCTCCAACCTTGGTCGTTACAATCAATTCTCCTGAACCGACAATATTGGCCGAAATAATCAAACCAGGTCCCAATTGACGTGCGATGCCTTTCCAATCCTTGGGAGGATCCTGATGATAGGTCGATTCCATGATGATAGGGTGGATTGCGGGTAACGGTGCGTCCAGTATCACTCCTGAAAGAGAGGATCACAAGGCATGTTTTAGTGAGAAGATGGCGCACTTCGACCCAACCCTTCCCCGCAGATGCAAGCGCATGGAGTTGACCGAAGTCAGGCCATTGCATTTGACCTCGGCTACGGGTCGGGCTTTGATAGAGAGCAGGATGCAGCGCAGATGGATCAACTGGATCGGACTCTTCTCTCTATGGGCAGGAGTCCTCTCTCTGTCGGGAGCCCACCCGAGCCATGAGTTACCTATGCTTCGCTACCCCATCCGTGTGGTACTATCGGCTGATGAATCCGAGTTGGTCGTTGCCAACAGTCGGTCTGGAACGGTGTCTGCCCTGGACCTGGAGAAAGGAAAAGTCTACCAGGAATCCTATCTGTGCCCGGAGATTTCCGACATGCACTGGGAGCCGGTCAAAAAGGAAGGCTTCTTCCTGGATCCTCAAAATCATCGCCTGCTGCGTGCCATCCAAAACAAGGAGGGAGGTTTTGATCTGGAAGGATCCTGGAAGACAGTCGGTGATCCACGCTACCTGGAAGCTTCGCCCGATGGCCGCCAGCTTGCCGTAAGCGGCACTTGGTCCAGGCAGATTCAAATCATGAACGTTCCTGGTGATTCTCTTCCCCCGGAGCTATTGCTGACCCTCGACTTGAGCTTCAACCCGGGCCCCATGGTATTTGTGCCAGACGAAAAACTTTTGCTCGTCATGCACGCCTTCGGAGGGCTTCTTGCCTGGGTCGAGCTGGGCACGGGAAGCGTCCGATCGGTTGTCGAACTCCCGATGAACAACTTCGGGCGGCCGAAGATCCAAACGACCCATCAAGGGCCAGTGCTCTGGCTGGCCGGGCAGTCGCTCAACCCAAGGGCCACCACGTTTCAAACCGAGGTCATGTGGGGGGTCTTGATGGACAATCAAATCCGCTCCATACCCGTGAGCTTGGCCCTCGATCCCATGACCCCTGTCCACCAAATGGGACGCGTGTATGGCATGGGGGATGAAACCGGTCCCGGTGGCGATCCGGGCAGCGTTTGGAGCACCCGAAACGGCACTTTGATCGCTGCTTTGGAGGGGGTGGATAAGATCGCCCTCAGACCGCGATTGGATCAACCCGGCGTTCAACGGGTTGCTGTCGGAGATCGACCAGTGGACATGGCAATCAACCGGGAAGAAACCCGATTGTATGTAGCCAACCAGTTTTCGGATACCATATCCATTGTCGACCTCGAGGAGAACCGAAGCATCATGGATATCTCACTGGGAACTCAGCCGATGCTGAAAATCCATGAAAGAGGAGAGCGCGTTTTCTACGATGCCGAACTTTCTCTGCGCGGATGGTTCAGCTGCCACAGCTGCCATCCAAAGGGGCATTCCAGCGGATTGCTGAACGACAACTTGGGAGATGATCATTTTGGTGCCCCCAAACGTATCTTGAGCCTGTTGGGCATCAAAGATACAGCCCCCTTTGCATGGAAAGGAAGCCTCTCCACTCTGGAAGATCAAATCAGCAAGTCCTTCCGTGACACGCTTCTCCATGCCGATAACACACAGGAAAAGGCCCTGGAAATCGGAGCGTTTCTTCGAACCCTCAAGTCTCCGCCTTCCTGGAGAACACTTCGGGATGAAGTGGATACAGATCAAATCATCAAAGGAAAACGCCTTTTCAGAGATCTTGGCTGTCAGGAATGCCATCGCCCCCCCACCTACACTTCCGATGGTCGGTACAAGGTGGGTATCCAGGACGAGGCCGGCGAAGCAGATTTCAATCCGCCCAGTCTAAGGGGGCTCAGCCAGAGGGATGATTTATTTCACGACAACCGTGCCCATTCCATCGAAGCTGTTTTGGTGGACCATGGTCACCCCGATCCGACCGCCCCCCCCATTACTCAAAAGGATCTCGAGCCCTTGATTCACTTCCTGCTGAGCCTGTAAGCCATCAGGAAAGGCGCTGCATCCAGTAGATCACCCGCTCACGCAAGTTACCTCCCCCAACCCTTCCAGGACCGAAGTGATCACGCTCGATTTGTTGAATCTCCTGGACCAATTCGATCTGTGCTGGATCCTCTGAAAGCTGCGAGGACTTGAGCTGTCTAAGATACGCGATGGCCTGAAAAGGAGTCATGTCATCGGGTAAGTTGATCTCGACAGTGGCATCGTCGAGCACTGGTGTCGATGGTTGACGGTAAAGAAACCAGGCAGTCATCAACGCAACTCCGACGACGGCCAGAATCCAAGGCCATTGGCTGCCCCCGCCACCATAGCCACCACTGAGCAGGATTTCCGGACCCACTGTTTCCAGGTCCGCATCTCGGTAGGTCAGATAGATGGCGTCCTTGACCGGAATGGAAGGCTTGGGAAAGACAAACCGATCGGGGCGCTCAGGCAAGGATGGCTTGGCCTTGAACTCCAACAACCACTGGCGTTCACTGAGGGCTGCCAGATCCTCGCTCTCCCCATCCAATTGACGCACCAGAACCCCTTCATCCTGCATGCGGATCCTGTCAAAAGCTTCTTCCTGAAAAGAAACGAGATGTTCGATCCCCGGCACCAGCCCCCTGGCGGTGGCCTTGATTTCAAGCACAAGCACCCCCTCATCAGATCTCCTTTCATCGATGGTCTGGGTCAAGGTCAGATCTCTGTAGGGTCGTTGCGGTTGACCGTTCTCCTCCGATTGCAGGGAAAGGTGAGAGGAGGCCACTGGGAGCACGACGTATCCCGAGGTATCCATGAAATCCAGATCCATCTGCAGACTGGGCAACATGTCCACCTCAGGGCCAAGGGCACGAAGCAACAGGTAGGCATAGGGTGTTCGTCTCCAGCCGGGTTGAGCATCCCCCACCGATCCGGTTTTTTCATTGTGAAAAGTGACAGAAAGAACCTCGAAGTGCTCCTTGAGCGTTTCACGAGCCGCCTCCTCAAAGTCGTCTCGATAATTCACCGTGGGCCTTCCATAGTTGTAGTAGTAACCGACGTTGTTTTGATTCTGCAGATATTTGGAAAAGCCGCCTGACTCGCGCTCTACTTCTTTGGTGTGGCGGATATCCACAAACAACCCGAAAGGTTCCGTATGCCCCACCTGAGCAGATCCATCCAAACGGGCTTCGAGCTCAATTTCCGTCACCAGATCCTGATAATAATCGAACAACTTGCGGGCCTGAAGGGCCTTCTCGTGATCTCCAGCGATGGCAAGACCCGATTTGAGGTATCGGTGCTTGAGCTCGGCCTTCAGCGCCGAAATGCGAGTCGAAAGCGAATTGGCAAAACGAGCCAGATGCCGCTCGGAAGCGGGTTGTGGCAGCTGTTGGATGGCTTCACGAATACGCTCTACCTGTCGCCCGTCCGGTTGATGATAGTCCCTGAGTCCAGCCAGGTCTGTGGCCCCCAGGCTGGCATAAAACCAGAAATCATACACCTCGGAGGATTCATCCTCCTGAGCCATCGAAGGTAATTGCTTGGCGTAGGAGGCAGCTGCTTTCTCAAATTGCTCAAAGGCAGAGGCTCGCCTCTGACTGAATTGCGTGTCTTTGCTGAGCTCATACCGATAGGTGTTTTCATCAAACAGGATGCAGGCATGTGCCAAAGCCATGGACCAATGCTCCGGGTAGCGCTGTAACCCTTTTCGGAGAACCTCGCCAGCTACCTGGTAACCACGAAAAACCTCAGCCTGTAATTCCTGGTCTTTGCGTTGTGTTTGATTTTTTTTCTGCACGTCAGGCTGACGCCACACCGTTGCCAGATTGGACCGCATGGTTTGAATCATGCCTGCCAGGGTTTCCGGTTCGAGGGTGTCCGCGCTGCCAAAAACATTCTCGATATCTTCAAGACGATAGACTTCGGCGACGCTGTGACAGGTGGTGAACGCCCTTGCCAAAAGCTTTTCATCCACCCCTTTGATGGGAAGGGCTCGCAGCCGTTGGACCCATTGAGTCAGCTCCTTCAAATTGCGAACCTGCTTGGAGCGCGTCAATGGGATTCCCTCGGCATTACGGTTGTAACCGTAAATATACATGTAGGTGCTACGACGATTCTTATCGGTGTTTGGATCGTGATTTTCTGTCCATATTCGAACGAATTCGTTGGCCAGCTCATGCGCCAGATTCGGGTGTGTCCGGGCCAGCTGCTCAATATAGGGAAAAGCGCTCTCCTCTTCCCTGACCTTGAGATGCAACTTGGCCAGCACTTCCATGAAGCGTGATTGGATACTCGGCTCGACCGATTGGAGCCAAGGTTGGGTAGGTAAGTTCTTGAGCAGATCCCCTGAAGCAATCGGCTGCGGTTCATTGGGGCGATTGGCCGTCGCTGAGGATTTTGGACGGTAGTATAGGTTCCCGTACATGTCATACTGCATGAGCGGAGAAGCACTCTTTGAGGGGTCTTTTTCCAACGAATACTCTGCTTCGGACAACCAATTGAGAGCCATGAGGGAAAGAGCGTGCCTGGCTCGCCCATTGGGATCTCCCAAGATGCGAATCCATAACTCGGATGCGCGAGATTGCAACACCAAGGCATCCAGCCGCTGATCGGCTTCGCGTTGTTCACGCTGGGCTGCTGCCATGGAACCGATGAGGCCCAGAACATCCAAACCGACGGCAGGTGAACTCTCAAACAGATCCTCAAGCCATGATTGACCGACCTCAGGTGGCAGTTGATGGGTCAATTTCAGGGCGCGCTGAAGTGCCAGCAGACGCTCCGGCTCGTCCACCTGCTCCAGGTCCAGCACCGCCTGAGAGGCAGACCAGGCAGCCTGAAGGTGCTGGTCATCGGGAGATTGACCATGCTTGGCAAGAAAAGCGACGGCCCTGAAATTCAGGGCTTCGGCATCTCCTTCCTGGATGGCCTGCTCCTGCGAGGGGATGAAGGAAAGCATTCGAGTCTCAAGCCCTGAATGGAAAAGGAGCCGTGCCGCCGATCGACGGCCTTCGGGATCATCCCCCCCCACCCTGCGCGTACCTCGTTGGAGGGTATCTAGAATGGGCTCTGGATCGTATCCCTGGGTAAGCATTTTCCTCAGCAGGACTCCCATCTTGGTCCAATCATCGGATTCCATGTCCCCCGGCATGCTGTCAATGAGTCCAAAAAAATCATCAGGTCCCAGGTCGTGATCTTCGGCCCGCTGCCGATTGGGTGGCACGGGCTGTCCTGGACGAAACCCCGGTCGGGTCGAAAGTTGCTGCACCAGGTGCCGCCAGGCGGCTTGCACGGACTCAGCTTCCATGGACCAGAAAAAACCCCTCACAGCCTCCCATTGACCCAGAGTCACTTGCCTGGAAAGTATACGTAATTCTTGCCCAATGGCATCTTTCAGCATCTGGGTTTCATCCTTCTGCTCACTCTCAGTTTCAGCATTTGCCGATGCATCTCCCGGGGAGTCTTTGCCCGTATCAAACCCGCGTAAGGTTTCAAGGATCACCGAAGGACGTCGGTCAAAAGATTGCTTGAGGAATGCCTGAGAAAGCAAAACCGAACGACTGGGTTTGGCAGCCGGGGCATTGGTTGGCGTCGTGAGGGTAGCGGGAGTCGCAAGGGTGGATTCCGCTCCAGCAGGAACCACCGAACGCCCCGGGAGGGTGGAACGCTCTTCAACCACCTTGGGCTGAGATGAAACACCCGGAAGAACCTTGATTGCTGGAACCATCTGGATCGCAGGCCCCACGCCTTTAGCTGCACTGGATTGAGCCAACATGGCTTTGGTCAGCCATGCATCCATCGCAATGAGGGAGATCAATATGAAAAAAATGCGCATCGTCCCGTAGGTTCAGGTTGGTTCAGGTTTTCAAGAACCCTGACCATCGGGCGGCGGCCCTGAACCTGCGCCCCGACTGTCTTCGGGAAGTGCCCCTTGTTGCCCCTTTCCTTTGCCATTGCCTCGACCGCGACCGCGACCGCTACCACAGCCCTGTCACTGGCTGGGAAGGGGGAGTCCCTGCAGGTCCCCCAGGTCCATTCTCGCAAGCTGAATGGCCGACTCCAGATCCCTCTGATGTTGAGCTCTTGTGGATTCCTTGTCTGGGGTTGTTGGCTGGGTCGCCAAGAAACCATAATGCTGCCGAGCCGACTCGGCATGCCGCCTCCAGGTAGCCTCATCCACACCTTCCAGGCGCATCAGCCAGGTGAGATAAAATTCAGCATTCGCCAAAGATTGACGCACCTCATCACCCAAAGCAGCCTCGGACTGTTCATCTCCTGAAACTTCATCCATCAAAGCCACGAGTGACTCCCGGGCTTCGGGCAGTTGAGAGGCCATCATCTGGGCTTTAGCTTTCTCGAGGCGTATACGACGCGAAAGAGCCTCTTCACCCTCCGGCATACTTTGCAAACTTTGATCATAAAGATCGATGGCCTTTTCCCACTGCGCATCCTCCGAGTAATGATGGGCCGCCTGAGTCATGAGGGCGACTTCATCCAATGCGGACTGCTTTTGGCCTGGACCATAGTGGTAGGCAAGCAGGAGAGCAGGCAGTACGAACCAGGAGGATAAAATCAATCGCTTCATGAACTTCTTTGCTGAAGTAAACCATCGTAATTTTTGCGATGTGGAATGCAACACCAAAGATCAAATAGGGTTTGATGGAAACGCCTGCTGTGCTTTGAGGTCACTCAGAGTTGCCATGAAGGAGCAAACAAACTTCTGGCATTGCACCCTAGTTGCTCTTGAAGTTTCTGATGTGAGATGCCCCATTCGCTGGAGACAAACTCGTAGATGGCCCTTATGTTGCCGGGATGATTGATCGCCTTGCCGGATTCGGAGTCACTCAATGGACAGAAGCACCAGTCTGATGGGGGGAGCATCTCCGGTGCATCGGTTTCCAGAAGCAAGCGTTCCATGGGGATGGTCTTGAAGACCTCGAGTTGCCGAGATTTGCGTGGGTGCATGAACCCGCCAGAAAAAGAAAAGTAAGCTCCCAGGTTCAAAAATTCGGGCACCATCTCTACAGGTCCTCCGTAGGAATGAAGCAGAAAACCCGGGCCTTCATGCGGATGGCTTTCCACCAACTCCAGCAAGCGGCCCCAAGCCTTGAGGCAATGCACGGTCACCGCACGCTTGTGTTCGTTGGCCAAACTCCACTGAGCAAGAAACACCTCGACTTGTTCTTCCAGATTGTCCTTGCGCAACCAGCGATCCAGACCAATTTCCCCAACGGGTGTTCCATCCTGCTTCAACCAATGCCCCAGGTTTTCCAACCATCGCTGCGATCGCTCATGAATATACCAGGGATGCAGTCCATAGGAGGAAAGAATGCGATCGGATTGTTTACCCAATCCATGCACCTTGGCCCAATCCTCCTCTGAGGTTCCATTCACAACGGCCATACCCACCGATGCGGTCGTGAGGATTTGCCTCAGATCAGGCAAGCACCGCTCAAGGCGCGGGTCCTGCCAATGAAGGTGTGCATCGACCAGCATGACTTGATTCAATGAAGAAAGAACTTGGAGTGAAGGGCCAGCCTAGCCCTTCCCACATCATACCAGAGGCAGGATCTTGGAGAAGACGAGGATTTCAATCAGTCCCACAATCGCAATCACCGTAAGCAGCACGGTCCATGTACGTAGGGTTTCCTTTTCGGTAAACCCGCTCAATCGCTGCACCACCCAAAACCCACTGTCATTCATCCACGACAGGGTGATGGAGCCAAACCCAATCGCGAGGAAAACATAAAGCGGATGATAAGGCAGTCCACTGCCATCGCCGATCACCGCGGACATCAGCCCCACGCCGGTAATCATGGCTACCGTGGCAGAGCCCTGGGCAATCCTCACCACGGCCGTCGCGACCCAGGCCAGCAGAATGTAATTGAGGCTGAATTTTTCTGCCAAACCCTCAATGGCCTCTCCCACCCCCGCCAGACGAATCATCCCGCCAAAAGCCCCACCAGCGCCGGTGATCAGGATGATGACTCCAGCCGTAGCCAGGGGAGATTCCAGTTTTTCCGAAAGGGCCTTGGCCAGCTTTCCCTTCAATTCGGGCTGGTTTCGCAGCATTTGACGTGCATAGGTGAAGATCGAAAATCCAGCAGCAATGAGCATGGCAATATTTGGTTGCCCAACAAATTCGAGCATGGGGAAAAACCCAAAATCCGTCGTCTTGAGAAGTTTTAAAATGGAAACCAAGGAAATGACCACGACTGGAAAAGCCACGGGAATGGACGAAACAAACAAGCCTGGAAGCTGATCGTCCTTTTGATCAACGATGCTCTGAAGATCCTGATGCGAAGCACCTGGTGTTTCCCGCATGGGGATATGGAGTCGATCATTGAACCGCCTTGCCATGACGAGCACCACCCAGGCTGGAAGCACACTGGCTGCCAGGCCTGCAACCATGGCGATGCCCAATTCTATTTTGAGGCCATCGGCAATCATGAGTGGCCCTGGAGTCGGCGGCACCATGGAATGGGTAATGGCCCCGGCACCCGCCATGGCAATCACATAGAGGGTGTAGTTCTTGCCGATGCGCAGACTCAAGGCACGAGCCAGGGGGATGAGGAGGAAGAAAACCGTATCAAAGAACACAGGTATGGAGAGCAGAAACCCACTCGAGAGAAGGACCAAACCTGCCCGCTTTTCCCCGCACAAGGCCAGCAAGGCACGAACCACGCGATCGGCTGCCCCACTGCCCATCATGCAGGTTCCAATGATGGCGGCCAAAGCGACGACCAAACCAATGCCACCCGCAGTATCTCCAAAGCCCATAAGTGACCAGGTCACGGCTTTGTTCCAGTTGTTGCCACTCATCTCGGAGGTATCCAACGCCACGCGACTGTGGAACAAGCCTTTGTTGAGGTTGTTGGTATCTGGAAGATCTCCTGTCATCAAACCCGCCAGAAAGGCTGCCAGAATGAGGGCCAGAAAGGCATGCACCCGCAACCGGGTAATGGCGACGACAATGAACACGACGCAGACCATTAAAATCATGAAAGGCCAGAGAGAAATGGGCGTCTCTGAAGAGACCTGAGCAAGGAAAGGAATCATGGAAGCAAGATCGCTGGGTTTGGCTCAGTCCGTCACAAAAAGCCCAAACGGTCAAGCGTATCTTGAACCTCGGCAAATCAGCCTCCAAAGAGGGGGGCCCGTAGCTCCATCACTTAGTTCAGTGAGAAGCCCAAGGATCTTTGGGGATGAAGAGGCGCATCCAATTATCCGAAATTCGAATGAGTTGTCTTTTTTTCAACACCTTTCATGAAGGCTCAGCATCCCCTTTCAGAAATAATCAGAACAGGTGATCCAATCACCGTTATCAGGCTCGAAGTGGCCGGGTGTGCCAAGTATCCTTTGGTAGGGATTTTGGATGGCAGCCCGGCCACTTTTTATGGACTGCCCAGCCGCTTACATGAGTGGGCATGGCCCTCGAGCGTCTTCTGGGCCAACCTGAGTCATCCATGATGCGACTCATTCCCTTCTTGGCCATCGCTCGAAACTACGTTAAGCCTACAGAGTGTCGGCGCCACGTCAGATTGAAAACATTGCCCTGACAGGATTCATGGGAGTCGGAAAATCCACCATTGGAAGACATCTTTCCGAACTCCTGGGTTTCACCTTCATCGATACGGATGAGAGGATTGAAACACAGGAAAAGTGCAGCATCAGTGAAATATTCACCCATCAGGGTGAAAGCGCGTTTCGGCACATGGAACAAAACCTCGTCCGGGAGATGAAGGACTGGAGCCAATGCATTATTTCCACAGGTGGTGGCCTGGTCACTTACGAAGACAACATGGATTGTCTGAAGCAAAGCGCTTTTGTCGTGTGCCTGTGGGCTTCGCCCGCAACCATCTATGAGCGCGTTCGAAGGCAATCGCATCGACCCCTCCTGCAAACGCCCAACCCCCTGGAAACCATCACCCACTTACTGGAAGAGCGAAAGCATGCCTACCAGTCCGCGGACCTCATGATCAACACAGAAGTCCGCCCCATGCGTCAAATGGCACAGATCATCCTTCGATCCTATCAGGCGGCCATCCGACGTTGGAATCGATCTTCGACCCCGAGGAAGGAATCCACCCCCAGAAACAATCCTCAGGCATCTTCAACAAAGCATCCATGAGCTCCTCCCTAGAGCAGCCCATTCGTGAGGCAGCATGGAAATTGGGTTTCGGGGCCTGCCAGTTCACTCATGCTGGCCAGCCGGACCGTTTCAGTGCTTACCAAAAATGGATTCAGGACGGCATGCATGGGGAAATGAGCTATTTGGATCGACATCAGGAGAAAAAGGGAGACCTCCAAAAAGTCCTTCCGGGAATAAAGTCGATCATCAGTCTGGCGACTTCGTATCTTCCACCAGAAAGTTCAGCGCCTCACCCTGAGACATTCACCGGCAAGGTGGCTCGATATGCCCGGTTTGAGGATTATCACCATGTGCTGGAAGCGCCCTTGAAGGCGCTTTGCAAGGAACTTGAAACCCTTGGAGGCAAGGGGCACACCCATCTTCATTACGTCGATACCGGCCCCATCATGGAGCGGGACCTCGCCCAGAGGGCTGGGTTGGGGTTCACGGGCAAGCATACCAATCTCATTTCCCGTAAGCTGGGCAACTGGTTTTTTATTTCCGAGATACTCACCACCCTCAAACTGATACCGGACAAACCGGAGCCCAATCGCTGCGGTCATTGTGCACGTTGTTTGGAGGCCTGCCCGACCGAGGCGATCACCGAACCCTTCAAACTGGACGCACGTCGCTGCATCTCTTACTGGACCATCGAATACAAAGGTTCCATCCCCATGGAAATGCGACCGCTGATCGGCGACCGGGTCTTTGGCTGTGACGATTGCCTGGAAGTCTGCCCCTGGAATCGTTTCGCGAAGGAAAGCGAACGTATGAAACCCGTCTACCTCGAGAGACTGCATCAACCCGATTTGTTGGAGTGGCTGGAGCTGGATGATGAGGGGTTTAAGCAAAAGTTTCGAGGAACGCCCATGATACGAACCAAACGTCGCGGCCTTTTGCGCAACGTCTGTGTGGCACTGGGCAACACGGCCAATGCACAAGCCCTGCCCGCCCTTGAAAAAGCTCGGCAAGACCCCAATGGCCTGATTGCCGAACATGCACGGTGGGCGATCGACCAAATCAAAAAGCGATTAAATTCGCGTTGAGTTGGGATCCGCTTGGGCCTAAGGTGGAGTCATGGCTGAATTCGTCCGATTCGTGAACAATGGTGCTTCCCTCATCACACCGGCCGTTGTCGAGAAGGTGATCCGACAACTACCCGTCTGGAAAGCAGAATTCACCCAAATAGAGGCACCTAAATACCCTCATTTGATCGACCAGCTGGAGTTTCTGGCCAACGCCGTGGAGGACACCTACGAGGGTGCCTACAACGAGCTCCCCTACTTCGCCCTTGCCGAGGCTGTTTTTGCCCTGACCTACGCCCATCGGAAAGTCGATATCATTCCTGATTCGATCGTGGATCTAGGACATGCGGACGATTCGAGTGTGGTCCGGGCGGTCATCCTTCAAAACGAGCGTGCCTTAGAAAAATACGCCCGAGCCCAGGGCGTTGATTGGAAAACCATCACAGCCGAGCCCTAAACACTGCCGGCATCATCACTTCCGGCATGGGGCGCACCCCCAGCAGTCTCAGGGCTGGGGACATATTTGAGGAAGTGAACACCCAATGGAGCCAGAGAGAGTAAAAGGCTGTTGGATCGCCAATTCCACCCTTGGTCACTTGTGTGAATGGCCCCCAGGTTTCCTACGCCACTCCCTCCGTAGTGTGATGAATCGCTGTTGAGGCACTCCTGCCAAAGCCCTGCATGCTGCACCCCCACACGGTATTGATGTCGGGCCACTGGAGTGTAATTGAAGACCACCAGAACAGCTTCTCCCGTATCGGGGTCCTGCCTCTGCCAACTGATCACGCTTTCATCGGCATTATCGCAATCCACCCACTCAAATCCCTGTGATGAGCAATCATTCCGATGCAGCACTTTTTCCTGACGGTAAAAGCGATTGAGATCGGAGACCCATCGCATCAAACCCCGATGCGACTCCATGTCCAGCAAGTGCCAATCCAGGCTCGTGTCATGATTCCACTCCCTCCGTTGACCAAACTCACCTCCCATGAAGATGAGTTTCTTCCCGGGCTGCGCAAAAAGATTCCCGAAGAGCATCCTTAAATTGGCAAATTGCTGCCAGGCATCACCTGGCATCTTGTCAATCAGGGAACCCTTTCCGTGAACCACTTCATCATGCGAAAGGGGCAACATGTAGTTTTCAGAGAAGGCGTAAAGACCACGAAAAGTCAGCTGATGGTGGTGATGCTTCCGGTAGACCGGATCGCGTGAGAGATATTCCAGTGTATCATGCATCCATCCCATGTCCCACTTGTAGCCAAACCCAAGACCTCCCAGATACAGGGGGCGGGAAACCAGGGGCCACGCGGTCGACTCCTCGGCGATCATCTGTATGGATGGAAAGGCATGGTAGACTTCCTTGTTCAAGCACTGAAGAAACTCAATGGCTTCCAGATTTTCATTCCCTCCATATCGGTTGGGAATCCACTCCCCTTCCTTACGGGAGTAATCCAGGTAAAGCATTGAAGCGACTGCGTCCACCCTCAATCCATCCAGATGAAAATGGTCCAACCAGAAAAAGGCACTGCTGATGAGGAAACTCCGAACTTCATGCCTGCCATAATTGAAAATCGAACTTTTCCAATCAGGATGAAATCCCTGCCTTGGATCCGCGTGTTCATAAAGGTGCGTACCATCAAAGAAGCCAAGACCATGGGCATCGCTTGGAAAGTGAGAGGGTACCCAGTCGAGGATCACGCCAATGTCATTCTGGTGAAGGGCATCGACCAGAAAGGCAAAATCCGATGGCCCTCCATAGCGACTGGTTGGAGCAAAGAAACCCGTACTCTGATAACCCCATGAACCATAAAAGGGGTGCTCCATGACAGGAAGGAATTCCACATGGGTGAAACCCATGGCCAACACATGCTCCACCAGCATGGGAGCGATTTCCCGATAGGAGAGATGCCTTTCGGGTTCGGAAGGATCACGCTTCCAGGACCCAAGGTGGACTTCATACACGCTCATCGGGCTTTGGTGTGAGGCATGCTGCATCCGCTGATCCAGCCATGCCTGATCTTTCCAGGCATGGTCCATGGATGTCACCAGGGAATGCACATCCGGAGGCAGCGCATGCTGGCGGGCAAAAGGATCCGCTTTCTCAACATGATGGCCGTTCAAAGCGGATTGAATATGGTATTTATAGGCGGCTCCCGCCTGAACTCCTTCGACAAAAAGCTCCCACAATCCTGATTCACCACAACGAGCCATGGCATGCTGCGACCGGGACCATTGATTGAAGCTTCCCATGACATGCACCTGCCGTGCATTGGGGGCCCACAAGGCAAAATAAACCCCCGATCGTCCATCCTGCTCAGTCAGGTGACTACCCAGTTTTTCGTAAAGCCGGAAGTGCCTCCCCTCGTTGAACAGGTGCAGGTCATCATTGGTCAGTCGACAGGATGGAGTTGGTTGCGAATCGGACATGGCCCGGTTAACTGGCGAAAGGCACGCGTCAAATGACCGTGTTATCCGGCACAATGGCGTTTTTAGGGATGATGACAATGCCGTCTCTCATGTGGTAGAGCTCATGATCCATGTCCTGAGGTTTACCATCCGGAGTGATCTGACAGTTTTTTCCGATCCTGGCATTTTTGTCGATGATGGCATGGCGCACGGTGGTTGCACTTCCTATGCCGATTCTTGGACAGCCTTGGACCTCGGACTGCTCGATGGAATCCTGACTCTCGTAGAAATCCCCCCCCATCATCACAACCTCTTCCAGGTCTGCGTCAGCCCCAACAATGCTGCGGATCCCCAACATGCAATCCTTGAGACGGGCTCCCTGCACGATACAACCGTCGGAGAGAAGACTGTGCGCAATATGCCCTCCATTAACCTTGCTTGCGGGTAAAAATCGAGGGCGGGTAAAAACAGGAGACTGCATGTCAAAGAAGTTGAACTTTGGAACGAGCGATGTCAGATCGAGATTTGCCTCGAAAAAGGCCTTGATGGTTCCCACATCTTCCCAGTAGCCCTGAAACACATAGGAGGAGAGCTTGTGAGTCTGAATGGCACCTGGAATGATGTGCTTGCCGAAATCAGTCTGGGCATTATCCAGCAACTCAAGAATGGTTTTACGGTTGAATATGTAGATTCCCATGGAGGCCAGCCACAGATCTTTGTCGGAAGAAATATTCAATCGTTCATACCAGGTTTTGGGCAGCTGAAGGGCCTTTTGTAGCTCAGGATCCTTGGGTTTCTCCTCGAATCTTGTAATTTCGTATGCATCGTTCATCTGCATGATCCCCAACCCGGCCACCGAGTCCTGCTCGACCGGGATCGTGGCCACGGTGAGATCGGCTTCTGTTTGGATGTGATGGGCAAGCATTTGGAGGTAATCCATGCGATAAAGCTGATCGCCACTCAGAATCACCAGATATTCGAAGGGCTGGCTAGTCAGATGCACCAGATTCTTGCGCACGGCATCAGCCGTGCCTTCATACCATGAGGTGCTGGTCGGCGTCTGTTCCGCTGCCAGAATTTCCACAAAACCTCGGGAAAAATGATCAAATTTGTAGGACTGGGAGATATGTCGATGCAGGCTGGCGGATAAAAACTGCGTCATGACAAACACACGATGAAGCCCCGAATTGATGCAGTTGGAAATAGGAACATCCACCAAGCGATATTTGCCCCCAAGTGGCACCGCAGGCTTGCTGCGCTCCTTGGTTAAAGGAAAGAGACGAGTACCTGCCCCACCTCCCAGAATCACGCTTAGGACGTTTCTGGAGAGGAAGGAGGCGGAAAAAATCGGATTGGATGCCATAGGGTGTCGTTGAATACGTTGGACCGTTGACCCATAGACTAATAAAAACCATGAAAAAACCACAAGCAGCAAAGACTTCGAACGATGCTTGCAGCCTTGGAGGTTCATGAGCCACTCTTAACACATGACTTCCAAACGAGTCATCATCACCGCAGGTCCCACCTCCGAACCGATTGATCAGGTTCGCAGGCTGACCAATCATTCCACCGGTTCACTGGGCAGTCAACTTGCAGAGCGCTGCCGTGAAGAGGGGTATGAAGTGGTGATGCTTCGAAGTCGTCATTGCGTGGTTCCTCCACCTCGAGGGTTGGATCAAGTCATTCCTTTTGAAACGACCGATGATCTGCTGGCACGACTCAAGGAGCTTTCCAAATTTCGTGCATGTGCCCTCTTTCATGCGGCAGCGGTAAGTGACTTCAAACCCGGAGGCATTTTTGTTGAAGGCGAAGGTGGATGGAATGCACTGAGCGAAGGAAAAGTCAGTAGCCGACAGGAACAGGTAATGCTCCGACTGGTTCCCACCTCCAAGATCATTGCTCAGCTTCGGAGCTGGTTTCCCAATGCCTGCCTGGTGGGCTGGAAATATGAGGTGGAAGGCACCTGCCAGGAATTGGCTCAAAAGGCCATGCACCAGCTCTCACAATGTCAGACGCATTATTGCGTGCTCAACGGGCCTTGCATCGGTGATACCTATCGGGTGTTTGAAAAGGATCTGACCCATCCCGCAGAGCTGATTGACAAAGACCGTCTCTGTGATCACCTGATTCAATGCCTCTCCAAATTCACAGGCGCGTGAGCAGGGAATGCCTCACATGGAATCGGGTGTCTCGATCCCCAGGAGCTCAAGGCCCTTGTTGAGGACACGGCGAGTCAACAAACAGAGCAACAGGCGACTGGCGCGCAGCTGGCCTTCGGATTTGAGAACGGGACAATGTTCGTAGAAGGCCGTGTAACATCCAGCAAGCTCATACAGGTAATTGCAGAGAAAATTCGGACGATGGTCTTCCAAAACCGATTCAAGGATCAGGCCAAAATGAATCAACTTGCGAGCCAGGATTCCTTCCTGCTTCTCTTCCATGACAAGTTGGAGGGCCCCTTGGCTCCACTGGGCAAGGAAAGCCTCCTCGTTCAAATCAGCCTTCTTGAAAATACTTCGAATACGGGTTGAAGCGTATTGCAGATAGGGCGCGGTGTTGCCACTCAGGGAGAGCATCTTATCCCAATCAAACACATAATCGGTCTGTCGGTTGGGGAGCAAATCAGCATATTTGACAGCTCCAATACCAATGATTCGGGCAATCTCCCTGGCGCTGTCTTCTGCTAAATCCGGGCTCTTGGCGCGGACCGCTTTCAATGCACGCTCCTCAGCCTCATCCAGAAGATCGTTGAGCTTGACCGTATCCCCGGAGCGGGTCTTGAAAGGTTTACCGTCAGGACCCAAAATACTCCCGAACCAAGTGTGGGAGAGTTGGATACCGGACTCAGGCTGCCATCGCTTGAAAATTTGAAACAGCTGTTTGAAGTGGAGCTGTTGCCTTCCATCGGTGACGTAGATGATTTCATGGGGTTCCCAGCTCTTACGTCGATAATCGAGCGTCGCAAGGTCCGTCGTGGTGTAATTGGCACCGCCATCCTTTTTAAGGATCAGCGCAGGGTGATCCTCCAATTCCGGAATCCCTTGAAAAAAGACAACCTTGGCGCCCTGACTTTCGACAGCAAGACCCTGATCTATCAGCTCACTGACCACCGCAGGCAGTTGATCGTTGTAGAAACTCTCTCCCAATGTGTGATCAAACTGCACCTGAAGGCGTGCGTAGACTTGATCGAATTGGACTCGTGAAACCTCCTGCATTTCCTTCCATATGGAAAGATTGGTGGAATCGCCCCGCTGCAATGCCACCAATTCCTGGCGCGCCTCTTCCAAGGTAGTCGGCTCCTCTTCACAGGCCTTGTTCACCAGGCGGTAAAGCCGTTCCAATTCTCCAAGTGCGTCCGTTGCCAGCGCATCTCGATCCAAGTGGTTCTTCCAACCCACCAGCAACTTACCGAATTGTGTTCCCCAATCGCCGATATGATTGTCGGTGATCACCTCGTGGCCGAGGAATCGCGATACCCTTGCCAAGCAGTCCCCCAAAATGGTCGAACGGATGTGCCCCACATGCATGGGCTTGGCCACATTGGGCGAACTGAAATCGATCACCACCCGTTTGGGGCTTGTCACAGGTTGGGTAAAAGCCTGTCCGGATACAGCGGCTTGAAGAAGAGCTCGGGAAACAGCTTCCGACTTGAGCCGAATATTGATGAAACCAGGTCCAGCCAATTCCGGGTCATGAGCCACTTCGGAAATATCGAGATGGCCCAACACTTCTTCCGCAGCCTTTCTGGGATTGATTTTGAGCCGCTTGGCAATCGCCATGACCGACGTGCACTGGTAATCGCCAAAGGCAGCATTGGTGCAAATCTGAAGACGGATGAGACGCAAATCCACGTCGGGAAAAACCGCCTGGATGGCCTCCTGAAGACGGGTTTCAATCCATTTGGTCAATACCACGGTAGAAACATCCTCAGTTTGGCTCATAGAGAAGTAGCAGAAGGATCCAGAGCCCTCTCAGGAGGGCGATCCGGCCTGTTGCTTGAAGAGCGTTTCCATGGCATCAGCATCACTGGCTTGCTCCAGGGACTGTCGGAAATCATTGTTATGGAGTATTTTTGCAATGTTGGCCAGCGTGTGGAGATGTTTCTGAAATTGCCCTTGAGGGACCAAGAAGAGCATCACCAGGTTGACAGGTTTGTTGTCCAGGGCATCAAAGTTGACCCCTGCCTGAGAACGGCCAAAGGCCCCAACCACATCATAAATCAAATCGGTCGAAGCATGAGGAATGCCCACCCCGAAACCAATTCCCGTGCTCATGCTGGATTCACGCTTCTTGACGACATTGGCAATGGATTCACGATCAGCTGGGCGAATCTTGTTGCATGAAACAAGCAAATCGATCAATTCCTCAATCGCCTCCCAACGCGTGGTGGCCTTCATCGAAGGAATGATCTGGTCTTTGGTAAGTATTTCGCCCAGCAACATACGCTTTAACAAATTTGGCTGCCTATTTCGCAATAGAATCACTGGCTTTTCAAGACCGAATTCAAAAGCCCCTCATACTCCCCAACAGATTCAATGCCGGAGAATAGCCTGGCTGGATTTGAAGAGCCCTCTCGGCAACTCGCCTGGCTTCCTCCATGCGCCCCAAATTGAGAAGAATCGTGGATCGGGCATAAGGGATTTCAGGATCAAAAGGGTTGGCGGATTCCGCGCGAATCAAACTCTTCAACGCCTCCTCCTTCTGACCCTTGCCATTTTGAGCCAGGCCCAGGTTGTACCATGCACGACTGTGGCCGGGATCCACCCTCACAGCCTCTTCCAATGCGCGCATGACTTCCTGCTGATTCCCCATTTCATTCCAGGCCAAAGCCAGTTTGTAGAAATACTCCCCTTCTTCGGGGTCCAGTCGACAGGCCTCCTGCATTTCCTTGAGTGCTCGACCGGCATCGCCGCTCATGCTGCAAACCACTGCCAGTTCATGACGCAGCGGAGCACTGTTGGGATCCCAATCCACCGCCTTTTGATAACGTTTGAGCGCCTCGGGTAAATCTCCTCTGGCAAGGTGAAAGGCTCCTTTCTGCATTTGGCCTGAAGGTTGATCCAAATGGAGATTGAGAAAATGTTCCAGCTCCTGCCCCGCAAGGGAACCGGATCGGACTTCGCCTCTCAGAGACCATGCGGCATTGACCCTGACACTGCGAATGGGGTCCTCCAACTGCCGTTCAAGAGCGGCGATGACCTCGCGGTGGTCCGCCTGGGCGGCAGGCCCCATGGCGATGGCCGTTTGGGATCGTACCAAGGCATCCTCATGACGCGATGCTTCCACCAGAGCTTCGCTGACTTCATCCTCAAACCACCAGATATCCAACATGCGAGCAGCAACTGACTTCCAGAACGCAGTGGTTTGATCATCTTTCAGCATGGCCAGCATGGGTCGGTGCGAACCCTCTTTGGAAGTGCGGGCAGCAGCCATCCAACGTGCTCTCTGTCGGGTCGGGCGATCCATGCGATCTCCATACCATCGCTCGGTCGCCTCAATCGCCCAGTCAGTGGTCTGATCCTCGTGACAACGATTGCAAGCGTTGGGCACCCCAAGCTCCTGAGTCAACAAAGGATCAGGTATGGTGAAACCGTGGTCGCGTCGGGGATGACGCTGCATGTAGGTGGTTTGAGGCATGTGGCAATCCACGCAGCGACCCCCCGGGGTTTCATTGGGGTGGAACATGTGTTGATCCGGTTGGATGACCGGTGAACCTGGATAACCGCCTGAATGACAGCGCATGCAAAGTGCATTACCCGGCAGAATGGTCTTGTTGGAATGAGGATCATGACAATCCAGGCAGTGGACCCCCGCATGGTGCATCCTGCTGCTCAAAAAGGAGGTGAAGACATAGTTTTCTTCCCGGACCTGCCCATCAGGGTAGTAGATATCCGAGGCATCGGGAACCACCAGCGAGTAATGATCCAAAAAGGGTTCACCGGGTGCAAAATCACCCGTCAGTTCGGTGCGCCTGGAATGACAAGATCCACAGGTGTGAAGCACTTGATCCGCGTCACGCTTGCCAAGAGGCACTTCGGGTGGACTTTCTCCAGGTGGCGGATTGCGATAAAACTCGACATGCTTTTTCAATGGACCATGACAGGATTCACACCCAACGGACATTTCCGCCATGGTGGTATGATAGCTGTCGGTTGATGCTTCATAATTTTTGCGGAGTCGGGTATTGTGACATCCTGCACACATGCTGTTCCAGTTCATGCCCCGGCCGGTCCAATGCCCCCACTCTCCTGCAGCGCGATCCTCTTCTCCGTAGACATTGAACCAATCTTGCTGATGAGGGTCCCAGGAGAGATCCACGGCCTGCATGCGCCCTTGGCCCTGGTCCACCAGAAATTGTCTCAAGGGATCATGTCCGATGACTCGCTCTACAGCGTGCGGACGGTTGGTGCGTCCCACTCCTTGGGTTTGGATTCGGTAGGACTCACCTTCTGCAGACACTTGGGATGCCACCGAACCAATATCAAAACTCTTGCTCGGCTCAAAAGCTTTCTGGTCCACCGAGGGATGAGGAAGTCGCTCCGCCATGCCATGATTGGAGGGTTGCCACTTGTCGAAGACGTCCTGATGACAGTCCACGCAACTGGAGGAGCCAGCATATTGGGCAAAGACCGACGCATCGCTCTGTTGGAGACGATCCATGCTTGCAGGTGGCAGGCTGGAATCACCCAGGTCAAGGTGGGCCTTGGAAGCGTCCTGGGAAACGACCAGAGGCTTCTCAGAGAGATCCTCCTCGCTGGCGAATTTCCACCAAAGACCCAGGCAGATCAAAACCGTCAGACTCAAAATCATCCCCCCACCCAAACCTGCCCGCCCATCGGAGCCGGAAGGAGCTTGAGGCTGTTTGGATTTGGATTGCGACCGAGGCTTTGCCATGTGGAAAGAAGTCTAGCAGATGGTCAGAGATGATCAACCAGGGGTTCCAAGCTTTGATATCCCCGAACAAAGGTGCCAAGTTCTACCTGACATCGGTTCGAGAACCTGAAATACTTTTCTGATTCATACATGGCCAAATCAACCTCAGAAGCCCTCGAGGGAACCCTGCCCGGTGAAGGCGTGCTCTTCATGGTCCCTACCCCGATTGGAAACCTGGAGGACATCACCCTGCGTGCGCTGAACACACTCAAGACGTGTGATCTCATATTGGCGGAGGACACCCGACACTCAGGGATCTTACTCAAGCATTATGGTATCCAGAAGCCTCTGCTGAGTTATCATAAATTCAATGAATCCGCCCGCCAGGAACAAATCCTCGGCTGCCTGGCCGAGGGCCAGCAGCTTGCCCTCATTTCCGATGCGGGCACCCCTGGGATCAGTGATCCGGGCGAACGCATTGTTCGGGAGGTGATCCATCACGGCTACACTGTTCAGGCTCTTCCCGGGGCTTCGGCAGGTATTTCGGCACTTTGTGCCAGCGGGTTGCCAACCAGTGAATTCCATTTTCTGGGCTTCCTGGATCGGAAAAGTGCCCGGCGAAGACGGAAACTGGAGGCTTGTCTGGAACTACCCGGCACTTTGGTGCTTTATGAATCGCCTCATCGCATGGAAAAGCTGCTCGAGGAACTCCATGATCTCATGCCCAAACGCGTCGTGGTCATCGCCAGGGAGTTGACGAAAAAATTCGAACAATGGACGAGAGGACGCGCAGAAGATCTCTTCGCAAGACGCGAATCCATTCGCATCAAGGGTGAATTCGTGGTTCTGATCGGGCCTGATGGCTTTGATCCCTTTTCCGACATGCCGCCTCAATGAGCATCAAAAAGGCTGACCGGTCCGATGGGCTCGAGTTGAGACGGGTCGAGGATCATGTGGCGTACGCGCTTTCGATTCCACGTGTAGGTGATGTGCACCCGGCCGTCTTGCGACTGAATCATGGACGGATAGGAAAACTCACCTTGATCCGCTGACTCAAGCAAGGCAACGGCTTGCCACTTCCTGCCATCGAGACTCATCGCCAAGTGGATGCGGTTGCGAAACCCCCATCCCTCATTGCGCCTGCCACCTCCCATGTGGTTGTAGACCAACAGATGTCGACCATCCTCAAGGGTCAGTGATTCAATGCCCGAATTGTTATTGGGCATGTCGGTAAGCTCCAGCGCAGTCCAGGTCCGGCCTTCATCGCTGGAAAAACTCTGCACAATCCGTTCGTGCTTGGATCGACAAAGGGCCTGAAGGGTGCCATCGGGATGCGTCAGGAAGGTGGGCTGAATGATTTGAAAGGGCTGTTCGACAGGTTCATGGCGCAGCCAAAGGTCTCCCAGTTCAGGATGGGCCAGATCCACAAGAGTTTCAAAGTGATACCGCCAGTCATTGCCATGCTCGGTCGAGGAAGGGCAGAGCAAGTGACCTGAGGACATGAGAAGGGGCTTGCACCTCACTGGCCCATCGATGCCCTCGGGGAGGCGGCGGCGATCCCTGAAGGATCGACCGCCATCATGGCTGAAGAGCACCTCTCCCCACCATTCCTGAGGATTAGGACCTACCTTGAAGAAAAGTATCAAGGGTTGGTTTCCCGGTGGCTGAAAAAGGACAGGATTCCAGGTGGGATACCTGAGGTCGGCGTGCTGCACGCCCGTGGCCCACTCGGTAGGCCCGGACCACTGCTTCCCATCATGATAACTACTCCAAATACCGACATCAGGATGCTTCTCCCGCGTACCGCCAAACCATGCAGCGACAAGGCCACGAGGAGTTTCCACAATGGTGGAAGCATGACACTGCGGAAAGGGTGCCTCCTGATAAACGAAAGAGGATGCCACCCAGCCCGGAAAGGGGGGCGCCTGCATGGCCTGTGGCCCCCTGGGTTCGAGAGCTTCGGGAGGATAGGCAATGCAGTCGTCATGAGCGATATGGTAAATGCGCCCGTTTTCTGCTCCCACCAGCAAATCAGGTTTGCCATCGCGATTGAAATCGCAAGTTGAAGGACTGGAGGTATGTCCAGCCACATTGCGCTTTGCCAGAGGCCCGATTTTCTTGAGAACGATCTTGCCGCATCGAGTTTCACAATTCCGATACCAGGTCGCGTTCTCCGAATTCACAAGAATATCCAGCCGCCCGTCACCGTCCCAATCCACCACGTCCAACTTGACGCGCCCGCTGCGCCCTGAGGTCTGAGCATTCAGCCGAATGGGATGTTCATCTTCATCCATGAAATGTCGTGGGTCTTCCAAGGCACGGCTCTGGCAGGTCAGATACCCTTCCTGATCCAGAACGATGAGATCCATTTGATCATCTTGATCAAAGTCACAGGCAAAGGGAGTGGTGCGCCACTGAGTCTGAGTGTCCTCTGAGAGGGTTTGCCACCAGCAAAAGCGCGGGGGCAGCGAGGACTTCCAGAACGGCAAGGGCTGGGCAGTGTAACGCCCCCCCTGGTTTTCGAGCATGAGAAGTCGAGCCAGAATGGAGTTGACGATGAAGTCCTGATCTCCATCTCCATCCCAATCCGCTACGGAAAAGGTGGTGTATCCCCACTTGGCTTCTGCGGGCCCTTGAATCGAGCCGGAAACACCCGCCATCACCCGGAAAGGCT
>MDTE01038269.1_pt1 | contig 32173 bp, 23 predicted proteins | sample 811231 | NCBI WGS metagenome assembly MDTE01 (sample SAMN05326651, study PRJNA326480) | marine metagenome | isolation source: seawater | place: Indian Ocean: Red Sea | collected 2010 | reverse complement strand
GCAAGAAACGACAAAAGCCCCTGCGGCAACAAGGGCTTATGCGAATGGGTGCGATACCGGGCGAGAGTCTGCCACGGCATCGAGCGGAGAGGACAGGATTCGAACCTGCGGACCAGTTGCCCGGTCACGGATTTAGCAAACCCGCGCTTTCGACCACTCAGCCACCTCTCCTGCGAACGGCCCTTGATTGTGCAGCATCAACGCCTGGCCTGCAAGAGAGCCTCTGCGACAAGCGAACATGATTCGTGCCAACCAGCCGTGTTAACGAGCTATCTGTCGGTCCGCCTCAGTCGGCAGACTCGCAAAACGGCCTGCGGATTGACAGCTCGCGGGCAGACAGATACTTTGTCTGCTCGTGATGAAGTTGCCCCAGGGTTAATCCAGTCCTCAAGCCGGCGCAGCGGACTGGTGCCACCTGGGCGTCCTGCCTCTGGTCCGACTTCGGTCGGTTCCCGCCTCGCCATTACTCCCGCCAGGCCGCGAGCAATGATCGCAAAACTCGTCCCGCAAAGTCGGGAGGACTTGCCAACCGAGTTTGTCTTGGAAAAACTGCCCATGACCCTGGGCCGGTGCGAGAGTGCTACTATTTGCCTGAATGACCGTTGGGTAAGCCGATTACATTGCGAAATTGATCTGATTGACGGCAGTTTGATCGTGCGAGACCTGGGCTCCAAACACGGCACAATTCTCAACGGCACACACACCAAGCAAGCACAACTCATGCCTGGTGACCGCCTCTCTGTGGGAATGGTAACATTCGAAGTCGTACTCACCGGATCAGCCGGCAACGCCAACGACGACTCACAGGAATTGCGAAAACGGCACCCGCGTTGAACGGTCGCTACTTCAGCTAAAGAGTGCCATTACGTGCCCCGCGGGCCCTCCGGTACTTCCTTTCTGCGCCAAGTCACTTCATAATGCGCAGCGGGCTGCATTTGCCCAGCAGACACGCAACGACTGGTCCAGCGAGCCCCACTCCTCCCGCTCGCATTTCGAACCCAGAGGGCACCCAGCATGTTTTCATCTGACAAGCTTGAACGCAGGCATTTTATTGCAGCCAGCTCCGCATTGATCGCCAGTGCCAAGACTAATTTGAGTGCCCCTCTCAAAGCAGCTGAAAAAGACCCTTACGACGGCTGGCCAGTTGGTGTGCAAAGCTATTCGCTACGCCAATTCAACACCCTCGAAGCCATTCGACACATTCAGGGAATGGGCCTGCATTTCGCCGAATTTTACAGTAAGCACCTGAGTGTCGAGGCGAGTGCGGAGCAAATTGCCGAAACGTCCAAACTCTGCGCTTCTGCAAGAATCAAACTCAACGCGCACGGGGTGAATCGATTCACCAAGAACCACGCCGCGAATCGTAAGATTTTTGCGTTTGCCAAACGGGCTGGCATCAAGAACATTACCGCCGATCCTGACCCCGATTCATTTGATAGCCTCGACAAACTCGTCGCTGAGTTCGGAATTCGTGTCTGCATCCACAACCACGGCCCCAAACATCGCTACAACACCATCGCCGATGTCCAGAATGCCGTGGCCAAACACCACAAGTGGATTGGCGCGTGTGTCGACACTGGCCACTTTATTCGCGGAGGCACCGATCCCGTCAAAGCCGTTCGTGACCTCGGTCCGCGTGTCTTCGCAGTTCACATCAAAGACGACAAGTTCAAAGGTGACCCGCGTTCACACAACGTAGTTATTGGCCAGGCCAATCTTGACGTTGTCGGGCTTTTCAAGGCGCTCAAGGCAATTGACTTTCCCCGTGACGGCTCCTTGTCACTGGAATACGAATCCAACCCCCAAAATCCAATCGACGACATGAAACAATGCCTGGAAGTTGCCCGTGCAGCGATTGCCAAGGCAGCGAAGGCGTAATCTCTGCAGATCTTCCGGTTGGTTGACCAGCGCGCCATCCGGATTTAGAGTGGGTAAGTTGGTTCTCACTTATACTCGTAGTAAGTCAGGCGTGTTCAGATCCAAGTTGTCGGATGCGGATTAGCGGATGCTCGCCAAACGTGTCATTCCATGTTTAGACGTAGATCAAGGCCGCGTCGTTAAGGGAACAAATTTCCTCAACCTGCGCGACGCCGGGGACCCTGTGCAAGTTGCGGCCCGCTACGAACAGGAGGGCGCCGACGAGTTAGTGTTTTTGGATATCGCCGCTAGTCACGAAGGGCGTGGCATCATGATGGACGTGGTGCGTCGAACTGCGGAATGCGTCTTCATGCCGCTGACAGTGGGCGGAGGCATTCGCACAATCGCGGATATTCGAGAGTTATTAAATGCGGGATCCGACAAGGTTTCCATTAACTCAGCCGCCTGCCGACAACCGGATTTTGTGCGGGAAGCTGCAGAGCGATTTGGTAGTCAATGCATCGTCGTAAATGTCGACCCCAAACGTGTCCAGCACGAGGAAGCCGAAGTCTGGGAAGTTCACATCAACGGTGGACGAGTCCCGACGGGACTACAAGCGGTCGAATGGGCGCAACAAGTGGAGGAATTAGGAGCTGGTGAAATCGTCTTGACGAGTATGGATTGTGACGGCACCAAAGATGGCTACGACCTGGAAATTACTTCAGCCGTCAGCCAGGCTGTGTCGATTCCAGTTGTTGCAAGTGGCGGTGCCGGAAATCCACAACATCTCGCAGACGCCATTGAACACGGCAAAGCCGATGCAGCGTTGGCAGCCAGCATTTTTCATTTTGGAGAGTTTTCGATCGGTGAGACAAAACGTGTGATGGCGGACAGAGGCATACCAGTCCGCTGAATATAGCGGCGAGCAGCGTGCGTGCCTCAACTTCTCAAGGCAAGTACAAACCGCGAATAACAGTCAAGTAATGTGGCAGAGTCGCTCATCGACATTCAAGTTCAGTTCGTGCATCACTGAAACAAATCAGTGAGCAAGTTGGAGAATCAACAAAATGGCAACAAGTGATGCGTTGGACAACACCATCGACCTGGCCGCCGACGAAGACCTGGCGCAGTCGTTTCTGGCAACACGTGAAGAACTCGAAGTCGACAAGTATTTCCGAGCGCTCGTCAAGCTAGAGGGCAGCGACTTGCACATGAAGGTGGGACAACCACCTATCGTTCGAGTCGATGGAACGCTTAAACAACTCAACAGAGGTCCCATCGAACGCCAGGAAATGGTCGACCTCCTATTCCCCATGCTCAACGAGCGGACACGTGTCATCTTCAAAGACGAGGGCGGCTGTGACTTCGCTTACACCGTAGACGTAGATGGCACCGACTGGCGGTTTCGCGTCAACATGCTACAGCAGCTAGGGTCTTTGGGCTTAGTCGCCAGACGAGTGAATAACTTCATTCCAACTTTCGAAAAACTCTACTTGCCCGACGGCCTGGAGAAACTCTGCCAGTTTGACCAGGGGATGATCCTACTGGCCGGCGTCACTGGCTCAGGCAAGTCAACCACTATTGCCTCGATGCTGGACTGGATTAATCGGCATTACAAGAAACACATTCTGACACTCGAAGATCCAGTCGAATTTGTTTTCACCGAAGCAAAGTCGCTGATCAATCAACGCGAAATCGGGATGGATGTAAAAGATTTCAACATCGCGATGAAACACGCGGTGCGTGAAGACCCGGACGTCATGCTGGTTGGCGAAATGCGAGACGAAGAGTCTTTCATGACTGCTATCAATGCTGCAGAAACAGGTCACCTCGTTTTCGGTACCATCCACGCGTCTAGCGCGTCGACAACAATTGGTCGCATCCTGGATCTCTTCCCGGAAGGAATGCACGCAGCGATCCGCAGTGCAATCGCTTTCAACATGAAGGGCATTATCGCCCAGAAACTGCTACGGTCGATCAAGCCGGATGTGGGAAGAGTACCAACATGTGAAGTTATGACATTTTCGCCCACGATTCGAAAACTCATCCTGGAGGGCGACGACGAAAAGCTGCCTGATGCGATTCGGATTGGCGCTGAAGACGGGATGCAGGACTTTACGATGAGCTTGAAAGGACTCCTGGACGATGAACTTATCGATCGACCAACCGCCTTTGAGGTCGCTCCTAACCGCGAACAACTAAAAATGGCGATCAAAGGAATCGACGTGTCTGAACCTGGCATTCTCTAGTCAATGGCAGGAAGGCACTTCCTTCCAGTTACTCGATTTACGTAGCCGCACGCCACGCGTCTGCTACCGCTCATTTTGTGAAAGTCACCGATGTTCGGACGGAAAAAACGCAAGCAACAAGAAGAAGATCTGGCACCGCACGAAATGGGCCCCCCAGTCGAGCTGTCCGCGCGAGGTGCAGAGGATGAAAAAAACACACAGCATTTACTGCGCGCTCGACAAAACATGGGGATCGTCACTGTCAAAGAGGTGATTGCCGACATGACAGCGCACCACGCTGATCGTGTCATGCTCGACCTGTCACCCCAATCCCAGTCAGTACCAGTACGTTACGACATTGACGGCGCCTGGCATTCACAAGACCCAAAAGAACTGCAAACTGCGGTTGGCATGCTCGGCGTTATGAAGTTGATTTCCAACCTGGACGTTAAGGACAATCGCTCGCGGCAAACTGGCCAATTTGGTGCCGAATACCAGAATGACAAATATGACTGCAAGCTGACCACTCAGGGCACTGAAAACGGAGGCGTTCGCTTCATACTGGAACTCTGGAATAGCAAGAACGAAATTAACCGGCCTGGCCCTATGGGTATGCGTGAGGAAATGCTCGAGCGTTACAAAGAACTGGTTGCGGCTGATAGTGGCCTGTTTATCGTTTCAGCTCCGCCGAATCACGGAGGTTTTACAACGACCTGGATCTCCGCACTTGGTGGTACTGACCGCTACATGCGTGATTTTGTTGCTGTCTACGATAAGCAAAAAATCGAGCCTGAAGTCGAGAACATTGACCAAGTAACTTACGACCTGGCAGCGGGAGAAATGCCAGAACAGGTCTTGAACAAATTGATGCTGAAACAACCTGAAGTGCTGGCATTTCCAGAAATCAAAAGTTCCGATCTACTTAATGAGTTGTTAGATTTGATCGTTGAAGACAATGTCTGTGTTTTCGCGGGTGTAAGAAGCAAGGATGCGGCCGAAGCATTGCTGCGTCTTATGCAACTAAAACCAGATACACAAAAATTCGCGCAACACGTTTCTTTTGTCCTCAACACTCGGCTTGTTCGACGGTTGTGCGATGCCTGCAAACAGGGGTTCCAACCACCACAGCAACTGCTCCAAAAATTAGGGATTCCCGCAGGCCGTGTCAGCGTGATGCACCGAGAGTGGCGCGCCGAGGACGCTGAAACAAAAAAAGGCCAGGATGTTGAAAAGTGCGAGAAATGCGCTGGCTTGGGCTACAAGGGGCGTATCGCTATTTGTGAACTACTGGTCATTGATGACGCGATTCGCGAAGCACTCGTGAAACAACCTCAGTTGGAAGTCATCCGGAAACTGGCCAAGAAATCGGGACACGCGACCCTCCAGCAGGAAGGTATCCTCTTGCTGACACAGGGAATCACTTCAGTGAACGAGCTGCAACGGGCACTCAAGTAGCTCACTTCTTTCCCTTGCGACGTGAATAATCTGCGATTCCGCAACAGCCCGCAATCTGCCACCTTGCTGCAGTGCTAGCACTGAACAAGCGTGTCGATGGCGTGGCGCGCAGCGAGTAAGCGTGGGGCGGGAAACTAACTTCATTCCCTTTAACCCGGCCCACGCACAGGATCGCCAAATCGATTTCCAACCTTCCGTTGGCTGCTGCCGTGGCTTGCCGCAACCAGACCAAATGTCTTCTTGCAGGTAATCGTCAGATCTGGTAGTTTTCTCACCCCCTTGTGAAGGGGGTGTTTTAGCTGATGCCATGCGTTCCAAATTGCCGAAAACGCAAAGTGAGGCTCTCCTTTTCTTGTGTTCTTGGTGTGCACGTCCATGACGCGTTTCAAATCACGTTGCCTCGTGATCGTAACACTGGCTGGGTGGCTTTCGACACTCAGCGGATGTTCGTTCTTGCGACAAGCCAAGAACGATGAAATGGCGATGGCCCGTCAAGTCTCTCTGCGCGGCGAACAGGCACTGCGCCAAGGCCATTGGCTTCACGCCGAGCAACTCTATGGTCGGGCAATTCAACACGCTCCCAACGATTATCGTGCCCATCGTGGATACGCCGAAGCACTCTGGAACCAGCGTGCACACGACACCGCGATTAGCCATATGGAAAAAGCCTTGAAGTTCTCAGGCCAAGATCCCAAGGTAATGGTGCGATTGGGTGAAATGTATCTTGAAAAAGGATATCTTCCACAATCCAAACACTGTGCGGAAGAAGCCATTGCAACCGACCACATGCTTCCAAGCGGCTGGGCTTTGAAAGGCAAGGCACTATTCCGCGCGGGAGATCTCGATGGGGCACTGGCTGGTTTCCACCGTGCCTTGAGTCTTCAAAACCAGTTTCCTGATGTCCAGCTGGAAATGGCCCAAGCGTATCGAATGCAGCAACGGCCGCGCCGCGCCCTAGCAACGCTAGACGTTCTTACACGCACCTACGAAAAACAAGATGTTCCACAAGAGGTCCTGTACCTGCACGGCCTGGCTCTAAAAGATATCGGGCGTTACGAGGAAGCTGCTGACCAGTTAGCGCAAGCAGTTAAACAGGGGCAACCCAATGCGAAACTGCTCTTCGAATTGAGTGAGTCGCAGTGGCTGGCCGGCAATCCAGCAAATGCGCGACTATCGTTACTAAAAGCCCTATCGCTCAGCCCTGACCACCATCCCAGTCGTCAATTGCTGGCTCGCATTGACGACAATCGGCAAGGTTTGACTGCAAACATTTCACGCTGATCCGGCTAGAACCGCCGCCGTGAAAGGTTCACTTCAAGGCGTTCGCGAAGAACCACGGCAGATGGTGCGCCGAGCAGGGCAGGGCAACGAGCCCGATTCTTCTCTTAACCAATTCTTTCTGTAGCCAACGACATCAGTTATGCAGAAATCTCAAGTCAATAAACTTGAGCTCTCTCTCTAACGCATGTCTTCGTTGCCGATCCGCTTCAATCGTGCGGACATACAGGTTCATACCCTGCTGCTCGAGTGCCTTCAGTGCCTGCACAATATCAGGCGTCAACGAATTAAAGAACAGATGGGCGGAAGTCAGAGTACGAATCGCGCCAAGTTGTAGCACAACATGCGGTCCGATAGACATATGATTCCCCAATGAAACTGACTCCAAACGTGGCAGGCTGGATAATACCGAAAGCCCGTCTTCCGTGACTCGCGGACAGTCGAGTTCCAACAACTGCACCTTCAGTCCCTGCAGGCTCTTTATATCGGTGTCTTGAATCAAGCTTGATCGCAGAGTCAACTGCGACAAACGCACGCACCCCGCCAACGCCTGCAGTCCAACCGCTGCCACGGGAGTCTCAACCAGGGAGAGGCTGCGAAGTTGTTTCATTTGGGCCACCCACTTCATCGACGCATCTGATATCGGACTGTACTCGACAATCAAATCTTCTGTTCTCGTGGAACCCGCTTCAAGAAATGCTCCGGTTACTCGGGTTTTCCGGAGTGTCAATTGTGGCGTCTGACCCCAATGGGGCATCCTGGCAGCAAGAAGGTCATCAATCGTAGCGCCAGAAAGAGCTAGTTGATTCACTTTGGGAATCCCTTTGAGCGTAGCAATCTGTGTTGGCGGTGGATCTACAAGCTCTACATTCCAAGCACGAGGGATGCGCCAATCCCAGTACCATGTGCCCTGGCTTGAACGTTCAAAGGCAACCTTACCTCCGGTTGATTCGATTTCCAGCACACGCCGTTTCAACTCACCGTGCCAACCGGACATCCAGGAGGTCGCCGCCGACAGAAACCAGAATGTACCCACACACAAGCTGGTTGTGAGCTTACGCCAATAAGCATTTTTTTCGGCTGGCAGCTGCAACTGACGCCAGATTGGCGCGAGTACGACGCCTGCTTGCAAGAGTCCTACTGTGATGAAAAGTGCGATCGTGGCACGATTCGCAAGCGCAGCACACTCGATCCCACAACTACGAGCCCACCCCACACCAGTGTGGCCCACAAAGCCTACCAGGCTCATTCGCAATACAAGCTGCAGCAACCAACTGGTGCGTTCCAATGTTACCGCAAACCCCAGCACCATTCCGCAAATAATTCCCAGAGCCGAATAGAACGGCCAACCAGCCAGTCCGCCGGCCAGTGCTCCGCCAACGACAGCCACCAGCGGGCTTACAAATCTCCGCACCAGCGCCGCCGCAATCAACCCACTCAAAATGATCCACAATAATGGATATGCAAGCGACCAGGATATTGTGGGAACTAATGCGGAACCATTTGTTGCCTCATTCACCACATGTCGAACCAACACCGCCGTCATCAAAACCAACAGCACGGAAACTGCTGCGGCATACTCCTGAGGGAGCTCCGATTTCGACCGCGACATGGGAAAGCCCTGAAACTAAAGCAACTCTTTTGCGCGACCACATGACTCACCGCAAAGCTCGCTGGCTTCGCGAAATGTGCAGCGGGACTGGTACGCGGTTACAGAACCAAGGTCGCCAGACGTCAGATCAACGAATCCAACTCGTCCACCAGTTCCCCGAATCGCGCCAGAGCGGTTTCAACAGGCTGCGGACTCTCCATGTCGACGCCAGCGCTTCTCAACAAATCAAGCGGGTCCTGAGAGCAACCACCCTTGAGAAAACCAAGATAATCTCTCAATTCACGACGCCCACCGCTGAGGACACGTTGACTAAGTGCAATCGCTGCCGACAACCCAGTCGCATATTTGTACACATAAAATGGGCGATAGAAGTGTGGAATTCGAAAGCACTCGAGCTTCAACAACGCATCAATTGAAAATTCGGGACCGAAATACGCTTCCAACAACGTCCCGTAAACGTCCTTGAACGCCTGCACGGTTAGAGGCTCACCTTGTTCAGCCATCTCATGGGTGATCTTCTCAAACTCAGCGAACATGGTCTGCCGGATGATTGTCCCACGAATCGCATCGATTTCACGGTTAATCAAGAACGCCCGTTGCTGGTCGTCCTTTGCGTTATTCATCAAATACCGGCTGAGGAGCTGTTCATTGAAAGTGCTCGCAACTTCAGCAACAAAAATGGTGTAATCGTAATGCAAGAAAGGCTGGTGTTTTGCGGAAAAGAAGGAGTGCATAGAGTGCCCTGCTTCGTGAGTCAGCGTGAACACATCCTCCAGGACATCCGGCTTGTAGTTCATGAGAATGTACGGATCCCCATCAAACGATCCGCAACTAAAGGCACCGCTCTGCTTGCCTTCATTGGGATACCGGTCACACCACCGCCCATTCAACCCCTTTTCCAGTACGTTGACGTATTCCTTACCCAACGGTGCCAGCGAATTGAGCACCACTTTCGTCGCTTTGCTCCACGAATGGCGAGTTTTCTTCTCAACCAGAATGGGCACGTACGTATCGTAGTGGTGAATCGACCGCAATTTCATCTTACGTCGGCGTACATCGTAGTAGTGATGTACGGTCGGCAAATGCTCACGGACAGCACTAATTAAACGGTCGTAAACGCCCTGTGGAACATTGTCGGGAAACATCGCCGCTTGCAAACAACTCTGATAACCCCGCGCCCGGGCATAGTAGACATCCTTCTGAATCGAACCACTGAGCGTTGCTGCAAGTGTATTTTCGTGCGCCGCAAATTGATCGTAATAGCGATGAAAAGCACTCTTGCGTACGCTTCTCTTGGGGGAAGTCAGAAATTGAGCAAAGGTCGCGTTCCCCAACTCAACGTCTCGACCTTTTTCATCTTTTACCAGACCGAATTTCATATCTGCATCATGCAGTTGCCGAAAGGTCTGGCCCGATGCTTCCGACATTTCGCCTTGCATGGCAAGGAGAGTCTCTTCCTTTTTACCCAACGTATGCTTTTTGTAGCGACGAAGTCTCTCAAGTACCAACCGGTACGGTTGCAGCGCCGGATCATCCAGGAATTGATTCAAGCGAGCCGTCGAAAGGCCCAGAATCTCAGGCCGCAAGAAACTCGATGCTTCGTTGGCACGCGTGGCGACGTGATGAAAACGACCATACATGCGCTGGTACTCCGCACACTTCTGGTCTTCAGTAGTTCGCAAGAACGCGTAGACACCCAAACGTTCAGATAATCGACTAATCTCGGAATCAAATTTCAAGCAGGCCGCGAGCGTTTCAGGACCACTCCCCAGCGTCCCCGGAAACTTCTCGTAACCAGCAAGGCGTTTCTCAAACCGCTGAAAAGATTTTTCCCAAGCCGCATCGTTAGCAAACAGACTAGACAAGTCCCACGTATCGGCCGTCTTTATCTGTTTGCGTTTCGGAAGTCGGATGGCAGCATTCATTATCATCTCGCATCTTGAAACCAGGCCTCGGTGAAACTACCACCGCACGACCGCGGTTCCCCATGCCAGACCCGCGCCAAATCCGCAAAGCAACACATGATCACCGCGACGAATGCGACCCTGACGATGTGCTTCATCCAGCACCAGGGGAATGCTGGCAGCCGAGGTATTACCGTAGCGATCGAGATTGACGAGCACTTTGTTTCGATCCAGCCCTAGATCACTCACTGCAGAGTCGATGATCCGCATATTTGCTTGATGGAAGACAACCAAATCGAGATCGGATGGTGTCAACTTTGTCCCGCGCAACACATCCAACACCGTGTCTGCCAGGAAACGCACTGCCCACTTGAAAACCGGGCGTCCATCCATGCGAATATACTGTCTCGCCTCTTCAAGGGTTTTCGTCGTGAGGCGTTCACGAGACCCCCCACCGGGCAAACAGATAAGTTGACCACCTTCTCCATCTGCACCCAGCGTATAAGAAATCAAACCCTGCCGATTCTCGCCCTTTCCAAGCAAGACAGCACCGGCTGCGTCACCAAAGAGTGGAAAAGTCTTCTGATCCTTTGGGTCGACAACTCTCGACATGACATCCGCACCAATCGCCAAGACATGCCGATAACAACCTGTCTTGATGAACTGCATTCCGGTTACTAACGCATACATGAAACCGGCACAAGCAGCATTTAGATCGACGGCCGCACACTTTGCACCAATCCGACGCTGAACATGGCAAGCAGTCGAGGGAGTGGGAGTATCCGGTGTCATCGTACCGATCAGAATCAGGTCAAGCTGATCGGGCGACAAACCGGCTTGCTGCAAGCAATTTTCTGCAGCCACCACCGCCAAGTCACTTGTCGCCTGATCCTCGGTCGCGCGTCGGCGCTCCTGAATCCCCGTCCGTTGAACAATCCAATCCGCGTCGTAACCCAATTCCACCAAATCCTGATTGCCAACCGTGTTGGACGGAGCATAGGCGCCCGTTGCCAGGATCTGTACTCCAGTCAAGGTCGCCAAACCCTGTGGAGGATCTGATTCCATACTTACCGTTGGTTCAAGCGTGGATGCCATCGGGATTCAGAATTCCTTGGAGTTACGTGGAACAGCGGTCAATATAACAGATAGGGCGTACTAGAACCTCATTATTATTGCGGTTCGTCGGGAATCTCGACCCAGCGCCCCTCAGAGTGAGACGCGAGTACGCTATCAGCAATAACCTGCGCACGCAGCCCGTCATAAAAGCTCGGGACCGCGGCACGGTTTTCAAGGATGGCCGAAACAAATTCCCAGACCAGGTCATACCGGAAAACTGTCGCAGCCTCGCCATCACTGGGATTCCGAGGGCTGTCCGACGGCTTTAGAAATGGTTCTGGAACCGGTTCGGAATGAAGATCATCACCGGTCTTGCCAAGCAGGATCTCATTCGGTTCGTGTAAACGGTACACCGCAGACATCTCCGAGCCGTTGATTTCCGCCCATTCATGGCCAAAACCACCGCGATGATAACCTTTAGCTAGAGTCGTGCCCTCCCAAACGCCCATACAGCCATTCTCAAATTCGGCGATCAGACTCGACCAGTCGTCTACATCCGAAGGCGGACAAGGTTTCCCATCCGCCGTCACATCGCGATCCGCAAAACGGGCGACTGCACCACAAAGTCGATGAATCGGACCGAGCAGGTCGATCGCAAAGTCAATCCGATGGATCGTCATATCAAACAAGTCGCCAGCGCCTGCGCGATCCTTGTATTGCCGCCAAGCCCAACTGGTCTCTGGCAGGTCGAGAAAACGCTGGCTGCGAAAATGGCGCGGATCACCAAGATCTCCGCTCTTAAGAAGGTGGCGAAGATAACGCATCGCTGGAGCAAAACGATAGGTAAAAGCCGTCATGTGCGTAATCTGGGCGTCCCGCGCTGCGTGATACATTTCTCGGACCTGCGGGGCATTCAGTCCTAGTGGTTTTTCGCACATCACGTGCTTGCCTGCTTGGGCAGCGGCCAGCGTCATCGGGTGATGGGTAAAATTGGGTGTAGCCAGAATTACCGCATCGATCCCTGGATCATCACAAATACTTTGATAATCGGTGGTTACATTATCTATCTGCCATTCATCCTGGCGGCGACGAAGTAAATCCGCGTCTGCGTCACAGGCGGCGACTAATTCAGCCCTGGGGTCAAGCCGAATTCCAGGAACGTGGTGATAGTCGCTGACTGCACCGGCGCCAATGATCGCAATTCTGACCGGACTCAGACCGTTCACAAGAGACTCCTTTGCCACTGTTTTAATGACGCAATACGTTAACTGGATGAAACTTAGGTGCCCTCGGATGCCAGCCTATCGGTTTCCTGGAACATGCTCAAGGTCGTATCTAACCGTAATCACTTTACACAGCTCTATAGAGGGGTGTTGGAGCGCTCTGAAACAGAATAAATTGGGTCTCTTGTTAAGCACCTGCTTGGCAGCTGCTCCGGTTCGCCAACTGATACTACCAACCCCGAAAACGCATATGTGCCTCCTGGCAATCCAATATCAGCTCGTCCCTGAATCCCCCATTTTGGTGGCATGCAATCGCGAGGAACATTACGACCGCCCCACGAGTGCCCCCTCCATTCAATCTGGCAAACCACGAGTTCTGGCCTGTGCCGATCAGGTAGCTGGCGGCACCTGGCTGGGTGTCAATCAGCACGGAATGTTTGTCGGAGTCTGTAATCGACCCAAGCTGTTTGTTTCTTCCTCGCCACGCTCCCGTGGCTTGCTATGTCGTGATCTCCTCCGTTCAGCATCGGCTCGGCTGGCGGTAGATTTAGCGATGGAAGAGTTGCATACAGGCAATTACGCCGGTGCGAACTTCGTCATCGCCGACAGCGAAAGCGGCTGGGTGATTCATGCTGGCGACGAGCTAGAAGCAGCGCCGCTGGAAGAGGGACTGAGCATTATTAGTAATAGCGATGTTGACAACCCCCGCGACCAACGCGTTCAAATGGCACACCGGCTATTGAGCCTGCAGACGCTTGATTCACCGGTCAAATTCCTGGCGGTTGCCAGCAAAGTATTTGCACGTGCTCCATCACCGCCAGGTCGGCCGAGCATGGTCATTCGTGGCCAAAATCGGGGCACTGTCAGTTCGACACTGCTTTCCCTCGGGATGAAACCACGCGACGCAATCTATCAATATGCCTCTGGCGCACCTGACCAGACAAAATTCGAAGATTTTTCCCCGCTCCTGCGCGACATCCTGAGCAGAGGTATTCGTGAAACCCGATCCCAGGTCAAGGTACGTTAGTGCCTGATATTGGCGCAAACACCGGATACGCTGTGCAGTGCGGTACGTCTGCGCAGGCCCGGCCCGCGCCCCAGCCTGGTGGTCAGAAACCAGTCAATCGCAAGCGGCCGGTTTAACTGGTTCGTTCCAGCAACAAAGTTGCGTCCATCTCGGCAATCCCCAGTTCCTCCATCGTACGCGCTTGGGACCAAAGGTCCTCCGCGAGCATAATGGACGTTAAATCAACCAACGATCTCATGGTTGGACACGGGACACCAAGCTGTTCACCCAACAGCGCCCAACTTGCCAAACCGTAAGGTACATCTTCGGTCAGCCAACGACTCTCTAGTTTGCCAGGCGCGCGTAGTTGCGTAAGCATGCGGCTGCCATTAATAGTGGACCACAGATCACCACGAGGCCCAAAGCCAGCTGCGTGAAATGATTCCGCAACAGGCGATAATTCAACCTCTAGCACACGACCAATTGCCAGTCGTTCTTGATCGACAGCCTGAATAACGCGACACACACCGGGCATCACACCTTCTTGATAAAAGAAAAATTCCCCACGTGCGTATTCAATGCGTCCCGCATTCATTAGCACGCCTGCGGGATGGACAACGGGATTCATTGCGGCCAACCCACAAGCAACAACATGTGGGTAGAGCTGTACACCGGGAAACCACGGCTCCAGTGCCCTTTGCACTTGAAGCCCCTGCGCACCGGGCAGGGCTCCCAGCCCCATGCCATTGACGACCCCCCAAATCGTAGCAGTTGTCGCAGAAGTTTTCCGACAGACATAGGGTGCCGTGTCAGTTTCAGCAAGTATCAGTCCGTCCGCGCCACCTCGTTCCCGAAAAATTCGGGCCATTTGCAGACTCCCCATATTTCCTGGCATCAATACCAGGATTTGTCCCGCGCCAAGGTGGCCGGCACAAGCTTCCGCAAAAGCGCGATGGGCATACGAAGGTACAATTAACAGATTCAATTCATTTTCACGAAGCGCAGCGGCAAAGTCAGTGGTAACATGCTTGATCTTCGCCACACCTTGGCGAGCCACTCCCTCTAATGTGATCTGGCGATCTTCTCGAATGGGGGCAACCATCTGCTCGAATTCTGGCAGCTCACAAAGCGTTACGTCGGCTCCTGCCAACGTTAGATTTGCCGCCACCGCAAAAGCCGTATTACCGCCACCTAATACCGTGAGACTTCCGGACATGAGGGCCCCCTCAAATAGAATCGCCACCAATACTCAAAACAACACACTCAGCACAACAAAGAACGCATGTCGTTTCGCGTAGCAGCGGGCGCAGGCAACACACCTTTCTGGCGCCACGTTGCACAGATGCTAACGTGCCAACTGCAACTCGACAATCGGACAAAAATCACTTCACAACACCCCCGTGTCAGGTCCAGCACACCCCAAGATTAGGTTCCAATCATTGTCCCCAGGCGGTAAGATAAAGTCTGGCAAAAAAGGCAAATCTAAAGTGGGTGACGGTTCGCAAGCTAAAGGAACCTAGAATGACGCGTCAGGCTCTAGTATTGCTCCTGCTGGTGATTGGAAGCCAAAACGGTTTTGGCCAGGTGTTTGTCGAGAAAATCTTTCCACCCGCTCTTCAGCGCGGGCGAATTTCTCGAGTGGTACTTTCCGGTTCCAATTTAGCCGGCGCGACCTCACTCTGGACCTCCCTCGGACCGCAACTCAAACTGACACTAGCAACCGCAAGCACTGAGCATCAAGCGGTCTTTGACGTTTTTGTACCGCACGATGCCCCACTGGGACTCTATGGCTTGCGATTAGCAACCCAGAATGGCCTGAGCAACGTCCATTTGTTTGCGATCGATGACCTGCCCCAAGCTGAAGAAGTAGAATTCTCGCAACCACAGTTGCCCAATAATGAACCCGCAACTGCCCAGCACATCAACCTTCCTGTGGCGGTAAGCGCCGCCTGCGGCGCAACGGATGTGGATTGTTTTTCATTTCGTGTCGAGCGTGACCAACGTGTCTCGTTTGAGGTGGTAGGAAGCCGGCTCGGCAAGGCATTCGATCCCGTAATCTCTATCCTCGATGCCAATGGCCGCTTTGTCGTGGACCGTGACAACGACGTCGGGCTGTTTTTCGATTGTCGGTTCGAGCACACCTTCGCTGAAGCTGGTACTTATGTAGCCAAGGTGCACGACTCACGTTACCACGGTTCGAATCACTGGACATACTCGCTTCGAATTGGCCGCTTTCCTGTGGCACGTGTTGCGTTCCCTTCCACGGTACCCCCAAGCGGACAATCCCAGGTCAACTTCCCACAAGTGGAAGACGCTCCGCGCACCTTCTCATTTACGGCATTCAAAAAACAAACAGCTCCCTTTTTCTTCGGTTTGCGGAGGAATCAGGATGAAGGCTCTGCGTGGCTGCCACTTTCATTCTCAACGCTACCCAATGTGATCGAAGTCGAACCAAACGACGACCGCCCTCAAGCCACTACCGCAACAGCACCGTGCAACTTACACGGCATTATCAGTAAGGAAAATGACTGGGACTACTTTCGCCTGGCTTTGAAGAAGGGTCAAAAACTGAAGTTCTGTGCGCAAACACGAAACATTGGCTCCGCAGCGGACCTTGAATTGAGTCTATTTGGAGTCGATGGAAAATCGCTCAAGCAGGTCGACGACTCCGGATATGAAGACGCCACATTTACTTTTACCCCCCCCGCAGATGGGAATTACGTGCTACAGGTTGGCGATGTGCTGCGAGCCGGCGGCTCAGCATTTGTCTATCGCATTGAAGTCAGCGTTGTACAGCCACATGTCGAACTGGAAAGTGAAATTGGCCGGATTGCGGTACCGCAAGGAACATGGCAACCGCTACCGCTTAAACTCAAACGGACACAATACGACGGGCCATTAGAATTAAGCCTCGCTGGCGCTCCCAGCGGCATTCGCTTGAGGACCTCATCGATCCCCGCCAATGTCAACCTGCTCGATGGCATTCTCGATGTCGATGAGACGGTCCCCACTGGGGTCTATACACTTCAGGTTGTCGCTTCCGTAAAATCCGCAGAAAGAACCATTCAAACCCACGCCCGTACGCAACCCTTAATTGACCGACTTCCAACAGGCCGCGGGCCCCATGGAGAACCTTTCGAACTGCGTGAAGATCAACGACGTCTGCCGGCAACACTCACCGATCGGATCGCGATTGTCGTAACACCACCCGCGCCGTTTGATTTTGAACTTCCCGAAAGCGAAGTCCTTCTGCCGCGTTACGTGTTCACCCATTTTCCAATCAAAACGCGTCGGTCCGAATCATATTCTGAACCAATTGAATTGGTTGCGCGCGGAGGTCAGCTGGAATATGACAGACTGCGGCAACCAAAAATCATTGCCACAATACCTGCTGCAACAACAGAGCAGGGCACCGTGATGGCTAAACTAAGCTCTGTTGTCGACACGGCAACCACCCGGCATCGCGTGACCATCACAGCGACCGCCAAAGACGGGACACGAACCATCAATCTCACGCGGGTATTCTATCTGGATACTCGTGTGGCATTTCAGCCGACAGTCGAACCGTCTCAACTAAAACTAAGTCCAGGACAAACTGCTAAAGTGCGCGTTCTTGCAAACCGCCTGAAACCTTTTGACGGTGCATTTACAATTCGGCCCTCCAAAGTCGAAGGCATTCAATTGCCAGAAGAAATTGTGCTGGCTCCCGGGCAAACAGAAGTCGAGGTACCGATTCAAACAGGCCCAGAGATCAAGCCTGGCAAATACAGTGTCGAATTGCCGGCAGAGACGCGGATCGCCAAATTTGCTGAGCAGGCTTCTGCGGGAAAGTTGGAAATTGAAATCACCTCAGCAGAGTAGCACGCGAGGTAAGCAGTGCTAGCTTTCGGGAAAGTCGTCAAACTCTCCCCGGAATACCAAGTTTACTTAACCGACACTTCCCCACTGACCGAAACAAGTTCACAGTATCGAGGAATCTTCGTAACGCTTTGTGGACGCTGGCAGTGGACGATTTGCTTGCTCGGTCGCTGATAGGTGCATTGCTATGCGGCATTGCTTTGACCAACGAGGCAGGATTTGCGGACGAAGAGGTAGTGACCACCACACCCCTGGTGGAAACGCCAACCGTATTTGCAGAAGACCCAGCTGTAAACACTCTAGACGCCATCGGGCCAGGCTTCGCTGACGTTTCGTTCACAGGCCCACCTATCGGATGCCTCCAACCATTCACGCGACCACCGTCCTGGGGGCAAGTCGACTTCCTCCTGATGTGGCGCCAGCCGCAAGCTCTCCCACCTCTGGTCACCACGAGCCCTCCTGGCACTCCCCTTTCCCAGGCGGGGCAGTTAAATGAACCCACCACGACCACACGACTCGGCGGTCGTTCACAAGTCAGTGGGCCAACTGCCGGAGGACGAATTGACTTCGGTTACTGGCTGAATACCTGCCCACAGGTGGGTATAGGTGGCACGTTCCTGGCATTGGGAAATTCCTCGCTAGGCTACGCTACCGACTCGACTACCACACCGATTTTGACGCGCCCATTCCTCAACGTGTCTGACGGACAAACCGCCGCAATGGACACCCTTATCGTTTCATTCCCTGATGAAGCAACGGGGGAAATCGAAGTCCAAGGCGCCTCCACATTAATTATCGCCGAAGCCTACCTGAGACGAGCAGGTCATCACAACGCAGGTACGCCGGGCGATCTGGTTGGCGGCTACCAGTTCTCACGCATTGATGGAAGCCTGGAAATCAGCAGCCATTCAACGGCGCTGAGTACCTCCCAGTTACGCGTGCCGGGGACAACCCTCTCAGTACTCGACTCGATCACAACCCAAAATGAGTTCCACGGCGGCCAACTCGGTGTATTAAGTGACTGGAACTATGGTTGTTTCACAATTTTCGGCAGCTTCAAACTCGGGCTTGGGAATATGCGGCAAAGAGCCGTACTCACTGGGCAAACCGTGATCAATGATTCGGCCAATTCCATAATAGACCCGCAGGGGCTACTCACCCGAAACACAAACATCGGGACCCACGAGCGCAACGTGATCACAGTAATCCCACAAATCAGCTTGCGCGGCACTTACTCGGTCAGCCATCACGTTGATGTAACGATCGGTTACTCGTTGGTCTTTTTTCCACACGTTCTGCAGCCCACAGAACAACTCGACCCCGATCTCGCTGTCAATCTCGCCGATCCCGCCTTGGGACAGCAAAGACCTCTATTCACATTTCAGTCACGCGACTATTGGGCTCAAGGATTGACATTCGGACTGCGCTGGAATTTTTGAGTTTTTCCCCTAAGCACCATCCGCGTACTAAACTGGGAAATGAGTTCGAGTGGTTCGCAACCATCAACATGGTACCACGGCGGTGCAGCAGGCAGGAACCACCTGCTGCACACCCTAAACCCATACTCTTGAATTCCGCTCATTGAAACAGGCGTATTCACCAGTCAAGAAAGCGCCCATGCGCAATCACTGCTATGTCAGACTAGCAGCTAAAGCCCAACTGGCTGCCCGTACGATCTTAGTCTGCCTGATTGCAATAAGTGGGTGCCAGAAACAACCAGCGGCAACTGATCTAGCCGACGGCGATACAAATCAAGCCACTGAAACTATTTCGCCGATCAACGACACCCAACAGAACCGGTTTGCAGACGAAAAACGTTACTATCGGTCTCAAGATAAATTTCTACCCGCGGACTTCCCAAAATTGGTTTCCGCCGAAGAGGCTGATTTCTTAGCCGATGACGACGAAGTTCTCGGTTTTGTGATAGACGGCCAGGCCCGTGCTTATGGGCTTCAAGCAACATGCTATCACCACGTAATCAATGACCTGATCGGAAAACAACCGATCGCGGTCACGTACTGAATCATCTGCTCATCCGGGATCGGTTTCGATCCCACTTATCAGGGAAAGCGGTTGATGTTTGGGTTCCATGGCATCTGGAACGGCACATCCGTTCTTTATGACCGTGGCACCAATTCACATTGGTTGCACCTCCTGGGAGAGTGCATTGAAGGGCCACTGAAAGGTGGTCGACTCAAACCAATTCCATGCCGTCATGTTCTCTGGCTCGAATGGAAACGAGACCATCCAGACACTGAAGTCATGGTTCCCGACCCTGCAACAAAAGCTGATTACTTTTCGAAGGAATCTTCGCATCGTGGAGGCACTCGCCTTCCACCCCATTTTAGAGTCACTGTCCAGGATACGGATCCCCGTCTTGGCGAATCGGACCTCTTGTTCGGCGTCGTCAGTAATTCAGATGCTCGAGCGTACCCTTTCAGCGAACTCGGGCAACTCGCTAGTGGCGTAATCAATGACACCGTCGGAAAAATTCCTGTCGTCATTCTGTTCGACGGTCGCAGCGGCAGTGCTGCCGGCCACCAGAGGCTGCTAGGCGGTGAGATTCTGGAATTTGAGCGAACGCGATCCGGACAGTTACGTGAGCGACAATCGGGTGCGATCTTTGATCGTGATGGAAGGTGCACCGCGGGCCGTTTCCAGGGACAACGTTTACCACCTCTCTATGGCCTCCAAGCCGAATGGTATGGCTGGATTGCGGCACACCCCAAAACGACGATCTTCCGCTCCAAGAATACAAAGTAAGTCCAGTGAAAACAGTTACGTTTGCGGACCGGGCGGGCACATGCTGTAGTACTTCAACAGATCAAGTCGAGATCAACTCGTTAACCTATACTATTGCCGTACGGTAGAGAGGCTGTGTTGCCGAGATGCATCGTAGTACTTCTGCAAGTCGGTGCTCTATGAAAACACCCAAACAGGCTCCCAGGATCCTTGTCGCACTCGTCACGTTCACTGTGTCAGCGCCTGCCCAAGCCAGTGACAACGTAAGTTTTGACCGCCAAATCCGTCCGATCCTGACAGAACATTGCTACGCTTGCCACGGACCTGACAATCGACAACGTCGTGGCGGACTCAGATTAGATCAACAGAAAGCAACTCAAACACGATTGCCCTCCGGACGTTTCGCAATTGTGCCAGGCAACCCTGCGGCAAGTCATGTCTGGCAGCGGATCACGACATCGAAAGCCTCCTTGCGGATGCCCCCTGTTAACTCAGGCAGGGCACTTAACGCCGTAGAACGTGAATTAATCCGCAATTGGATTCAACAAGGAGCACGCTGGCAAAGCCACTGGTCATACAGTTCGCCGGTCCGCCCCCAACTACCACTACCCAACGCAGACAAGTGGCCACGGCAGCCAATTGACACCTTTGTCTTTGCCAGCCTGGACAACCTGGGACTCACCCCCTCAACCCAGGAGACCAAGCACCGCCTTCTACGACGTGTCTATTTTGATGTTACTGGTCTTCCCCCCACTCCAGACGAACTCCAATCTGCCTTAAACAACTCTTCAGCTGATTCTTATGAACGCACCGTGGATCGTTTACTCAGTTTGCCCACATACGGTGAACACATGGCTCAAGAATGGCTCGATCTAGCGAGGTACGCAGACACGCATGGCTACCACATCGACAGTCACCGCGACATGTGGCGATGGAGAGACTGGGTCATTGATGCATTTAATTCCGGTATGACTTACGACCAGTTTACGATTGAACAAATTGCTGGCGATTTACTGCCAAACGCCAATCTAACGCAACGTATTGCAACAGGATTCAATCGCAACAACATGGTCAATTTCGAAGGTGGCGCACTCGCTGAAGAATATCTCGTCGAATACGCAGTTGACCGAGTTAACACAACTGCAACGGTCTGGCTGGCCCAGACGATGCGTTGCGCACGCTGCCACGACCACAAACATGACCCATGGACGCAACGTGATTTCTTTCAGCTACTGGCCTATTTCAACCGTGTTCCAGAATTAGGGCTCGATGGCAAGAGCGGTAATGCAGTCCCTTATATCAAAGCACCAACAGCAATTCAGAGTCTTCATATTGCGAGCCTGAATTCACAAATCAAAAACCTGCAAAACCGCATGAAACGCCGTGCAACCGCAGTTGCAGACACGCAACGGCGGTGGGAACAGGAACTCGCCACGGGCAAACAGAAGATCACGCAACCTGCCAATGATATTGCGTTGCACCTGCCACTCGAACCCGTGGGTTCACAGGTCGTTCTGGAAGCTGTTAGCGGCGACAAAATTCAAACAAACACTCGCTTAACCTGGTTTCCCGGCAGCTTCAGTGAATCGCTCCTGTTCAACGGAAGACTGTTCCTTGACCTGGGAACAAAAGCCGCTTTTGAAAGAACAGATTCGTTCTCACTGTCCGTGTGGGCGTACCCGACAACCGCGGACACAATGACACTGGCCTATCGCGGCAAACAGGAAACAACGCGTGGCAGTAGCTACGAACTCCAAATGGAATCTGGAAACGTCGCTTTCCGAATGGTCAGCCGGTGGCCACAGAACAGCCTGCAATTAATTGCCAAAACACCTGTTGGTCTCCGGCAATGGTCTCACATTGTGGCCACATACGACGGAACTTCGCGGGCAAGCGGCGTTACCGTTTACATCGACGGCGAACGCGCCGAGTTGGAAGTAATCAGCGACGCGCTAACTCACGACATCGGCCGTTCAGGAACACTACGGATTGGACACCGGGCTACACTTGAGCCCTTCCGTGGCATGCTGGATGACTTACGGATTTACCCACGCATTCTCACAAAAACAGAAATTGTCGCTTTGGCCAACAGCAACCAGCTTCAACAGATTGTCGCCATATCCCCCGCAGACCGGACACCGCAGCAGCAGCAACTCCTTCAGGAATACTTTCTCCGAAACCAGGACAAGCCGTACCAGCATATGGTGTCCGAACTGGAACAGAAACAGCGGACGTTACAACGGACCAGGCTGGAAATTCCCACGACGATGGTGATGAAAGAAACCGGAAAACCACGAGACACTTTCATCCTCGCTCGTGGTGACTATCGAGAAAAGCTCGATCGTGTCCAGGCCCAGACTCCCGCAGGTCTGGAACCCAAAGGCCTCGGCCTCCCGAATAATCGCCTAGGCCTTGCGCAGTGGCTTGTCCACCCTCAACATCCCTTGACCTCACGTGTTTGTGTGAACCGTTACTGGCAACACTACTTTGGACGCGGAATCGTGCTGACGTCAGAAGACTTTGGGACACGTGGTGAACGGCCAAGCCACCCCCTCCTGCTCGACTGGATCGCAACCGAATTCGTGCACCAGGGGTGGGAACCCAAGAAACTACAACATTCAATCGTCACTTCAGCAACTTATCGTCAAACCGCCCGCGCCAGCACTAACCAGTACATACGAGATCCATTGAATCGCTGGCTCTCACGTGGCCCCAGAAAACGTCGCTCTGCAGAGTCGATTCGAGATACCGCTTTAGCAGTCAGCGGGCTGCTTGTCGGAGAAATTGGCGGTCCTAGTGTTTACCCGTATCAACCACCTGGGCTGTGGAAAGAAGTTTCTTTCAATCCTCGTGACTTTACTGCGCAAGAGTACAAACAAAGCCGGGGATCCAATTTATACCGGCGCAGCATTTACACTTTCTGGAAGAGAGCGGTTCCCCCTCCAGCCCTGGAAGCATTTGGCGCACCCAATCGTGAAACCTGTACGGCACGACGGATACATGACGACACAGCACTCCAGGCGCTCGTCATGATGAATGACCCGGCGTTTGTGGAAGCTGCGCGTGAATTAGCGACCAAAGTGCTGGACCGACGTGCCAGAAACAACAAGCAACGAATCGTGCTGGCGTACCAGATGGTGTTGAATCGCGAACCAACTAAACCCGAAACTACTACGCTGCTCAAGCTGCTGACAGAACAACTTCGTGTCTATCAGGCCAATCACAAGGCCGCCCAAAGCCTGGTGCAAATCGGTGACTCCGTGCCTGCGGAGCGACATCCCACCGCCCATCTCGCCGCCTGGACCACGCTCTGCAACGTGCTGCTCGGCCTCGACGAGGCCATCAGCAACTAAGTTCACAACCGGAACCATATTCACGATCTGCTGGGGCCTCCGTGCCTGCCACAATGAGGTGGTGCTTTGTCCGCCTCGGCTCCACGAACGCACACGAAGACAGGCCGCTCCACGCCGGCACCGTTTTCGCTAGAATGTTGCTAGATATTGTGTGGATGCCCTCTTTCCGCGAATGGTTCTATCGCTATGCACATGCTCGATCTCCTGGTGCTCCTGTGCTATTTCCTGCTCATGGTCGCCATTGGCGTTTACTGCTCATTACGCATCAAAGCACAGGAAGACTATTTCCTCGGCGGCCGTTCCTTCGGCAAACTCCTGCAGACGTTTGCTGCATTTGGAGCGGGGACGGGATCTAGCGACCCTGTGAATACCGGCCGCACAACCTTCACCGGCGGCATGAGCGGCATGTGGAGCGTCATGTTCTGGTTGTTTGTTACGCCGTTCTACTGGATTACTGGTGTCTGGTACCGCCGCATGCGGCTTCTCACGCTGGGTGACTGGTATGTAGAACGTTACGAGTCTCGAGGGCTAGGCGCCGCCTACAGTATCTTCGGCGTCTTTTTCTTCATGATCTACGGGTCGATGTTTTTCTCCGCCATCGCCAAGACCGCTGAGCCGATGATGCTTGGTTCGGCCGTCGCGGTATCGGCCGAAGCATCCGGCACGACCGCCAACAGCGGCACTCTGGATCAAGACAAGAGTAATAGAGTGTCGGTATTGGGTACAAAAGTAAAACTGCAAACCGTACTGATTCCAGTGATTGCTGTGGTTGTGGTGGCATACGGCATCGCGGGTGGACTGGCAGCGGCCTACTTTACTGACCTGATTCAAGGCATCTGCATCATCGGGCTTTCGGTTATGTTGATCCCGATCGGCCTGAATGCTTTGTCCGACAACCCGGAATTGAACCCCGGCGGCAAGAACGGTTTTCAGATAATGCATGAACAGCTGCCAGAATCGTTCTTTGACGTCATTGGCAATAGCGGCTCCGAAATTTCTCTGCTGTATCTCACTGCAATGGTCCTGGCAAACTTGACGGGAATCGTCGTCCAGCCCCATTTCATCGCGACAGGAGGCGGTTCAGCCAAGACCGAATACAACGCACGTGTCGGGCTCGTGGTTGGCAACTTCCTTAAGAGGTTCTGTACGTTGGGATGGGTGCTTACAGCATTGATTGCTGCCACCCTCTACGCTGACGTACCCGCGCTCGTCGAGAATCCAGACTTGACATGGGGCTACGCTTCGATGCAACTGCTGGGGCCTGGATTCCGTGGGCTCATGCTAGCCTGCTTGTTGGCCGCATTGATGAGCAGCGTAGACGCCCAAATGGTCGTCGGTGCCGGCTTGATCGTCCGAAATCTCTACGTGCCGTTTCTGCGCCCAGACGCCAGCGAACGCGAGTGCCTGTGGGCAGGACGACTAACAGGCATGATCGTGGTCGCTGGGGCATGTTTCTTCGCGCTAACGTTCTACGACATGCTCAAGCAATTGGAACTCACATTCTGGTTTCCATTGGTTTTTGCTTCTCCTTTCTGGATCGGCATGTACTGGCGAAGAGCAACCGGGCGCGCCGCCTGGATTACGGTTGTCTACTGTCTGTTTTTCTTCTTTGTGATCCCCTTTTTCGGACCAAAAGTCTTCACAAGCCTGCGGACAAACGCGGCCCTGATGACCAGAACCCCGCACACAGTCACCACCAGCCCAACCGTTGTCTCCAGGTCCATGTTACGACAGAAGCTGTCAGAAGCAGAGCTCGTGTGGGCCGCAGCTGGCCAAGACCTGACTGGCCCAGAACTTGCTCAACACAATGCAACCAAACCTCGCTCGCTCTCTCCAGAAAAAATCGAAATCCCAGGCCCAGAAGGGATGCAGGTCATTGAGGCCGGCGTAACCCGTCTGCCCCAAATCAAAACGAGCAAAAGCACCAGTATCTTCTGGAGTAGCATCGAACCGGTTGACGAGACCATCGCTCTGGAAGTCGTCGCGACGGACGTGAATGAACGCACCGGTGCGATCCAAGAGACACTGGATTATCCGACAGGGACACTACTGCAGGGCACAGGCAGTCTGAAACTCAACTTGCTGTTCTACAAGCCGCTAGGTGTCGATTTAGGGTCGCAGTCCATCTCATCACTGAAATCACTGGACCTGTTTCCGAAGATCGTGATGCCATTCTTGGTGATGATTATCGCTAGTCTGTTAACCCGCAAAAACTCCGAGGAAGCCCTCGAGCGTTACTACGCCAAGATGAAAACTCCGGTCGACCCAAACCCTGAAGCCGATCAGCAAAAACTTGCTGCGGCCTACGCCGATCCGTCGACGTGTGAACGGGTAAAACTATTTCCAAACAGCGATCTGGAGTTTCAGAAACCGACTACCGAAGATATCGTTGGATTTACCCTCTCGTTCCTGATTTGTTTTGCCATCATTGGAATGGCATTCTGGATCACAACACTTGGAGTCTGAAAACCGGCAAGCCTGTGCAGAAGATCAGATCAACGTCTACAACCAGGCTGTTGGCATCAACGATCCGAACTGAATACCGCTTACCACATCAAACCAACGACAAAAAGCGAACATGACAAACACAGAACAACGGCGACAAAAACTTCGCCGACTAGTGAAAAAAGCAAATGTCGATGGAATACTCGTCACCAATTTCACAAATGTGACCTATCTCACGGGATTCTCGGGAGACGACAGTTTTTTACTGGTAACACGAGACAAGGACATCCTGCTTAGTGACCCTCGTTACACGGAACAAATTCAGGAAGAGTGTCCAGGCCTGGAACTCGCAATCCGAGGACCAGGCGTCAAGATGGCGACATTCCTGGCGAAGGTGATCGGGGCATCTAAAACAACACAACTCGCGGTCGAGTCGCTTTCGATGACCGTTTCGATGTGGAATTTCCTGAAAGAGACACTCCCAACTGTAGAGCTTGCACCAACCGAAGGGCTCGTTGAACAACTGCGCGAAATTAAAGACAAGAGCGAAATCGTAGCGATTCGCGAAGCCGTAGATACTGCGCAACGGGCATTCTCCGTGATCCGCGCTTCGCTACGCGATGGTCAACCAGAAAAAGAGGTCGCCCACGCCATCGAGCAGCAGATCCGGTGGTTTGGAGGTTCGGGTTGCAGCTTCCCCCCCATCGTAGCCGTCGGACCACGTGCCGCCTTACCCCACGCGGTCCCTGGGGAGCAGGAAATTGGCGAAAGCGACTTTGTTTTGATCGACTGGGGAGCCCATCAGAACCTCTACATGAGCGACTTGACGCGTATCCTGGTCACCGGTAGAATCTCGCCGAAACTTGAACGTATATATGGAGTTGTGTTAAACGCCCAGCAAGCAGCAATCGAAGCGGTGCGACCGGGTGCGGTCATGCACGATGTCGATGCAGCTGCCCGAAACGTGATTGCAGAGGCCGGATACGGTAAGCGGTTTGGCCATAGCCTTGGGCACGGCATTGGCCTGGAAATTCATGAAGGACCGAGGTTAGCTCAGAACGAGTACCGCCCCCTTAAAGCGGGAATGGTAATCACAATAGAACCCGGCATTTACCTCCCTGGTTGGGGCGGCGTTCGCATCGAAGATGACCTGCTGGTAACACGCGACGGGTGCGAAGTGTTGACAACTGTTCCCAAGGAATTGGTTGATTGCGTAATAGGCTAAGTGATGCGGTCGAGCACCTGATTTGCGGTAATTTCCATCACCGGATGGTTGCTACCGGCCAACGTTCAAAGTGGCTCGTTACTTTCTCACCAAACAATCTTGAAAATCGCTGTTAGAGGCCAGTCGGGTAGCGCCATTCGCTGCCGAGGTTCACCGATCAAGTAATTCAATATTTTCTTCAGTCGTTCGTGTTGGCTTTACGGAGATCCCAATGCCAGATGCCGAAGTAGATGGCGGTGTTTTTGATTTGGATCGAATTCGGCTTCTCGTCGAGTTGATGAAGGAGCATGGACTAACCGAGATTGATCTACGAGAAGCAGAACAACAAATAAGACTCTGCCTCGGTTCAACACATGCGAGCGTCGCACCGGTGCCTGCGTTGGCACCAGCACCCATGCAGCCTTCTGCTGCAGAGGACCCCAGTGACAATACACCCGAGCACATCGTCCTCATCAAGAGTCCGATGGTTGGAACATACTACTCAAAACCTAATCCAAACTCCGACCCCTACACCCGCGTTGGCGACCACGTCGACCCCACAACAACGGTTTGTATCATCGAAGCCATGAAGGTGTTCAATGAAATTCCGGCAGAAGTAACCGGTAAGATCGTAGCGGTACTTGTAGAAGATGAGGAACCCGTCGATGTCGGAAAACCCTTGTTCAAAGTCGATACCAGCCAATAGGAACGGCAAGCAGCGGTGAGCTTGTGGGGTGGCGTCCCGTTCGCGTAGTCGTTCATTCACTTGCTGTCGCCAATAATTTCGCATGTATAAACGCATCCTGATCGCGAATCGCGGTGAAATCGCCTTAAGAATTATCCGCGCTTGTCGAGAGATGGGCATCGAAACCGTCGCGTTATTTAGTGAAGCGGACCGCGGCAGCAGCTACCTTGAACTAGCTGACGAAGCTTATTGTGTCGGTCCTCCGAAATCAGCGCAAAGCTACCTTAAAACCGACCAAATCATCAGTGCGGCCGAAGTCGGCAACGTGGAAGCGATCCATCCCGGCTATGGATTCCTGGCAGAGAATTCGCACTTCAATGAAATCTGTCGCAGCTGCAATATCGATTTCATTGGCCCCACACCTGAGGCAATGGAAAAACTCGGGGACAAGAATCACGCGAGAAGTATCGCGAGAGAAGCTAAAGTTCCAGTTGTCCCTGGTAGTGCTGGACTGCTGGAAAATGAAGATGAGGCTTTGGCGATCGCGCACGAGATCGGATTTCCCGTTTTGATCAAAGCGACTGCTGGTGGCGGTGGCAAAGGCATGCGAGTCGCGTCCAACGACCTGGCTTTCAAAACCGCATTTGGCCAGGCGAAAGTGGAAGCCGAAGCCGCGTTTGGCAACCCCGGGATGTATCTGGAGAAGTTCATCGAGCGCCCCCGGCATGTCGAAGTCCAAGTATTGGCGGACCAGCACGGAAACATCGTTCATTTGTGGGAACGTGACTGTTCTACACAACGTCGTCATCAGAAATTGATTGAAGAGAGCCCAGCTCCCAATCTCCCAGAAAAAACCCGCTTGGCGATGTGTGACGCTGCGGTACGACTTTGTCGTAAAGCTGAATACACCAATGCGGGGACTGTTGAATTCATCGTCGACCAAGAGAACAATTTCTACTTCATCGAAGTCAACGCTCGCATCCAAGTAGAACACCCCGTTAGCGAAATGGTAACGGGTATCGATTTAATTAGAGCACAAATCGAGATCGCGGCAGGTGAACCGCTTGCTGTCAAACAAAAGAACATCCGTGTCCAGGGTGTGGCGATGGAATGCCGCATTAATGCGGAAGATCCCGAACGGAATTTCCAACCCTGTCCCGGCCGGATAGACAAGATCTTTGTACCCGGTGGCCTGGGCGTCCGCTTCGATTCGCATGCCCATCAAGGCTACACGGTACCGCCCCATTACGACTCAATGATCGGCAAGCTCATTGTTCACCAACCGACGCGATCTGCAGCCATCGCTTGCATGCTGCGTGCCCTCAATGAATTGAGAATTGAGGGAATTCGCACTACGGTGCCGTTTCACCGAAAAGTACTACAACACGCTGAATTTGCGGAAGGGTTGGTAGATACCACGTTTGTTGAACGGACCTGGTTAACTTGAATTGTCGCACACCACGATGGGACGCCTCCGTGTCGCGCTCGTAATTACCGAACTTGGGGTCGGTGGCGCCGAACGTTCACTTACGAACCTGGCAATCGGCTTGAACCGCGAGCGTTTCCAGCCAACCGTCGTTTCCTTAGCTCCGCCTCCAAGCGCCAATCGCGACCTCTTGGTGGAACAACTCGTCGCGGCTGGCGTGCCAATCGAATTTCTGGGGCTTCGCCAACCCTGGCAATACCTCACAGGAGTCCGCGCTTTACGCCATCGGTTGACTCAGATTGTTCCGAACGTCATTCAGAGCTTTCTTTTTCATGCGAATGTTCTGAGCTCCCAAGCGGCAAGGCGAATCAACACGCATCATGTGACAGGCATTCGCGTCGCAGATCCCAGTCGGTGGCGGGCATGGCTCGAACGTGTCACCACCCGACGCGTTGACAAAATAGCCTGTGTAAGCGAATCCGTCGCCAAACATTGCCAACATTTCTCCGGCTTCGCGAAGGAGAAACTATGCGTCATCCAAAATGGGATCGATCTAGCGACTCTGCAAAACGTTGAGGCAATCAATCTAGAAACGCTGGGACTACATCCAGATCGTAAAGCCATCGTCTTCGCAGGGCGATTACATCCTCAAAAATCCGTACCTTGGCTACTGCAAGCAGCATCACGATTTCTCTATGGATTACCTGACTACGACCTCATTATCGCCGGAGACGGTCCTCAGCGTAGCGAGCTGGAAAGCCAGGTACGCGAGTTAGACATTGCAAGCCGAGTTCACTTTCTCGGATTTCGCCCGGATCTGCACGACGTGATGGCCGCCTCACAGATGGTAGTACTTGCTTCGAAATGGGAAGGCATGCCCAACGTGCTTATGGAAGCAATGGCACTCTCAAAACCAGTAATTTCGCTCAGTGCTGAGGGGGTTCGTGAATTGCTACATGACACCAATCCTATCCAATTGGTACCGCGACACGATTTGGAAGCATTTGCAAACTCCATACTACACATCGCACAAGATCCCCTGTTAGCCACATCGATTGGCCAACAGAATCGCCAACGAATCCAACAGCACTTCTCATTACGCACCATGGTCAACGCGTATGAACAGCTCTACCTGTCTCTCGCAATGAACACTGCCAGTCGTTAACCTGTTGATTGAACATGAAAACAACGGAAACCACGCAACAATCCTTCGTCTTGCTGGATCCGCCCCCCCTCACTCATTCATTGTCATAGACAAGCTGTGTGTCACCGATCACCAGCTTGACGAGTTTCCCCAAGAGGGGAGTTTTCACTACCGTGTCTCAACTCGTGGATTTTCCCTCAAATCATCTACCGGTAATGGTTGACGAGGTAACTCGTTATCTCAACATTCAACCTGGCCACACAATTGTCGACGGAACATTAGGGGGAGGGGGGCATTGCCGAGCGCTGGCCAATCGGGTGGGAAACCAGGGCAGAGTAGTTGGCTTGGACCGCGATCCTCTGGCAATCACACGAGCTGAACAACAGCTTGCCGGACTTCCCGTTTTGGTCGCACAAGCCAGTTACTGTGAGTTGTCCGAGATTCTGAATGAAATTGACTGTCAAGGTGTCAACGGCGTCCTTTTGGACTTAGGTTTTTCCAGTGATCAACTTGAGGATCCTGATCGCGGATTCAGTTTCTTGTCAGATGGCCCACTCGATCTTCGATTCGACCCTGCTTCTGGCAAACCAGCCTGGTACTTCCTCAACCAACTCAGTGAACATCAAATCGCGGACTTGATATACGAGTTCGGGGAAGAACGTTTCAGCCGCAGAATCGCTCGACGTATTGTCACACGACGCAAATCCCAGCCGATCCGCACAGCGCGTGAATTGGCAGAACTGGTAAGAGCGTGCGTACCACGATCAAAGAAAAACACGATCGATCCCGCGACGCGAACCTTTCAAGCGTTGCGAATTTATGTAAACGATGAACTGGATCGATTGGAGAAAGCTCTGCAGGTTCTACCTCAGTGCCTGCTACCCGGTGGCACACTGGCAATTATCAGCTTTCACTCACTAGAGGACCGAAAAGTCAAACAGGCATTTCGCAAACATCCACAACTAGAAATTATCACCAAGAAACCGATCGTTCCCACCACCGCAGAACAAGAATCCAACCCGCGCAGTCGAAGCGCCAAGTTACGTGTCGCACGCCGGACCACTGATGATGACAACGTGGGCTAATGCAGAGCTTCCTGTCGGCCGTTCCGCCCCCTCACTCGACAGCTATCGTGTGCGCCGAGAGGAGCGAACTCGCGCGAGTTTTCGACGCTTATCTTTCTTGAGGAAGCTACGCTCCACAATTTCCGGATCGTACTGGGTCCAGGTTTCTCGCAGGTTGGCAGCATGCATCTTTCGAAGCACATTGCCTTCCAGAGGATCGTGCCAAACAGCCACATAACCTCCCAGACGCCAATCTCGCCGTGGAATCTGGGATACGCGCTTGATCATCCGCCAATCGCGTATTTGATACCGACCAGCTTCGGAAGACCAATCGTAGAAAATCACCTGGTCAAGAACGTGACGACCTTTTTCGTTGTAGTAGTGGTTGAGCTCCACTAAATCAACGTGGTCAGTCGGAAGATCTTCGATGGGATTCAAACTCACCATCGAAAGACACAAGGTCAACGGAATGGAGATTCCCACCTCGGTTTCCTCCTTGATCCCAGGTGCGGAATGAGACTCGGCAGCTCCCGCTCACTCTATTATCGTCCGCAAACGGCCCATTTCTTTGACGAACCACGAACAGCAGCCCGTTTTTTGTTGGCCCTCGAGGCAAATCGAGATTTTCCCTGG
>MDTE01106445.1_pt1 | contig 32189 bp, 25 predicted proteins | sample 811231 | NCBI WGS metagenome assembly MDTE01 (sample SAMN05326651, study PRJNA326480) | marine metagenome | isolation source: seawater | place: Indian Ocean: Red Sea | collected 2010 | reverse complement strand
GCCAACTTGTAGTACCTGGTGATCATGAAAATAGTATCCTTTGGCAAAGAGTTGAAGATGGTTCAATGCCTCCAGCTGGTAGTTTAACATCTGATGAAATAAATCTATTAGCAGATTGGATTGATGAAGGTGCTCTGCCTGTGCCATCAACTACTACTGCTATTTATGATATTCAGTATGTTGAAGATCCAGCAACAAATGATGCAAGTCCTCTTGAAGATCAAGAAGTGACTATCTCTGGAGTTGTTACCGCAGAATTTTGGGATAATGATGACAACAGATTTATGAATGTTCAGGACGATAATGGTCCTTGGAGTGGTATAGTTTGTTTCAACTATGGTGGATGGGATTCTTTCGACTTTGTTGATGAAAATGGTGTATCAATTAGTGCTCCGGCAGAAGGTGATAGTGTCACAATTACGGGGACCGTAGTAGAATACTATGGTTTAACTGAGTTAAGTGATCCAACAGAAGCTATTGTTCACGGTCCTGCAAATAATGCAATTGAGCCTACGGTCTTGACTACAGCAGAAATGGGTGAAGCCTACGAAGGTTGCTTAATCAAAATAGAAGATGTTTCAGTTAGTAATTCTGATTTAGGAGGTGGAGAATGGGAGATTACTGATGCATCCGGTACAGGAGTTTGTGATGTCAAATGGCCATATTATTATTTTCCTGAAGAAGGCCAAAACCTTAGTTCTGTAGTAGGTATACTAGATTATAATTGGAATGAGTTTAAAATCCAGCCTCGTTTAGCAAGAGATGTTATAGAAGCTGTAGGAGATCCTGTAAGGATTCAACGTGTTCAGCAAGTTCTTTACAGTGACCTAATTAAATCAGGAGTTGATGAAGAATCAGATAAATCCTATATGTCTGATTCAACGGTTACCCTTCAAGGCGTTGTGACAATGCCAACAGGTTTAAGCTATGCTGGTAATGGTATAAAATTCATTTTTGCAGATCCAAATGGTGGACCGTGGAGTGCAATATTATCATACGATCCTGATAGCTCAGCATTTCCTGTTCTTTATGAAGGTGATTTAATTCAAGCGACAGGTTATATCACAGAATACACAACCGGCCCAGCGAATATGACTGAACTATTTATTACTGAGCCAATAAATATTCTTGATTTTGAGCAACCGCTACCTATTGTTGATACTGTTAATACAGGTGATTTACGATGGCCTACTGAAGCAGAACAATGGGGTAATGTAATGGTGCGTATTGAAAACGGTACTGTAACAAATAATGATTTACAGTATGAAGTATTTGCGGTTGATGATGGTTCAGGTTCCGTGCTTGTGGATGACGATTCAGATAGTGTCCAAGCTTTATTTCAAACAATAGGAGCCCCACCTATTGGTTCATTAGTCCAGTCGATTGAGGGTTGGGTATATCATCATTTCGGGTCTAATACAGACTCTACTGCTTATAAATTATGCCCACTATATGAAGATGATTTTGTTTTTGGCTCAGGGCCTCCATCTATTAGAGATTTAACAAGGGATCCTTGCGCTCCAACATCAGATGATAATGAAGTGACAGTTTCGTGCGTTATCCAAGATAATTCTAGTGTTGCAGAAGCCTTGGTTCATTATTCTATTAATGGTGGTGATTATCTTACGGCAGCGATGACCACAACAAATGACTCTATTTTTAGTGGAACATTTGCAATTAATGATGGAGATATAGTTAATTACTATATTACTGCAACGGATGATGGCGTGGATCAGTCAGAGCCAAAGTCGAGTATGTTCCCTAATGATATTACACTTGACCAACTTGGATTTCTAGTGACGAATAATCTATCAATCTCAGATATTCAATTTACTCCTTGGCCATTAGGCAATACTCGGTACGAGGGCTGTAATGTGACACTCAAAGGAGAAGTCACTGCAGATACAGCTCAGTATAATAGTAGTTATAGTTCCTATGTGTTTCAGGATGGTGATGGTCAATGGGATGGATTAGTATTTGATCTGCCAAACGGTGAGGCGCCTTTTGTTGTAAGTCGTGGTGATAGTGTAAGTGTAACAGGATTGATTACAGATTATGACCCTGATTTTGATTTTAAATTTTTTGGGAATACTCGATTAATTAATTCAACTGTCTCATTGATTAGTACAGGTCATAATACTGTTGTACCATTAGCTGTAACGCCTAGAGATATTACACAAACTGGTGAGGAAGTAGAATCTTATGAAGGTGTATTAGTGAGTGTTGGTACAGTGACAGTTACATCAATTAATCAGTATGATTGGACCATAACTCAGAATGGTTACCAAACTTTAATTGATGATGATATGGCTACGATGGCAGCAGATAATTATATGAGCGATTTAGTAGAAGGGCAGGTATTAGAGAATGTCATGGGCATATTGAACTACTCTTTTGGCACATATAAAATTCAAATTCGTGATTTGGGTGATTTGGGACAAACAATGGGTATTAATGATGATGTACTAATACATCCTTACGAATATGCACTTTATGATAATTTCCCCAATCCGTTTAACCCTGAGACTCAAATTCGTTTCTCAATTGGAAGTCAAGAGAATGTCAATCTCGTCATTTATGATATTATGGGTCGTCAAGTACGCACTTTAGTTGATGGATCTTCTTTTCAATCTGGTTTTCATGTTGTTAATTGGAATGGCTTAGATAATCAAGGCAATAGTTTGCCATCGGGTATGTACATATATCGTATTAAGGCTGGTGATTATATTGCTGATAAAAAAATGTTAATGCTAAAATAATATAAGAAATATGGGCGGGGTATGTACCCCGCCCCTTTTAAACTATTGCGTAATTTATTTTTAAATTCAGTTGTTTTTGTTTTGTTACTATGGTCTTGTAACAGGTGGGATTATTCCGACCCATCTGATCCTATTGAACCATCATCTCCAGAGACCTATTTATCTCTAATTGCAAATGATACTATTTATGCTAGTATAGATTCGCTAGGTAATTCAGTATATGCTATTATTGAAGAGCCTGATTCAGGTATGGTTTGGGATACATTGGCTCAAGCATTTACTACAATTACAACAAGTCGCCAGGAATTACATTGGTGGGGTGATGATATTGATGGAGATATTTTGGGATACTATTATCGCTGGAGTTCAGATTCAAATTGGACCTATACTTCATTTGAAAGCGGTGTCTTCTATGTTCCGATTAGAAGTGATTTAGATGTATTTTCTTTTGAAGTAAAAGCGGTAGATGATTCTGGTTTAGAAGATAGCACACCTTCAAAGATTGTTTTTCCAATAAAAAATTCTGCCCCAGAAATTTTATTTCGTTATTTATCAAATCCTCAGATAAGTGATATTGGTAGTGATACTAGTTTTACATTTCCAACTCGTACTTTTGTTTGGGATTTATATGATCAAGATGGGAATGAAACCATTACAGATATTTATTATGCATTAGATGACACTTGTGATACCTGTTGGACTAGATTAGAAGGAGATGCTCCCAGTATCACCCTAACGGAAATCCCAGATGGTCCACATACGTTTTATCTTAAATGCAAAGACATTGCTGGTGCTGAGAGTGAATTAATTTCTTTTCCTGACTCAGCAAATGTTTCTGAAGCTCAAGTATGGCAAGTAAAAGAAGTATCAGGAGATATTCTTATTGTAGATGATTATCCTTTAGATAATTCTAATACTACATTATCATGGTATTCAAGTCTCATGGATACGATTGTTGGCGAAGGAGAATATTCATTTTGGGAAATAGGGGATGAACTACCATTCTCATCAACAGATATCACGGCTAACTTAAATTATTTCAAACATGTTCTTTGGTTTACAGCATATAATAATACAGCATCTGCAAATGATACCTATAATGGTGCTGAAGCAAGCATTATAAATTTTTTAATGGGTGGAGGTAATCTTTTTATTAATCCAATAGATTTCTCTGATACAACCTTTACATGGTTCCCTTTAGATTCCCTAGTCACTTTGAATCCAAGTGGGCGTTTATTTACTGATCGGGTAATTGAAAGTCCGATAGATTCGACGTTAAACCTTGCGGTATCTCACCTTATTGCTGTAAAAGTAAAAGGATTTTGGCCTGATGAATCAGAATTCCACACTACAACTGAATTTTACCGCATGTCTGATCCTCAGAGTGGTGATGGCTGGGAAGGTAATCCAACGGTATGTAGTATAGGGCAGTATCAAGTTTCGCCAACTGAATTATCAGGTAAAATTGTTATGATGACATTGCCACTTCACGATGGTTATCGACCAAAACTTCAAGGTAATGGTTCATCAATTAAATTCTTTGAATATTTAATAAACCAGGAATTTACACAGTGATAAGAGTAATCTTATTTTTTCTTCCAATATTTTTATTTAGCCAAAATTTTGGTACTATTTCTGGAAAGATTATAGATGCAAAATCTAGTGAGCCCCTCCCGGGAGTAAATATTTTAGTTAAAGGGACATATTATGGAACGGCTACAGGAGCTAATGGTCAATTTAGAATTACAAATATAGCTACAGGTAGTTATGATGTTGAAATCTCAATGATTGGATATAAAGTAATATTGAAAACTGGTGTTGAAGTTAATTCTGAAGATGTTACTAAATTAGAATTTGAATTAGAAGAAACCGTACTGAGTTTTGGTGAAGATGTGGTGGTCATGGGTAAAAAACCTCTATTTGATGTAGATGAGACATCATCATTATCTCGAGTTAGAAAAGAAGATATTGAGAATAAGGTAGTCTCTAGTGTTGAAGATATTTTATCTGAACAAGTTGGTGTTACAACTCAGGATAATGAGATTCACATACGTGGTGGAAGGATTGATGAGAGTATGTTTATCGTAGATGGTTTTTCAGTTAAGGATCCATTATCAGGCTATTCAGGGAATCTATTTGTAAATGCAGATGCAATTGAAGAACTAGAAATTGTAACCGGTGGTTACAACGCTGAATATGGACAGGCTATGTCAGGTATTGTAAATATAAAACTTAAGGAAGGTCGAGATCATTATGAAGGTGCTATAAAATATGCAAGTGACCGATTTTTACCTAATCATTATAACTCTGATCGTATTGAATTTAATCTTGGGGGTCCTGACCCATTTTTTCAATCAATCCCATCTTTATTAGGGGTTGATCTTCCAGGTAGATTTTCTTTTTTCTTAAATGGGTTTGGGAAAATGTATGATGGTAATCTGCCAATCGCAGATAAACTTTATCCTCATAGGACCTGGTCAACACCGCTAATTAATGATAACGCTGCAGATAATTTAATGGATAGATTGGCTTCTAGAGAAAATAATGATTGGCATTTTTTATATAAGTTAACATGGGAGCTTACTGCAAAGAAGAAACTCTCTATGTCTTATGATGCTTCTATGAATATCAATCAGGGTTATTTTATGCCTAGAGCATTTTCATCTACCTATTTTCCTTATCGTTATAAAAATATTCTTGATAATTATAATACGATTACTAGGGATACACGTCTTATAAATTTTAATTGGACTCATACCCTATCAACAAAGTCATTCTATCAATTTACATTTGGGAAATTTATGACTATTGAACATAGCTCTGTTCAAGATTTACCATGGACAGATTATATAGAACGATTAGACTTAGAGCCGATTAATTACAATATGGATAACACCGATTTAGATGGCAATATTCAAATTACATATGGCGATGAGTTTTATGATACTGGTTTTGCTCCTGAATGGTATAATTTGATTAGTGATAATACAAGAATGGATGCTGATTGGACTTTACATACTCGTTCTAATCAAAAATTAAAATTGGGATTTGAGCATACAATAACTGATATACAGGTCTTAGATATTGATGAACCCTGGAGTGGTTCATCAGGTTTTGGTTCAAATTATGATAGTTATAATGCAAAAACATATTTTGGTGCATTTTATATACAAGATAGAATTGTTTTTGAAGGTATGACTTTAAACCTGGGTCTTCGAACAGATTATTGGGTTCCAGGGAGGTATGTTGAAGATGCTATAGAAGATACATCAAATATCATTATCACAGATGATGCACGTCAGATTTTTAAAGATGAGACTTTTGATTTTCCATGGTTTGGTGATCCTTACAAAATGAAAGCACGGATAAGCCCTCGCTTTGGGATATCACATCCAATTACGAATAATGATGTATTATATTTCTATTATGGACATTTTTCACAACTGCCTACTTTTCAATATGTTTATGCAAAAATTAATTCTAAATCTCAATCAACTTATCAAGTTTTTGGTAATCCTAACTTAAATCCTAAAACTACTGTTCAATATGAGCTGGGTGTTAAACATCGATTTAGTGAAGACCAAGTCCTTGAATTAAAAGCGTATTGGAAGGATATGTTTGATTATGAGACATCTCAAACAATTAGGCCATCAAATCCAAAATATGCCAATCTTTCATTTAATATGTATTTTAATGCGGATTATGCTCGTGCAAGAGGTATCGAAGCTATATTAAAAAGTAGATTATGGACGAATTGGTACGCTGACGTTAATTTTAATTATAGCATTGTGACTGGAAAAAGCTCATCCCCATTAGATAATCTTCTTGTACAAGCTGGTCAATTATCAGAAAAGCCTTTGGGTGAAAACTATATGAGTTGGGATCGCCCATTACATTTTTTTACAAATTTATCTTATAGTCATCCAAAAAATTGGGGAGCAACTGCACGGATAGAATATGAGTCTGGAAGGCGTTATACACGATCTATTATTCAAGATACTGTTATTATTAATGGGAGAGAATTTTATGATGGGCCAAGAGAAGATGATCAGCCATATGCATATATAGCATTAGACCCTAAGCGTAATATTAATTTAAAAATATATAAAACATTCAAGATTACTCGTTACAAGGTAAAGACATATTTTGAGATTGAAAACTTTTTAAATGAAGAAACTCCAAGAAGAATTAATCCATATACTGGAAGAGGGTATGATACAGGCGAGATTTATGGATACAACTTAGCAAATAGTCCAAACCCAAATGAAGATCCATCAAGATTTAATAGGCCTCGTTCAATGGAATTAGGATTTCAAATAATATTTTAATGAAGTATCCTCGGAAAATTATTTTTTTAATTTATTTGATAACATTTATTTCAGGTCAAAATTTATTTCCTATTTTGGGTGGCCAGCGTGCGGGGACATCAGTTTTTTCTTTTTTAAATATTGGTGTTAGTGCAAGGGCTGTTGGCATGGGAGAATCTGTGGTGGCATTAAATCAAGATGCATCAAGCATATATTATAATCCAGCATCAGTTGCCCAATTAGATCAAACAGAAGTTGCGGTTTCCCAAATCCAATGGCCTGCGGAGATTAGTTATGATTATTTTGCCTTTACAAGGCATATAAAAGGTCGTCATTACTTAGGTTTAAGTGGTGGTATTTTACATATGGACCCTATGATGGAGACTACTGAATATCACCCAGATGGTACAGGGAATTATTTTACATTTCAAGATCGATTTTTTGGTCTTACATATGGTGCAAAAATGACAGATCGATTCAGTTTTGGGTTAACCCTTAAACATGTTTCAGAAGATTTAGAGAATTATAATATGAATGCTGTTTTAATGGATGTTGGCACTTTTTATTGGACAGGTTATAAATCATTACGATTTTGTGCTTCTTTATCACATTTTGGTAAACAGGTAGGTCCAAATGGTACTTATATCAAAAGAATATTAGATCAAAATTCTGGTATAGAATTAGAAGAAAAAACAGAATTTCAAAAGTTTTCACCTCCTACGATGTTTCGCGTTGGTGGGGCATTTGATCCAATTAATAAAAATAATCAGCATCTTGTCTTCTCAGTCCAGTTAAACCACCCTGTTGATAATGCAGAATATATAGTAACAGGCTTTGAATATTCATTTATGAAAATGCTATTCTTGAGGTTGGGTTATAAATCTAATAAAAATGAAGAAAATATAACTCTTGGCGCGGGTGTTATAGTCCCGGTTGGACCAATAAAGATTCGTGCAGATTATGGTTACTCTAATTTCGAACACTTGACAGACCCAAAACGATTCAGTATTGGATTTTCTTTATGATGATTAAGTATAAATTTTTATTAATATTTATAATATTATATTTTATTTCATGCGTTGACAAATTTATGATTCCTGATGCTATCAATGATAATTCAAACAGCAGTTTTGGAGCTGGAGATACAACTTATTTACAATTAACGCCAATTTGGAATGAGGCTCATGGGATAAGTCAACCAATTGAAATTTCGATTATCCAAGATGGAAGGATCCTTATTGCTGATAGTAGTCAAAATTCAATTTTTGTTCTTGATCAAGATGGTGACTCACCATCAGGATTTGATGGACTAAAATCTTTATTAGATAATGAATATAATCCAGTATCCCCAATTGATGTAGATGCTGATAAAAAAATGAATATATTTTTTGTAGATGGGTCTCAACGAGTTTTTATTTGGAATCATTATTGGAATTCAGTTGGCATTAATAGTGTTTCAACAAGTGCAACGTTTATTCATTCAGATACAGGTGCAGACACTACAATTTTAGCAGGCTCAATAAATTGGTTATCTTTTTTGAACAATGCTTCCTGGGAAATTTCATCAATAGTATACTCAAATAATCAGGTATTAATCGATTCGTTACTTAATCCATATTTATTTTATGATGGTCGAGATGAGAAAAATGCATATTTAGATCCTCATTATCAAACAGACTCAAGTCAATTTACAGGGATTTCTACACCAGCAGATAATGAAAATATGATTTTTGTTACTGATAATTATGGAGGGGCTAATCAACAATATAGAATTATTCAAATCGACTTTCAAAAATCATTACTTTTGGCACTTTCATCAGGCGATACGGTTTGGGCCTTTACAGGTGAATTTGGTGAAACTGTAGTTGGCTATGGTACAGGAGCTGGAACAGTTAGTAAACCTTTAAGTTTAGATGTAGACTATAATGGTAATTTATACTACACTCAAAATGGGGATTTTTTCCCTGTCCATATGATCATTCCTAATTTATCTGGTGATTTTTCAACGTATTCATCAGGATTTCAACCAAACAATGATGATATTATGAATGCTGATTTTTTCTCAAGACCACTTGATATTGCTGTTGATAATAATCAGCAGATATATATTGTTGATAATGATTTAAAACATATCGGAGTGTTTAATTCAAATGGAGATTTTTTTAAATATGCAGGTTATAAATCATCCAATGATACAGTACCATTAATGACAAATCCAGTTGCAGTTACTGTTGATGATCGTGGTGTAATTTATGTATGTGACAAAACTGAAGGTGCAATTTTTAGATATAAATTATCAAATTCTTTAGATGAAGATATCATCCCTGAGAATTGAATGAGAAAAGTTACTCTTATAGTTATTTTTATATCGGTATTATTATCTCAAGAAAGAGATGTCGCTTATATTAGGTATTTTGAAAATGATCATTATTTTTTATCAAACTTGTCTATGCTATCAACTGAAAGGCGGGGAAGAAATCATATAGCTGTAAGTTATAGTGAAGATGAATTACCAATAAAAATTGAACGTTATTCTGCAAATGGTAATTTGGAAAAAAGAGAATTGTTGACTTATAGTCAAGATAAAAAATTGGTACAACGAGGCGAATATAATAAAAATGGGAAATATGAAAAGTTAACAATTATTGGAGAATCTGAATTGTGGAGTAAAGAGTATCGGTCTTGGCGGTACCCTGTGAATGAACCACTTACATTTACTGATCAGCGATCTCATTTTAGTTTGGGAGATGGGGAGCATGTTTCGAAGATAGTGTTCGAAACTATTGACGGGCAGAGATATGGACAAATTGATCTGGATTATGATTATTTAGGTAGTCTTTCTGAAGAAAGATGGAGAGATTTGCCATCTGGTCGTATTATTAGAAGATTTAAATATAAATTTGATATTATGGCTGGTATAATTCAGATTTGGGAATTTGGCCATAATGGAGAACTTATTTCTAATGTGGCAATTAATCAGGCTCCTGCAGATGAATTATACCTTGTACCTCCTCCTAGAACACATAATACACTAGATGAAGTTGAAATAATAGCAAATGAGATTAAAGAAAACCGAATCCTAATTCCACATAGTGGCATTATACCTAAAACCATTTGGGATGAATTAATATTGATTAATGGTGATAGGCTAATGATTGATTTTGTTCTCTTGAATGAGAATGGAATAAAATTTAGATTAGAAAGTGAACAAGAGATACTTACTTTACCAATACATCGTGTCCGTTCTTTGACGTCTCGTATGGGCGATGTAATTTATCCTAAATCAATACAACCATGATAATGAAGAAAATAATAAATATACTTATATTGATAATTTTTATCGATGCTAGCACTGCTCAAGAGTACCCACCACCTACAGACCTTATTACTATACCAACAGCTGGGACCTTACTTCGAGGAAGTTTTTCCATGAATATGAGAATTCAAGATGAAGGTGGAATGATTTTTGGCCTAAGGGCTGGTATTACAGATAGATTTCAGTTCGGATTATCCTATGGGTCACCTAATCTTATTGGTGATGAGATACTAAGATGGTATCCTAGGCCAGAAGCGAATTTAAAATATTTAATTATGAGTGAGAATTTAACTTTCCCGGGTATGGCTCTGGGTTTAAATACACAAGGGTTTGGGAATTTTCATGAGGCAGATTCATTAAATAGATATGCAATGAAGGCTTATGGACTTTATCTTGCTGCTTCAAAAAACTGGAAATCACCTTTTGGCAACATGGGTCTTCATACTGGGATAAACTATAATTTTATTGAGACTGCAGATGGTGATGATGACCCAAATTTATTTTTTGGAATTGATTTTGAGTTAAACCCCGAATTTTCATTTCTTGTAGAATACAATAGTGCATTAAATGAGAATGACCAAACAGCTAAGACAATGTCAATAAATAAAGGTGGTTATTTAAATGCAGCTGTAAGGTGGACATTTGTTGAATCTCTCCATTTAGAATTGAATTTAAATAATCTTTTATTTGATGAAGATGAAGTCGATTATTTTAAACGTGAAATAAAGATTACATATATTGAATATTTTTAAAGGCAATATTTTGTTTAGATATTTTTTATTAGTATTACCTTTTGCATTTATTTTTTCAAAAGATAATAATCTCATTTCAGGGATTGAATATTATAAAAATCGTGCTGAAAATTCATCTGGGATTGTAGCCAAATCAGATCCTATTGAAAAAGCAATCCAAAAATTTCATCTTGCAAAAACTGAATCAGAATTAGAAGCGTCTATTTATTTGCTTCGGTGTTATTATTATAAAGGAAAATATGTATCTAAAACAGATGATGATAAAAAAACTGTTTTCAATCAGGGTAAATCTCTAGCAGAAGAAATGATAAAAAAATATCCGCAATCTGCTGCTATACGGTATTGGTATTTAGTAAATCTAGGTAGTTGGTCAGAAGTATATGGAATTTTAGCTGCAGCTAGAGAAGGTGTAGCAGATTTAATGAAAACACATTCTGAGAAGATTATTGAAATAGATAAGAATTATGGCGATGGAGGTGGTTATTTTATGTTAGGGGCAGTACACTTTAAATCCCCATATATCCCATTTATTTTATCTTGGCCAGATAATGATGAAGCAATAATCAATCTCAGGCTAGCATATCAAACTGGAGACCAAACTCCAACTCAAACAGTTTATTTAGCACGTGCTCTCTATAAGGATGGTCAAAATGATGAAGCGATTGAAATGCTAAATAAACTTATTTTACAACCACTATCTAAAGATGAACTTGTAGAAGATACAGAGCAACATACTATTGCTAAAGGGCTTTTAGCTGATTGGGAATAGGTTTATAATGCAAAGGATCATTTTATTAGCCGTTATTTTATTAAATATAATCAATGCTCAAGAAGAGCCAACTAAAGAAAATAAAATATATTGGAATAGTTTAGCTACTGCTGTAACCATTGGTGTCCCTTTAGCTGATGATCCTTCTTTAAATGGAGGGAGAATACAGATTCGAGTAAGTTTTGATGATGGAAATATTTTTAATGACTTAGGTAGCCCAAGCTTGATTGGGAAAAAAGATATAGATGATATAAAAAATATTATAATCAATGAAAATGTTTTTGAATCGATATCTGGATTTAATGAAGGTGGAGAAGCTTACTTTATTGCAGAGATTTGGGATCGCGCAGGTAATAATATTATAGGCTCGGTTAGCGATAGCATTTTAACTATTGATGAAACCAAACCCTTCCTTATTTCACTATTAAATCAATCTACAAATGCTTTTGATTTAACATTAGCTAATCCATCTGATACAGTCACGTTTAAATTAATTACAAGCGAACCGATCAATATGCCAGAATTTTTAATTAATGGTGATGAATTTTTACCAGCTGGTACAGGTAATACTTGGATTGTGCAATATCCTTGTGAAGATGCAGATGATGGTCCTATTAATTTCATTCTAAACTATGAAGACTATGCTCAAAACCCTGGAGACTCTGAATCAATTGCATCTGATAGTACAATAATTATTTTTGATGGTACAGAACCTAAATTAACTAGTGTTGGGTTATATACTTCAAATCAATTTGATTCTACTCAGGCTGTAAAATCAGATACTGCTTTTTTACAATTTTCAGCTTCAGAAGCAATTCGAGATATAAAAGTATTGTTGAATGGGAATGCAGCAATTTTAAAAAATGAAGATAGTTTAACATTTTTATTTTATCATGTTTTTACGGAAACAGACTCTGAAAGAGTTATTCCATTATCAATTCAATTTTTAGATAGAAGTGGCAATATAGGAGAAAATGTACAAGAAACTACTGACGATAGTGAAGTAATATTTGATATGACGCCACCTAATGCTTTTAAAGTTGGGGCAATTGGTTCAATTACAGGAAAAAGGGAAATTCCTAAACCAGTTGAGACTGATTCAACTGGAGCTATTATTGAACCATCTAAGGATGATATGATATTATCATCAACAAATTTAATTATTATCCTTTTAGTTTTGTCAACACTAGTACTATTATATTGGATTTCATGGTTTAAAATATTCTCAAAGGCAGGTCAGTCTGGATGGAAGGCTTTTGTGCCAATATTTAATTTAATTATTCTTACAAAAATTTTTGAAAAACCGATTTGGTGGATTTTAGTTTATTTATTATTACCTATTGGTCATATCATTGTGGCTATACAAATAGCAAAGCTATTTATGAAAAATACTCTATTTATTATTGGATTAATATTATTACCATTTGTATTCTATCCTTTATTGGCATTTGGTAAATCCATGCCAGGTGTATCGGTTGTAAAAAAAGAACAACCTAAAAAGAAAAAATAATTTTATAAACATAGTTGATTATTATTTATTTTTAATATGAGATCTATATTTATTTTTTTATTAACCATATATATCATTGATGCTCAAATAGTTTCAACCATAAGTGGTTTTGTACGTGATGATGCGAATGGTGAACCTATATCTTATGCTAATGTTTTCATTTCAAATTCAAATTTAGGTGCGGCAACTAATCAAGATGGGTATTTTGTAATACCAAAAGTCCCAGTTGGATCTTATGAAATTCAAGCATCAATGATTGGTTATAGTATTTTTAAAGAGGAAATTATACTCTTTGAGGGTGAACCTATTCGATTAAATATTAGATTAATAGAAGAAGCTATTAAATCGGATGAAATTTTAGTAACAGCTGAAAGACAGAAGTTTGAAGAATCTATGGAGAGTAGTCAAATCTCATTGAATTTAAGAGAGATTAATTCTGCCCCAGCATTTGTTGAGCCTGATGTTTTTCGAACTTTACAAATGCTCCCTGGTGTCCAGACTACTAGTGATTTTTCTAGTGCTCTTTATGTTCGAGGTAGTACACCAGATCAAAATTTAATTATGTTAGATGGTATTGCGATATATAATCCATATCATCTAGGAGGTATTTTTTCCACATTTAATACCGATGCAATAAAAGAAGCTGATTTCCATGCAGGTGGTTTTCCAGCTCGTTATGGTGGAAGAATGGGTGCAATATTAAATGTTATTAATAGAGAAGGTAATACACAAAAAGTTAAAGGATCTGCTAATTTATCATTGATTTCTAGTAAGGCTTTATTAGAAGGCCCAATACCTAAATGGAAAAATATGAAAGGCTCTTGGATTATATCTGGAAGACGTACATACTTTGATACTGTGATTAATGCTTTAAAAATACCTACAGGAGACCAAACCAGTAATGGTGACAATATTTATTTTGAATTTCCTTATTATTTTTATGATTATCAGATTAAGGTTAATCTGGATTTTAATCAAAATCATAGATTGACTTATTCACGATTTTATGGTGATGACGTATTAGATTTTTCTTGGAATGACACTAGGGAAACAAGTAATACAAATGTAACTGTTCAATCTGATTTTGAAACTCGTATTCAGTGGCCATGGGGAAATCATACTAATGGCCTCACATGGAGATGGATAATATCACCATCAGTGGTAGCAAAAACTTTTTATTCAAATAGTCGTTATCGTTTTGATTTTGATCTGTCATTTAAAGATAGAAATACTTATGATTATACTGATTCATCAATTGTTAATTTCACAAATTTTAATTTTGAAATATATGATATTATTAATGATCATACATTAGAAACTGAGATTGCATGGAAAGTAAGTGATACACAAGAGATTACTGGTGGGTTACAGATTAGAAAGGTAAAATTTAAACTTGGTATTGATTTACATCTTACAGATCAAGATACTTCTTTTACTTATAGTCCGTTATCTTTGAAAGATACAACAAGAGAAATAGCCATTTTTATACAAGATAAGTGGGATATATCTGATAAATTAAAATTTCAAGGAGGATTACGCTTCACAGATTATTTATTACACGATAATATTTATTTTGACCCAAGAATTGGAGTTAAATATCATTATTCTGATAATATTGCTTTAAAATTTAACTGGGGATATTATCATCAGTTTTTAACTACAGCTAATAATCAAGATGAGAATCTACGACTTGTAGACCTTTGGTTGGGCATCCCAGAAGATAAGCCAGCAAGTGTATCGCAACATGTTATTGCAGGTTTAGAATATATGTCACCAACAAATATGTTTTACCGATTAGAACTATATCAAAAGAATTTTGAAAATCTCTTAACTCTTAAACAAGATGCATTAAACTCAATTGAAGGGATATCTTCAGATTCAACTACAGCGAATGAGTTTTGGGATACAAAAGGTAATAGCTGGGGTGCAGAGGTCTTAATAAAAAAATCATCAGGGCGGCTTAATGGATGGATAGGTTATACTTATGCAGAAACTCAATATTTTACAGAGCCAAGTGACTGGCATTATCCAAATTTTGATCGTACGCACACTTTAAATATTGTAAGTAGTTTTGAAATGACAAAAGATTTAGAAATTAATGCAGCTCTTACTAATTCAAGTGGTAATCCATATACAAAAATTTTAGGTCGAGCATATGATTGGAAACAGAATCTTAATAGTAATACATTTTGGTATCCATTAGATAGCTACATTGTAGGTGAGAAAAATACTGAGCGTTACGATGATTATTTTAGATTAGATGTTGGAATGATACGAAAAGGAGGAAATTTGTTTGGACTAGAGTATGATACATTTTGGCAAATTATGAATGTGACTCGTCATTTAAATATTCTTAATTATTCATATAGGACAGCAACTGATCCTTTAAATGGAAATCAACTAGGTGTAGAGAGAAGAGCTACACCGATGTTTCCTTTAATTTTTACATTTGGAGTTAAATTTGATTTTTAAAAGACTATACCATACTGGTATTATTTGCATTTTTTTTAATATGTTAGGATGCTTGGGTGTTGATTCTGAATGGGAAACTTTAGAATCAGATTTTGATCATGTATTAAATGTTTTAGGAATAATTAATTTAGACTCTAATCAAACCAGTTTTATTGGTTTATATAGGACAACTGATTTAGATGAAGTTTCACAAAATTTTATAGGTGTTGATACTATTGGATATTATGAATACGAAGATGAAGATAGTGATGGAGAGAATGGTTTTTGGTTGATTGATTCTATTTATGAACCGGCTGCACTAATAAATGATGCTTCTATTTTTATTTCAGATGAGCAAGGTAATAATTATGAATTTACATTTGTAGAGAAAATAACATCTATTGATACAATTTATTTTGATACAACAATTACCATTTATGGTTACACGTTTGATTGGGATACAACTATATATGACACAAATGATTTTCGTATCAATTTTTATTTAGATACCAGTGGTACATTTAATCCACAGCCAGGTTTGAATTATCAATTAAATATAAGTGCACCGGGCTATGACCCAGTGATTGGAAATCTTACAACACCACTCATTCCAAAAATTGATTCTTTAGTACAAGGTGATGGTATCACTGATACAATTAATGCGAGTGAACCTTTTGATATTTATTGGGATATACAAGAAGTAGGAAATGGTTTTCTTACTGGAGAAGTTCTATTTAATGATGAAAGCGGATACGATTCTATTAGAAATGATTGGTGTGGAGGGTTTTTTGAAAATTCTATTAATCTTTCAGATAGCTTATATACTGTTTTTGGAGATTATTGTGAAACATCTCCTGATACCATTGATCCAAAAGAATATTTTATTCGTTTAACAACTATGGATAATAATTATTATGAATATTTTATTGAAGGTGAAATAGGAGAATATTCTAATATGTTACTCAACTATCCTACTACAAAGGGTCGCTCAGTTGGTATTGAAGGTGGATTTGGATTTTTTGGAGCTATTGCATCGGATGGTATTAAAAAAATTATCATTCCATATTAGAAAATATTAATTATTCTTATCTAGTATGATTTCATTAAAGAAAATAATACAATTGTTCATAATATTTTCATTAACATCCATAATTTCAGGACAGTCTATTGATAAGATCAATCTCTTAAACACTAAAAACTTTGGTTCCAAGATGGGTATTTTTTTTAATATGGGTTCGGACCAATTAGATTTTGATGGGTTTTTAGATTTTCAATTTTCCAATGGATTATATAGTGAAATTTGGGTAAGTGAATTAGATAAAAATTTTCAACCAAATATTAGTTCTACTTTAGGTTGGATGAAGTACATAGAATCGAATGTAATATTAGGTTGTGGTATATCTAACTATACCTATGATAATAGTAATGAGCTTTTTATTGCTTCAAATTATTTTCCTATTACAGCAGTTGCATTTTTAAATATTCAAAATATGGGAATGAGCTATTTGGGTATATTAGATCTAAACTATAGGTTTTTAGATAATTTTCCTTTTGATATTTCAGCTATGGCTATTTTAGAATCATCGGGCATTGATTCTTTTTTTCGTTTAAGAAAAGAATTTAATAGCGGAATTAATTTGGGATATACTTTTTCAAGAGAGAAATTTGAAACAGTAGAAAAGAAATCAATAAAAAAGAATGGTGTAACAAAATTCTGGGATGAACCAAAAATTGAAATTGGTTACTTTAATACTATTTATATTGGCATTACTTTTTAATTATATATCCTTCATCATCTAATTTTGGGTAAGGATGACCTTGATTCTTAAGAGTCTTTGCTACATCGGGATAAGAAAATTCAAATAATAATTTTTCATAGATCTTTTTATTTAATCTACATTTTTTGTATAAACCTGCTTTCAATCTTTGTCTCTGTGCTTCAAATAAAATAACGGCATTTGCTACGGATACATTTAAACTCTCAACCATCCCTTGCATAGGAACTTTAATTTCTTTATCAACTAGTTTTAATGATTGTTTGGAAAGCCCTTCTAATTCTGAACCTAAAATAATCGCAGATGGTTTTTTAAAATTAATTTTATCGTAATTAATTGCAGCATTGCTATTATTCGCAGCATAAATTGAAAAACTCTGATCTTTGAGTTTTGATATAATTGAAGTGATATTCCTATATATTTTTAGATTAACCCAACGGTTTGATCCACTTGCAGATTTTAGGTTAACACCAATATTTTTATTTTTAGGACTAATGCCATAGATTGATCCTATCCCTATTGAATCACATGATCGTATGATTGCTGCTAGATTATGAGGTTTATGGACATTATCCATTATAACAGTTAAATCCGGCTGCCGTTTATTTAAAATAGACTTAATTTTTTCAAATCTCTTAGGAGTCATATAAATAGATTAAATTTTATGTGATGGTTTCATCTAAATCTATAAAGAAAAAAGCTATTGAACTCGGGTTTCAAAAAGTAGGCATTGCTAAAGCAGAACCTACTCCGAAAGAAAAATCGGATCTAGAATCATGGTTAACGAGTGGTTATCATGGGACTATGGAATGGATTTATAAAAGAAAAGATGAGAGAGGCGATATTCATACATATTTTCCAGAAGCAAGATCCATAATATCGGTAGCACTAAATTATCATAATGAAAATAATCAAGATAATCTTAATTCAGATTTAAAATTTAGTAATTATGCTTGGGGTGATGATTATCATGATATTCTCAAAGCAAAACTTTTTGAGTTATTAAAGTGGATTAACAAATCTTTTAAAAATGTAAAAGGGTTGGTTTGTGTTGATACTGCCCCAGTAATGGATAAAGTATGGGCTCAGAGGTCAGGATTAGGATGGATAGGTAAACATACAAATTTAATTACAAGAGATTATGGCAGTTGGGTATTTTTAGGAGAAATAATTTTAGATATTGAATTAGAAATTGATAAGCCTTTTATTGATGATCTTTGTGGAAGTTGTACAGCTTGTATTGATGCTTGCCCTACAAAGGCTTTAGATGAATATAAAATTAATGCTAATAATTGCATTTCATATTTGACAATTGAACATCGTGGTGAATTTTTAGTTGATCAAGATGATTTACATGGGTGGATTTATGGATGTGATATTTGTCAGGAAGTATGCCCATGGAATGAGAAATTTTCAACTATATCTAATATAAAAGAATTTGAACCAAAAAAAGAAATTTTAGATTGGTCTAATGAAGATTGGAAAAGCCTAAATGAAGAAAATTTTCGTATTCTATTTAAAGGTTCTGCAGTTAAACGAACAAAATTTATAGGACTTAAAAGAAATATAGATAAAAGCTTATCTAAATAATTTTTTAAGATATCTAAAAATTATAATTTAAACGAATTGTTGTTTCTATTGCTGAATCCGAAATTAGTTGTTTAGCAAAATTAAAACCTAAATCTAAGCCTACAAAACTTGCCCATCCAAAACCGATACCTGCAGATTGTAATATCTCCATAGCTAATTCAGAGTTATTAATGTTATCTTTTAGAAAATTATTAGATGCAAATCCTGCATCATAAAATAATTTGATAATAAATTTATTTTTTGTGAAATCTTCTGTAAAAATGAGTTCTGCATTATATTGATTCATATTTGTACCTTTTTGGGCTTTATAATTAAAAGCACTAACCGAACCTAGACCTCCAGCAGAAAAATAACGGAATTCTGACAGTTTATCATCCCCTAAATAACTCATACCTAATAAAAAACGATTTCTCAAAACTACTCCATCAATTAATCTTAAATTCCCAATTAGCATGTTAAAATTTCTTAGAATAGGCTGAGACAAAAATTGATTATCTTGTTTTGTAATTATTTCTAGTTTTGATAAAAAATAAAAACCAGTTATATGAGGTAAATATGCAGCAGTTTTATATTCAGCTAGTGCTAAAAAATACTCAATATCATTATTTTGGACTAAAGGACTAATACGTGTTTTACTATTTCTATTAAATAAACTCCATACATTAGTATCTACTGGTAAAGTAGATTGAGTCGCCTTAGTAAATTCACCCTTAATCCTTAACCTTGAGATTTGTGCACTAATACCAGTTATAAATCCTTTTTCATCCCAACGATCGTAGTAATCTTTTTTACCTAATATATTTGCCCAAGTATTTTCTATAATTGGTAGTCTATAATCATCATCTGTTTTTGATTCTTTAAATCCACTGGTATAAATAGTAATTAATCTATTTTTTAAAAAAGAAACTTGTAAAGTAGCTCTACCTATTAAATCTTCTTTGCTAGAACGGTATCCTAAAGATAAGTTCAAACTAATTGGAGAATTATTATATCTATTTAGATTAAAATCTAAAGCTGTAATTCGGAGACCTTCATTTCGGTTATATACAATTGTCTTTACTTTAGGGATAACCCAATTGTTGTTATCAAATGAAGAATTCTCTAAGCTATCTAAAGTATTTATTTTATTAGTAATTGTATCAGTTAATGGGCTACTGTAGATCAAACCCTGGTCCATGCTAGCTTCAACAATTTTGCCTTTAATTATTACGCCATTTTCTTTATGTACATTGCCACCTATTGCTACAATTGTACCATCTATAATAGCTGATGGGAAGAGGTGAATATCACCCCCAATAACTGTTATCTGATTTTTTACTGTACCATATACTATTAAATCTCCACCAAGTATACGAATATTATCTATAACAACTTCTGAGGAATCAATAATTAAATCACTAATTCGTATTTGGTTAGTGGTATTCGGTTCTTGAATATTTGGTTTAATATTTTTCGCATAACCAAAATTAATAAAAAATAATAAAGTAATTAAAATTCGGATGATTTACTCCTTTTCAATATTTATTTCACCAAGTGTTGAACGTAATTTAATTGGTATTGTTCCTAAACCAATAGATCCATTCCCGACAACTCCTGCTTCAGTTATTTGGGTTGATATTAGGAAGTCGGAGTTAAGATTTTGGATTATATTACTGTTCATAATGATCGCATCAATATTTGCTGATAATCTTGATGGTATCTTAAGAGTAATATCACCTGCATTTGTTTCAAGATATATCCCATAATCATCGATTTGAGTATTATAGTTTAATTCCATTAGGATATCACCAACTGTAGAAAAAACATCAATTGATCCACTAATTTGTTTGCCCTCTATATTTCCAACTGTGAGTTGACAATTAAGGTTACCCGATAAATGATTAATATATATATCACTATTAGAGTTATTTATATCAACATTCCCAATTATATCTAAGAGTTTAGTTTTATTATTATAGTTTTTTATTTTTATATTAGAAATAATATTTTGGCATAAGAGTAACCCACCAGTATTATTTATGATGATTGATTTACTATTTATATCTTTAAGGGAAATAGATCCAGCATAATTTTGTGCTTTTATATCTCCATTTATATATTTAAAAGATAAATTCCCCCCAGAAGTCGAAGTATAAAAATTCCCAGAAGAATTAGTTACAGTGATATCTCCATTATTTGTATGTAACCGTATAGATCCATCTATATTTTTTAGATTTAAATCTCCCGCTGATGTATTTGCATTTATTTTACCACTTAACCCATCGATATCTATATTACCACCATTTGTAAGAATATTTACAGTTCCATGAATAGATGATAGATATATATCACCACTAATTATATCTATATTAAGATGTATATATGATGGTAAATAAATATAATAACTTTTAGTGATATCAAAATGGATAGGATTAGATACAGTATTAATCTGAATTATTTTATCTTCTTCTAAATGAGAGATGTTCATCTCATTATTTTTGATTTGATTAATATTTTTTTTATCGGCAAAAGAATTAGTTTTATATAAAACTTCTAAACGAAATTCACCACCTTCAGTTCCATTGATGAATAGATTACCATTAATATCTTGAATGGATAATAAATAAGAGCCATTATCGGGTATAAATTCAAGTTGATATGTTTTTTTATAGTGGTGTTTATTTAAAGTCTCTTCTGAAAATTGTTCAAGGCCATAAATAGTACTAATTAGTTGAGATAATATGAAAAACTTTTGCATCATTTTAATATAGATAAAGATGCATTTATGATATTTGGTACGTTATAAACCTGTTTCAGCTACTGTATTTTTTACTGCTTGTAATGTTTTGTTTAACTCAATTTGTTCTTCATTTGTTAGGGAAAATTCTAGAATCTTTTCTACCCCATTAGCCCCAATTACAGTTGGTACACCAATAAAATATCCATCAATACCAAATTCTCCTTCACATAAAGATGCACATGGGATGACACGTTTTTTATCACGGATATATGATTCTGCCATCTCAATAGCAGACTGTGCTGGTGCATAAAAAGCAGATCCATTACCAAATAATTTTACAATTTCACCACCTGCGACACGCGTCCTGTCTTCAATTTCTCTTAGTCTCTCTGATGATATTAAATCTGTAATTGGTACGCCGCCCACTGTTGCTAATCTTGAAATAGGGACCATAGTGTCTCCATGTCCACCCATTACCATACAAGTTACATCTTGGACTGAAAATCCTGTTTCCATAGCAATAAATGTCCTAAAACGACTACTGTCGAGTGCCCCGGCCATGCCAACAACTTGATTTTTTGGGAATCCAGATATTTTATGGAATGCATATACCATGGCATCTAAAGGATTTGAAATTACAATGACAAATGCATTGGGTGCTTTATTACGTATATTATTGGCAACATCTTTCATAATGCCTAGATTAATTTCTAATAGATCCTCGCGGTTCATACCAGGTTTTCTTGGGATACCTGCAGTTATAATAAAAATGTCAGAATTTTTAATATCATCCCAATTTGAAGTACCAGAAATATTTGTATCATAACCATCATGAGGCCGAAGTTGCATAAGATCTAATGCTTTTCCTTTTACCATCCCTTCTGCTTTTGGGATATCAAAGATAACAATATCACCAAGTTCTTTTTGTGAAGCTAATAATGCAAGATTACCACCAATTTGACCTCCACCAACCATAGTGATTTTATTTCTTTTCATTAAATACCTCTGTTTATAAAAAGAGAACCTTCATTTATATATTGCAATTAAATTAATTTGTAACTACAGTTACAATTTTACGATCTCTTCCCTTACGTCCAAATTTTACAATACCATTAGCAGTCGCAAAAAGAGAGTCATCATTCGCTCTGCGCACATTCATCCCTGGATGAATTTTTGTACCTCGCTGTTTTAAAATGATAGTACCAGCTAATATAGCTTGACCATCAGCTACTTTAAGTCCAAGATAACTTGGATTTGAATCTCTACCATTTCTCGAACTACCTTGACCTTTTTTATGTGCCATTTTTTATTCCTCTTCCTGAGTTGCTTCTTTTACAACTTTAACTTCTTTTTTAACATTTGTTTGTTTTGATTTTTTAGTAGATAGTTTAATTCCTTCAATTTCTATTTCAGTAAACAATTGTCGATGACCATTTTTTCTTTGGTACCCTTTACGTCTCTTTTTTTTGTAGACGAGTATCTTTTTTTCTCTACCCTGATTGATTATCGTTGCAGAAACAGAAACTCCAGATAAATTGGGCGTACCGATTTGAGTATCATCTCCATTGTTAACAAGCAAGACATTGTCAAAAGTTAATTTTGTACCATTGTCACCCTTTTGACGAGGAATGCGAAATCGTGCTCCTTCTATAGCCTTGAATTGTTTTCCTGATATATTTATGATTGCATACATTTTAGTTCTCCAAAAAGCCGGCAAATTTAAGAGTCGATTTTATCCTTATCAAGATTCATTTCATCAGTTACATCAACTTCATCTTTGGTACGTAAGAAGCGAAATTCATCTCTGGGTAATTCAGAATTTTCATCAATTTTTAAATGAACAAAATTTTGCCACATTAAACCTCGCAGGATATGTTTTTTCTCACCAGTAAAGTATTCTGCATTTTGTGGATGTAATTGAAGTTTTAAACGTAGTGAACGATGTTTACTTTTATACCTTCTTAGCCAATGATCAATTCGAGTTACAAGAGTTTCTTGAGATATAATTCTTCCTGATCCATGACATGTTGGGCATTCTTCGCTCATAGAATCTAAAAGACTTAATCGAATTCTTTGACGAGTCATTTCTAATAAACCAAATTCAGTTATAGGAGCTACAGCTACTTTTGCACGATCTTTTCGTAGCTCTGTTCTTAATGCTTGATAAACTTTTTTCCTGTTATCTTCATATTTCATATCAATAAAATCAATAACAATAAGCCCGGATAAATCACGAAGTCTTAATTGGCGTGCTACTTCTTTTGCTGCTTCAAGGTTAATTTTTAACGAGTTTTCTTCATGAAGTTTTTTCCCAACAAATCGACCACTATTTACATCAACTACAACCATAGCTTCTGTTTTTTCAATTATAAGATATGCACCGCTTTTCAGCCAAGCTTTTGGTCTCATAAGTTTTTCAATTTCAGATTCAATTCCAAAACTTTCAAAAAGTGGAGATTTTAGTTTATACAATTCTAATCTTTCTAATAAACTAGGAGAGATATCTTCTAAATAGCGTTGTGTTTTACGATACAATCGTTTAGAGTCGATTATTATTTTCTCTACATCAGGTGTTAATAAGTCTCTAACTACACTTGATGCGGTTTCTAAATCTTCATAGACCAATGAAGGGGCAACCTCTCGATTGGCTTTTTTATCTATAATATGCCATGTGTCTAAAAGTTGTTTAAAGTCATTTTCAATATGATCTTCACTTTTCCCTTCAGCGACAGTACGAATAATAATGCCAACATTTTCTTGTCGTAACTTTTGGGCAATTTTTTTTAATCTTCTTCGTTCATATTTATCCCAAATCTTTTTTGAGATTCCAATATAATTAGCATTAGGTACTAAGACTAATAATCTTCCTGGTAATGCAACTTCTGTGGTAACTCTAGGGCCTTTACCGGCAAAAGGCTCTTTGATTACTTGAACAAATATTTCTTGATCTTTCTTTAGATCAACTTCAATATTATCATGACGATGTTGCTGTTTACCGTTTCGAGAATGGTTTCTTTTACGATCTTCAATAATATATTCATCTGATCCAATTTCAGAAAATGGTAGAAATGCATTTAAATCATAACCAACATCTACAAAAGCTGCCTGCATTCCGGGTAATACATTTTCTACTTTACCTTTATACACATTACCAACCATTCGATGTTTATCTTGTTTTTCAACATACACTTCTACTAGCTGGTTATCTTCTTGAATTGCAATACGGGTTTCACCCATACTTTCATTAATAAAGATTTCCTTCTTCATTATTACTACCTATAGGTTATATGACTATTAAATAATTATAGCAATAACCATTCAGTGAAACCGATATGCTATTTATTATTAGTCTTTTTATATTTATATGGGTTTAAGAAGGAAAGAAAATTTCGGCCCATTTAAAGGGTGATAAAAAAGTGTTAAAACCGTCAGAAAAAGAATAAAACTTTGTTATCCTTCTAATCCCATTGTAGTTGAAAATACATGCAAACCATTATTGTATCCAAGAAGATAAAAAATCTTATTATATTACAATTTATAATAAAGATAAGGAATGTTGTTTATATATCATGACAAAAGGACAAATTATCGCAATTGGAGGTGGGGGTTTTGGTCGTAATCCAAATCATAATAAGATTGAACAATATATTTTAGATTTAACGGCTAAAAATAATCCAAATATTTTATTTATTCCAACGGCGAGTGCTGAAGATAAAAATTATATTATAAATTTTTATTCATGCTTTACCAGGCTGAATTGTAACCCTAATCATTTAACTTTTTTTAAGCGTACACCAAGATTAGATAGCATAATTAATAAAGCTGATGTGATTTATGTTGGTGGAGGAAATACAAAAAGTATGTTAGCAGTTTGGAAAGAGTGGAAATTAGATAAACTTCTTTTAAAAGCTTATAATAATGGAAAGATTTTATGTGGAGTTAGTGCTGGTGCAATTTGTTGGTTTGAACAAGGTATAACAGATTCATGGGCTAGTAATCTGAATACACTGGATTGTTTAGGCTTTATTAAAGGTATGGCATGTCCACATTACCAAGAAGAGTTAGATAGACGTCCAACAGTACATAAGATGTTAAAAATAGGTAATTGTAAATCAGGTTGGGCAGTGGATGGAGGTGCTGCAGTACACTTCAGTAATGGTGAATATATTCGATCAATACAGTTTTATTCTGATTCTTATGTATATTATGTTTCTAATGATAATGGAAAGATAAATGAACAAAAAAAAGATATGCTTATTTTATAATGAATGATGTAAATAATCCTAAATTTTGGGATAATATTTATTTAAATGATAACCCTGCATGGGATTTAAATGGTGTCACACCTATTTTTAAAAGTTTAACTAAAAAATTAAAAAAAGGTAAAGTATGTTTTGTTGGCTGTGGTAGAGGATATGATGCAGTTTATTTTGCTAAAAAAGGTTTTGATGTAACTGCTGTAGATTTCTCATCATTAGCGATTAAAGATTTAAAGTCTTTATCAAAAAAAGAATCTGTTTTTATTAATTGTATCCAAGAAGATATTTTCACTTTTTTTGAAAGATTTTCAAATTATTTTGATTATATCATTGAACAAACTTGCTTTTGTGCGATTCATCCTTCAAGAAGAAATGAATATGAAATGATGGCTAGAACAATTTTAAAACCTAAGGGTAGTCTTATTGGACTCTGGTTCCCATTAGATAAAAAAATTGATGATGGAGGCCCGCCTTGGGGAGTTACAGTGGATGAGGTTAAGAATATTTTTAGTGTAGATTGGGTTATTGTAAAAGAAAAATTTCATAAATTATCAATTGATTCAAGGAAAGGTAGGGAAAAATTTATAACATTTTTGCGTTTATAAATTTAATCAAGTATAAAGGATTAATAATTTATTGTAGGCATAAAAAATGAATAAGGAATTACAATTAGGAATTGAAGCTGGTATTGAAGCTGGTAAAATAATATTAAATTATTATAAAGCAGACTATGAGATTAAAGATAAGGGATATCAAAATCCAGTTACATCAGCAGATTTAGCCGCAGATAAATATTTAAAAAATATATTAATGGATCAATTTCCAGATTATGGTTGGTTATCTGAAGAAACTATTGATTCTGAAGAACGCTTAAATAAAGAGCGTGTTTGGGTGGTTGATCCTTTAGATGGTACAAAAGAATTCGTTGAGGGTGTTCCTCAATTTGTAGTTAGTATTGCACTTGTTGAGAATGGATTGCCAATTATAGGAATCTTATATAATCCAGTTACTAATGAAATATTTACAGCTTCAAAAGGTGAAGGTGCTTTTTTAAATAGTGAGCCAATACATTGTACAGCAAAAGAGGATACTAATGATATGATAATATTAAATAGTAGATCTGAAACACGTCGTGGTTTGTGGCTATCTTATGATGAACGATTCTTAGAACTCCGCGCTATTGGATCTGTGGCTTACAAATTAGGTTTAACTGCAGCAGGTAAAGCTGACATATTTGCATCGCTTAGACCAAAGAACGAGTGGGATATTTGCGCAGGGAATTGTATCATTAATGAAGCTGGTGGGAAATTGATTGACCTTTATGGCAATCAAAGAAAATATAATTTAAGGAATACATTAATTGAGCCAGGCCTTATTGCAGGTAACTTAAAATCGGTAGATAAAGTTTTTTCTATTTTTTCATCGTGAATTTAGTCATTACAATTAACATTTAATTTAAAAAATACTAAAATAGAAATGGAATTTATATCAAAAGACATTGAAGAATATTGCTTATCACATTCAATTAATGATTCAGAATTATTAAAAGATCTTACAGAATTCACATGGCAAACTGAAGAAATCCCTCAAATGTTATGTGGAACACTAGTGGGTGGTTTGTTAGAGATGTTAATTAAGATCTCAGGAGCAAGACGTATTCTAGAGATAGGCATGTTTACTGGCTATTCAACATTAAAGATGGCTGAAGCATTACCAGAAGATGGAGAAATACATTCTTGTGAATTAATGGAAAAACATATAAAAACAGCTAGAAGTTGGTTTGAGAAATCTGCTGTATATCATAAAATTAACATTCATAGTGGACCAGCGAAAAAATCTTTAGAAAGCTTTAAAGTAAATAGCTTTGACATGCTTTTTATAGATGCTGATAAATCTGGGTATTTAGATTATTATAAAATAGGTACAACTTTACTCAAGGTTAATGGTATTGCTGTTTTAGATAATATGCTTTGGAGTGGTAAAGTATTAAGTCCTGATGATAATGATTCAAAAGTATTGAGAGAAACAGCGAAACAAATTAAAAATAATCATAAATTAGAGCCATTACTCTTGCCAATTAGAGATGGCTTGATGATTTATAGAAAAGGAAAATAGTAATTTGAAATGAAGCAAATACCAGAAGATGCAATTAAATGTTTGGATAAAGGCTTTGTTAGGCTTGTAGACTCTATGGGAGGGGATGATGCTATAGTACAAGCGGCAAGAGTCTCTTATGGTAAGGGAACGAGTAAACTCTCGCAAGATAGAGGTTTAATTCGTTATTTAATGCGTCATAGACATTCTACTCCATTTGAAATGGTAGAGTTTAAATTTCATTGTAAAATGCCAATTTTTGTAGCACGTCAGTGGGTTCGTCATAGAACAGCAAATATTAATGAATACTCTCTACGTTATTCAGAAGCACGTGATGAATTTTATTATCCAGACCCAGATCATATTCAATTTCAATCTGCTTTAAATAAGCAAGGCAGAATGGGGGATGTTCCTTTAGAGCTAAAACAAAGAGTAACCAAATATTTTAAGGATATTTCTGATAAAAGTTTTGCAATCTATTCTGAATTAAATGAAGCGGGAGTTGCTCGTGAATTAGCGCGAGCGATTTTACCTGTTAATTTATACACTGAATGGTATTGGAAAAATGATTTACATAATTTACTACACTTTATAGGGCTTCGATCTGATAGTCATGCACAGTACGAAATTCGTGTCTTTTCTGATGCAATGGCAGAATCTGTTAAAAAAGTTGCTCCTTATGCTTGGGAAGCATATCAGGATTATGCTGTGAAAGGATTAAGATTTTCTCGAATTGAACAAAGTCTACTACAAAAAGAATTACCAAATCGAGTGATTGATGATATCAATGAAGACATTGCTTATCAGCTTACAGCGACACTCAATCATAATAAGCCTAGAGATGAGAAAGATCTTTATTCATTATATCAGAAACAAGGTGGCTCAGATTCAGATACTGATTTTTATTTAAAATGGAACTCAGGTGAAGTGGAAATAGGTAATGTAAGAGAATTAAGAGAATTCAAATCTAAAATAGAAGGGTTTAAAAACTAATTATATAATTTGGTTATGTTTAAAATGGCCGATTAATTATAAAGAAATTTGATGTTCTATAAAATATAATAATATGTCAATTTTTAATAGAGCAGAAATTATTGATTCGAATTTTATTGAATTTGTAAAAAAAGGTAAGTTCCCTAGTGCTAGAACGAACATAGCTTTATCTCAAACAAATATTAAAACCACAGAACTTATTTCAATCTTTGAATCTCAAGTTCTAAGTCGTCAGATGGATTTAAAAGCACGGCTATTAAAAGATGAAGGGAAGTGTTTTTATACAATTGGTAGTAGTGGACATGAAGGCAATGCAGTTTTTGGAAAAGTATTTTCTTATAATGATATGGCTTTTTTACATTATCGTAGTGCCCCATTTTTTATAGAAAGATCAAAACAACTTCCTGGTACTACGCCAATATACGATATGGCATTATCATTTATGGCATCATCAGAGGACCCAATTAGTGGCGGTCGTCATAAAGTTATAGGTAGTAAAAAATTAAATATACCGCCACAAACAAGTACAATAGCAAGTCACTTGCCAAAAGCAGTAGGCACTGCATTTTCAATTGATCGTGCCAAAGATTTAAATATTAAAGAAAGGCAGTTAAAAAATAATAGTATTGTCTTATGTAGTTTTGGTGATGCTAGTCTTAATCATGCATCAGCTTTAAGTGCGTTTAATACTGCAAACTGGATTACTAGTCTTGGTGGCCATGTGCCTATAATATTTATTTGTGAAGATAATGGTTTAGGAATTTCTGTACCAACTAGTGAAGATTGGGTAGAAAAAAATTATAATGATAACCCAAACACTAGATATATTCAAACTGACGGACTGCAAATAATTGATTTAATACTTAAATCAAAAGATGCAGAAAGTATTTGTAGACAAAATCGAAAACCAGTTTTTCTTCATATGAAGACTGTAAGGCTTATGGGGCATGCTGGTTCAGATGTAGAAGTTGGATATAAAACTATTGCTGATATTGAACAGAATGAATTTAATGATCCTTTGCTGCATTCTGCTCGTATTCTAATTGAAAATCAATGTCTATCTTCTGATGAAATTTTAACGTTATATGAATCAAATCGAAAAAAAGTAAATTATGTTTTTGAGATTTCAACTGATAGACCAAAACTAAAAACTTCTAATGAGGTGATGTCATCAATTATCCCAAATAAAGATTTAAAAAAAGCCCCTAATTATCCAGTAGATAAAGAAAGAGAGAAAATATTTGGGAAAGAATATAGTCGCATAGGTCAGCCTCAACACATGGCAAAACTCATAAATTATACTTTATTCGATATAATGCTTCAATATAAAAATACATTAGTATTTGGAGAAGATGTGGCTCAAAAAGGTGGTGTTTATAATGTTACATCCGATTTATATAAACAATTTGGTATACGTAGGGTATTTAATAGTCCTTTGGATGAGACATCGATATTAGGTTTTGGGATGGGTTTTGGTCATAATGGATTTGTTCCAATCCCGGAAATACAATTTTTAGCATATTTTCATAATGCAGAAGATCAATTAAGAGGAGAAGCTGCTACATTGCCTTTTTTTTCTAAAGGCCAATTTACAAATCCAATGGTTTTAAGAGTTCCAGGGCTAGCATATCAAAAAGGTTTTGGAGGACATTTTCATAATGATAATTCTTTATCAATATTTCGAGATATACCAGGTGTTATTCTGGCCGTGCCATCTAATGGGTTAGATGCTGCAATGATGCTTAGGACCGCTATAAAAGAAGCATATGAAAATGGGCGAGTCACAGTGTTTTTAGAACCAATTGCATTGTATATGACTAAAGATTTAATTAAACCAAAAGACGGGAAATGGAATTTTATATATCCAAATATTGAAGAAACATTATCTATTGGAGATTTTGCAGTATATGGTCGTGGGAATGCTCTTACAATTATTACTTATGGTAATGGTCTATATTTATCACTTCAGGCAAAAATTGAAATTGAAAAAAAACTTAGAAAAAAAATTAAAGTTATTGACCTAAGATGGTTATCCAATATTAATGTTTCTGGAATAATAGATGAGATTAATGGATGTAGTAATATACTTATTGTAGATGAATGTCGCAGAACTGGTTGTCATGGTGAAGGTCTTATGGCAAACTTAGTTTCTGAGTCAAATAATTTATTAAATATTAAACTTCATGCAGCTGATGATAGTTTTATTTCTTTGGGTATTGCAGCTACTGCAACTTTACCAAGCAAGGAATCAATTATTCAGAATGCTTTAGCATTAACAACATAGAATTATTTTGAACTATATAATATGAGAAAACGATTAGTAATCATATGTCCCGGTAGGGGTAGTTACACTAGAGAGACAAGCGGTTATTTAGCAGTTAGTAGTAAATTAGCCAAAGATCATATTTCATGGATGGATGATCAAAGAAAATCTGTAAAAATGTCTACACTTACTGATCTAGATACACAACCGTTTAAGGCAAAAATCCATATGATTGGTGAGAATGCATCCCCACTAATTTATGCTTGTAGTTTATCAGATTTTTTATCTATAAATAATGAAAAATATGAAATTGTTGCAATAAGTGGTAATTCTATGGGTTGGTATATCGCATTGGCTTTGGGGCAAGCTTTAAATAAAGAAAATGCTTATCATTTGATTCAAACAATGGGGTCATTATCGAGTAGAAATTTACATGGAGGGCAAATTATATATCCAATTATTGATGATAATTGGCAAGTTGATAAAGAAAGAGAGAAGATGGTTTTGGATAAGGTAAAAAAAAGAAATGCATTTATTTCAATTTACTTGGGAGGATACCTGATTATTGGAGGAGAACAAAATACTTTAGATGAACTCTTAAAAGAACTTCCAACTATTGATAAATATCCTTT
>MDTE01088048.1_pt1 | contig 32195 bp, 45 predicted proteins | sample 811231 | NCBI WGS metagenome assembly MDTE01 (sample SAMN05326651, study PRJNA326480) | marine metagenome | isolation source: seawater | place: Indian Ocean: Red Sea | collected 2010 | reverse complement strand
CTGATCTAGAAGGATTGTTTCTGATGTTGTAGAACGCCGCGCCATCTGGCTTTGTGTGTGTAAATGTTACTCTGTGAGTCATCGTTCTATCTCCTATTTAAATAGTATTATTAATTTGTATGTACTGTACATAATACACGAGTATTTATACAGAAATACTAATGCCTGCCCGTTTTACCGTTAAATGGGTCATAATTCTTGTACCTAGTACCCAATGTTTGGGCTTGTTTTATCTGTCTTCTGTGTTCTTTACGTACTGCTTCTTTAAATTTTTCACGCTTTTTAGCACTTGGCTTCTTGTAGTAACGTCTATCCTTGATTTCTTGTAGCACATTTTCATTGGCTAGTTTCTTCTTAAGTATACGCCATGCTTTCATTACATCGTCACCACGAACTGTAACTGTCATTGCTGGATCTTTTTCTCTCTGTTCAAACTTCTTCTTTGGCTTACGTGTGAAGTTACTGAAGTTGTTAAAGTTATGCGGTTTAAAGTTTTTTCTAGGTCTTTCCATTTTTTCCTCTTGTGCTTATATACTAGCAGATTTTTTTAAAATTGCAAGTACTTTGTTGCCCAACCATTTAGGCTTACTGTCAAAATCATATCCTTTTACATTGGACAAAAACTTGTCAAACTGTTGATTGCAGAAATCCTTCATTCCTATTTCTCGACCTCTCATTTTCATAACTAGTTTGACTTTATCTCCATCATCTATGAACTCTTGAATCTTACGTGTCTTTGTTAATATATCACCTATGTCTATTGTGGGTCTGAACTGTATTTCTTTTACTTCTACTGCATTTTCTCTATTCTTTTTGTCCTGTAGCTTCTTCTTCTTTTTCTGTTCGTAACTATACTTTCCATAGTCCATAATCTTGCAGATAGGTGGATCTGATTTAAAGTTTATACAAACAAGATCATCACCTTGATCTTTTGCCAACATGACTGCTTTGTTTGTTGGCATTATTTCATTTATATCTTCTCCGACTACTCTCACTTCCCTACTTCTTATATTTTCGTTTATAGGTGGCTTAGGTTTGAAGTTTTTCTGGAATCTTCTATTTTTCATTCAGATGATGCTTTTTCATATATCAACAGTGGCTCTCCGCCCTTCATTGTTTCAATACTTATTACTACCTGTTTCACACCTTTTTCTCTATATGTTGGCAATTCATATTGTGTGTCTAGTATACCTTTTTCTAGCATTGTTTTTAATCCACGAGCACCAAGTTTTTTGCCATGTGCCTCTTCAACTATGTAGTCGATTGCTTCAGGAGATATTTCTAACTTGATACCTTCCATTTCAAATAGTCGTTGTGTCTGTTTGATTAAACTATTCTTTGTATCTGTCATTATAGATTTTAGATCTGGTTTACTTAAATCATGACAACCTACTACAACTGGTAACCTACCCACTAGCTCTGGTATCAATCCATACTTGATTAGATCGTCTGGTTCCACTTCATCGAAGTTTGTTTTCTTGTCAGTTAACACACTACCAAATCCTATGCTGGATCCTCCTTGTGATCGTTTGCTCATCATTTTGTCTAGTCCGACAAAAGCACCGCCACATATGAATAGTATGTTTGAAGTGTCTAGCTCTATCATTTCTTGTCCAGGATGTTTTCTTCCGCCTTGTGGAGGAACCCTTACATTCGTTCCTTCAATGATTTTTAATAATGCTTGTTGTACACCTTCACCTGATACATCTCTTGTTATAGAAGTATTCTCAGACTTACGTGATTTTTTATCTATCTCGTCTATGTAGATTATACCCTTCTCTGCTTTTTCAACATCAAAGTCAGCGGTTACAAGTAACCTTGTAATAACATTTTCTACATCATCACCAACATAACCAGATTCAGTCAGTGTTGTAGCATCTGCTATTGCAAAAGGAACATCAACGTACTCTGCAACTTTCCTTGCTAACAAAGTTTTACCAACTCCACTTGGTCCTAACATAAGAACATTTGACTTTTCGATTTCGTCTTGCTTACCACCTATGTTATTAACTACTCTTTTGTAATGATTGTAAACTGCTACTGACATGACCTTTTTGGCTGAGTCTTGTCCTATCACGTGATCATTTAAAAACTTATGTAAGTCTTTTGGATTTGGAATGATAGTTTCACTAGTCTTCTTTTGTGTTTTACCTTCTTTTAAAATATCGTGACAAAGTTCAACACATTCGTCACATATGAAAGTTCCTTCTGGTCCTGCAATTAATTTTTCAGATTCGGCTCTGGTTTTATCACAGAACGAGCAACGCATCTCAGTCACTTTTTTATCTGTCATCTTTTGCTCTGCTTTGTTCTAACCAATTTTTTATCCATTCCTTGTTCTTGTCGAACTGCTTTGTGTCATGAACTGTGTCATGTTGTAATGTATTCCTAGTCACTGCTTTTACACTGTCTCCTTTAAATTGTTTCTTTACTTCTTTTAATTGTACATTAATATTCTCTTGGATGTCAAGTGTTCTTTTGTCTTTGCTAACTGATGGTTTACCTGATGCTGAAAGTAAGGTGTGTTTTTTGCTAATCTCACTATCGGTTTCTAAGTCTTTTTTTTTACATCTTCGTCGGACAGGTCTTTTACTTCGACTTCTTCGACTTTGGTTTCTGGCAATTTGGATTCTTTTACTGTACTAGGCTTATCGTTGAACTCTTCGAATCCTTCTACTTCGGCTGGGTCATATCCATCTTTTGTATCTGGATTAGGATAAACCTCTTCAATTATTTCTTGTCTGGCCTTTTCAGCATATTCTTCTAATGCTTTCTGTTCATCTTTTTCTCTTTGCTCAAACTTCTTTTTTTGTATCTCATCTAATGAATATCCAGCCGCTAACATTTCACTATCTAAATTGTCATAAGAAACTTTGATATCGCCTATGTTGTATCCTTCATTTTTTTGTATTTTTTCTGCACGTTTGTCTTCTTCTACTTTATCATCATCTTCTTGATCTTTTAAGTGATTAAATCTTTCCAATTGATCTTGCATATCTTCATATCTTTCTTTCCAATATGCATCTGGTTCTACTCCAGAATCGTCTTTCTTAAATCCTCTGTCAGCAAAGTCTTCAAGGCTTTTTCCATATCTTTGTTTTAGATTGTAGTTGGCCGCAATCAATAGTAATACTGCAAGTGGATCAAATACAAATATAATGATTATAATTACCCATCTTACTGCTTCTTCAAGCATATTTTCATTTGCATCTACGCCATAAACAAATTCTGCAATGTACTTGATCGGTCCTACTTCAACTTCTATTTCTTTTATCTGTCCTTTTAGAGCATATTTTTCTTCGTTGTATCCATCTACTAGTTTATAGCTACCTTGTATTTTTGCTTCTAGCTCTTTAATTTTTGCTTCTATGTCACCTGTTTTTTCTGATGCTTCACTAGTGAATTCTGTAATCTTTGTTGTAAGTGATTCTATTTGTCCTGCATACTTGTCTTTGATCTTTTGAATATCTTCATTTAATTTGTTCTGTATAGCAATGATTTCTCTCTGAGCTGAGGCCGCCACCGCAACTTCATTCTTTCTTACTTGATCTATTTCTTTATCAAACTTGGACTTACTGAAAGCACCTTTCATACGATCTTGTATTTGCTTGATATCTCTATCAGCACGTTCTTTGGCCTGTGTGATTCTTTCTTTTTGGGTTTCTATATTTTGGTTGGCAATAAGAGTTATGTCTGCTATTTCTTTATCAATTCTATTGAATATCTTATCTAGCTTCTGCTGTTCTGAATCTACTAGGTTATCAATACGTACACTTGTACCTGCATTTAATCTTTCAAGCTCTGTGTTCCATCTTTCAATCTTGCCATTCTCACGCACAATCTGATCATCTAACTGTACAATCTTACTAGATATTAACGTTGTAGGTGCAGTCTGTTCAACATGGGCTTTGGAAAGATATCCAAATATACCCATGGATGTAATGAACATTAGAACTACCACGGCTATTGTGAGATAGTATTTTAAAAATCTGGGGGCTTGTCTCCAATGTTGATAGAGCCATGATGCTGTAACAAGTTTACCTACCTCTAATACTGATCCCATAATCATTATGGGGATGGCCGCACCGGCAAATATAGCCGCCAGACCTGCTATCGAGTAGAATATTGCTACCGCACTTATGGACAATGCTGATAACAGCGTTAGTATCGTTAAGAACATACTATTATTTATTGCGAATAAATGGCAGAATTTGCACCATGCTCTGCACACTCAACTTTTACCACATAACACCTATTATTTGTTTGTTCTCTAATAAGTTTATCTGCAAAGTTAAAGGCGTGTTCGGCAAATTTCTCTGCACCGACACCATCAAATATTCTAATGTCAGCTAGATCTAGTGCTTCAAGTTCTCTAAATTTTTCAAGATGTGGATCATCTTTATCTAAACAAAGTTTATGATCGAAGCTATCTTCTAACCATGCTTTCAATGGCTTTAGTCCACCAAAGTCAACTGCCCAGTTTTTATTATCTAGTTCATCACAACCAAATGTGAATGTAAATGCTAAACTGTATCCATGTAAAAAATGACAATGTGAATGATCTGCGTTCGGCTGTCTAAATACTGCACTCAACCCAATGTTGTGTCCGTAATGTTTTGTACTATAATGTTTACCCATGTTATCTCCTTAATAATATAACGGCAGAATGTTTAGAGAGGGTTGACGTTTAAGTCCTCATTTATACTGTCATTATATAGAAAATAGTAGGTAAAGTCAAGTACTATTTGCTAATGAAGTCGTTTTCTTCTTCTGTGTAGGGCCACATGAATTATCTTCTCCTTTTGCCCATACCCATGTAATGTTCACTGGGTTCGTAGTTCCATTTTTTTCCATGATGACCACGAATATCGCAGTAGAACATTCTGAGCTTCACAATTAGTTTGACGAATGGGTTATGACTAACTCTCATTTCCAATTCCTAACTGTGATAAATTTTGTTTTTTCATATTTCGCTCAATTCCTATTTATAATTTTCTCCTACATATAGGGTAAAACTCCAAGGACTGACACACTTGCGATCAGTCCAAGGAAGAATATCGATACTATCAAAGATCTAATCATTGTTTTTGATACCCAACATTAAATCTTTTGCTTCTTTGTGAAAACCTTGTCTGGTTAATTCAGCCGCGGCTCTGTACGTTCCTAGCCTTTCACAATAGTTGATAGTTTTTGCGAAAAATCTATTTACTGCTTCGCAAAATGAACAGTAATAAGCTGTAATTGTAGTCATGATTGTTGTTTTCCTCTATTTTTTGTAATGTTTGGTAAAATGTAGTTGTAAGCATACTGCCACTCTTTACCGTATTCTGTTTTTGCCCACAAGATCATTTGTTGTTCACTAGTCCTACTAGGTCGCAAAAAGCTCACAAGTTGAGCGATAATGGATTTCACCATGTTTATCTCCTATAATGTTTTTGTTGTGCTTAAGGAGAGCAATACCCCGGTACTTTCCCGGCGCCAGTAGTCTTTGCTACCGTCAATCACTTGTAAGGCACTGATGCCGTGCCCTGGTCTATCCCAGTGTGAGAAATAAAGCTGAACGCTTCATTGTTATTTATATAATACTATAATATTTTGTAGGAAATTCCTACCATTTTTTTTGCAAGGCTGTATTGCTATTTTGTAATGATTACTTCTTGAGCTCGTCCATCGCTTCTAATATTTCATCAACAGTGTATCCACCACCATATCTTCTTTCAATATCTTCTTCAACGCACTCATCTCCATGCTGTATCTCGAGTATATGACAATAAGCATTCAGCTTATTCTGACCTTGATGCCATATTTCCTTATCAATAGTAAATGATTTGTTTGGTGTGAGTTCATGTTCTTCTATATTCTCACCAGTATCAACTTTTAAATGACACACACCTTTCAGGACGTACCAATGTTCTGCTCTTTTAAAGTGCTTCTGCATACTTAGACTTGAATTTGGATTTATAACTAGCTCTTTTATCTTGTATCCATTACGATCTTGTAGCACTCTATACCAACCCCAGTTTCTTTTTACTTTAGGTTGTTTCCAATTTTCAAGCAATGTGCTTGATGAGTTTATCTTGTAGTCTCCACCTACACCATACACAAACTCTATGTCGTCCTGATACGTGTTATACTCGGGTGTATTCTCTTCATTTCTATCTCCGCCATTCGCAAATATGATATGTTTACCATATCCTGCTGTAGCCATCAGCTTATATATTGCTCCAGAGGCCGTATCATCACTGTCATCAAAACTTAATATATCATCTACCATGCCTAAGTTTTCAATAATAGTTTTTCTTTCAGAAAAACTCATAAATGCTTGTCCTTTCTTACGTGTGAGCCAAGCATCAGAGTTTATTCCTACTATTAACTTGTCACCAAGTTTTTTAGCTTCTTGGAAAAATGCTATGTGTCCAGAGTGTAAAGGATCGAATCCGCCAGTTACTAATACTATTTTTTCTTTTCTTGCCATTTTCTATCTAAATTCTTCATACTTCTCTTTGAGTGCTTCTCTGTTCTTCATGTGTTCTGCTTGTATATCTTCTTTAGATTGTCCATGGTATTCAACTGCGTGGTGTTCTTTTATCATTTTGTCATTTAAGATAACACCATCTTCTAGTTTGAATGTTGCTAGTATTCTACCGAACTTACCTTTTTTATCTTTCATAGTAACAAGTGTTTGTATTGATCCAATTGGTAGGTTATCCCTAACGAACTTCTTAGCCGCTAGTCCAAATTTCTTTTCTACCAAGTCTCTTGTTCTTGATTCTGGTGTATCAATACCAAAGAGTCTAACACGTTCTCTGTGTCTCCAAATACCAAAACCTAAGTCAATGTCAACATCAACCGTATCTCCGTCTATGACTCTTAATATTCTACACTTGTATTCGTACATCTTATCGACTTTCTACTATGATTTTTTCTTTTATTTTTAACTTTTCTTTCTTTAAGTTAATTAGCTCTTGTTTGTGATGGAACGTTCTGTTCCAATTTCTTTCTTTTTCTAAATCAGTTATTTTCTCTGATAGATTTTTGTGTCGCTGTATTAGACCTGATAGGCGGGTCATAATCTCCTCCTTTGAAAAGTTTTTTGCTAAATTTACGAAGTGCCACTGCTCTTGCTAACATTTTTGTATCTTGTTCATAGTACATCATGCTTACTCCGATATCTTTTGGCAACTTACGTTTTGGTCTGTCTTGCGTGTACCAAACATAAATGGCATAAAGTTCTTTGTATTCGTATTTAAGCTCTTTAGTGGTCTCCGCTAGATGCTTTAGTGATTTAACTAGGTCATCTGGGTAATGTTTGTACGTTTTTTGTCTAGCAAACGCACATATTTCTTCCATAACCAAGTTTAATAGTTTATCTTTATTACTAAACATCATATCTTCTCTTTATTATACAACTTTTCTATATTGTTTGTAAACAATATTTCTACCTTTATATCATCCAACTTTGGTGAAAAATATCTTTCACGTAGGTACTTCCAATGTTTTGTTGTGGATATCCCAGGATTATGCTTCTCCCAACCCAATAACTGTACTATGGCCTTCCTTGTTTTTTCTGCACCACCATGTTTCTTGCAGGTATCAGAACGACCAACGTGTACTATTTCATCATCTACTAGTATCTTATAGACACAACTGCCACCTACCCAATCAATCTTGTGGTCCTTTTTGGATATGTGCTTTATCTTCTTTCCTTTTATTTGATATAAGTCTTTTACTTCAAACATAATATTTGGTGCGGATAGAGGGAGTCGAACCCCCATGCCTCTCGGCACCAGTTCCTAAGACTGGCGTGTCTACCAATTCCACCATATCCGCTCATAGTAGTCCTCTGTGCTTGTATCCAAGATACACAAAAAAATCTATCAGTAGAACATTCATAACCCAACCGAGTGGTGTAAACTTGAAACCTATGAACCAAGGTAAAAGAAACAAAAATAAAAAAAGTTTAAATATGTAATCACCAGCCAACGGAGCTGGTACTTGCCAATTTATCCAACTACTCTGTTGGTTGTTCTGGTTCTCCTGCATCTGTCTCCTCTTCTTTTTTCTTTCTTGATGGTATCTGTATGTCTACTGTTTTTCCTTCTTCCTTGACCATTCCTTTGCCTGGTTGAGCAGGACCTCCATACATAAACTGATTACCAACGTTACCTCTAAACAAATGAGCACCTTGGTGATCTAAATCAACTGTAGGATCCATCCAAATCGTTCCACCAAGCTGTTGATATCTTCTACAGAATGTATAGTCCTCAGAAAGATATCTTCTTGTATCTGGATCAATCAATGTATCAAACAGTGCGTACATATACGGATCATATTTTGGATCAGTATTCAAATCATTTTTATAATGTAAGTCAGGCCATTTGTCCATCATTTTCTGTATAACATCTCTCTTGAACATCATAAATCCAGTACCACCATCATACACAGGAAGAAGTCCATTACGCATCGGTATCCTTCCATCTGCATCTGCTTTGATATTCAACACATATGAAGCCTGATGTTTTTGCATATCTTCTTCTGGTATGTTGTCTCTTAACACTGCGTTTCTGATGCCTTTCCAATTTATTTGTTTCTTAGGATATGCACCAACTATTATTTCAACTTGTTCATCACCTGTAACTAATTTGTGCCACATCTTTAATACCGACTCGGCATCAAAATGAATATCAGCATCAATAAACATCATGTCCGTAAATCTTTCTTCACTCATGAACATAGATACAAGAGTGTTTCTACCTCTTGTTATTAAACTTTCGTTTGCAATAGTGGCCAAAGTAAAGTTTAGATTATACTGTTTGAATATTATTCCTAACTTCACCATTGCTTTTAGATATGCTTCACCTACCAATCCTCCATATGCCGGAGTGGCAACAAATAAATGTCTTCCATTAAAAACATTTAAATTAATTTTTTGTTCTTCAGTCATTACTTTATCGAGTGTACGACTTTTATCTAATACTGGTGCTTGTCCTTGTTTTTCTTTTTTCATAGCTCTTTTCTTTTCTCTTTCTTCTTTCCACTTCTCACTAAATTTTTTACCCATCGCCGGCTCCTGGATTTTCTGATAACAAATCTTTCTTATCTTGTTTATAGTTTTCTGGTTTATATTTCTCTGCATCAGGCAAAGCATCTATCATTGCTGTTAGCACTGGCCATTTTTGAGAAAGTTCTTTATTCTTGTCTAACCAAAATTGTTTGTCTGGTTCATCAAATGTGTCAGGTTTAATTGCATCAACTGGACACTCTGGTTCGCACACACCACAATCTATACACTCATCTGGATTGATTGCTAAAAAGTTTTCACCTTCGTAAAAACAATCTACAGGACAGACTTCAACACAGTCAGTATGTTTACAACCTACACAGGCTTGATTTACATAATAAGTCATTTCTTCCCTTTACTTGTTTTTACCAATGACATTGTTAGTTGATAATGTTCATATGCTTCTTGTACTGAAGGATATTTTTTTCTTAATGCTTTTTCTTTTCTTATTTTTGCTTCTAACATCTTGAGTTTTCTTTTAATTGTATTATACTCATGTTTCCTAGAATTCTTAACCACAGTTCTTCTTGTGATAAGTTCTTGGAACCTAATCCATTTCTTAAGATCATTAATATCCTCTTTAGTAATAGATTTACTCATTTATATTATAATAAACAATTTACACAAAAATATCAACCGTTTTTTATACTTATGTGTGGCGGAAAGGGTGAGATTCGAACTCACGAAAGACTTGCGCCTTTGCCGGTTTTCAAGACCGGTGCATTCAACCACTCTGCCACCTTTCCTTGTTATAATTTCTTACATTTATTAACAACTGTATGTATCAAATTTCCCAATCCATTCCTACGTTGAGCTGTTAATAATGGCTGTATTCCTAATGGATTGAAATCATCTATACCTATAGTTGTTGCTTCTTTAATATCACTGTCAGTAAAACAATCGCAAATAACTTTTGCTATACCTTTTGTTATCATGGCATCACTATCATATTCTACAACAACCTTATTGTTGTCTGTATGACAATCTACCCAGATCTGGGACATACAGCCATGAACTTTGTTTTCATCTAATCTTTTTTCAGGGTCAAGTGTGGTTGTTTCTTTGGCTAAATCCAACAAATACTCTAACCTATCAGTTCCTTCTAGCATGGATAAGGATTCTCCCCATGTAGCTATTTTATCTTTAATCGACGTCATTAAAAGAAAAGCCTCCAAAGTGCTATTGTATTCATTGTCGTAAACCAAAAAGTTAATACCATTACCCAAGCACTCATTCTATAATATGCTCCTACGAATCCAGTTGTACTTCCTATCCAATAAAAAGGAATAAACAAATCCGGCCGCGGTTCTAAAACTGTATATGTTAATATTCCACTACCTATGATGACCGTTATCGCACTTATCATTTCATAGTAAAATGCGGTAGGGTTTGAAGTATAACTAGTCTTCCAAAATTTAATTAACTTGTTCAAAATAAAATCCTTAACGTGTGCAACTATTCTGTTGCCAGGTCAGTTGCCAACCCCGTTAGCCTAACGAATTAGGCCGCAAGTGCTAGATTTTCATCTGCATTTATAATTTTGTGCGATTTACGGTCGTCACCTACCGACAACTCCAATGCCTTTTAAATCACCGTCGATCCTAGTTCACCCCCGTCATAAACACTCTGCGTCTGTCCTTACTTGTGGGTACCATCACGTTCTGGTAACTACAGAGTGTTTATGGTGGAGGTGGTCGGTACTGCCCCGACGTCCGTATAATCTATTACGACACCTTCATCGTTGTAAGTGTAATTATACAACTTTATTGACTTTTGTCAACCAACTATATGAGATCTAATGTTTTTAATGTAGTAGCAGTGGCAATACCCGCTGTTAAAAGGTAAGCCATGCAAGGATCTTTAGCCAACTCGCCTAATAATCCTGCCAGTGCGGCCTGTAACAACTTCTCAAGTATGTTTCCTAAGTACTTGATATCTTCTTTGATTATATCAATCAACATCTTTGCAAGACCAATTACTGCCATAGCAAGAGCTAATATTCCAGCTACCTGTAGTACTTTAGATAATATCTGTCCTAATATACCGCCGGCTTTCATCAAAGCACCCATGGCTGATTCAATAAACTTGCAAGGACCCGATGCTGTCGATGGAACGTTAGCTAAAACGTTTGCTAAAGAACTAAATGACGAAACCATACTCATGTAACCTGCAAGTCCTGGAATAGCAATACCTCCAGGCGAACTTGGTGACGTTGGTAGTGCTACATCATTACCATAGTAAGCAGTATTACCCATCACTGTCCACATTGAATTTGAATCAGTAAACTCTGTAACACACATACCACTTTGTCTGTTACTCAAGAATGCAATGTCTTTTATTGCACCTTCTACGAACTTGATATCTCTTATTTCAATATCTGTTAGCTTTCTTGTTGTTTGACCTGGACCTATTAACGATCCATCAACTACTGTACGTTGAGCATAATTAACATGGTCCCAATTATCAGGCATCGCGGCTTTCTGGTCATAAATTTTTTGTGCTATCTGTTGGATTGTATCATCATGTGGATTCTTGAAACCAGCATAAGCCTTACAGCTTCTTCCAAATGGATCTTTATGATCGACTAAATCTAATGCACCACTGTTCAATAAATTTTTTTGTAAGTCACTTATCTGAGAAGTCTTTGGAATTATGCTATCTGGAAAGTTCAGATTATCTGGATATATACCTGTTATTTTTTTTCCTGTTGTCATTATTATCCTCCTGCGAATACTGTTCCTGATCCTGTTTGTACTTTACTGCCACAAGCAACCGGATCACCGATCCTACCTAGTTGTAAGTTGTTTGCAAACACTGTTGATGATCCTGAGGCCAAATTACTTCCATGGACACAGTGAACCGACCAACTGTCTGATTGTCTATGTACTGGGATATTATCTGCTAAAACATTTCCACTCGCACCATTACTTGGTCTCGGAGGACATGGTCCGTGACCTGTACATAAATCACCTAATCTAGTTACCGCTGGCATAATAGTATTTATGTACTATTATTACGATGCGATAATTTTTGATTTTTCTTCAGGTGTAGGTGCTTTGATACTCGTTACTGTTTGAGAGTATTGACTAGAAGCCACTGGATTTGCTTTTGTAATTGCAATTATATTACTTCTTGGTAATTCAATTGCGTCCTTAACATCTTGCATCATCATGAACTGGCTCATTGCCAAACCCTTTGGAGTATGTACCAACATCATAGGTTTCATTACTTTGATGCTGGCTGTACTGTCTTCTACTACTTTAGCAATGACTTCTTCTGCTGTCACTAGTTTGATAGCTACTATGTCACCTTCTTCGTGTTTTTTATCTTGGATCATAATTTAAAGCCTTTAAATGTGTCTTTGGTTACATCTTGTTTTACACCACCTATGATGTAACTTTCGACTTCTGTTTCTTGAGGTGCTACCTGTAAGCCTGCTGAGCTTAACCAGTGTTGTGTCCATGGTAGTGGATTCTGTGTTACGGGTTGATCAAATATTGGTTCTTTACCAATTGCTTTTAATCTTTTGTTTGCAATAAATTCAACGTATCTGTGTAATAGAGTTTCATTTAAACCAATGATAGTACCTTCTTTGAATAAATGATTCGCCCATGCTTTCTCTTCTTCTACTGCTACCTTAAACATATCGTAAACTTGTTGATCACATTCTTTTGCAATTTTAGTAAAGTCTTTGTCATCTGAACCGTTATGCCAATTCTTGATAACGTGTGTTGACAAGTTCAAGTGTGTTGCTTCATCTCTAGCAATAAGTGAAATAATCTTTGCTGAACCTTCCATAAGTTTAAGTTCACCAAATGCAAATGTACAAGCAAATGATACATAAAATCTTAAACCTTCTAATAGGTTAACATTAACCATTGCTAGATAAAGTTTTTTCTTAACGTCATATAAATCACCTTTGCCTTTTGCAAAATAATTTTCAGCCGCTTCTCCAAAACTGTCATAGTTTTTAGTTACTGAAACTGCACGTTTCAAAATCTCTTTATCATCAAGAATAGTGTCAAACACTTCACTTGGATCTGGGTAAACATTCTTGATAATATGTGTGTATGATCTTGAGTGTATTGTTTCAAAGAAATCCCAAGTTACAATACAACCTTCAAGCTCTGGATTAGAAACATAAGGTAAGAACATAAGACTTGGTCCTCTTCCTTGAACACTATCTAACAAAGTTTGATACTTTAGATTTGCTGTGAATATATGTTTCTGTTCTGGTCTGAATGTATCGTAATCTGATCTGTCCTTTTGCAGTGATACTTCTTCTGGTCTCCAAAAGTAACCTAGCATAGTTTGATTCAATTTATCAAACTGAGGATACTTAAACACATCATATCTCTGTACGTTCTGATCTTCACCAAAGAACATCGGCTCTTTCGTAAAATCAATATCATTCCTGTTAAAAACTGTTTTTCCCATAGTCCTATTTATTTCTCTTAGATTTCACAGGCATCGCAATTTTCGACGTCTGTGTCTTGTGTGACTGACACATTTGAATCAACTTTTGTGTCATGTTGCGAACCATCTAAATGCTCAAATTCTTTCGCGGCATTCTGTACTGGTGTTTCTTCAACTTCAACACTAGAGTCTGTTTTGAAATCATATGTATTCTGATAATAACTAGTCTTCCAACCTAACTTATAAGTGTTTAATAAGTCTTTAAACATAACACTCATTGGTACCTCATTATTTTCATAATGTGTTGGATTATATGACCAGTTGCCTGATATTGCTTGATCAAAAAACTTTTGCATCACAGCAACTACGTTAATATACCCATCGTTGTTTGGCATATCCCAAAGCAGAGTATAAAAATTCTTTAACCTCGAGTAGTCAGGTACTATTTGTTTTAATGGACCTTTCTTACTCTTTTTAACTGATAAGAAACCACGTGGTGGCTCAATACCATTAGTAGCATTACTAACTACCGAAGAACTTTCTGAAGGCATCTGTGCTGACAAAGTAGAGTTTCTCATACCAAATTCAGCAATCTCTTTTCTCAGTTTATCCCAGTTCTTCTTCATTTTAACCGAACATACTTCGTCAAGATCTTTCTTGTAGTGGTCAATTGGTAATTCACCTTTTGCATATTTTGTTCTATCAAAGTATTCGCATTTACCTTTTTCTTTTGCAAGTTCTACTGATGCCTTAATTAGATAATATTGGAATGCTTCAGTAAGCTCATGTACTACTTTTATAGCACCTTTGTCTCCATACTTAACTTGATTCTTTGCAAGATAGTGTGCTAGTCCTATGTAACCTATTCCTAAACTTCTTCTTGCTTTTGTAGAAATCTCAGCCGCCGTAACTGGATAATTTTGATAATCAATAATTTCATCTAAGGCTCTAACAGCCACTTCACATAGTTCTTCAAGTTCATCTAGATCTTTTAAAGTACCGACATTGATTGCACTCAAAATACATAAGGCAATCTCACCATCTCCATCGATGTGCTGTAACGGAACTGTAGGTAAAGTTATCTCTTGGCATAAGTTACTCATTGTAACTTTATCTTGAAAACTACTATGTGAGTTTGCATGATCTATATTCATAATATAGATACGACCTGTCTCTGCTCTTTCTTGTAACAGTTTACCAAAAAGTACCTGTGCAGGGATTTTCTTCTTGTGAATCTTTTTATCTTTCTCATACTTGACATACAACGTATCAAAATCATCTGTACCAAATGCATCATACAAACCTGGCACATCATGAGGAGAAAACAGAGATATGTCTTCATCATTTAATAATCTTTCGTAAAACAACTTAGACAGTTGAATAGAATAATCTAGTTTTCGAACTCTGTTGTCTTCTGTACCTTTGTTATTTTTTAGTACGAGAATGTCTTCAATTTCTTGGTGCCAAATAGGGAAGTGTACTGTTGCACTACCACCACGAACACCATTCTGTGTGCAACATCTCACAGTTGCTTCAAACTTCTTAAGGAAAGGAACAACACCAGTGTGTGCTACTTCTCCACCTCTGATACGAGAATTGATTCCACGTATTCTACCTGCGTTGATACCAATACCGGCTCTTTGTGCAATGTATCTACCAATAGCCATATCGCTAGAAAAAATACTAGGCAAAGTATCATCTACTTCAACTAATACACAACTAGCAAACTGTCTGATTGGTGTTCTTACACCTGCCATTACTGGTGTAGGTATGTTAACTTTGAATTGACTTGTAGCATTATAGTACTTCTTAATGTACTTCATTCTATCCTCTTTAGGATAGTTTACAAACAAAGTCGCCGCAATCATCATGTACATAAATTGCGGAGTTTCAAATATCTTACCAGAACTTCTGTCTTGCACAAGATACTTGTCAACTACTTGACGTAAACCTGCGAAAGTGAAATTAAGATCTCTTTCGTGTCTAATATAGCTGTTTAATTTATTCCATTCATCGTCAGAAAATTTTGATAGTATTGATTTATCATATACTCCACGTTCGATATTTGTTGCAACAAAGTATCGTAAAGGCACATGGCCTTCAGTTGGCATGAATTTGCCGAATACGTGCTTTTGTAAACTGAATAATAGTAACCTGGCCGCTACATATTGATAATTTGGATTTTCAAGATCGATCAAGTCGTTAGCCGACTTAATTAAAATCTCTTGTATCTCATCAGTTGTCATTCCATCTCTAAACTGTAAGCCTGAGTTCATTTCAACTTGGGATGACGATACGCCAGATAAGCCTTCACAAGCGGCTTCTGTCATTTTATGAATTTTATTGATGTCTAATAACTCTTTACGACCATCACGCTTTAAGATATACAAATCGTCTTTCTTGTTCATTTTTCGCTCTTCTTTAGTTTATATGCTTATTTTAGACTAAAAATCTAAAAGTGTCAAACCTTTTTCGTAAAAAGATTTCTGGTGGACAACTGTAATTATGGTAATAACTCCTGAATAAACAGGAACTATAACTTATTCAGTTCTCCATCTTTTCAAAACGTAACTTAAAGTTGCATTCTGGGTAGCACTAGCGTTGGAATAACGTAATCTAATCTTACCTGCGTTTACATCAGCACTAAAAGTTATGTCACTTGTAGGATTGGTTTCTGTTCTATCATCGATAAAATCAGCATTAGTACCATCACTTATAACCCTTATAAGTCCTACTGCAAAGGCTGTACCGAATTTAAAACTGTATTCGACAAATAAGGTGTTCGATTCAGTAAGATCGAAACTTGTTATAACTGCGTTTGTTGTTGAAGTGTTCATTGTTTGTTTTAACAATGCGTTAGATCCAACAAAAATATTATTGTTGAATTCTGGTTTTGAATCTTGTGTATATACTCTAATGTTATTTGCTACAGTAGTCAAACCCGAACCTTGTGATACATTTAAAAAGTTTGATATCAATTCTGCCTGTTTAGGTGAATCTGTTTCTACTAATAAATTTCCATCTACTGCAAGTGATGTTGATGGATAACTTAAATTAGCAACTGTTCCTCTGATGTTTAAGTTTGCATTTACTCCTGCTGTTCCTATTGCTGGAAGAGTATTCAAAGTTGTTACAATTTGATTTCTAGTATTAAGATAAACTGTAGTAGGATATACTCCAGTACTGTAATTAATACTCAAAGCAGGTATATCAACATTTAAAGTATCAGCGGCGTTAGTAGAAAAAGAACCTGATACTGGTACCACTCTGAAAACATTTGGACTCGTACCTGGTGTCACTGTATATTTCAACGTTCCTATAGCACCAGTGTTCTGTTGAACTATTCTCGATCCTGCATTTATCTGTCCATAACTTGAAGCTGAAGGCTGTGCCGAAAGAGCCAAATATGTATGTTCATCAGTTATATCAATAAAACCTGTTCCTGTTGAATAGTCAACATAAACATTATTGTTTGAATCTGCTACGTTTGAAGTAATCGATGGTATTGCAGTCGATATGGCATTCATTACTTCTGTTTCAGTCCATTTGGTAACAACCACCACAGAATTTGCTTCTGGTATATTGTTACTTGTAAAATCAATTCTTAATGTGTTAGGTGATCCAGTACTAATTGTGTAAGTGTCAGTTGCCATTGTTGTTGGCATACCATTTACGTTGAACTTTGTAACTTGGTAATCAGTCACGTTTGCTGTTGAAGTTTTTCCTGATGTTGGAAATGTTAATGTTGTACCACCGTTAAGATCAGTAGTTCTTGCATTAACACCATCACCAGTTACGTTCTCTGTTCCTGTCAATGTGAAAGTTACAATTCTATTATCTAAGTCGCTCTGTGTGGATGCTTGTGAATTTAGATAATCTCCCACTTGCACCATACGGTTCTTTGAGCTTTGATTACCACCACCTATGTATAATTCTCTTGTGTCAGTAGCAAAACCTAATTCACCTTCTGCTAACGGCTTTGGTAAATCAGCTTTGTTTCCTCTGCGATTCTTAAGTCTTACAAATGTTGTTGTCATATTTTAAATACCTTAACTGTATTATTTAGCGATTTTATAAAACTGTTCTACTTTGTCAAGCCACATATCGTTATACTTCCTAAATTCTGCTTTTTCGACTAGGAATTGCTGGTATTCACCGCTGTGTGACACTATAAAAATAAGCCCTGCATTTATATCAGTGCCATATACTTCGTTGTGTGCTAGGGCATATGCGGCACACTGCATGAAATATTCTTCGATCCATTCTTTCTTTTTAACTTTTCTAGAAGTTTTAAAGTCACCTATTACAGGTTGTCCGTTCCATACACATACCATATCTGCCGTTCCGGCATACAAATTTGGAAAACATAAGTTTTGCTCTATCGCCCATACTTCATCTACCTTTGATAACCCTTTATCAATAATGATGTCACTTAACTTTTTCGCTTCTTGATAAACCATGTTGCCACCCGAGGGCCTTGGTTGACCTGTTATGTAATTTTCTAAATGGCTGTGTGTCACTGTTCCTAGGTTTGCTGATTCTGTGACTATTCTTTGTGCTTCTGCTTTACCAACTCTACGCTTCCATTCATTGAGAGCAGTCATGTCTTTAGTCGCTCCAAGTATAGTTGTCACACTCGGAACGGCATTACCGTTCTCTCCAACATAGAATCTTTTACCTTCTACTGTTGTTCTTTTTAATTTTGTATATTGGAATTTTTCAACAAGTAATGACACTACGTAATATCTCTATCAATGGTTTTCTTTGCCATTTGGGCAACTTTTTTAGCATTATCCATTGTAGCATCATTATCGTATTGTGTCAAATTATTATCTTGGTTTAGGGTAATTTTCTGAGGATTTATGCTTTTTACCATTTTATTATTTTTGAATAATCCTGCAAGTGACTGTGGTGTCACGCTGTAACCCATTTGGTTTAGCTCATCAACCATAGACTGCGTGTCTATCTCATTTTCACCATTTGCAGAAGCCGTCATGATTAAGTTGGTTGCATCTGCAGTCAACTTATCAAAATAGTTCTCTGTGATTTCCTGGATACGCATTATGCTTTCTTGGCTCGGCCAAGTGGCTCTTCAAGTGGACCTGAAGCTGAATCATCACCTGCGGCTGGCTCATCTAATTCTAATGAGTCATCACCTGCTGTTGTGTCCATGTCAGTGTCCATAGAACCGTCTGCATCAGTATCCATAGTAGAGGCTGGTTGTTCGCCTTGTAATGTTAGTACTTCGTTCTGTGCTTTCTCTTTGGCTTCTCTGGCACCATCTAACAAACCTTGAATTGTTGTATTCATGTTGTTGCTAAAATTAGCGGCCGCATCTGCACCAAACTCATAAGTCATTCTGTCGACTAGAGCACCTAACGTTTCATTTTGCATTTTACCTAAATCTTCAATTATTTGTTGAAACTCATCTACCATCTGTTGACTTGCTAAAACTGTTTCAGCTTTTTCTAAATCTTCCTGTTCTTTGACAGCTTCTTTTTCTTTAGACTCTGGCATAGGAATATCTGTGTCAACACTGCCTACTGGACTATCTTCACCGTCTGTGTTCTGCATTTGGTCAACAGCTTCATCAGGTACCTGGCCTATCATCAGTACTATCGCTTCTGATAGTAATATATTCTTTGTGTAGTCAGGATGTGAATGGTATGAGTTGAAAGGAAGACTATTTTTTAATGACTCTCTTTGAGCGTCTAAGTCTGCTTTCACTTGAAATAACTTCTCAACATCGATTTTATCAAATACTTTGAAGCCATATGTTTCTTCTAACCAGTGATTTATTCTGGAAATCTTGGTTTCATATGTAGATTGTAGGTCATTTAATTTCATAACAATTTTATTTATGCTTTCTTGGCATTTATTCTGTGTTTGTATTGGGCGTTAACAACTTGTTTAACCACGTTTAGCTGATTTTTCAAGCTATCTATAATAGGATTTAAAGCTTCTTTCTCTAAATCTGTAGTGTTTTCGCTGTTAAATTTCCTAGTATTTTCACGAATAGAATGCTTTAATTGTGAGTACTGTAAGTTATTTTTCAGTAGCTCTTGGTTAATTTTAGACTTCTTATTGTGGCCGTCCATTGTGTTGGCCGTCAATAAAAAAGCAATCTCATAAAGATGAATATCATAATACAACAGATCCTCTGTTTCAGTGTGCATTATATCATATGTAGTTTCACCTGTTTTGTCTTTGTATTTGGTTATGTGATATTTGTCAATTTCAACTCCTGAAGGTGTTTTTGTTGTTTGTAATGACAACTTAAAGTTATCATCGTCCATGCTATTGATAACTGCTTTTTCTATCAGTTCACCTAATTTGTGTTTCACATTTTTTAAATTTGTTGCTGTCTGTTTTGACTGTTGCTTAACATCTTCAAAACGTGAAATCTCATCTTTGATGTGTTGCAGGTAACTGGCTGGTATACCATCGTACTTGAATAGTGTACCAATTAACCTAAAGTGTTCTAAGGCAGATCTTGCCGAACTGTACTTTGGGTATTCTTTATTTTTATGTGTTTTTGCTGTTTGTGTCATTGTTTATATCTAATATCTTTTCTATTTGTTTTATATTACTTGATCTTACGCTAGAAATCAAGTTAAAATAGTCGCCAAGACGTAATTTTGTTAATTTTTCTAGAATTTCTTTTTCACTTCTATTGATTAACGCACTTATTTGTTTACTTAATTGTTCTTTCTTACTAAGGTCTTTGACCATTTTATCCATGTTTTCTTTAAAATCAGACATTATCTTCTTCTCAATGACTTGTTCATTGCCGCAACTCTTCTTGAAGCTGGGTTGAATTTCTTTGTAAATTTAATTTTTCTTTGAAGTCTAGCACCCATACGTGCTTTCATCTTCTTCATAGTCATACGTTTTTTAAGATCTAAAGGCGCACTACAAACACTTGGGTTTGATACTATCCTACCTTTTTTACGACCAAAACTACAACGATATTTTTTAACAACTGATTTACCTTTACGGCCAAATATCATTTTTGTTTCAACCATTCCTATTAGATCACTAATAAACATATTATCTTTTCTTCCTACTAATCTTTACCGGGCTTGATCTTTTCGATTTTACCGGACTAGCTCTTCTTGTTTTCTTAACTCCAACGTTTAATTTTTTAGCAATTTTACTTGTTGGATTATATTTCTTTGTGTATCCTGCTCTTGCACCTTGTATACCTTTTTTCTTGGCCCTTGTTGCTCTAAAGTCCATTCTTTTCTTAATATTAATTGGAGCCGAACAGGTTGCCGGATCTGCCACTTGTCTGCCTTTTCGAGGACCTGTGGTACATCTAAATCTTCTTTTTACTTGGCTTTTGTATTTGCCAAATATTTGTGGTGTTCCTGTTATTTCGACTATTTTCATATTACAACGCTTTTCCAAATACTGTTGTTAGCAAGATAGTCATTAATGTGAAAAACATTGTACCTGCTGTCCACATAATAATTTTTTCTATCTTTGCAAAACCTTTTTCCATGTTAGTCTCCAGCTTATCCATGTGAGCTTCAACACGGTCAAATCTTGAATTAATTTCTTCGTGCCTTTCACGGCTTAATGCTACGTGTACTTCCAAACTACTATGCTCTAAAGCATCTGTAGTGGGTGATACCTTTGTAGCTGGTTTTGGTGGTATTCTGTCCATTTTCTTCTGCTCCCTAAAACTTGGTTATCCAAGTATTAGTATTTACTCCTTGTGTGCAAATAGTATCTGCAAACATAACTAGGTTATCCAGTCTTTTCTTTAAAACACCCACATTGTCACCGTTTTGCGTAAAAAGATCCCGCTGTTCTACTCCAAATTTAAACTCATACTTGTCATTGTCTTTAGTTGGTGCTGTAAAAAATAAAATTTTTCCGTATATTCCGATCAGTTGTTTTAAATGATCAAAGTCTTTTTCGCTGTCAGATTGCACATTAGGACCTTTGTAATCTAAAGGAAGTCTTGTAGACACACTGTATACTTCTAGTGAATCGCCAACCTGTAGGTAATTGTGTTTTGCAGAATTGTAAGAATACATTATCTCTTCGCCCCAACGGCAACATTCTTAGGTAGTTTCTTTTGATCCACAGTAACTCTATTTTTTAACTGTCTTTCTTTAGCCATTGATTGTAATATTCCATAAAGTTCACTTTTTGGTACACTACCTCTTAGATATTGCTCTATCTTTATTACTATGTTTTGTCTTTCTTTTTGTTTCAGCTTATTGTAGTCTGTTACTAGTCGTCTTACTTTTTTTAAAACCGACTCATTTACTTTTAATTCTCTTTCAAATCTTAGTAAAATTCTAGTAAGATCCGGTAAATCACTTCTAGCTAAAATGCTTAACATCTCTCTCATGGACATTGCATTAGCTTGTAATCTATCAATGTATCGTTTACTTGACTCATCATTTTTAAATTGTACTATAGATCCTGTTCCCATAAGACTGTGAATTAACAAATATAAATCTGTTCCGTTGTTTCTAAAGAAATTAAAGTTGCCATAACTTCCTGTTCTTGAAGCATATTGTTGGGACATTCTTTTATATTTGAATTCGTTATGCATCAATATCAATCCTAAAAAGTAAGCATAGATGATATTACCTATATCATTTGCAGTATAGTTTCCTAAATCTTGTCTTGATCTAAATGCTCTACTTTCAGTTATAGTATTAACGAAAGACAAATCTAATCCTTCTTTTGCAAAATTCTTTCTACTGAAATCTAGTCTATCAACAATTTTTATAGCTTTGCCGACTCTGTCAACTGCAACAAATCCTTCTTGATCTCTTACAACATACTCGTCGCCTTCTATTTCAAAAGCATCTATGGCTTTGATATTTTTCAGTTTCTGATATATAGTATTTTTGATTGCTGTCAACTTTAACCAGAGACTGTACCAAGATTCAATATTATTCTTATTTGCAAAATAGGCTTTCTTCCATTGCTCTAGTGCTACTAATTTTCTTTGTCCAGCTGGACCTTCTCTACCAGTTTTTAGTTTCTCTATATCCTTTTCTATTCTTTGCTCGTAGTCACTTGCAAAGTTATTAAAGAATGATGCAGGATCTTGTTCTATGGCACCGGCTCTAATCATGTTATTATGATTGGCGTGAATTAACTCTTTCAACTTTTTAGCATCTATTCCTGTTGAATCAAACCAACTGAATATGTCTCCTGCCTGTTGTAAATGTTTCTTAGCTTCACCTATTGCTTTTTGTATTGATTGAAACTCACCTGTTGTCAAGTTTACTATACCAGTATAATCTTTTATATAAGCATCATCAAACCAAACACTTGAAGTTTTCTGTAGACCTGATATATCAACATCAAAACTAGCAGTCATACTATCTAAACTTTCACCTGAATATGAAGTATGAAACACCACTCCAATTTTTGCGTTCTGCATCTTTTCTGCTGTGTCACTTCCAACTGGAACTGCATATGTTATTGTGTTAGGTTTGAAGGCAACATATGATTCACCTTTGTAAGAAATTGTTTTAAGATCACCTGGGGTAAAAAGTAAGTCACCTTGCAATACTCCCTCGATACCTAACTTGGATAATTCAGCAAGTGCTACCTTTAACTTTTGACGTAAGCCTGACTTATCTTTAGTTTCACCTTTTTGTACTGTGTCGGCATGATTGGCATCAACATCTTCTGGTGTCTTGTTTAGCTTTGCATCTTTGTTGAACACACCTTTTGTACCCACAAAGAACTTACCATCTGCAGGATCTTTACCACAGAATATAGCAGGACTTCCGTCCCACTTGATCGTCAATCCGTTAAATTTTTTGCTACTGCCACTGCTCGCCAACTCTGCGAGATTGTTCAAATACTCAATGGCCTTTGATGCACCTTCTTTGCCTTGGAAGAGTGCTAGATCTTCTAGGTGTGTTAGGTGGAGATTTGGATCTTCTTTAAGTAGTTCATTTGCTTTCATCTTCGTTCAACTTTTTTATTCCACGTTCAAATTTTCTAGGGTCTTGTGTTTTAATGCTATTTACGAATCTTTTAACAAGGTCATCTGCAACGTTCTCATCATATGACTCATATATCATTTTAGTTATGTTTATTGCTGAAGTAATCACATGACTAGCCCTAGTTTCCACGACATTATTCACATCGGTTCTTGGAACTACTTTACTAATTTCTTCTAATATTGAACGTGTTTGCTTTCTCATGTTAATTATTTATTACATAAAACAGCAAAATAAACACATCATACTAATCGTCGAACTGCTGTGACTGTGCTTTTAGCAGATCTCTTAGGCCTTTAGCCATTTCTGTCTTCTCGGCGACCGCACTAGCTGGTGTTTTATTTGTTACTGTTGAAGTTCTTTTTGTGAGTGTTTGTGCTATGGATTCACCTGAAGCTGGCATTATATTCACTCCTTCATCGTCCTCATCTAAGTCAGTAATTCTTAATCTATCAACGTCAAATGCTAAATCAATTTTACTTCCTACACCACCACTAGATCTTGTTTTAATTAACTGTATCTGATACCTACCACGTTCTCTCATTGCTCTGCTTGTGAATATACCAATCAAGTTGTCAGCAGTATTAATCTTACTGATACCACCTGCAATATGGCTTTGGTCATATTCGACTTCTTCAATAGCACCTCTATTCAACTGAGATGCTGTCACTAATACTATCTGTTGTTCTACTGCAAAGTTCCTTAATTCTTCAGTTACAAATTTATCTTTGATAAACATATCTGTAGGCGAAATCTTTTTATTAACAGGAAACATCAGATCTAAATAATCTACTAAAACAACATCTGGTGCAACACCTTTCTGTATTGTAAATTCTTTTACATACGATCTAATATCATTGGTATTAGATCCAGAAGGCATATATTTGATCTGGAATGATCCACCTTGCTTCTGTCTTTTTAGTTTTACTGCTAGTTCTACTTCATCAATCTTTTTAAATATCTCATTTGTTGGTACACCTGTTGTCATAGAGTCAACTCTCATTGCACTCAACTCTTCACTTAATTCAAAAGTAAAGTAAATGACATTTTGTCCTAACTCTAAGAAGTTCATTGCAATATTTTGTAAGAACAAACTCTTACCTGCACCTGAACTACCTGCAAATATGTTTAACTCACCTCTGTTAAATCCACCATAAAGTTTCTTATCTAAGGACTTCCAGCCTGTACTCACTTGTCCATTGCTGTCTTTCAATCTCATTAACCTAGCCCTTGGATCTTCAAAATAATCAATACCCAAATCTTTAGTTAATCCAATACGTACTGCTTGTTTAATTTTATCTTCAACAGTTCCATACTCTGATCTTTCCAATAAGTCAGCACTTTCAATAATTGCTTTTTCAAGTGCCTTGTGCCTACAGAAAGTTTCAAACTCATCTAAGAACCAGTCTTTTTGTGCTTCATCTAAGTTTGGCACAGGAGTAAGATCAATTTCACATTTTGCTTTTACCTGATCTATAGTTGGCAGTGTCTTATACTTGTCAGCATGATCAATCAGCATTTCTACTGTATCAAAATACTTCTTACTAAAGTAAGTTGGACTAATAATGTTTCTTGTCCTTACAAAAAGCTCACTGTCAGTTATCATAAACTCTATGAATAACTTCTGTAAATCATCTGTGTATACTGTTGCCATGTTTTTATTATAACCTATATTCCATTTTTTTGCAAGTTCTAATTTTTAATAGCATTAATCAATGGAAAAATACCTGCTATTACTACTGCACATTGCTTGGCTATCTCCATATGCTCCTTTTGTGTTCCATTGGCACTACGCAATTCAATGTAGTGTACCCAACTACGTAAGGTGCCATTCATGTATAATCTGGTTTTAGTAAGACCTTCTGGAAGAACCTTTCGGGCTTGTTCCTTAGCTATGCCTTTTTTGATTGCCCAATCATATTCTTTCTTGGCATGATAGGCAATACGCATCTGTGCCCATTCCCATTCTCTTTGTAAACCAGCGTCATCTACTTCTATAGAGTTTTGTCTATTCTTTGTATCCTGTAATCTTGCTTCACTGTATTCAAAAAGTTCACCTTGATCTTTTGGATCTGCATATCGCTGACTAAACTCTTGGAAACTAAAACTACGATGTCTTACAATTTGGTGTGCAATATCACGTGTAGTATTAATTTCTAGACAAGCATTGACCATTTCAAGTGGTGACCAATGCTGATGTTTGATTAGATATTTGATAAGTTTTTCATTTGTTTCTTGATTCATTTGATTGCTAGGATTACTCACCCTGGCACAAAAGGCAATAAGATCTTGAACATCTTCTACCTTATTATCAAATTCATCCGTTGGCTTTGAATAACTTACTAACTTAACTGATGACAATATAACTCTCCTTTAGTATGTTGAAACTATCTTATCAGCGATACCATACTTGACTGCTTCCTTGGCACTTAACCAAACATCTTCAGCAGGTAATAGTACTTCTCTAATTTTCTTCTCTGACATTCCAGTACATTTTTTGTAATGTTCAATCATTCTTGTTGTACTCAATTCAAACTCTCTTACTCTTGCAAATAGTTCGTGCTCTTTACCTGCACTACCCCAGCTATACTGGTGTGATAAGATTGATGTGTTTGGTGTTATAAATCTTTTGCCTTTTGTGCCTGACATAAAAGTCAATATACCACAGCTGGCAATCATTCCTAATCCTATTGTTTTTATAGGTATAGCGGAACCTTTCATAGTATCTATCAATGCAAACGCACTGTGAACTTGTCCACCTGGTGAATTGATCACTAAAGTAATTTCTTTCGGTCTTTCTTTTTGTGGTAATAAGTTCTTTTCAATAATCATATTGATAACAGGCTTTGTCGTTGTGCTATCAAAGTGATCACTAAAGTAGATTATTCCACTTTCATACATCAGTTGCCCTGGTTGTACAGGAGGTTTAGGTGCCTGTGCCTGAGTTGTTTTTTTATTATTCATTTCAGTTTTCATTATGCTACTCCAATTTTCTTGTAAACTTGAATTTTTGCTTTGTTTGAAACTGCACTATCTATAACAGATTTCAAAGTATACAATCTTCCATATTGTTTGACTGCGTCGGCACAGTCTTTTATGCCAGTTCCCCATTTAGGAAAACTGACCATCCAGTTGTTTTCAACGGCCACATCAATTAAATTACTACCCGACTTGTCTCTGTCAGGACAAACTATTATCGTTTTTCCTGTAGCATTTATTAGATCGATCTGGCCTTGTGTTAACTTGTTACCTAGTGAACTTACTGCGTTAATAGATAGTGCATCTAACACACCCTCAGTTATTATAACATACTTTCTATCAGTATGTAAATTGTCAATATTAAAAATATATCCAGGTTGTACATCACTGTAATACTTCGGTACGTTTGGAATATCTTCAATAACTCTTCCCGTATAACCAACTGTTACTCCTTTAGCCATGAAAGGCACAAGAAGTCTTTTGTTGATTTTCATATATGGATCCGGGCTCCAATAAAAGTCTTTATAAAATTCTAAATCTCTATCCATTATATATTTGTAGACAAAAAGTGCGTCAGCAGGTGGATTGTCATCGTTAATAATATCTCTGAGCAACCTAGCACCTTTTGGTAAATTCTTGGCTTTAAAATCTGTTACACTATCATACTTCTTGCCAATTTCGATGTCAGCGTCTTTTAACTTCATTGCTTCAAACTGAAGTTCTTTTACTTTCTGTTCGCTGACTCCTATCTCAATAAGTAACGTCTGTAACTTTCTTCCAATCAATCTTCCAGGAGTAAATGAAGCCTTATAGTTACAGTTGAAACAATGATAACTTACAACATCACTAAACTTAAAACCACCTCTGTGTCTTTTGTCTGGTCTTGTGTGTCCTTGCTTGATACACATAGGACAGTTTATAGTGTGCCACCCACTAGGAGTTTTTTTAGTGCTACCACTAATTGCTGTTAAGATTGTAGATTGTAAGTTCATAGTGTTATTGTACACTAAACTAGACTAGAAGTCAACAATTATGCTTTGAAACTCATAGCACCAACACCTTCTTCGCCAAGTTTAAAGTTGGTTTTTGCTGATGGATCTACACTAGCCTGGTAAATTTCTTCGACAATGGTGTAAAAATTTGTTCTTGAATTTAGGACATTATGCCATATTGACTTATTAAGGTGTAAGGAAGAAACCGCGGTGAGATGCATATTTTCTTCCATGTTTCTAGTCTTGGATACTAATCCTTCGTTCACATAAAAGTTTCCAGTGATAGCCAAAGAGCCCGGAACAAGTTGTATGCCATTATCAATTATTTCTTTTGTATATCCTTCATCCAGATCAATATCAGAAGCACAAATAACTACTTTAGGTTTCATTTTAATAATTTTACTAGAGTACTCTCTATCGATATAACGATCAGTTACTAGTATGTCAAATCCAAATGCTTGGTATTTTATGTGTTCATTGTTTTGTTTTAAAAGACTAATAAATCCGTTTTTATCAAAATTTTCTCCATCGAATCCTACTGTGTTATATTCTGTTTTCATAGCACAGGCTACTAAACAATTGAAAAGAGATATGTAGTCTGCTTCAAAACACTGCACATCATCTGGCCATGACTTATATACTTTTGTGTTTAAATTTTTATACAATGAATTGTTTAAATTAGATGATGGAAATAACAAGTATTCTTTTTTAACTAATAAAAAATTCAGCAGTCTCGATAAATCTTTGTCCTCTAATTCTCCACGTCCTTCAAAATTGTTGGCCACAACTGCTACTCCAATATCGAAATTCTTTGTAGAAAAAATTAATCTTGTATGTTCATTCTTTATAGCACGATCTACACGATTTTGAAATTTTGCTTCATTTATGTAATCTGTAAAGATAAGTTTTCTTCTAGAAGGTGTACCACTGTCAACAAACGAATAACAATTTCTGTCTTCAGGCGATATATTTTGTAGAGCTGTAGTGTATTTCATTATTAATTTCTTAATAATACTTTGTCAAATGTGCCTGTGTTACCTGCGTCAGGCTTGTATCTTATTCTTATCCACTTCGTATTTGATACAAAGAAATATGGAGTAACACCTGATACTCCGGAATATGTTATATCCGTTACTGACTCACCATTCATTAATAACGGAAACCAGTCGCTGTCATTTGTACTTGCTGTATTATCAAGATTTCCTTCTATTTGAACTTTTCCTGTAAAGTTAGTAGTGTATACAGCTAACGTATGATTTGATGCAGTCAAGTTCTGTGTTGTAGATCCAGATAAGTTATTGCTGTAGTAATATGTGTTACGTAAAGTAAAAGAGTCTGCTGTTTGTGTTGCTCTAGTTTTAGGTAAACCAGAGTTCTTAACTTCCACTGTTCCTTGTATATCACCTGATCTATCTGTATATACTACTGATTTCACTTGACTTGAATCTAAAGTATAAACAGTAAAATTATAAAAACCTTCAGCTATACTGTATAAATCTGCCTGTGTTATATCTATTTCTGCTTCGCCTCTTGACGCATTTGTTACCGTCATTGGTCTAGACAACACTGTCTCTTCGCTTTCAATATCTGTGATATTGAAGTAAGGTGTCAAACCAGTCAAGTTTTTTGGTACATTGTTATCTGTAACAATCTTAAAATTTGACTTGTTATCTACTCCACAATATAGTAATATGTTTTTATCATATAAAGGCATACTGTTATTTAACTTCGTAGAGGTTGACAAAGTATAAGTATTGTTGTAAATATATAAGGTAATACAATTTGACATAGTAATATTTATGGAATACGCAGAATTACAAGAAAAATTTCCGTTTTTGAGCTGTGTAAAGTACGCAAACAACGAATACGTTGGTATTTTACAGAATCAAGACAACCACGTAACTTCAATTTACGTGTACGATCTCATTAAGACTGAAGAACTTAAACAAGAATTTTTAGATTTGGGTGAAATTTGGTGGTGGGAATCTAACAGAACTATACCTATAAACATATTCTTAAACAGAGAATTAACTAGGTTTAGAGACTGTATAAAAACATTCAATACCAAAGATGTTGAAGTTATGTTTGGTCCTACTACAAGTATCAATAATGTATTAAAGAAAAGAATAATTAGAAGAAATATTAGCCTTCTTAAGAAGAACTAATTGTTTTTGTTTTTTCAATAAGCAAATTTAACTGTAAAACTATTGCAAGTGCATATCCTACAGCATGGCTTTTCTTAAAGAAGTAAGTGCCATCTTGTGGTTTCTCCCAAACTTTTTCACGTATTGTTGTCCAGGATTCATTTAACAAGTTACGTTTTGCAGGACGTATAATTGCCAACACAGCCGCCAGATCCTCTACGGACTTTGGCTTTAGCTTACTAACAATATCAAAATGGTTGTGTACATGGAATAGTTGTTCTACTATTTCTTTGTGTCCTAACAAACTCCAATCTGGTTCTGCTGATATCAACTTCAATAGATGATCTTCATTTTTAACATCTTCATAGATGCTGACGTTAAGAATATCTAGTTTAAAGTATCCTCTATCTTCTGCTTCTGTATAATCAATACTGCTTACACCTTGCAATGGATCCTTTGGAATATCTGTTACATAGACACCTGTGTTATGTTTTTTTATAACATTGTCTTTAACTATACCTGCAGGCGTATGCTTGATTAAGTTCAATAAATCACTTCTATTTTTAGTGTCTATATCTATATCTGTTTTTACTATCATAATCCTGCCGCCTTTGTCACATCAAGTGCAAACTTAACATCATCTGGGCTTTGTTCAAATCTTTTAGTCCATGCAGTTGGTGATACGTATTCTTCTATCATAATCATTTGTTCTTCATTAAAAGATTCCATAAGTTTGATACCACCCTTGCTGTTATAAAGTACCCATGGTGATATCTTACCAGCCCTTATCATGTGTATTGCACGTGGAACACTCACTTCATCAAAAAATGTAGTCCATTCTTTTTTGTTCTCTTCCGCCCAACTCTTAATAGTCAATACAGTTCTTTCAATAGCTCTGTCAACACTTTCTCTTACGTTGAACTCTTTGATATAAGTTTCATATACTTCATCTGTAGACCATTTATCAATTCTTACTCTCGACTTCAACAACCATTCGATATAATCTTCAACACTTGCTATATAGACACCCATCACATAATTTGCAAATCTAACGAAAGCAAGATAATATTTGCTACCCATAAAATCTTCATATGTCTTTTCACTTTTCATATTAGTGGCTGTGATTCTCCAAAAGTGCTGGAAACATCTAAAAGCCAGTTGTACATTTGTATCTTTCCTATTGTTCCATCTTCTTTTTGGTTCACAAAGATGTGTTAATAGTGTTTGTTCACTACCAAAAGTCTTTTTACAAAATTTACAAACATAACTCATTTTATCAACAACTTAATTTCTTTATCATCTAATCCTGCCTGCTTGGCCATTTCTTTTATTTCTTTCTTATCAAGAACACTTATCAGTGTTTCTATTTCATCATTCTTATAGTTTGGATAACATGATTGTAAAAAATCAAATATTTTAGTTTTCTTTCCTTTACCTTTTGGTGCTTTTAACCAAGGGTGAAATTGCTTTTGTCCGGAGCCACACAAACACAATAGTTTCCAAAATAACAAACTATCTCCTTCATGTTTTTGTATTGTGCTGAAGTACTTGTTACAAAACTCATTCACGCTCTCTATGTACGATTCTTGTAGTATCTTGTTTGACTTGACACTTGATGCAAATCTCATACTAACATAAGATGAAAAAGTTTTCTTTAATTCGCTATCTAAACTATTATACCATTCTTTGTTACCTACATCAAGGTTATACAACATCTGATTTAAGTTTATGCTTGGTTTACTCACAGAAAATCTCCAACGTTAATTACATCTGGTATTTGATTTATTTCCTTTGCAAAAAACATACATGGTGGGTTTGGTCTGTCGTTTAATGGTACGGACATAATATGACCATGTTTTAATTTTGGAAAATACCATTTCACATCTTGGAATATGTTTACAATCTTAATTTCGTGACTTTCAGTCATGTTCACTGTTAATGGATTTATAACCATTGCTTCAAAACCTCTGTCATTGATACTAGTCAAAGGAACCATCTCACATTGTCCTAGCTCCTTTTCAATGACCATCACACTCCAGTCTATAGGCATTTGTATTGTGTGTTCACCTACTTCCATTACCATACTTGGTGCGTTGAAAGTTTCCATAAAAATCAAAGGTATGAAAAAGAAATCAATGTTCTTACTGTTGTTCGTATCAAGAACACAATACTGAATGTCATCTCCTGTTTCAGGAACCTTGTCCAAATTAAATGGTGTGTTGTCTGTTTTTAATATCTTCATATGTTTACCTTGTTTATAGTATACGGATAATTTGCCTCTTTGTAAAACTTTTTTCTTGTGGTCAAGTGTCTTTTTGAAAACTTACAACTAGATGTTATATCCCATATCTGTACATGATCTTTATCTTTGGCTTTTCGAATACCTCTACCAATACTTTGTATAACCCTCACAAAACTCTTTCCAGGTTCTACAAGTATCAAATTAAATATTCTTGGCAAATTGATACCAACTGCCGCTACGCCATATGTTGCTATAAGAACTTTGTATTGTTCAGTAGCAACTTCATCATATTCTTCTTGTCTTTCTTCCATCTTTGTTTTACCTTGTATAAAAACACTACCAGGTATTAAATCTTTTAACAACTCACCAGTTTTT